>JADMIO011246866.1_pt1 | contig 53012 bp, 49 predicted proteins | sample 8958161 | NCBI WGS metagenome assembly JADMIO01 (sample SAMN16585339, study PRJNA669376) | soil metagenome | isolation source: Crop rotation soil | place: USA: Cullars Rotation, Alabama | collected 2011 | reverse complement strand
ATTTTATCTACTTCGATATAAACTAAGGAGATAAAAGTTCCTCCATCCGTTTTGATCAATGGATGAAGAAGAACGTGGTGCTTCAAACCCCGAACTCTAAGCAGCTCCATCAGGGTATCTACTATAAAAGGTCTGTCAGTCGAGGTGACAACGATGCTGCTAAGACCTGATCTGTCAATCGATTTTGGGCTGTTGGAAATTTCGATTGATAAAGGTTTTTTTACGGCAAGAAATCTTGCAACCACTCCGGAAACTTCGTTTGCAATCTCAATTAACGTTGGATTTGAAGTTCGCTTTAAAAAATCATCCGGGGCTCTTCCAAACAGCGCTTCAGCAAAAAGGAGAATATCATCGGCAGAGCCTCTGTTTTTATCTCCGGCACCCTTAAGCCCACCCCGCAGCTCCTCCAATCTATTGGATATTAAACTGCTCTTAGCACCCGGGACTGTTACAATCTGAAGTCTGACCATCTGTTTCGGAGAATCTAAAAATTCTGTGTTAAAATAATTTGTTCAATAACTTGGAAGCACCAGTGCCTAACCCAGGAGCTACTTTGTCCAGTGCTTTGGAAGCGGCGTCTTTTGCGGTATTTCTAAGAGCGTTTTTTCCAAGTTCTGTCGGGTCCGGCAGCACAATTACCGGACCATCTCCTTTGGAAATTAAAAGTGGAAAAGTTAAGTTGTCATCCTTATCCAACAACAGCTTAAGCTTGCCATTTCTAGCAACCATTCCCTCGGTTACCTCCTTAGTAATCTTCATTTGCGTCTTTAGGTCAAGACTGCCTTTAGTTGACGCTCTTCCAGACCCTAAAATGAGATAAGCGGAGTGAATTAGCTCTGCCTTTGCAAGATTTATTTCAGTACCACGATTTAAATTACCTTCCAGGTTAAATGAATCAAATGACGTTGAGTTTGCAGCAGTCACAAGCGGTTTATATTTCTCAGGCACCAATAAAAGCAGCGACTCTCCTAAGCCCGGAATGTTGCCAAGCTTCTGAAATACTCCGCCGATTAAATTGACTCCGACGATTTCTCCCTTTCCAATCGCGATTGTAAAAGCTGCTGATAAATCTTGTTTAACATTTGCTGCAGTTCCGTTGAAAGTAGTTCCAATATTCGTCAAAGTTCCGGCAACCGAATAAGGCGGCAAAGTTGTTAAAAGCGCAGCCAACCTTCGGAGATCCACTCCCGCGCCTGAAAGCGATCCGGAAAAAGGTTTTTCACCCTCGTTAAGATAATTATTTTGCAGAAGTAAATTTCCACCTAAAGCCGAAATTTTTAAACCAGGCGTATCAAGTTTGTTCTCGACATATCTAAGTAAATCACCGCTCAGCTTAACATCTTCGCCTTTATATTTAAGATCAAGGGATTCAGAGGAAATTAGATTCTTTTTAAAAATTAATTTGCCGGCCAATTGAGCTATATTAAAATCTTCAAAATTTGCTCCCGAAATATCTAAGGTCCCTTCTAATTCCGGAATCGGTTTTTTACTTAAGTCAATTTGAAGCGTCCCATTAAAGGTTCCTTCATTTATCGAAGGGACAACCACAGCTTTGTTTAGATCGCCGACCGTGACTTTCTGTAAAACTACATTAAGTTTTTTAATTTTATTTTGACTATCATTCAAATCAATCTGAGAGGCTCCTGACACAACGCTGTCTTGAAGTCTCAAATCAAAAGCCTGGACGTTAAATAGTCTCTCAGGGGTCAAATTTCCGTTAGCAACAAATTTCAGAGGCGTTCCCGCATTTTTGTTAAGCACAACTGCTCCCTCTTTGTTTACAAACTTTAAAGAAGCCGAGGTGGCATCGAGTTCAAGATTAGTTTTTAAACCGTGCGGTTCACCGTTAATTTTAAGAGAGCCAATTAAGTTACCCTGTCCGCTAAGTGCTGCCATCTCCGGAGAGAGCCTTGAAGCAAACTGCATTGCCTGATCCAAATCTAATCCGCTTAACTTGATTGTAACGTCAGCAAGGGGAGCCTTTGATTTAAAACTATTGGCAACAAAAGTACCCTGACCCTTAACGTTAGCACTCGATTTTCCAAATACCGAAAACGCAAATTCTATCGGAGAGGCAGCATCAGGAGAAAAATTCTTTAACAGCAGACTAAAATCAGAAACCGCAATCTTAAAATTTTTCTTACTCTCCGTGTAATTAAAATTACCGCCCGTAACCGATAATTTTGAAATCTTTAAATCAATTGATTTTTGCTCAGCCGCAGCCTGCGACGAGGCATTTACTTGAGAACCATTTCCCGCACCGCTTTGGGACTTCTCCCCGAATTTAAGTTTTCCGATTTGAAATGACCCGTCATCAAGTTTTAAAATTTCTGCAGAGGGCTCTTCAATTGTAACGTCAGAAATCGCTAATTTCCCCGACAAAAGTTGTGAAATCGTGCTGTCGATAAACAGTCTTTTTACTTTAGCCCCATTTTCTCCTCCAACTGAAAGAGAGGAAAGCTCCACCTTAGGAGAGGGAAGAATCTGAGCAGAAATTTCTCCAATTGAAACTTCTGTATCCAAAGATTTTGAAAGCGCTTTTACAATTTCGGGCTTTAGCTTTTGAAGTGTTGGATTGAATAAAAAATAAATGGAACCAACGGCCAAAACGATTAAAGTTATTAATAAAATTACAGCCCATTTAATCCATTTCATTTTGGCTCTCTCTCTAACTCCTTAAGGCGAAATTTGCATTGGAATAGGTCTTCTAAATCCATTCAATTGCTCACTATAATAGGCCCTTCGACGTTCATCGGGGCAAATTATTGGAGGAGCCAAAAATTTGCTTTCTCTGCCCAGCCTCGGCACTCTACGCCATTCTCCGTTAGTTGTAATATAGTGATAAGTAGAGTCAACTTTTAGCCATGGTTAAAGCGGCGGTCATTGGTGCCGGATATTTGGGTAAATTTCATGCAGAAAAGTATGCTGTATCAGATTCTGCCGATCTTGTTGCTGTCGTCGATATAAACGAAGAGCGCGCAGCAGCGATTGCTCAGTCAAATAACTCTAAAGCCATTCAAGATTATAAGTTGCTTCCTGGTTTAGGAGTTCAATGCGTCAGTGTTGTTTCTGATACATCAACACATTTTAGTATAACTAAATGGCTTCTTGAAAATGGAATTGACGTTCTGGTTGAAAAGCCGATGGCCGTTGATATCTTAGAAGCAGAAACTCTGATCGAAATCGCAAAGGCGAACAAAAGAATTTTACAAGTCGGACACCTCGAAAGATTCAATCCTGCTTTTTTAAGAATATCTGAAATTTTAACCAAGCCGCTGTTTTTTGAAATCCGGCGAATTGCGCAGTTTACCGGAAGGGGCGCTGATGTTGATGTTGTAAGAGATCTAATGATCCATGACCTCGATATCGTAGCGCACTTAGTAGGCCGACCGCTTTTAAGAGTTGAGGCAATTGGAGTTCCGGTTCTTACGAATAAGATCGATATAGCAAGTGCGCGTCTCGTGTTTGAAGGTGGATGTGTGGCAAATCTAACGGCCAGCAGAGCTGCATTTAAATCCGAGCGAACAATTAAAATTTTTCAACCGGATGTTTATATCTCGCTGGATTTTGGATCCAAACAGGCGAAACTAATTACTCGACATCAGGAAAAAGACCAAAAAGGTCTGCCGCGGATTCAAGTAGAGGATCTTGTAGTTGAAGAAGGTGATGCGCTAAAGATCGAAATTGAAGCTTTTCTTGAAAGTGTGAGCCTTCGTAAGTCGCCTGTGGTAAGCGGGGAAGCTGGCTTAAATGCGTTGTCAATTGTGGAGAAGATAAACGCGGCTATTTATAACAGTCTGGATGCGTACGATGAACAGCTTATTTTACAAGCTGGATTAGGAAACAATTTAGTAGGTCGTGCATGAACGTTGTAGAGCAGGAACCTACAGAATCAATCATTCCGGATTCGGTGGAGAGTCAGGGAATGATCTCGGATAAATTAATAACAGTTTGCGTTTTGGCAGGGGAATCCTCCGGAGATAGTCACGCTTCAAAGCTTATCGCGGAACTAAAACAGATTTATCCCCACTGCTCGGTGTTTGGAATGGGCGGCTCACATCTACGTGCCTTGGGAGTTGATACTGTAGTGGATTCCGAAAGCCACGCTTCTTTGATGGGCTTTACAGAACTATTAGGCAGCATTGGAAGCATTGTTTCTTCGTTCAATAAAATCGTCGCAGAATGCAAAAAACGGGATCCGGATTTAGTTATATTAGTTGATTATCCGGACTTTAATTTACGACTTGCTAAGAAGCTAAAAAAGAAAGGTCGAAAGATTCTGTATTTTATTACACCTCAGGTTTGGGCCTGGCGAATGGGGCGGGCAAAGCAGATTAAGAAGTACTGCGATGCGGTAGCGCCAATTTTTCCTTTCGAAGAATTATTTTTTCAGCAGCGGGGGATTAGGGCCGAATACGTAGGCCATCCTTTTCTGGATCATCCTTTTCCGGAACGAAATAGAGAATCATTTTTTGCAGAAATTGGAGCTGACCCGGCCCGTCCGGCAATAGCATTACTTCCTGGCTCAAGAGTTTCAGAGATTGATCGCTTAATTTCTCCGATGATCGAAGCCTGGCAGATATTAAAAAAATCTCGTCCCGGCATTCAGGCTTTGATTCCTCTTGCGCCGGGACTTTCATTAACCAAGGTAAAAGCTCTTCTGCCTTCAAATAGGGAAGACCTATTTTTAATTGATGGAAAAGCAAGAGAAGTTTTGGTCAATAGTGATTTGGCAGTAGTGGCCTCCGGAACGGCAACCGTAGAGGCTGCACTTTCACAAACTCCTTTTGTGGTTGTCTATAAATTATCAAACCTAAGTTTTAAAATTGCGAAATTATTGGTCAGAGGAGTTTCTTTTTTTGCAATGCCAAATCTTATTGCAGGAAAAAAGGTAGTTCCTGAATTACTTCAGGATGAGGTGACAGCAGAAAATATTGCCTCTGAGCTTGAGAGATTTTTGGGAGATCCGGCCCATACAGAAAGGCACCGCATTGGCCTGCAGAAAATTAGGGAGCGATTAACCACCAAACAATCTGCTGGTAGGCAGGCAGCACTCCTTGCTGCTAAGCTGATTGAGGAATCTTCTGACAAGAGAATATCACGCCGTTGGAGCAGGTAAGCGTTAGAGATGAAGTCTAATACCGAATTAAAGAAACAGGGCATACGCTCCCGTATGGTTCAGTTTTTATATCCTTACAAACTTCAGTTTGGAGGAGCGCTTTTGGCGATGGTCGTTTACGGAGCCACCGATGGAATCGTACCATTTTTGATCAGAAGTATGCTGGATGATGTCTTTGGGCAGAATCATCCGGAAATGCTTTACGTCTTACCAATTTTTGTCATTGCCTTTGCAGTGGTTCGAGGCGGATTTGGCTTTTTACAAAGCTATCTTTCAACCTGCGTAGGCCACAATATAGTCAGAGATATTCGAAATAAAGTTCATCATCACTTGCTGACTTTATCGGCGAGTTACTTTGATAAGAACGGAACCGGAAATCTTATTGCTAGAATAACCAACGACACGCTTGTCGTCAGATATGCAATTACTGACGTTCTTGTGACCGCTCTTAGAGAATCAGTACGAATTATTTCTCTTCTTTGCGCTGCATTATATCTGGATCCGGTTTTAGGTTTTATTGCCTTTCTTGTTTTTCCTCTTGGAATTCTTCCCGTGCTCAAATTTGGTAAGAAAGTACGAAAGCTGTCTAGAGTCGGTCAGGATCAATTCGGAGGGCTTACCGGAGTGTTAAATGAAAGTATTCTAGGCCATCGGGTAGTTCAGGCATTTCATCGTGAAGATTACGAGGCGGAAAAATTTGCGAATGAAAATGAAATTCTAACCAGAACTTTTCGAAAATCCGAGCGCTACGGCGCTCTGTCTGCACCGACAAACGAGATACTGGCAAGCTTTGCCATAAGCGGAGTGCTTCTCTACGGCGGATTAAGCGTTATTCACGAAAAAAGGACTCAAGGAGATTTTATTGCATTTATTACAGCGATGTTTCTTCTTTACGAACCGCTTAAAAGACTTGGCCGGGTGAACAACGCCTATCAAAATGCACTTTCTTCCGGTGAAAGAATTATAGAAGTCCTTGATGCAACTTCAGAGATTAAAGAGATACCAAACGCGGTCGAGCTTAAGAAAACTGCACAAAAAGTTGAAGTTAAAAATGTAACTTTCACTTATCCAAGCGACGCTGAAAACAAACCGGCTTTGAGAAACGTCTCATTAACTATTCAGCCTGGTGAAACAGTCGCTTTGGTTGGAATGTCAGGCGGCGGAAAGTCGACGCTGATGAACTTACTTCCTCGATTCTATGATCCAAACGAAGGCGAGATTCGAATCGGCGGAATTGATATCCGTAACTACACTCTTAAGTCCTTAAGAGAATCAATAGCTATAGTTGGTCAGCATCCGTTTTTATTCAACGACTCTATCGTGAATAATATCCGCTACGGAAAACCAAGTGCTACTCTGGAAGAGGTAAAAGAGGCCGCAACACACGCATTTGCAAATGATTTTATTGAACGTCAGCCAAACGGATATGACACCTTTGTTGGTGAGCAAGGTTTAAGACTTTCCGGAGGAGAGCGAGCAAGGATTGCAATAGCAAGGGCGCTCTTAAAGGATGCTCCATTCTTAATTTTAGATGAAGCTACAGCATCACTAGACAGCGAGTCTGAAAGTATTGTTCAGCAATCAATTGATTATCTGATGATGCACAGGACAGTTCTCGTCGTTGCGCATCGATTAGCTACAATTAGAAAAGCAGATCGAATCGCAGTCTTGGTTCATGGACAAATTGTTGAACTGGGAACGCATCAGGAGTTGTTAGATAAAGGCGGAGAGTTTGCCAAACTCTACCAAATCCAGTTCCTGCCTCAGCATGCAAGCGCTTAATCGAATATTCTTTGGGACTGTTTCTACTCTAGCGTTTCCGCTCGTCTTTCTATGGGCGCTTCTTAATAAAAAATTGCGAGTTGATATTCAAGAAAGACTGCTTTTTGGAAATTGGATAGCGCTTGAACTAGAACGATGTATTTGGATCCATGCCGCCTCTGTAGGAGAGCTTCAAGGAGTTACACCTTTACTAAGTAAAATCAGAGCAAAGACTTCCGATCCGATAATTATCACCACAACTTCTTTGACAGGTAGAGAACGAGCCTCTCAACTACCCGAAGTAGGAAGCGCATTGCTAATACCTTATGACCATCCCTTTTTAATTGCTGCTGCGATTAGAAAAGTTAAACCTAGATTGTTTCTTTTATTTGAAACTGAACTCTGGCCAAATTTGTTACTGCAGTTAGATAAAGCCGGAGTGCCTATAGCCTTAATCAATGGCCGGATTTCCGATCAAACTTTTCCGGACTACGTTAGATTTAAATTTTTAGTTAAACCTTTGCTTCAGACATTTACAAAGTGCTTGGTTCAATCCTCAAAGGATCGAACTAGATTTGAACTTCTCGGTTCAACAAATGTTAAAATTGAGGGGAGTACTAAATATGACATTGATTTAAGAGATATTTCTAAAGAGGCAGACAAGCTTAAAGAAGATCTTAAATGCCCGAAGGACGCAAAACTTCTTGTTTGTGGCTCTGTCAGGCCTGGTGAGAGCGAAATCATTTTGGATGCCTTTAAACGGCTTCACTCCAGATTTCCTGAGTTGCGTTTACTGATTGCTCCTCGGCATCCTGATCAATTTGAAGTTGAAGCCAAAAATGCTGCGGCTGCTGGATATGTGGTTTCAAAGAGAACGGACCCAAAGGAGAATGCAGAAGTATTTATCTTGGATTCTCTCGGTGAGCTTAAGACTGCCTATGCCGCATCAACAATTTCTTTTGTCGGAGGAACATTAGTTAATGTCGGAGGCCACAATCCGCTGGAGCCGGCTTCCTTTAGTAAGCCTATACTTTTAGGTCCACACACTCAAAATGTTGAAGAGATAGCAGATGAGTTAGAAGAATCCGGCGGAGCAATTAGAGTAAACGGGTCGTTCGAGTTGTCCACCGAAGTTAGTAGGTTACTAGCGGACGACAATTATCTAGCGGTCGTTGGTAAACACGCTTTTGAAGTTTTAAAATGCCATAGCGGCGCAGTTGCAAGAATAATGGAAGAGCTTTCTCCTTTGCTGGATTCTGACCCGGTAAAAAGCAATTCCGTTGATGCGGCCTACCTAATTCTAAAACCATTAGAACTACTTTATCGCCTAGCAACTACAATCAGAAATGTCCTTTACGACAAGGATATTCTTAAAAGTTATAAAAGCTCGCTTCCAGTAATTTGTGTGGGAAATGTGACTGTCGGCGGAAACGCAAAGAGTCCCGTCACGCAGGCGGTGGCTCGACTGTTAATCGACCAGGAATTTAAGCCAGTGATACTGCTTCGTGGATATTCCGGTACTGAAGCCGGGCCGATAGAAGTAAAAGATCCTACAGAAGTTTTAAGATTTGGGGACGAAGCTTGCATGCATAAGCTGGAGATTCCTTCAGTTTCCGTTGTAGTTTCCGGAAGTCGCTCGGCTGGCGCGAAGTATATCGAAGAAAATAAGCTTGGTGATGTCATCGTAATGGACGATGGTTTTCAGCATCGGGCGATTAAGAGAGATATAAATTTATTACTCTTTGATTCAGCTTCAGTCAGAGAGGCTAATAGCGGCGAATTACTGCCGCTTGGAAGACTTCGAGAAAGTCTTTTTGGCGCACTCGAGCGAGCAGATGCTGTTTGCTTTATCGAAAGGGGAGAAAAGATTACAACTCCTGGCTGGGTCCCGGCGACAATTCCTTCTTATCAATTGCCATTAGAATTTTCAGACCTTGTTTTTCAGAATATCCAAGATGCAATTGGCTGGAAAGATTTGCGAGGTAAATCAGTCAGCCTGATCGCAAGCATCGCTAAGCCGGCCAGCTTTAAAAGCATGATAGAAGCTCAGGGCATCCATGTTAAACAGACAATTTTTAAATCCGACCATGCTAAGTGGGATGGTAATGATTTAGCGGCGATAGTTCAGTTGCCCGGTGACTATATTATTACCACAGCGAAGGACAGGATTAAGCTAAAAAATATTGGTCTGCTTCCTGATCGATTATTGGTTGCCGAACTTAAGGCGACAATTCCAAATGATTTTAGCGAGTGGTTAGTAATTAATCTGAGCTTGAAGCCCTAAACGTGATCCATTTGTAATTGGCTGATATGGAAACACATTCGTGTTGGTTCTTTCATCAGTGTAACTATATTGAGCGGTTAACTCTAGTTCCTTCCAGGGAGAAAATTCCAATCCAAAGTCCCATTCATTTACGTTTTGATGTGGCGAATTGCGTGCAAACTTCCTTCCCCCATCGAAATATTGCCACCGAATAAAAGGAAAGAAGGTGGCGTCAAAAACATCGAGCTTATAATTCGCCTGTAAATATCCACCCTGAAGTGACTTATCATCGATGGATCTAAAGTCATCGGACAGTTCAGGCCCATGTCCTACATTCCACTCTGCTTCAAATCCTAGTGGCTGAGGATACATTACCGCCGACACACCAACTCTTTCATCCTGAACGCCATCAGAACGAAATGTTGGAGAACTCTCGCTAAGATCTCCGGCAATTGTATAAGGTTTTGTTTTAGGAACGAAACGCCCGGTATATGCCTGAACTCCAGGTTCAAAGATCTGTCCATCAGAAAACTGAAATGGATAACTTAACTTTGCAACAACATGCGGCGAGTTATTGGTATCAAGTCGATTTAGGCCTTCACCGGAATATGCACCAAGCCCCAACACTCCATAGTCTCCCGAACCCTTCAGTCCGTCTTGATTAATTTTTTTGTAGCGTTTTCGAATTTCTTCCGGTGCCCAATAAAAGAAAACTCCTATGTCTCTCTGCCCTTCGGCAGCACTTTCTACTACGTCAGCACGCTCAAGTGTTGCTCGGTTCTGGCTGCTTTGCATATTCGCAAAGCCGAAAGGCACTTTGGATTGACCGAGCCGGAAGCGATATTCCTTCTTGCTATCTAAGGCTACATCTCCGTAAACATCTCGCATTTGGACTGAAGAGTCTGAGCCATCAGAAGAGGCAGCCATAAACTCCGGCTGTACATATACAAATAAATGGTCAGAGACATCACCACTTAAAAGCAATCGTACTCTTCTGATAAGAAAGGTCGTGTCATCAGCGACTGTCTTATCTTGAGGGTGGAACCAATCAGCCCCGTCTCTACCGAACAAGGAAGAATATCGTAATTGCGTGTAGCCCTTAATCGATAATTTATCGAACCACTCTTTCTTCGGAATTACATCGCCTAAAGTAACAGGCGGATTCTCAATTATAGGAGCTGATGCCACCTCTGCGGGAGACGTTTGTGCTTGGACACTGAGCGGATTGCTCGATTGAGGGTTCGTTGGAACAGCAGGCTGCGTAACCTTACCGTCAATTACCGGAGCAAATGTTCCTAGCTTAACTCTGCCCGTCCCAGGTTCTGTGAATACTTGTTTGGTATTTTTATCGACATACAGCTCAATCGTTTGCGAGAATACTTGAGCAGGGACAAAAATTAGCATCAAAACTAACCATTGTGATCGAAACATACTTCTCAGATCCTAAAGAGTAACTCCACGCATCCCGCGACAAATGCACTTGCCGGAATAGTTAATATCCAAGCAATAACAATGCGACGCGATATACTCCACTTGACACCATAAAGATTTTTAACTGTTCCGACGCCTGCAATTGCACTACTGATTACATGCGTCGTAGAAACTGGAAGTCCCATCGCTGTCGCCGTGAATATAGTTGCGGCTGCAGATGTTTCTGCTGCAAAACCATGAACCGGTTTTAACTCGACAATCCTTTTACTCATCGTTTTGATAATCCGTTTACCGCCAACTGCAGTTCCAAAAAACATGGATAGAGCCGAGGCCACTATAACCCAAAATGGTACGTCGAAACTTCCACCTGGACCTTTGCCGTGGTAGCCAGCGATTACTAAACTCATTGTAATGATTCCCATTGTTTTTTGGGCATCGTTGCTTCCATGGGATAGAGCCATTGAGCCGGCAGAAAATATCTGTAAAAAACGAAAAGTCCTTGCAGATTTCCGAGGGTCGCATTTTCGAAACATCCAGGTCAAACTGATCATTACGATAGCCCCTAGGAGCATTCCAATTATCGGGCTGAGAATTAAACTTTTTACAATTTTTATAAGCCCGGCTTCCTCAACACTATACCAGCCGGAGCGTGTAACAGCTGCGCCAACCAAGCCACCGATTAGAGCATGGGAGGAAGATGAGGGGATACCGCCCCACCAAGTAATTAAATTCCAGACGATTGCTCCAATTAACCCGGTTAGAACAATGTGCAGGTCAATAACATGTGGATCAATTACTCCTTTACCAATTGTGGAGGCGACAGCGGTGCCCATAAACGCACCGATTAAATTGAAGAATGCAGCCATCCAGATTGCGGCGTTAAGACCTAATACACCCGTTCCGACGACAGTTGAAATCGCGTTGGCAGTATCGTGAAAGCCATTTATAAAATCGAAGAGAAGCGCAACCAGAATAACTATAATCAAGAGAGTTAGTGTTGACATGCTGCAGTTACTACATGTTCCTGACTAAGACGGTTCCGCAAGCTACCGCGAATTCCTCACAGGCATCCAATATCCGCTCGAGCGATCTAACAAATACCTCTCCTCTCCAAACAAAAATGATATTTGTTGGATCAAATTGAATTGTCTCATGCATGTGTTGAATGTTTTGCTCTGCCAGCACATCAACTTCAACTTCAAGTCTTCGAATTTCCCTGTTGGACGCTCGAATCGCATCTAGCTCCTTCCGCGCGGTCAGTCTTTCAACATTTGCGTTAACCTCTCTAACCGCAGTTAAAATATGTTCCGCAATCTCTTGGCTTCCCGGGGGAAGCTCTTTCATGGCGTGTATCTTTAGAAGCAAAGCGGACTCGCCAATTCGATGCGCTATCCGTTGGAGGGCTGTAGCAAGAACTTCAAATTCACCGTGATCAAGAGGGGCAATAAAACTCTTTTGTAATTCAGCCTGTAAGGCTTCAACCGCTTGATCTGCGCTTTTTTCTAAGCGTTGAATTTTCTGGATACTATCCTCCCAAGGCAAATTCTCAGGAGAAATGAAGGCAAGAAGCTCTGCCTCCTTAATTACGTAGCGAGCAACGTCTTTTAAACAGTTAAAAAAATGTTCATCTTTGGGAAGGAGCAGTCGGATGAAATGGCCTAAAAGTGACTTCATTTAATTATCCTAATAGTAAAAGGCAGTCTCATCCTAAGGCAGCGTCACAAAGTGATCAACCGGACAAATCTGTTAGAAAAAAGTAAGCGAAACGCTAAGACGTTTTAATGATCTCGAGCTGCTCTTCAAGATCGTTCAATTCTTCCCTCCAATATTTTTCACTTCCAAAGTGCGGGAAATTTTTCTCAAAAGTTGCATCTGCCCATCGTTTCTGTATCCAAGCACTAAAATGGATGAATCGTAGTGCTCTTAATGGTTCTATCAACAGCAGCGTCGAGCGATCAAAATCTCTCATCTCTTCATAACCCGAAATTAATAGACTCAGATCCTCCTTAGATTTTGGATCTCTACCAGGGCATATAAGCCACAAATCTTGCACACACGGACCCTGAACCATGTCATCAAAGTCAACTAAAAATGGTCCTTCATCGCCCCACAGAATATTTCCGAAATGACAATCACCGTGAATACGTTGATTGTCTGTCTTACTAAATAGTTTTTCAGATAGTTCGCAGATTTCGTAAACTAGCTCCTCGTAACGATCAATTACTGCGTATGATATTGAATCACTGTCCAAAAGAAATTCGAGATTGGTTATTCCGTATACTTCGGGATTCAAAACAACTCTATTCGATGCCTTTCGCTGTGCTCCGACATTATGAATTCTTGCGATTAACCTTCCCAACCTAAGGAGATCTTCATCTTTTAACTCCTGCGGATTTCTCCCCATTTGTTTCGGAAATATAGCACAATAAATATTTACCCCTTCGACTTCCTGAAGTGTAGTTCCGCTCGGAAAAAGGATTGGCGAAACAACTGGAATGTCTTGTTCCTTTAGATCTAATAAAAATTGATGTTCTTCTAATATTTGTTCTTTGGACCATCGGCCGGGTCGATAGAATTTCGCAACAACCTTGGACGGCTGATCTTGACGACCCTCTTCCAGTTCTATTTCAAATACTCGATTCTCAAGACTGTTTAGAGCCGTTACTCTTCCCGTGGAGCGCTTCCCCAATAACTCTACCGTCTGTAAAATTTTTTCCGGCTGTAAATCTAAAAATAACTGGGTTTCTTTCTCTCCCCATGCGAAAGATTGAGGGGTAGGTTTACTCATTTTTCAGAAGTCCAATAAGGTTCAAGCTCTTCCGGAGCATCCATAGACTTTCTCCACAACGGTTCGATTTCAAAAACATTCTCATAACCGAATTTTCTTAACGTTGGATATCCATAGGTAGTTAACGCAATCATCCGCGTTGGAAAAAAAGAATTCTCGCAATAAATGATAATGGGAGTTTTCTTGTTGGGCGCAAGTTCATTTAGTTTTGCTTCAGTTAGGTCCTCAATCGAAACATTTACAGCCCCTTTTAAATGTTTCGATTTATAGGAATGAGCCCCGCGTAGATCGATTATGACCTTCGGTTCCGGACTATTTAATTTCTGAATTAGGCTTTCTAAATTCAGTAAATGTTGATTCCTTTCCTTTTCCAACTTCAGCGAATTCTCATAAAACTCTTTACCGTTAAGGATTTTTTGAGGATCAACTTGTGCCAGGGATGTATTAGTTAAAAGAAAAATTGAAACTAAAATTAGTGGGAATTTCATGGAATTTCCTCTCGATTGCTTGTAGACATCTAGTAGGAGATTTATAACGCCATGTCATCAGCAACCGTATTTTTATCTCTCGGCTCCAACAAAGGGGATAGAGAGGAAACACTTAAGTCGGCTATCGATAAGCTTGGCGGAACTGTAGGAATTGAGCTTGAGGCATTATCGCCCCTGTTTGAGACGGCGCATGTTGGACCACCCGCCCCGGATCATCTCAACTGCGCACTTAAAATTACAACCGTTCTGCCTCCTGAATCACTTCTATTTTTCTGTCAAAAGATCGAAACAGAGCTTGGGAGAGACAGAGAGAACGAAGTTACGTGGGGTGAAAGACCGATCGACATTGATATTGCGTTATACGGTGATCGAATTATCCAGAATGATAAATTGATAGTGCCGCACGCCAGACTGGCGCAGAGACGATTTATGTTAGAACCGCTTGCTGCAATTGCAGGAGATATTCAGGTGCCCGGGTTTAATGCGACTGTCAGAGAAATTTTGGCTTGGCCTTCTAATCAGTCTGAGAAGGTTACCAAGATCGATTGGACGCCAGAGGAAGACTGAGTCCGAACTTCTCTTTGCACTATGTTGAGCCCGTCGTAGAGAACTGTGTAGGCAGAGTAAGTTTTATTTTTTTGTCTTTAGGTTAAATAATGTGGCGCTACTTTGTCGGCTCCACACCACCAACAGCAGGAATCGACGAAGAGAGATTCGTACTAAATTGTTGCGCATTCGCAGCGGAGGTAAATTTTCATTTGGCAGTGCTACCGCCAGTCACACCCCTTACAACTTATTAACCTAAAGACAAAAATAAAACTTACTCTGCCAAACTTTTATCCCAAATTGCCTAGATGGCTACATCGCCTCATACAAAGCCTGAGCGATTAACTTATGTCCAAGCGCATTGGGATGTCTGTCAGTCGGAGTTACAGTCAAAAGCTTCTTTCTAGCTTCCTTAGTGTTCTCTAAATTATTTTCCTTAATATATCTGTCTACCACAGGCCCGACTTCGACCAATTGAAAATTGAGCGTCTTTGATAATCTGCTCAGCATCCTTTCTTGCACCGGAGTTTTCGAGCCGGTCAGAACTAGTATACGTGTGTTTGGAGCAAGCTCTCTTAGTTTTTTAAATGCGTTAGTTGCACCAGCTTCCCCTGTCATCCAACGATACTCTGAAAGAACTTTCTTACTTTCTGCATTTCGCTTGTTGCCCATGCTTTGAACATTTTGCAGTCCGGACTTCTTTGTATTGTTAAGTCGAGACGAAATAAAACTTAGCAATAAACTTTTTGAAAAATCCCATGGATCATCCTGCTTCATCATAAACGCAGGCACATCAAAATCATTATTTACAAATTGAACGATAATCACATCCGGAGAAAATTCCTTTGCCCGATGTTCAAACAACGCCATCTCCATCGCAGTATTATAACCAGGCACCGCAAAGTTTAAGATCTCGGTAGGAGTTTTCTGGCTCAACAAGTTTTGAAGGACACTAAGATAAGTTTCATTCTTCTCAACACCCCAGCCGAACATTATCGAATCTCCGAGGCCGACAATTCTTTGAACTCCGGGTTTCTTTTGAGTTGTGACTTCAACTTCTCTCATACCAAGTGAGTTGGTTGTCACAGGTTTAGTCTGAAAGGTGACAGAGATGTTTGGCTTTAATTCATAAACCACATCTTTCCATTGGCTGGGCCTAATCAGTCCCCCAAGGCTGACACCATGTTCGCTGTTGGCTACAGTGATATCTTGTGAACGCTCTAACTGCTTTTCAAGAGGAGCTGAATTGCTCATCGCGGTATAAACTCTAAAGCCCAGCTCAAAAAAAACTAGTGAGACAAGACAGCTCACCAGTAGTAAAGAACATTTTTTAAGTAGCTCCAAAAATCGCTCCTGAACGAAAGTGGAAAAGTATCTCAAAGAATCAGCTATTACGCTACCCGTGAGCCAAGATTGGTTCGGCGATCCGGTTGAATCCGATTTTCGATTTATTCTTCAGGTTAAAGAGGATTCGATTCTATTTGGAGCCCACTTTCCGGAAAATTGTTTTGCTCTCGGCGAAAGCGGAAAATTTGTAGAAGGGCTTTGGGATGGAAGTGTTGTTGAACTATTTATTCATTCAACAAATACCCCAAGCTATGTTGAACTAAACTTAAGTCCGACTGGCGCTTACTGGGCAGCTCAATTTTCAGATTATAGAGTCAGGCAGAAAAGTTTAGAGCTTCCCGTAACAGTTGAGTCAAAACATTTGGATGGTAAATTTGCGGCCGTCTTGAAGTTAGACAGAAGCAGTTTGCCGGAAAATGATTTTACTGTGGCGCAGACAGCAATATTAGACCTTGGAAATATCAAAGCGCAAAAAAGAATTTACTTAACTCGAAAGTATTCCTGGAGCGGCTCGGCAAAGAATGAAGTCTGCGCCGAACCTGACTTTCACCAAAAAAAATTGGCGGAAGTTCTTTAGAACTATCCGCCAACTCTCTGGTTTAGTTTTAGACTATTTGCAGTCTGCTTGTTTCTTAACACCATCTAAATAAAAGCCGGTGTTGATTTGATAGAAGTTGGTCCCTGGCGCTTGACCTGAATATAGAATTTCTCCTCTACCAGTCTGTTTACCATTTCCGAAGGCGTCAGCTGAAGTGTAGTAATACTCTTCTACGTAGTAGCATTTGCCATTAGCATCATCACCAGTTCCGTTTCCGGCAAACCAGAGTCTTCCTCTTTTGCATCGTGAAGAAGCTTCAGTTCCCTTAACTCTTAAAGAATAACCGAATTTGCAGTATGAAGTGCTAGCTGATGCAGCAATCGAACAGAAACTCTTGATCTTATCTACAACAGCTAAGTTAGCTGTAGTTGCCCTGCAGTAAGCTTGTTGTTTAGCCAAAGCTTTATCAATCAGTTTTTGAACTCCAGCTTTTGACTTTTCGGTTTTTGCAGTAGCTAGACGTGTTTTAAGTCTATCGATAGCAGTATTGTTTTCGCATTTAGCTTTTGAAGTTGCTGCCTTTCTTTCAGCCCCTCTAACCGCGTTTTCACAAACACCGGCAAATGCAGTGGATGAGAACAATAGAATTGTAGATAAACAGATTGCTGACTTACGCATGGAAACTCCCAAAGAACAGGTTTGTTGCAAAGGTTATATCCGGTTGAAGAATTAAAGTGCTTCGTAAGTCGGCGAAAAAAATCGACTAAATTTTCAATTTGAATAGATTTCTACTAGATCAGACAGGATCACATAGCCGTGGTCAGGGCGTTCTACCCTGACCCATCCTACCTTATCTTCTCGGCCTGATAACATGCCGCCCCGTCGAAACTCACCGATGCGACGGCTTTTATTCGTAGGCTTATCGAAGAGAATTGAGCGATCCGCGATTACTCTCCAATCCTTAATACCATCTGAAGATATTGGAGGCATTGTAGGTTTTGGGCCGCCGCTCCTTATATCAAATGAATCGCCAGCCGGAGGACTGAGTTGGGCGACAGGGGAATTTTCACTTTTAATGGGTTCTCCAGCCTTCGGAAGATCCCCACTCGAATGAGGCATTGGACTTCCAGAATACCTAGCCTCTGCGTAGGGGAGTAATTTCCTTAATTTCTCCAATCTATCCGGCGCCGGCGGATGAGTGGAAAGAAAGGAGAATGTAGAAGAGAAGTCCGGATTAGTAGAGGCTCGGCTCCAAAATTCAATTGCTTCTTTCGGATCGTATTTGGCCTCCGCCATTAGTTCTAAGCCAATTTGATCTGCTTCATATTCACTGCCGCGAGAATAAGGATTGATTAACAAACCTTCGCCCAAACTCGTTGTAATAGAGGATGCAGCTTGGCTTAGATCCACTCCCATTTGAGCAGAACCGGTTGCAACACTAACACCGATACCTGCGGCAACACCTAGAACTTGAATTAATATTCTTTTCACTTCTTCATTTGAGTCTTGGGCAGTATGTCCTGCCAGCACATGTCCTATTTCATGAGCTAGTATTGCTGCAAGCTCGCCGTCTGAATGAGCAGCGTGTAGCATTCCCGTCCAAATGAAAATATGATTTCCTCTAGTTGCCGCCGCATTAACCAGGTTGTCATCTTTAAACAAAATCACATGCCAAGGTTGAGCATCAGCCTTAGCTGCCTTAGTCAGGCGATCGACAACATCTTGTATCCTGTCCATGGCGGGATTTCCGTTGTCGACCTGGTAGCGCTCGCTCAACTGCTGCACAACGTTGTGTCCGTATTGTTCGTCATCAACGGTCGGAGATTTTGCTAACGGAATTGTTCCCGGGGGAACCGGAGGCCGCGACGGGGCGCAACCAATCAGGATCAGTGAGAAAAGAAGTATGGTCCTAAATGGCTTCATTTTAGCTAATATAGTCCAAGGTAAACTAAGATTACCAGTAACCTGTTGCCATAGACGTTATTAACCCGATAAAACTTAAAAAAAAATTGATAGGAATTATCCGATGAAAAAAGTTATCTGCTTGGCTGTTTTAAGCCTACTTTGTTGCGCACAGGCTGCCATAGCTGCCACACCTTGTTCCAGCGTTATAACTTTACCAAACTCCAAGTTTATCTGGAAAAACTCTGCTCCAGTGCGCGGTGGAAGGGATGAGCACATTATCGGTTATCGAGTTCAACCAACTCTCATCATGTATTCCGCTGCTATGTCTAGCAGAGGCGGCACTAAGATTTACGATTTAGCCGGAAACCTAATTGGCACCTGCCCATGGGCATCGGCGGATGGAGCTGCGGGTGGAAGATTCCGCTGCACCATGAATACAAGAAATCTTCGTCGTGCTGCGATTAGAAATACTAAAAATCCCGCAGTGCTGATTGTCTACAAAGGATCTGCGTGCGTCAAAGTTCCTGACGCAGGCCGTTGCTTTGGAAGTGTCAAAGGACCTTGCAATCAATTGTTAGGATAAATAAGTAGTGTCAGTCACGACTTTCTTGCTGCAGGGCGACAAGAAATTTTCCTTTGTAGGAAAGTCGTGACTGACACTACTTATTTTAAGCTGCTCGGATAAAATCTAAAAAAGGAAAGGGACCGGTAGAAAATATTTTTCTACCGGTCCCAATTTTTTTTTATGGGGGGCTAAGCGGCATATCTTTCTAATTCAGTTTCTACTGAAAGTTTTGCAGACTGAAGATGACCTCCGAAGTGTTGACTGAAGAAAAGGTCTGCTCGATTTATTCGGTTATTAATTAACGGCTGACGTAAGAAAACTTTTCCTGCAGATTCATCGCAGCTTCTTGCAAAAGTTTTTACTAAGTTAATTTGTGTTTCGTATGTTGTTGGAACATCACTAACGAAAGGTCTTATTTCAAGTTCCACATCAAATCCAAGTTCATGCAGCGCTTTGGCTGCACTGATTCTTTCTGATGGGCGAGGAAGTTTGGCGTCCGGATCAAGCTTTTGATGGAGTGAATCAGTGATCGCCTCAATTGGGATAATCACCTTAATTCTGGCTTGAAATCTCTTCAAAACCGGGGTCAGGAGAATTATTAGAGGAGAGCGACTACGAAAGATAATTAATGAATCAGAAGCAATTTTCTCAAACCTGTTCAGCCAATCCAGAGAACTCTTAAAGCCGGCTTCAAACGGCAAAAGCGGATCGTGTTCAGCGATAATTTCGAGATATTTTGCTCTAAAATCCATAAAACCCTCATATATTCAACCTTGTTAAAGTTAAGAGTAGGGATTTTGTGCTCTAGGTTCAAAATACTTAAAATAAAAGTGGACACTCGTGCGTCTTAATTAACGAATAGGTAAACGAAGGTGAAATTGCACAATAGAATACTCAGTCACACTCATGGATTTCTAACTTCAAATTCGTTGAAGCAAGCAGAAAAATCTGTTATGTCAAGACAAAGAGAAGCAAATCGGAAAAATAATTTTCTGATTTAAAGAGTAAATTAGTGGTGAATTGGTTACATGAGTAGAATCATAACAAACAATCTCTGCGTTACTTAAAAGAGGTTGAACTAAAAGGGAGGGGGCTAACATGGCAAAACAGATGGCTTCTAAGGCAGTAAATTCGGAAGACTTTAGCTTAGGAAAAATTAGTACCGCACCAGAGTCAAAGCTAGAAAAGAAAAAACCAATCCGACTTACAGAAATTACTTTTGATCCTCAGTCCCCGGAGCTAACCACATCATGGTTCTCAGCTCGAAAACACATAATTTGCTTAAACGCTTATCCGAATGGAGTTACGCTCTCTATTCACAAGAATCCGGCGTTTGCTGCTCAAACAAAAGACGGATCTAATTCAAAGGAAAGTCAGAGCGCGCCAAAACCACTTCTGGCAACTCAGTTTCATCTCCGTTCAAAGGACACCAGAGAATATTTACTACCTCAAGGAAGATATCATCTGATTAAAGAGAGAATGGCAGATACCTTAGAGCTTCATTTGAAGCAGCTAAAGGATCAAAATATTCTCCAAGATGCAGTCCTCTACTTCGGAGTAACGACAGACGCATTCTTTGCTCTGCCAAAAAAGTTTGAAGTTACAATGAAGTGTCTTGAGCTTCTTGAAAAATATCAGCCTGGAATGTTGATAGTAGCATCCAGGTCTCCACTAGTACTTTCGGCGCTGCCAATTCTGAAATACTTCGGAGATAGAGCTGCAGCAGTAATTACTCTAGAGTCGCCATACGATGCGGTTCTTCAGAAATTTACTCCTGGTCAATCCACAGTAATGGAGAGATTAGTCGCTGCAGATGGACTGAGAGCCCAAGGAATAACGGTAAATCTACAGGTATCTCCAATCCTGCCTTACGGGGATTTTTATAGAGATGCATGGCCTTTTGCCGAACTTCTTGCTGCACATGCGGATTTTATAACCTTAGGATGTCTTGCTACCGGTTCAGTCCAAGATGAACAGGCACTGAGAATGAATCCTCTGGCCATTCGATTAAGCACTGATAAGCAGTATCGATGGTTAAGACCGCATGCATATAAATATCTATTTCATGCGCTGCAAAGTGTTGCGCCTGAAAAGCTATTGTTGCCGGTAAGATCTGAAGCGATAAAAAGTCAGCTAAGTTTATTTGCGGCGTAGGTATGTGGCGGCGAATTTATTCGCCGCTAGCAAAGGCCTGTGCCTAACTATAGAAAGATTTACCAGCACAATGAGCCTCGGCGTAGAGGCAGACTTTGGTGCTTACGGCGAATAAATTCGCCGCCACAACTCCACAACTCCATAACTCTTTTGCCTGTCTGGAATTCTTTCTTACTTCCGGTATAACCCTCCAATGAAATGCATTGTAACTGGATGTGCCGGCTTTGTTGGGTCTTCGATTGTTGACCGCCTGCTTGGCCTTGGCCACGAAGTCCTTGGGATAGACTGTTTTGTTGACTATTACCCGAGAAACATCAAAGAAAAGAATCTAGAGCTAGCCAGATCGAATTCCAAATTCTCCTTAATTGAAGAAAGTCTCTGCACTGTAAACCTTGAGAAACTGCTCAAAGGCGCAGAAGTAATATTTCACCAAGCAGCACAGGCCGGAGTTAGAGCTAGTTGGGGCGGTAGTTTCTCAATTTATACAGACAACAATATCTTTGCCACGCAGAGGCTTTTAGAAGCTGCAAAAAATAAGGACGTTGCTTCAACTCTAAAACAAGTTGTTTATGCTTCAAGTTCCTCCGTTTACGGCAGTGCCGAGACTTTACCGACACCGGAAACTACTTTGCCGCGGCCAGTCAGCCCTTACGGTGTCTCAAAGCTTGCTGCCGAGCACCTGATGGAGCTTTATCGAAGTGAGTTTTCCGTACCTACAGTTAGCCTGAGATATTTTACAGTCTATGGTCCGCGCCAAAGACCGGACATGGCATTTCACAGAATCATCAAGGCAGCGTTGACAGGAGAACCATTTACTCTTTTTGGAGATGGTGAGCAGTCTAGAGATTTTACTTTCATCGAAGATATTGTCGATGCAAATCTTTCTGCGATGAATGCGAAAGGTCCGTCCTACGTATTTAACTTAGGCGGGGGAAATCGAATCACGATGAATAAGGTTATTCCGATGATCGAAAATATTGTCGGTAGAAAGCTAAATCTTAATCGAGAGGCTAGAGCCAAAGGAGATGCTGCACATACAGGTGCTGAAACCTCTAAAGCCAAAGCTGAACTTTCATTTACTCCCAAAATATCTTTGGAACAGGGTTTAGAAGCCGAGGCCCGTTGGGTCAGTAAGATGCTTCAAGATTCTGTGATATAGACTTTAGCGTGAAGCGCATTTTAATCACTCAACTTGGTTTTATTGGAGATGTAATCCTGTCGACGCCAGTAATTGGTGCATTGCGAGAAAGGTTCCCGGAGGCCGAACTGACTGTACTAACGACAGTCGCAGCGGCACCCTTAATAGAATTCCATCCGGCTCGTGTAAATGTGATTACGTACGATAAGAGAGGATCGGAAAAGGGACTAAAAGGTTTTTTAAAATTAAAGAACGAACTTCAAAGTAGAAAATTCGATGCAGTGTTTGCACTTCATAAGTCCTCTCGAACTGCGCTCCTTCATTTTCTTGCTCAAATTCCGCATCGATACGGTTTTAAGGAATCTTCGCTGCCGTTTCTCTATTCCAGAACTGTAAGCCGAAAGGCATATCCCCACGACGTTGAAAGAAATCTTTCGATTCTAAAAACCATTGATCTTGAAGTTAAGAATCCAAAACTTGAAATTGGATTTTCTGAAGAAACCAAATCCAAAATCGAGCCTCTGCTTCCAAAGCAAAAATTTGCAGTCATAGCTCCGGGATCAGTTTGGAGAACAAAAAGATGGACTGTTCAGGGTTTTTCCGACTTGGTTAAAAACCTTTCTAATGAAGGTTATGAAATAGTTCTAATCGGCTCAAAAGACGAAGAGGTCATTGGTGAAACGATCTGCAAAAGATTTGGCGGTGAGCTAAAAAATTACATTGGTAAACTTTCCTTGATTGAGTCTGCGGCCATAGTTTCGCGGGCAAATGTTGTTGTTTCAAATGATTCAAGCCCGCTCCACCTTGCAAGCACATTTAATATTCCTACGGTTGCCTTGTTTTGTGCCACTGTGCCCAGTTTTGGCTTTGGCCCCTACCAACAACCAAGTCGTATTTTAGGCGTAGATAATCTATACTGCAGACCTTGCAGAAGACATGGAGGAACTTTTTGTCCCACCGGCACGCACGCTTGTCAGACCGGAATAAAGGTTGAAGAAGTTGTTCTGGCGGTAAATGATGTTGTAAAACTATAACTAATTTATGAAATCAGCAGTTTGTAAAATCACCGGAATGAAGTTTGAGATTTCGGAGATGGAGTATGAATACTGCAGAAGAGAGGGCATCCCGCTCCCCGACATCTCGCCGCTCGAAAAACTTCGATACCTTTGTAATTTCAGAAATCGACTGCACCTTTATAACGGAGTTTGCGCTCTTTCTAAGAAGAAGGGGCTTACCGCTATTCCGCCGGAATCTAACTTTACTGTTTATGACGTCGATGTTTGGGATTCTGACGATTGGGATCCGCTGAGTTACGGACGAGATTACGATTTTAGCAGACCGTTTTTTGATCAGATGGCGGAATTGTTGAGCGTTGTCCCGATACCGAATCTTTCAGTGCAGCGTTCTTCAATGGAGAACAGCGATTTTACGAACGGAATTACCGGAGCAAAAAATTGCTATTTGGTTTTTTCAAGTTCTTTCAACGAAGACTGCATGTATTCTCGTCTTCTTTACAAATGCAAGGATATTCACGACACAGTTTTAGCGAGAGGCTCTGAACTTTGTTACGGATCGAAAAACATAAATAATTGTTTTGCAGTTTTCTGTTGTGAGAACTGCTACAATTGTACGGAATCCAGTTTCCTCGCAAACTGCCAAAGCTGTAAGAACTGTTTTGGATGCGTAAATTTAAACGGAGCGGAGTATTGTTTCTTTAATGAGCAGCTGACTCGCGAGCAGTATCAAAAGACCATCGCGTCAATCGATCTAGGAAGTCACAAAGTCCTGAGCGATTTTAAGAAGCAGTTTGCGGAATTTAGAAAAGACCGCCCGATAAGATTTTTAGAAGGTCTAAGAAACGAGGAGTCTTCAGGAGCTTTTTTAAATAACACTAAGAATTGCAATGGCTGCTATTCCGTTAGCGAGGGAGAGGATTTAGAAAACTGCCTTTATGTAAATTCAGCGAAAAGCTCGATCTCTTGGTTTGGATACGGCAACGGCTCTGAGCTGGTTTATTCATCCTGCACAGTCGGAGATCACTCTTATAATGTTAAGTTTTGTGTAGAATGTTGGCCGGGAGTTAGAGATCTTGAGTACTGTTATTATCTTTCAAGAGGAAGCGACAATTGCTTTGGTTGTGTTGGTATTAGAAAACAGAGTTATTGCATTCTAAATAAAAAGTATTCCGCCGGCGATTATAAGGATCTTGTTTCTAGAATTAAGAAACACATGCTCTCAACAGGTGAGTACGGCCAACTATTTCCAATTTCTTTGACGCCCCATTATTACAATAAGAGTGAAGCAAATGATTTTTTTCCTGAAAGTAAGGAACGAATAATTCAGCTAGGCTACCGTTGGCGGGAGGATGAAAAACAAGATTCAGGTCCGACGCAATCAATGCCGGACAATGTTAACGAAGTTACAGAAAGTATGCTTAACATTCCGTTTGTTTGCGAGCACACCGGAAAGAGATTTAAAATACTGCCCCTGGAATTGAAGTTTCATCAAAGAATGAAAATTGCTCTACCTAGAATTGCTCCTCTTGAAAGACTAAAAATGGGAGCAGATTTCTTATCGGTTAAACCTGTTTTGGATAAAAATTGTGCAGGTTGTGGTGCGGCTCTAAAAACGACCCATGCAGCCCAGGTCCTGTGTGAAAGCTGCTATCAGCAGCATGTTACCGGATAATCGTAGTGAGCTACTTTCATAGTAATTACCGAAAATTTAACACAGCTTCAGGACTATTGATTTGCGCCAAAACTAGTTTGTCGATCAGTGATTCTCTAGCTGATGATCTAATTCGAATGAGTCAAACTCAGTTGGGAAATAATCCTGAAAAAGCCGGCAGGGGAGGAATTTACTTTGGAGAGCTAAGAAGCGGAGAGCGCTTTGCAATGAGGCGTTATGTTAGAGGAGGTTTAGCTAAGCACCTTTCCACCGATTCTTATATCAGCCTTCCTAAAAGTTCCTTACGCCCACTATTAGAAATGGAGATAACGGCCGAATTATTCGGAGAGGGCATCAAAGTTGTCGAACCGCTCTTTTCAATAATTGAATATGGTTCATTAGGATTTTCATATTCGGGAGCGATTGCAACTACGGAAGTTGTTGGTGCAAAAAACTTTATGGAAGTTGCTCCGAATATGGCCGCAGCAGAGGCGGAAAGAATTGCGAAAGATTCAGGTATTGAAGCGGCGAGAGTACTAAAGCGAGGAATATTTCATCGAGATCTTCATCCCGGAAATGTTGTACTGAATATGAATAATGAAGCAGTGCTTTTAGATTTTGATAAAGCAATTAGATTTAATACTTTGAATATTAAGAACTATGTTCAGCCTTTATTGGATCGGTGGGAACGCGCTGTTGAGAAACGCTCTTTTTCGAAGATTTTGTCTTCCGGCTTTAGTGATGGTGTTCGTTCCGAACTTCAATTGCCTACCTAATTCCTTTTCCTTTTACTCAGTCTCAGTCTTCGTCTTGGTCTCCGTCTACTACTTGAACTTGAACTCTAGACTGAGACAGAGTCGAGAGTTCAAGTTCAAGTAGTAGACGGAGAGGGAGTCTAAGACCAAGACCAGGACTGGAACTGGGGCTGGAAAGAAGGAGGAGAAAGAGAAGGTGAAGCAAATTGCCAAATATTAAGGATATAAGGTGGCAACAATCTTGCATTACTATCCATAATAGGGTGAGGGTTGAAGCGGTTTATCTCAGGAAATAGGTTGTGAAAGTAGTTAAGTATTCAATATTACTATTAATAGCGTTGATTGTTCTAGACTGGTCTCAGCCAAGTCGAGCGATGGCTAAGTCATCTATTCCAGCTGTCTGCTCAAAAATTAAGCAAGAAATGGTTAACGCCTGTGTAAATAAACGTAAGTCTTGTGAAAGAAGATCTAAAGAGCTTAATCAATGTCTTAAGAAATCTGCGTTTAGACCAATTGCAAAAGTTATCCCTCCAAAGGGCGCTGTTTGCGCTATGTTTTATCAGCCTGTTTGCGCTCTAACTAAAAATGGATTTCTGGAGAAATTCGGCAATAGTTGTCTGGCAAATAGCGTTGGAGCAACTGAAGTTCCTCTAGATCAGTGCGAATCTAAATAGAAATTTCAAAAGTTGAGCGGAATCTGTTCCTCAGATAACCTCGCTGACTTGCGTGAAAATTGATCAGCCAAAAAATCTTCTAATTGTTTTACACGGCGCCATCGGCGACGTCGTTAGAGCTTTGCCGTTGGCAGTGCGGATAAAAAGGGCTTGGCCTAACACCCGTCTGACTTGGAGCGTAGAGCCGATTTCGTCTGATATTCTGGTCGGACACCCAGCGGTTGATGAGCTTCTGATTTTTAAAAGACGAGAGGGATTTAAAGAATTTAAGAAATTTCTCAAACTGGTAGAATCAAAGGAGTTTGATTTAGTAATAGATCTTCAGAGACATTTAAAAAGCGGCTTAGTTGCCAGAAGCTCCAAGGCTCCGGTCCGAATTGGCTTCAATCAAGCAAATTCCAAAGAATTAAATTTTCTATTTTCAAATTATCGTATTCCCAAGTTCCCCAACCACTTTTCTAAGATTCATCATTACCAAAAATTTGGAGACCTACTTGAACTGCCTCCGATTGAACCTCTGGATTTCGGGTTAACGTTTGGCCCCGAAATTAGAAGAAATGTTGAGGACTCCCTAAGGGCAGCCTGCCTTGTAAGCGAAGCTCCTCTGCCTGAACCTTCTCGACGTGTAGCGCTGCTTCTTGGCTCAAGTTGGAAAAGTCGGAGGTGGACTTCAGAGGCTTGGGCAAGACTTTGTGAAAGAATTGTAACTGAGCTTCATGCACTTCCGATTTTATGCGGAAGTCCGCAGGATGAATCTCAAGCAGAAGAGATCATCAGAAAACTTCGAATTTCCGAGTACGCCTCAATGGTCGGAAGAACCAGTCTTCGCGAACTTGGCTGTCTGCTCTCTCAAGTAAAGAGTGCAGTTTCCATGGACTCCGGGCCGATGCATATTGCATCCGCCGTTAATACTCCTGTCGTTTCATTATGGGGTGCGACTGATCCGAGGAAATCTGCGCCTTATAATAGTGAGCACCTGGCAATCCAAACCGGAATAGGTTGTACTCCCTGCTGGAGAAGAGAATGTCCTGGGCTACAAACTCTTTGCCTTTCGGCAATACCTCCCGAAGTAGTGATGCTTCGTTTAAGCGAGATACATGGACAACATTGAGCAATCGGAAAAACTTAATGAAGCAGGAAGATTAAAACTATCTGCTTTTATCATTACGCTTAATGAAGAAAGACATATCCGTGATTGCCTGGAAAGCTTGAGTTTCTGTGATGAGATCGTAGTCGTAGATTCGTTTTCAACCGATAGAACTAGAAAAATCGCAGAAAGCTATAATGCAAAAGTAATTAAACGAGAGTGGACTAATTTTAGAGATCAGAAAAACTTTGCCCTGATGCAGTGTGTTAACGAATGGGTTTTACTGATTGATGCTGATGAAAGAATTAGCCCGGAACTGAGAGAAAGTATTGAACGAGTTCTTGTCCAAGGTGCTGATCGAACTGATGGCAAAGAAGTAGTTGGCTATGAACTTCATCGAGTGGTCTACTTTTTAGGAAGATGGTGGCGAGGAACCGGATGGAAGGATGAATATGTCCTTAGATTTTTTAAGAAGGATAAAATTAGCTGGAGTGAGGCAACAATTCACGAAAAGGTAATTCCTAACGGAGAAGTTATACGAATGAGTGGTGAGCTTCATCACTATTCTTTTGATAATATTTCGGACCAGGTTCAAAAGCATCTTCGCTATGCGAAATTGGCGGCGCAGGAATACAAAGGGCCAAAAGTCGGCCTAGTTCGGCTTTTATCCAGCCCCTTTATGAGATTTTTTAAATTTTATTTTATATATCGAGGCTTTTTGGCCGGAGTAGCCGGTTTTGTTGTGGCGATTAACGAAGCGTTTTATACCTTTCTAAAATACGCAATTGTTTGGGAAATGCAGCGTGGCGAAAAAGAAGATTAGTATGACAGGAGATCTGACACAAACTGAGAGACTACTCTCTTTGATCGACCAGTTTAAGGATACTCCGATTCTGTTGGTAGGCGACATGATGCTGGACCACTATGTTTGGGGCAAGGTCGATAGGATTTCCCCCGAAGCTCCGGTTGTTGTGGTTCAGGTTACTGAGGAAAGTGAACGGCCCGGAGGAGCCGCATTAGTCGCACATAACTTGGTTCAGCTCGGTGCAAAAGTTTATCTTGGCGGATTTGTCGGTAATGACAGTTCCGGAAAAGCTCTAAGGAATCTCCTTGAAGGACTTGGAATTAATACCGAAGCTCTAATTACTGATCCCGAAAGACCAACGACAGTTAAGACAAGAGTTATTGCTCACTCCCAACAGGTGGTAAGAGTTGATCGAGAGAAAGTTGGCTCTATCTCCGGCGAACTTGGAGTTGAACTCTCTAAAAGACTTGCGGCGGTAATGCCAAACACCAAAGCAATGGTCATTTCTGACTACGCAAAAGGCGCAGTTACTGAAACCTTGTTTGATCTTTTAGACGAGAAAAAATCTCACTTGGGATTTGGGAAGTATCCAGTTGTTATCGATCCGAAAGCTCCAAACTTTGGGCTCTATCGAAATGCAACCGTGGTCAAGCCAAATCGTGCAGAGGCTGCGCGTGCGGCTAACATGGAAATTCCGAATCGCGCACACGCAATTTCTGCAGGAGAAATACTTCTTCGTCGCTGGGGATGCGAGATAATTCTTATTACTCTTGGAGAGGATGGAATGGTGCTGGTAAGTGATTCTCCCGGACTTCCTCCTTCGGTGGAAATTGATACTACCGCTAGAGACGTCTTTGATGTTTCCGGAGCCGGAGATACCGTCAACGCGGTCTTTACACTTGCATTAGCAATTGGTGCCTCGCCTGGCGATGCAGCAAGATTGGCAAATCACGCTGCCGGGCTGGTAGTAGCTGAAGTGGGAACAGTTGCTGTTACTGCCCAAGATCTTCGTGCGGCAGTGTTACTTTCTGAGGAAGAGTAATGGGAACAATTTCAAGTATGACGGGCTTTGCACAAGGCGTCTCAAAGCTTTCTCCCGATATTGTAGTTGAAATTAAAACCGTCAATTCTCGATTTTTAGATATTAACTGCAAACTCTCTAACGGGGCCGAAAAATTTGAAGCAGCGATTCAGAAACTAATTAGATCGAAGATTTCAAGAGGAAGGGTAGAGGTTCTTCTCAAACGAGAGACAGAGAAAAATTCTGTAACAGGAGTCAATTTTAATGCAAACCTGTTTAACACTTCAGTAGAATTGCTTGTTTCTCAGATGAAATTGAAGACTCTTTCTCCCGGAGAACAAGAAAAGCTTGTTGCTAAAACTTTGTTAGAAAGAAAGGAATTTCTCTCTTTTGAGCAAGCGGATTTGACGACTGCTTTTACAGAGGAAGGAGTGCTCGAAGCTGTAGATGCTGCCCTAACTGCGCTTTCTTCGATGAGAAAGGCCGAAGGAGCAAATTTAAAAGCTGTGTTAGAAGAAAATTTATCTCAGATTAAGAAGTTCACTCAGAAGGTAGTTCCCATATTAGAAGAGACCAAGTCAAAATATACGACGCGGTTAAAAAATAAAATCGCCGAGCTGCAGCTATCAATACCTGAAGATAGACTAGCCCTAGAAGTTGCTCTGTTGGTTGACCGCTCAGATGTGGCAGAAGAATTAGACAGGTTAAACAGTCATACCCAGCAGTTTGCTAAAGTGCTTTCAGCCGGAGGAGAGGTCGGAAAGAAACTTGATTTTCTGACCCAAGAAATGAACCGAGAAATAAATACAACTGGTTCGAAGTCTCAGAGCGGAGACATTACGAATTTAGTAATTGAGGCAAAATCTGTTTTAGAAAAAATTAGAGAACAAGTTCAAAATCTTGAGTAATTTTTCTCCACTTTTATTTTGTCTTTGCGGGCCATCCGGAGTTGGTAAATCCACTATTAGTAGAGAGCTGTTAAAATCGGATTCAAAACTTCTCCTTTCAATTTCTGCAACAACCAGGCCACCAAGGGCAGGAGAAAGTGAGGGCGTTCATTATTACTTCGTTACACCTGAGAAATTTAAGGCGGAGATAGAAAAGTCTGCCTTTTTAGAGTGGGCAATCTACAACAATGAATATTACGGGACGCCGGCCTCTAACTATGAAAGCGCGAAGAAAAGTTCTTCAGATTTATTGTTAGACATTGATATTCAAGGAGCTCAGAAACTAAAGGATCTTTTGGGATCAAAGGTTAAGGTAATTTTTGTAGCTCCGCCCTCGAAGGCCACATTAAGAGATAGGTTGGTTGGCAGAGGTTCAGAGTCAGAAGAAGTAGTTCAGAAACGACTAAAAAGAGCTGAAGTTGAGTTTGAGTTATTATCTGGCCCCACACTTACTGACCACAAAGTAGTAAATCGTAAATTAAAAGAAGCTGTCAAAGAAATTCAAAAAGTCATTTCAGATGAGAGAAATTCTCGATGAAGAGGATTGCATTGCTCTTTTTATTTCTTGCAGTTGTTTCTACAAATTCATTTGGCGAAAATATTAAAGTTGGAATCAGTGTCCCTTTAACCGGACCGGCAGTTGAATACGGCACAGCAGTTAGAAATGCATTCTTACTCGCCAAAGAAGAAATGCCGGAACTTAAGCGGTATGATTATGTATTTGATGATAACGCATATCTCGCCGCAAAGTCTCTGGATTCTTTTCACAAGCTTAGACACATCGACGGCGTCAAACTGATTTATGTTTGGGGAGAACCAGGCTTTGCTTCAATCGCGCCGGTAGCTGAAGCAGAAAAATTTCCGCTTTTTTGTATGTCAACGGACAGAGGACCGGGGATAGGAAAAAAATATTCGATAAGAGTTTCAGGAGATTCATATCGATTAGCAAAGCCTGTGGTGGATTTCCTTGATCGGAACAAAGTAGAAGCTGTGCATCTGATTATGGCAGAGGATCCTTACTTTGAAGCTGCCAGACTTTCATTAAAGGAATTGGTAAAACCAGAGACAAAGCTTTTAATGCTTGGGTCTGTGCCGCCTGATGTTACAGATTTTCGCTCACTGATACTTCGGCTAAAGAACCTAAATCCAAAATTTACAGCTGTATTTCTACAGGCAGGACAGGTCAGAGTATTTTTTACTCAAGCTGCTGCATTGGGGCTTCGAAGCCAATTTATTGGGACAGATGTTTTTGAGAGCAGAGAAGAAATTCGAGAATCAGGAAAACTAATTGACGGCTCGGTATATGCAAATTTTTATGTACCGGAGAATTTCTACAAAGCCTATACGGAAAAGTTTGGAAATAATTCTCAACTTTCTCATGCGTATATGGCTTATGCTTTTGCCAAATCCTTGGATTTGATTGCTCCGGAAAATTCGGACTTGGGCTCTGAGGTACTTCTAGCAAATGTTAAAAAGCTAGATTCCAAAGCAACAGGTGCAGCATTTGAGTTTAAAGATTCGCCAACAGAAGGGAAGCATTTTGAGTTTCCGGTAGTGCTTAGGGAAATTAAAGATGGTCAAGTGCAGGATGTAAAATAGTTGGACCGGTTTCTTTGTCGTTGATCGGGTAATAATGGGGACAGTCACTATTATTTCAGCCCAAGCAATTCATTAGGCATTCTCGAGCCGCTTTGAACAAAAGAATATTATTTCTATCGGGCGCATCTTCCAGCTCTTTGTCGAGTTCAAGAACTATTACACCCGAATGGGAGTTGCTGTGAAAAGCACTAGAGATTCGCGTTCCTAGTTTCTCTCTATTTAACAATGGGATTTGACTTCCGATTGCTTCTCCCGCCGTTTCATCAAAGGAGGCAGCTTGAGAGCGGCTTTCAGGAATTTTTCCGACTTCAATTTTGACTTTTAGCTCTTCGCTGTCTTCAGATTGAAGATAGATTGCCCCTCTTAGAAATCCTGAAGCTGGGATAACTTTTTCAGTCAGCTCCTTTAGAATCGGCAGCCTTGGCTCACTATCTAATAGTTGATCGTATATCGGCCTGTAAGTCTGGCGAAGTTCTTCAGGGAGCTGGTTTAGAATTGGTGAACTAAAATAAATTGAAGTAGGAGCTTCTGAAGGTCTGACCGTTGTAAAGGCAGAGTTAAATTGTTCAGGCTCTGACTTGAGAAGATTTTTTAATCTATCTTCTAAGCAGCTTTCAATTTTCTCTTTAATTTCAGCGGTGTTGTCTGTGCCGATTAGATCTTTAAGTCGATCAGTATTTTCTTCCCACTCTTTTTTAGCAGCCGGAAATAATGAAGGCTGACTAGTCTTTCCAAAAATATCGCCTAACTCGCAAAGTTCTTTAACTGTGCCGACAGATTGATAGAGTCCGGTTTGCTTTAGGGAAGCTCGAAGCCCAATCGATAAATTCCAGTTCTTTGCATATTCTTCTGCAATCGAAAGCGGAGTGAAGCCAAAGTTTCGATAAACTGCCTGATCCAGCTCGTCAGGATTATTTTTATAAGTCCTAACTAATTTAAAAAACAAAGTAGAGTAATTCCAGGCAAGAAGATTAAATCCAAGCTGCCTTAATTGAGATGAGCTTATTACATCATCCGGAGCTACTTCAGTTCCCAGGTCTTTAGCTTGAACTGCAAAAGTTTCACTGGCAGTGGCACTTAAAAGAGATGCCGCTAAGCTGGCTTTTTGCGAAGGAGTTCCTCGCTGAATTTTATGTTTTGTCAGTTGTGACGAACTTTTTGGAAGAAGGTTAAATATCTCCTCTGCGTCAAGCCGTCTTAGATCGGCCATTGGATCGATAGTGCTGTTTGTCGATTCTTCTGACGGACTTAATCGAGAGATCACTCTTGAAAAAAGAGCGAGGTCATTTTTTACTTCAGTAACTAGTTTGTCTGTATTATCTACATACTCACCGGATGCAAAATTCAGCTGAATATTTTCTAGTGTACCGGCTTGAAGCGGCAGCCATCCGCGCGAGAGATGAAAAAGGGTGCTCTCTTTTTTTCTGAGAGCTTCCCGATCTTGGTATACAGTCTTCGACTTTGAAACCTGTGTCATGTGTTAGTGCCAAAGATTTAGGTCGACACATTTCTCACCTATCTTTAGGAGGACTATTTGCGCTTCAAATCGTCCCAAAGCCTCCTATTCCGACTAATTCCGTCTGATATAAGAAAACAGCAATTAGCTGAATTAACTAAGACAACAGATTTATTGCTGAGTGCTCCCGGCTGACGCGCCCGCTGAAGGCAGCAGTTCTAACTGACCGTTCTTAAAAACAAACAAATAGTTTTTAAGCGATCGAACGATCCCATCTTCATCAATTGTGATCTTTCCGGAAAGTCCTTGGTAATCCTTTACTTTGTAAAGACTGCTTTGGACTGTTGAAGAGATTTTCTGTTTTAAATCTGCTGACTCGAGAGCAGAAATAATAAGTTTGGCAACATCAAAGGAAGGAATTGTAGAGATCTCTAAGTATGGCTTTCTTCCGACGATTTTTTGAAATTCAGTTAGAAATTTATCTAGTGATGAATTACGAGGAGCAAGCCAGCTGCCCACGTAGCTTCCTTCTGCACTACTTCCGGCGCTATCCTTAAATCCCGGACTGCTGATAGTGTTCATTGCAAAGAATTGCGTCTTGATACCCAAATCTCTGGCTTGTTTCATCGCGATACCCATTTCGTCGTATCCGTAAAAGAAGATGGATTTTGCCGAAGAACTTTTGATTCTTAATAGTTGGGACTTAAAATCTACCGTCCCTTCCTTGTATCCATCTTCATAGGCAACCTGCCCGCCTTTCTCTTTAATTCTGTTGATGCTTGATTTTGCTACCGTTCCCATAAAAGGGTCACCGTCGTAGTAGATAAATGCCGCAGGCAAAAACCCATTTGCCAGTGCACCGTCAGCATTAGTTATGCCAAGATCTTCGGACTTTTTAGCAACGCAAAAAACATTCTCTGGCAGATTAGCGATGCTGTCATCGCAATCCAGCGGATCGATTAAAACAACACCGTTTCTTTGAGCATCTTTGGCTACTGCAAACAGACCGCCGTAAGTGATCATAAAAATCACATCAATCTTTTCTTCGTGTGAAAGCCGTTTAAAAGCAGTAACAGTTTTAGCAGTTTGATATTGATCGTCTTCAGCAACCAGCTCCAATTGCCTGCCTTGAATGCCGCCTTTGGAATTAATCTCATCAAAGACAATCTTAATGGCGGGAACACTATCGACTCCAAGCGCAGCAGCCGGACCGCTCAGCGGACCGATCCAACCAATCTTTATCGGCTCGGCATTTGAAAGACCCGCTGCAAAAACTAATGTGAAAAAGAGAAGTAGTTTTCTACAATATGACGGCATACATATTCCCTTGAGCTGTTTTGATATATAGCTGATCCGAACTTTATGAAATCACTGTTATTTTTAACTGTTGTATTGTTTAGCGGATCTGTTTCGGCGCAGGATTTTGAGGTGCCGACGATTTATAAAGTTGAGGAAGTTGTTCCTGAAAACCTGCGCTCTACTAACGAGTATCGTTTGGGAAATGTCGTAGGTCACAATGGATATCTTTACCTATTCAACGTTTATTCAATTTACGGAGACTACTCCGTCACTGGTTTGCCTTCACTTGAGAATCTTGCCTTTGAATTGAAAGTTCTTACATCGCTCCACGAATTAGAGAGTTCCCAAGTCTTTTTAGACGCTGCAGCAAAAGGCGGAGTCGATATCGTATTCGCGCCGCTTAAAACTGTCGGCAGTATCGTCGATGCGGTTGTTAATCCAAGTGAGACTTGGGAAACGATTAAAGATGTTCCGGATGGGGTGGTGGGATGGTTTGATTGGGCGAGTAATCGTCTTGGTAATGCTTCAGATGATGTGAAAGATACTTTGGCTCCAAAGACTCCGGAACAAAGAAAGAAAGCGGATAGTCTGGTTGAAAAAGGAGCGAAAAGTGTCGAGAAATTTTCTCTGGATTATCTTGGATACAATAAGCTTAGAAGAGCTTGGTGCGAAAAAACTTCTATTGATCCGTTTACCGAAAACCAACCATTGAGAGACCGTATCACTCGGTTAGCTGAGGTTGAAACTGCCGCCAATGTTGGATTTAAATTTGTTCCGACTGTTATCGACGTTGGAGTTGTAGGAAAAATCAAGGGCTACATGGACAAGACAAAGAAAGTTTCTTTGTATGCTGATCCAATGGTGGCCAATGATAAGAACAAAGTAATGCTAATGGAGATGGGCATTCCTGAAGAGGATGCCAAACGCTTTACTAAGCACAAAAAGTTTTCTTCAACGATGCGAACCTTGTTGGTTCATCAGCTTGATGAGATGCCCACTGTCGAAAATAAAATGGGCATTTTAACAGCGGCGTTTGAAATCACTTCGAAAGAAGGAGCGCTATATATGGTGCAGTCTCTTAAATACCTTGTGCAGCTTCAAATCGAAGGGACTAAATTCTTAAGATTCTTACTTGGCGCTCATGTTATTGCGGCAGTTAGTTCAAATGGTGAACTTATAATTCCAATGGCCTTGGATCGAATTATTTGGACTAAAGAGATGCAGGAAACTATCGATGATACGGTTGTTAGAAGTAATAGTGATAGCAGCATAAAGAAAATCAAGATTATTACTTCAGCTAAGCTGTCGGAAAGGATGAAGGCCGAACTTGGGAAACGGGGTATTGGTTTTTCTGAGGGTGTTTTTATGGATCTTTAGCTCACTTTTCTTTTTTCACTTCTTTTCAAATCCCAGCCTCCGCCTCAGTTTCAGTTTCCGCCCATCCCCTCTATCTCTGCCGTAAACCTCGCCACTGCCTTTCACTTTCTCTTGGCCAAGTAGAAGAAGAACAAGTCTGAGACAAAGTTTACGGCGAAGGTAGAGGGGATGGGCGGAAACGGGGGCGGAGACGGGAGCTGAGAGTAAACAAGCTAAATAGCTGCATTTAATACCAAGTTCTTACAACCCTTTTACATCTCTGTGACAACTGACCTGGAGCCCGCTGTTAGAACCGATCCTGTGCTGTGGTGGTAGTGGATTTGGTTTTTTTGGGGAGAATTAAGATGGACAGCCTGACTCTAACTGACGAACAACTCGTTGAAGAATACTCAAAAGGTTCTTTACTTTGTTTTGATGAGGTTTTGACTCGATACGAGTCTAAATTATTTTATTTTCTTAAGACGATTGTTGGCAGTGAGAGGGAGGCAGAAGAGAGCTTGCAAGAGCTCGCGGTAGTAGCTTTCACAAGGTTAAGTGATTCTCTACCCTCCACAGGACTTAGCAATTCAGAGGTTGAAGACGGTTCTAGCTCAACAGGAGCGGTTAAAAGATGGTTATTTGCTCAGGCAATATCTATTGCCAAGTTTAAGTTAGCGGCTCAAAACCGCGATCTTTCGGTTGAAAAAGTTAGGTTGTTTGATGATTTAGATAATGACGCAATTACGTTAGTCCAAGCAGTGGAGTTTGCCTTAGCTCAAATTCCGCTAGACTATCGTATGAGCTTTTTACTCTGGGATGTTGCTGGTTTTAGTTTAAGCGACATCGCCCTCCTTACTGGTGGAACGCTGTTTGAAGCCCGTATGAGAATTCAACGCGCTCGATTAGGGATTAGAAAAATCTCTTTAAATCGAAGACGACAAAAGGTTGAAGTCAGCTCATACGCTCAGAACGGCAACGCACTTAGTTCAATAGTCTTAAACTAACTAAATAAAGATAATTGGGGACAGACACCAATTAGGCAATGGTAAGTAGCTCAGCTTATTTGCTAAATCTTCCTAATTGGTGTCTGTCCCCAATTATCTTTATTTCCCTTAGATTTCTTGCTTGTCTGTGGACAAACGGGGTATAGTTGTTGTGGGCCCGGATAGAAACTTCTCGTTCGATTCATCGATACTTGTTCATGTTCTTTTTGTAGGCTCGGTCGCCTGAAGACGAGCTAGTGTTTTAGTTTTGTTTTTTGTGACCAAGTGTAAACGTAAGTTGATAGGGAATTAGATTCGATGAATCTGTATGTTGGAAATCTCTCCTACGAAGTAGGAGAAAGAGAGTTAAGAAGTCTTTTTGAACAGCACGGGGCAATTAAGTCCATAAAAGTGATTGAAGACCGCGATAGTGGTCGTTCAAAGGGATTTGCTTTTGTTGAAATGGCTACTCCAGATGACGGAAGAAAAGCGATGGCTGCACTAAACGGTGCTGACCTTCTTGGACGTCCATTGGTAGTTAACGAAGCACGTCCTCGCGAAGAGCGAAGTGGCGGCGGCGGTGGATTCGGCGGCGGCCCAAGAGGCGGCGGTGGCGGATTCGGCGGCGGCGGACCACGTGGTGGTGGCGGCGGCGGCGGACGTGGTGGCAACGATCGACGCGGCGGAAGCGGCGGCGGACGTGGCGGCGACCGATATTAATTTATTTCGTTAGAAATAAATTATCCCACATCGCTCCTTGAGTTTACGAAAGGGCGACGTGGGATCTGTCTATTCAAAGGGCGTTTCTTTATTGAAGCGCCTTTTTTAATTCACGGGTGGTAAATTTTGTGACATCACCTGTTTTGTAACTGAAGGAGCTATATCTTCTGCAGGTAGAAGTTGAGTTTTGTCACCGATTCTATCCTTCAGCATCCCGACAAATTGGGATTTCTCTCCAAGACCTTCCTTTAATCGCCTAAACTCCATAGCAACTGAATTGAGGCTCTTTGGCGTATTTTCGTTCAGTCCCCTTTCTATAAAGGACAGCAGCAAGTTCTGATAAACCTCCTCCCAACCGGAGTTCTTAATTTGAGGTGAAAGCAAAAGTGTTACAATTTCCTTAGTGGCACCTGCCAGGTTTTTTTCTGCCATTAACTCTACTGCTTTACCAACATTACTAAAGACATACTTCTTAAGCGAATCAGATAAAACAACTGGGTCGGTATCCCTACTCTCTGTGGAATCTGAATCAGGCTTTTTCTTTTCTTCCGGAGGCAGCTTTTTTCCTCCTTGTGAATCTAATTTTTTATCGGTTGACGCTTTTACGTTGAGGTCTTTGTTGTCTTTGGAATCATTAGTATTATCCTTGTCAACTTTTGGAGAATCTACTGCTCCAGCAGCGGGCTTTTCTGATTTAGAATCTGATGCTGCAGCAGCACCTGCCGCGGCAACACCAGAAGCAGCAGTCGTCGTGGGCGCTTCAGCTGCTGACGAGACTCCGCCAGAATCCTCTTTTTTTTGATTCTGACTTTTATTCGGATCTTGATTTGACTTCGAATCGGCTTGCTTTGGCGGAATATTTTCTTTTGGTAATTCTTTAAAACCAATCTTAGTAGCACGCAAAAGAAGGATTGCCGCTGCAGCCGGATCGGATGCTTTTAAAGATTCAATTGCTCCTGAAAAACCATCAAAAAGCGCCTGATAAACTGGGGCGGATGGATTAACTCGCTCTAGCGCAGATAGGTAGTTTGAACCTTCCAGACTTGTGTATTCTTTGAATTTGGAAAGGCTCTGAAGCAGACGCTGCCCCTTCGTATAAGCATCATTTTCTTGTGATCGGGGAGCTGAAAGTGCAGAGACATAAGAGTCTAACGCTAAGTGAAACTGTCGAAGACCATCAGCAAAAGGATTAGCCTTTTCCGATGTAAGCTTCAGCTCCTTGCCGTTTCCAATCTGTTGATCGGTGCTTAATGCCGTCCCTGTCATGATTAAACTTTAAAAAACCTTCTTTAAAATTCCCAACCTTGGTCATAATGTTATTTAGTTTCTGAGAAATTAGTGTCCTAGGTTTTGGAAAAATCAATTTTTAACCGTTGGACAGGGGAGGCGAATAAGTTATTTTTCTTCTAATTTAGACAGTTAAGAAGAGCATCGGCTAATTTCGTACTTTCCAGCCAGAAGGTATCATTATGTCTGCCGGTTTCTGACGTAATTGAATGTACGGTATTGTTTTTTGAAGCTGCTGAGTTGAGTCTTTCAAGGTTTTCATAAGAAATTACTTCGTCGTTTTTTCCGTGTGAAAGGATAACGCAGCTTCCGTGAAGCTGTTCTAAATAATTCGCAGTAGGAAATTGATACCTAACAAACGGCGTCAAAAACCAGAATAAAGCTCTCGATCTTACTACGTCCGGAAGACTTGAATATCCGGATGCGATCATCAGAACCTTACTTTGAACCAACTGCGCCAAATATGCCGAAGGACCGGAACCAACAGAAATTCCAAAGATCACAATTCCATCAAGAGGAAGCTTTTCTTTAGCAGCAACAAATCTTAAAACCGTTTCAGCATCTTGATAAATTCGCCTCTCGCTCATCCATCCGGTGCTCTTTCCATAACCGGCATAGTCAAAATCGTAACTTATATATCCCAGTTCTTTGAACCATTCTTGAAAATGATAGAACGTGCTTACGTCTCCGCCATTACCATGAAGAAATAAAACGACCTTTTTTTTGTCAGTGGTATTTTTATCTGATGGAAGTGCCCAAACATTAATTTTTCTTCCGTCTTTTGTTTCGAGAAATGTTTCGATGACTTCCGGCGGATTTGGAATTCGCGTTCTAAACATCGACCTGACAACACCGGGGAAAATCATTAGGTCTTGGTTGACTACTATCACGGTGAAATAGACGACAAGAATAATAGCGCATCTTCCAAGTACGTTTCTGAGTTTGCGCTTCTGTTTTATCTGTTTACCGGCCATTACATTTATATCGGCACAAATTTGAGAATCTCACTGAATTTGATAACTTTGATTATGACAAAAATTGGAACACCTTTATCCCCCTCGACTACTAAAGTTCTTCTATGCGGCGCAGGGGAACTTGGGAAGGAAGTTATCTTAGAACTTCAACGCTTTGGCGTTGAGACTATTGCAGTAGATAGATATCCGAATGCTCCTGCAATGCAGGTTGCTCATCGAAGTCATGTAGTAAATATGCTCGATGAACAAGCGCTTCGTAAAGTTATTGAGCTAGAAAAACCGCACTACATCGTTCCCGAAATTGAAGCGATAGCAACAACCTTGCTGCTGAAATTAGAAGCAGAAGGCTATACGGTGATTCCATCTGCTCGAGCGGCAAACCTAACTATGAATCGAGAAGGAATTCGAAGATTGGTCAGCGAAGAGTTAGATCTTCCAACTTCAACTTATAAATTTGCAGATAACTTCGATGATTTTTCTGATGCAGTTAAATCCATCGGTATGCCCTGCGTGATTAAACCAATCATGAGTTCTTCTGGCAAAGGCCAGAGCGTCATCAAATCCGAATCTGATATTGAGAAATCCTGGAAATATGCACAAGAAGGAGGACGGACAGGCGGTGGAAAAGTTATAGTCGAAGGATTTATTGAGTTTGATTATGAAATTACTCTACTGACTTTGCGACACGTTGGCGGAACTTCATTTTGTGCGCCTATAGGACATATTCAAATCGACGGGGATTATCGAGAATCTTGGCAGCCGCACCCGATGTCGGACCTGGCCTTAAAGCGTTCTAAAGAAGTTGCTCTAAAAGTAACTGACGCACTTGGCGGAAGAGGAATCTTTGGAGTTGAACTTTTCATTAAAGGAGATGAAGTTTATTTTAGTGAAGTATCACCCCGACCACATGATACTGGCCTGGTAACTCTGATCTCTCAGGATCTAAGCGAATTTTCACTTCATGCCAGAGCCTTATTAGGCCTTCCGATTCCGGACATCGAGCAGTTTGGACCCTCAGCTTCTTGCGCATTATTGGTTGAAGGAAATTCCAAAAATGTTTCATTTGACGGGTTAAACGAAGCGCTTTCAACGCCGGGTACTCAGTTGCGGCTGTTTGGAAAGCCGGAAGTTGCAGGTCACAGACGCATGGGTGTTACACTTGCGAAGGGCAAGAATGTTGAAGAGGCTCGGGAGAAGGCGCGACAAAGTTGTGCGGCCATAAAAGTTCAACTTTAATGGAGGAGCGAATTTATTCGCCCTACGGCAGAGACCAGTCCCTAATTGCAGAAAAATTTACTAGCCCGATGAGCCTTGGCGCGATGGCAATCGTTGGTGCTTAGGGCGAATAAATTCGCCCCTCCATATTTACCGAGTGAACTTCTTATACTTTATTTTCTGAATTTTGTCAGCATCAGGACCAAGCCGCTTCTTTTTGTCTTCTTCGTAATCAGAGAAGTTTCCATCAAACCAATGGACTTGAGAATCTCCTTCGAATGCAAGAATATGTGTTGCAACGCGATCTAAGAAGAACCGATCGTGGGAAATGATAACCGCACATCCGGCAAAATTTTGAAGTGCTTCTTCAAGCGCCCTCAATGTTTGCACATCGAGATCATTTGTCGGCTCATCTAATAGAATTACGTTTCCGCCTTCTTTAAGAGCAATTGCTAAATGCAGTCGATTTCTTTCTCCGCCGGAAAGAACGTTAACCTGCTTTTGTTGGTCCGGACCTGCAAAGTTAAACCGAGCGACGTATCCGCGAGAACTTACCGAGCGGTTACCAAGCATCAACTGCTCATTTCCGCCGGAAACATATTCCCAAACACTTCTCTTATCATCAGCTGCGAAACGATCTTGAGAAACGTAAGCAATCTTTACGGTATCTCCAACAACAAACTCTCCGGCATCAGGCTTCTCCTGGCCAAGAATCATTTTAAATAAAGTTGTTTTACCGGCTCCGTTTGGTCCGATAATTCCTACAATTCCTCCTTGAGGAAGAGAGAAGTTTAGATTTTCGTAAAGAAGTTTATCCCCGTAAGCTTTCGCAACACCTTTTGCAGAAATTACATTTTGACCAAGTCTTGGACCGGCAGGAATGTAAATTTCTAATTCTTCGTCCTTCTTTGCTCCCTCTTCTTGGAGCATCTTTTCGTAGTTATCGATTCTTGCTTTTGATTTAGCGCGACGGGCTCCGGGAGACTGTCTAATCCACTCAAGCTCTCTAGCTAACGTTTTTTGTCTTTTACTTTCACCTTTTTCTTCAATTTTTAGCCGCTCTTCTTTTTGCTGCAGCCAAGAAGAATAGTTTCCTTTGAACGGATAGCCATGACCTCGGTCCAATTCTAATATCCACTCAGCGACGTTATCTAGAAAATACCTATCATGGGTTACGGCGATGATTGTGCCTTTATATTGTTTAAGATGCCTTTCAAGAAAAAATACTGACTCAGCATCAAGATGGTTTGTCGGCTCATCAAGAAGCAGGACATCCGGCTCTTGAAGAAGCAGCCTGCACAAAGCCACTCGTCTCTTTTCACCACCCGAAAGAGTTGCAACCAGTGAATCTTTGTCGGGACATCTTAACGCATCCATCGCAAGTTCTAACTTGCTCTCAAGTTCCCATGCATTTGTTGCATCAAGCCTTTCCTGCAAATGCGCCTGACGTTCAATCAATGTTGCCATTGCATCGTCATCTGTCACGATCTCAAATGAGTTATTAACTTCTTCAAATTCTTTTAATAGATCGACAATTTCTTGCGCACCTTCTTGAACAACTTCTAAAACTGTTTTTGTTGGATCTAGATTCGGCTCCTGTTCTAAGTATCCGACAGAATATCCCTTTGAAAAATTTACCTCTCCGGTAAATCCTTGATCTTGTCCTGAAATCACTCGAAGCAAACTACTTTTTCCCGCTCCGTTCGAACCAAGAACTCCGATCTTAGCCCCGTAATAAAACGAAAGTGATACATCCTTTAGAACCTGTTTTGCAGGCGGGTGAGTGCGACTCACCTTGTTCATCGAGAAGATAATTTTGTTTCCAGGTTCGCCGGCCATAATTCAACTATTAAAAGAGATTTTTAAAGAAGCGAATATCTAGCGCAGTAATTCTCTGGCAACAACCATGCGCTGAATCTGGTTTGTGCCTTCAACAATTTGAAGCATTTTAGCATCCCGCATCAACCTTTCAACTTCATAATCCCGAAGGTATCCTGCCCCGCCAAGCACTTGCACCGCATCAGTTGTAGTCTGCATTGTTGAATCCGTGGCAAAGCACTTAGCCGCGCTGGCTAGTAGGATTGATGAGTCATTTGTATCCATTGCAGCAGCGGCTTCTCTTGTCATCAAAATGGAGGCTTTGGTTCTGACGTACATATCGGAAAGCATAAATTGAATACCTTGAAACTCAGCAATTTGCTTTCCAAATTGGATTCGTTGTTTTGAATAATTTATTGCCAGCTCAAGCGCCTTTGATGAAAGTCCGCACGCTCCTGCTGCAATACTAATTCTGCCGCGGGCTAAACCGGAAAGAGCAATTTTGTAGCCTTCCCCTAATTCACCCACGAGTCTTTGAGCGGGAATGACGCATTTTTCTAAAGTTACAACTCCAATCGGAGAACCTTCGGCACCCATCTTTTTTTCATGGGGGCCGAATGAAACGCCTTTGTCGTCTTTATGAACTACAAAAGCAGAAATTCCATTTTTCTGATCCTCACTTGTTCTTGCAAAGATCAAATATAAATCTGCAAGTCCGGCGCTCGTAATATAAATTTTTTCTCCGGTTAATTCGAAACCGGAATCTGTTTTAACGGCTTTTGTTTTTAGTGCTGAAGCATCCGAACCTGCTCCTGCTTCGGTTAAGCAAAATGCGCCTAGCCATTTTCCACTCGCCAGATTTTTTATCTCTTCTGCTGATCCGTCACTCTTCCAATAATTTGAAAGAATTCTTGAGACCATTTGGTGAACAGAAAGATAGACTGCAGCACCTAATTGTGCGCGGCTGACTTCAAAAAGAATCAGAGATATCTCAAGTGCGCTAAGCTTAGTTCCTCCAAATTTCTCGTCGACCGAAGCGCCGGTCAGACCTAGTCCGGCCATTTTTGAAAATTGCTCGCGGCTAAAAGTAGGCTCTGATCCTTGCGGCACCTGAATTTCCTTTTCTGCAAACCGTCTTAAGGATTGAGCCAGGCTCACCATACTTGGGTCGTCGGCGGAGGTTAAAAAGGTCAGTTTTGAGCTCATTTGGGGTTCCTATAGGGGTATTGCCTAGCACCTACCTGTATATTTGAGGCCGGTAATCTTTCTAATATATTGAAACACTTATCCCTTCAGTAACTTTTTTTAACTTATTGGAATAATTGGTCAGATAATTCTTCTGGACCAAGGTCATCAGAGTGTCTATAGACTCAAGGGTGGGATGAACGAAGACGTAAACCGTAGTTTTTACTACGGCCGGTTTCTTTCAACCCATGTAATTTTAACGGGTTAATTTAAGTCTCGTGAGATTACAAATGGTATTAATAAACACTTAACAGGAGGCATTGAGATACAATGCGTAAATTAGGTCTTATCGCAGCGGCGTCTCTGCTTGTCCCCGTGGCAGCACAGGCAAAACCGCTTAATGAACTTCTTCTAGACAAAGGGGTTCTTGGAGCAGCTGAAATTAAGAAGGACGCGGGCCCTGCTCGTTTAACATACGACAACGGACCGAAACTTGAATTCCCATCTGCTGGTGCTACTTGGGGTATGAATGCTCGTCTACAGAGCCTTTATACTTATACCGACATCGACGGCGGAAACGATTCAAGCTCTTTCGACGCTAGAAACGTTCGATTGGATCTTCATGGTTCAGTAATGAATAAAGAATTCAGCTGGCGAATCACAAACGATTTCACAACTGATACTGATTCAGGAACAAGTGGAAGCAAGCTACAAGATGCATACTTTGATTGGACTCCTTGTGAAGGACAAACAGTTAGAGCTGGTCAATGGGCTACTCCATATGGTCGTCAGTGGATGACAGAGAATCAGAACCTTCAATTCATTGATCGTTCGATTGCTGCTTCTAACTTTAACTTCGGCCGTCAAGCTGGCGTTGGATACAGAGGCGATATCGGAGAGGATTTCTCGCATCAAGTGGCAATCTTCAATGGTAACTCATTCAACGAAGGTCAAAACGTATCTGGACAAGATCCATTGGTATTGGGTGTATACAGTGCAGCTCTAAATCTAATGGGTTCTTATGATCGTTCGTATGAAGGTGACCCAACAAATTCAACCGGCTCAGCTGGACTTGGATTTGGTGCTTACTATGGACAAAGCCGTTTCTCATCCGGAACACAAGGCGCTGCGTCTCAAACAGGTGACGAGTTCGGAGCTTCTCTTGACTTCGGTTGGAGAGGTGAAGGAGCGTCGTTACAAGTTGAAGGATTCTACCAAGGTACAGACGTAGATGGCCAAGAGGAAACTCAAAGCAACTACGGGCTATATGCTCAAGGTGGTTACTTCGTAGTTCCACAAGAGTGGGAAATCGCTGCTCGATTCGGATGGGTAACATTTGACGATAATTTCGCAGGCGCACTAGGACGTCCAAATGGACAAACACCGGTTGCTGCAACAGGTGTTGGACTAGAGGATGTTTACGAAGTTAACGCGCTTGTTGCTTACTACATCAACGGCCATAACCTTAAAGTTATGACTGGACCAACTTGGGTTATTTCTCAAGGGAAGGATGATTCTAACCAGACTCAAGACTTCCGATATCAAGTAGGTCTCTTCGGCTACTTCTAATAGAAGCTAGTTAAGAAGATAGAAGGCCTGTGGATTTTCCACAGGCCTTTTTTATTTTTGATTGTGGATTGCAAAGCTCATACCCTCGTCCCGGTCCTGGTCTTCATCCCAGTCCCAGTCCTACTTAAATTAGTGTGGGAACAGACTGGGACCGGGATGAAGACCAGGACCAAGACCAGGTAAAAAAGTATAAGCAAGAAATGAGTGAAGCGAAATTCGACATAGCCGTAATAGGCGCTGGAATTCACGGAGCGGCAATTGCTTACGATGCTTCGCTCCGCGGCTTCTCTGTAGTTATCCTAGATAAAAAAGACATCGGTTCAGGAGCCTCACAGGGCAATTACCGAATCATACATGGCGGCTTAAGATACCTTCAGCATTTTGATTTACCCCGTCTTTTTGAGTCAGCAGGCGAGCAGCAAACGTTTAGAAAAATAGCTCCTGCAGCATTAGCACCGCTTCCGTTTCTAATTCCTTGTTACGGATATGAAATGAGAGGAAGAGAAATCTTAGAGATTGGCTTAACTCTTTATGACGCACTAACTTTCTATCGAAATAAAAATGTCTCTCCTACTCTTAAACTTCCTTGGCACGAATCAATTGGAAAATCAGAGGTTTTAAAGAAACTTCCCTACCTTGAAACAAAAGGTTTACGAGGCGGAATTATTTATTACGACGCCCAAATGCTTGATCCGGATCGGCTGACACTTTCCTTTGTAAAATCCGCAAATAATCTTGGCTGCAAGGTAAAAAATTATTGCGAGGTCGTTAGCTCTGAAATTGACGGGAACAAAATCCAAAAATTGAACGTAAGAAATTCAATTTCCGGAAAAGAAGAGAGCATCACAGCAAAACTGATTATAAACGCCTCAGGTGCTTGGCGCGAACAGGTTTCAAATAAATTATTAGGAACAAAACCGACGGAGCAATATTTGTTTTCAAAAGGTCTCCAAATTACCTTGCCCTCAATTACTTCCGGTCTAGCTGTAGCTTTAGAGAGTAAATTCAAAGACTCTGAAAGTATCGTTGCCAAAGGAAATCGAAGTTATTTCCTCCAGCCCTGGAGAGGAGCAACAATCGCAGGTACAGCTGATATTCTTCATACCAACGAGCCGGATAAATACTCGTTGAGCGAAGACGAGATCAATTATTTCCTTAAGGAGTTATCTGAAATTTATCCCGATCCACAGATTATAAGAGCAAATGTGAAATCTGCATTTGGAGGATTACGACCTGTAACTCCCGGAGCAAAAGTTAAGCATCAGCAAAATCAACTTCCAACTTATGGAAGTATTGAAGTAGCACATCGAGACATCGTAATTGCCCATAAAGACGAACCGGATAGGATTGAAAACCTGATAAGTGTGGAGGGTATAAAATATACAACCACTCGAAGACTTGCAGAACGAGTTACCGACTTGGCTGAAAGTTTACTGGGGCAAAAGCGTGAGCCTTGCAAAACTAAAGAAAGAGAGCTGGATTATAGAACTGTGTCCACGAATTGTTCTGACGAAGAATTAAAGAGAATCATCAAAGAAGAATTTGTTGTCACGTTAGAGGATTTATTGGAAAGAAGACTTGGATTTGGAGGGCTTGAAAAACCTGCAGAGACAGAAGTTCAGCGAGTTAAGAAGATATTTTTGGAAAATAGGACCAATTAGAAATGCCGCTTGGAGCTTTTTATAAAGAAGGTGTTTGGACATTTAAGGTCTACTCAAACTCTGCTTCAAGAATCGATCTAGTTTTGTTTGAGTCCGATAATACGAAGCATCCGGCTCAACGCCTGCAAATGACTCCTAATCCCGAGGGAGTTTTTTCTGTCAGCATCCAGGAGGACCTTGATGGCTACCTTTATGGCTATCAGGTTAACGAGAGAAATAAGAAAATCTTCCTGGATCCATATGCATTAGAAATTGGCCAAGAGTTTGTAGATGATGAATCTCCGGCCTTGGGGTTGATTAGATTTCCTTCAGTATTTGATTGGCAGGGAGTTGTTAAACCGAATCGGTCGTACACTGAGACGATAATATATGAAGGCCATGTTAAGGGCCTAACTAAACTTCACCCAAAAATTTCAAAGACTGAACGCGGAACTTTTCTTGGGTTGTGCGCTCCGGAGTTTATTAGCCATTTAAAAAATATTGGCGTAACCGCAGTTGAGCTTCTGCCAATTGGCTACCACCTAGATGAAAAGTTTCTAATTAAAGCCGGGCTTACTAATTATTGGGGCTATAATCCAATAAATTATTTCGCACTCTCGCCAAGGTTGGCAGTAAAAGATTCGCCTTTAACCATTACTCATCAGTTTAAAACGGCTGTAAGAGAACTTCATCGAGCCGGAATGGAAGTAATTTTAGACGTTGTATTTAATCATACCGGAGAAGGAACGATTCAGAAGGGAAGAGAAGCTTCTCTTAGAGGACTTGATTCAGAGACGTATTATCGAACTAACGGAGAGCTTGATATTGATTACACTGGCTGCGGCAATACGCTTAATACTGATAGCCCGGCAGTGGTTAAAATGATTTGTGATTCTCTTCGCTACTTTGCTGATGAGTTTCAGATTGATGGTTTTAGATTTGATCTAGCTTCTGCACTTGCAAGAAACGGAGAAAAATTTGACCCGAACCATCCGCTCCTAGTTTCTATTTCCCAAGATCCTATGCTCTCAGAAGTTAAGCTGATTTCTGAGCCATGGGACGCTACGATGGAAGGCTATCAATTGGGGAAATTCCCAAAAATTTGGAAAGAGTGGAACGACAGATTCCGAGATACCAGCAGAAGATTTTGGAGAGGAGATGGGGGAATGCTTGGCAGCTTCGCTTCTTCACTAGCAGGAAGCAGTAATATTTTTGACGGCAAGTTCACCCGAAGCATTAACTTTGTTACTGCCCACGATGGTTTTACACTCCGGGATCTTGTTACGTACACGGAAAAGCAGAACGAAGAGAACGCACAAAACGGCTTAGATGGAACGAACGAAAACTATTCCTTTAACTGCGGAGACGAAGGTGAAACTCCAGTCGGAGCTGTAAAAGAAATTAGGCTTAGGCAGCAGAAAAATTTATTGGCCGCTCTCTTACTTTCGAAGGGAGTTCCGATGCTCTTAGGCGGTGATGAACTCAATCGTACGCAGCACGGAAATAACAATGCCTATTGTCATGACAAAGAGTGGAATTATTTGAATTGGGAGACTCCCGGAGAACTGACACAATGGATTAGTGAATTGGTCAATATTCGAAAAATTATGACCGAGATTACAACCGAAGCGTTTTACGTCGACAGCGATGTTGAATGGCTGGCGGAAAATGGTTCAAGACTTTCTGGTGCAGATTGGAATGCGAATGATTCTCGGCCGTTAATACTTCGAGTTAAATCGAAACAGGAGCAGCGGGATCTTTTATTGGCTTTCAATCCTACTGATAATGAGATTAATCTTGGGCTTAGCAGTTTAGAGCTAATACTTTCTTCAGCTTCTATGAATTACAAAGGGCCTTTTACCTTGCCGAGTTATTCCTTTGCAGCGTTTAGACTTAACGGATCTTAAACGGGATATACCGCCATGAATGGAAAAACCTGCCTCTTTAAAATTTTCTTCAGCTCAGCGTTTCTCGGCTCGATAGTACTGCCAAGTGCAGCCGAGAATTCTTGCCCGACAATAGCTGACAGTGGAAGTGAGATCTCACTAACTTTTACAAATGCCGGTTTAGAAAATCTTGTTAAGTTTGGATACGGCAGTCAAAATGCAGCAAATTTTATTCAAGCTAGTGCATCAGGAAAATCCTCATCTGCGACAATTGAGCTTGCCCCACTAACTTTTTTTTCAAGTTTTACTACAATTCCCGTATCGTGCGACTCAACAACCGGAGAATGCAGCAGTGATGGCGCATCGATTAACGTAGCCAGATACCGCCTAACCAATGACATCGCATTTGTTAATTTTTTTGAGGGTGAAACGAGTGTCACAACAGTCATTGATTTTGGAGGAACTGCGCCTACTGTAACTTGTTATGGAACAAATCAATCTTTTGACAGTAATGAATTAGTTGCAACTTTTGATTTTACTGACGCTAGCGAGCAGCTTACTTACTCAAATCAGACGACCTGCACAGAGGCTGAGCTTTACTGTCCGACCATTCTTCCAAACTCGATTATTTTTTCTGACACAGGTGGCACTGAATCCCAGCGAGGACCGCTAACAGTTCAACGGGCTTCAGCACTTGCAAAAAAAGGACTAAGAACTGGCGGCCTAGACAACAGAAAGAAAATCTTAGTCAGAGCGATAAAACAGCTAAATTCCTTTGTATCAAGCAAGCAATTTAGAAGCAGCTCTCAATCTTTGAGAAGTTCAGTGCGAAAAAATATTGCATTGGCCAAACGAGCAATTAAACGAAATGCCGGATCTAAAATGGTACATGCGGCGTTACTGGCAATCAAAGGCAAGTAAAAGTTTAGGAAAGAGACGCTGGCGAAACTCAATAAATCAACAGGCTCATTTTAAAATAGAAAAATAGCGAAGAGCGAGGCGGCCCCGACTTGGTCTTCACCAAGTTCCTCCGGGGCCCCGTATATGTGTCAGTCCTGGACCGCGCCGTATTCGCGGAACAGAGCAACTACTTCATTGTTGGAAACCGCGCCGTTCGTCTTCGGGACGAGCGCTGAAAATAGAGCGCAGATAAATTCGCGCATCGGATTCTCCTCGTTATCACCATTGATTGCCATGAGGCGTTGGGGTGACCTCCAACCGCTCACGAAGAAGCTGGCTCGAGGTCGCCCCAAGAATGGATCATTTAAAATGAGAAACTTTAAAAAACATTAGAAGGCACATACGCCTCCTTTCCTAAAATCACCTTTTCGCAAACGCTTAAAGAAACGTTGGTAATCGGTATTCGTTCTACAATAAAAATGTTTTAAAAGTTGTTGGAACTACCCAGTGATTTTTTACGGCCGAAGTAAAAAACTGGACAGTGATGGAATTGATAAATACAGTATAAGGGCGATTTTATACACCGAATGGCGATTCCATGATCTGGATCATTAGCCAACTTCAAACGAAATAAACTGTTAAAAAACCCATATTCATTCGCAAACACGGGCTCAAACACCGTACAGACATCCGCTGAGGAAAGAACTTTTGAAAAGCCCGAAATAATTGACCTGGGGGTCTTAAATCTGGTATCCACTCCGGACGATGAAAAATTCATTAACAACGAAGTTGAACTCAATAGTTGCCGCAGCTGTGGTTATTATTGTGCTCATTCCAACCTAATCAGGCGGGCTTCGTTATACGTTAAGAACCCGCCTAAGAGCGGGTTTTTTGTTTTTGGCTTTTCATCCTCCCGCCACTTGTCCAAAAGACAAGATGGCACCCCTAAGGGGTTTGGGTAACGGTAGATAAGTATGGTGCACGTATGCGAGGAGCTGAAATTCTAATTAAGGCCCTAGAGAACGAAGGAGTTGAAACTATCTTCGGTTACCCTGGTGGAGCGATAATGCCCGTTTACGACGCGCTCGTTGACTCAAATTTAACTCATATACTTACTAGACATGAACAAGGTGCAGCACTTGCCGCTAATGGCTATGCCAGGGCCTCAGGAAAAGTCGGAGTATGCCTTGCAACATCCGGCCCAGGAGCAACTAATTTAGTCACCGGAATTGCAGACGCCTACATGGATTCCGTTCCAATCGTCGCCATTACCGGCCAGGTAGGACAACCCTTGATGGGAACCGATGCCTTTCAAGAAATTGATATATTTGGGATTACACTTCCAATCGTTAAGCATAATTATATCCTTCGAGATCCTGCTGAAATACCAAGAATAATTCACGAAGCGTTTAAGTTAGCCAGAAGCGGACGCCCGGGCCCGGTTCTAATTGACCTGCCGAAAGATGTAACTATTACCGAAGTTCCGGATGACAAGGTCAGATTTTTCTCCTCCGGTTTTGAAGTTGTAAAATCAGCGGAGCTTGTTGAAATGAACAAAGCTCTTAGGCTGATTGAAAACTCATTGAAGCCGCTTTTATATGTTGGCGGTGGAGTGCGAATTAGTAAGACCGCGAACGAGCTAAGAGAGTTTGCCGAAAAAATGGGCATTCCCGTTGTTACAACGTTACAAGGAATCGGAGCAGTGCCTGCCAACCATCCGTTAAATATTGGAATGCTTGGCATGCATGGATTAAGAGCCGCCAACACAGCCGTTCAGGAATGTGATTTACTAATTTGTGTCGGAGCCCGTTTTGACGATCGAGTAACGGGCAAACTTGCTGCATTTGCCCCTCACGCAAAAGTCATTCACATGGATGTTGATAAAGCCGAAGTCAGCAAGCTTCGTCATGCTGATGTTTCCTTAATTGGAGATTTAAAATCCTCTCTTGAAATTCATACTGAAGACTATGATTTTGAGAGCTGGAGAAGCCGCTGTATTGCAAATCGGAAGTCATTTGCCTGGGATTATAACGCACCAACAGAAACCATCTATGCTCCGCGGTTTTTAAGAGATCTATCAAGAGCGGCTGATGAAAATACTTACATCGCCTGCGATGTTGGTCAGCATCAAATGTGGGTGGCACAGCATTATTCATTCCATCGACCGGAGCAGCACTTAACAAGCGGTGGACTTGGAACAATGGGCTTTGGACTTCCTGCCGCTATTGGTGCGCAATTTGCATTTCCGGATGCCAAAGTAATTTGTGTCTCAGGTGATGGTTCCATCATGATGAACATTCAAGAGCTGCAAACTATTAAGCGCTACAATCTTCCGGTCAAAGTCGTCCTTTTTGATAATCACGCATTGGGAATGGTTCGTCAGTGGCAAGAGTTGTTTTTTGCTGAGCGCTACAGCGAAGTTGACTTAAGCGACAACCCAGATTTTGTAAAAGTTGCTGAAGCCTTTGGAATGCCTGCTTTTAGAATTGAGCGGCAGGAAGAAGTCGAAGCCGCAATAAAAAGAATTTTAACCAGCGAAGGTCCTTTGTTTTGTCACGTGTTGATAGATCCGAAGGAAAATGTCTGGCCGTTAGTTCCCCCAGGAAAATCAAATTCAGAAATGGTTCACAATAGTTAAGGAGAGTAATATGAAACACACAATTACGATTAGAACGAGTATGAGTGAAGGTGCAATTGAACGAATCCTTGGCAAAGTAAGAGGTCGAGGATGGGCTATAAATTTTCTCTATGCCCAAGTTGATATGTCCTCAAAAAATTACGCTATCTCTTTGATAGTTGAAGGTGAGCGTTCAATTGAGAACCTAGTTCGACAAATTGAAAAACTGCATGACGTTGAATTTGCCTCTATCCCAACTACGACTAACATCGAGTTCACAAAGAAAAATAAAGACGCACTCCTTGAGTTTCCTACCTCAAATGAGACCCAACTTGAGCTTTCTCTTCCAATGGGAGACGATTCAGAAAGCCAAGAACGTCTTAGTGCTTAGGAAATATGCCGGCTGAAAAAAAGCTCAACAGATTTAGCTCAAGAATAACTCAACCAAAATCTCACTTTCCAGCACATTGGGATCCTAAGCTTAGAATTCCACGTGGACAAGTTGTCGC
>JADMIO010806476.1_pt1 | contig 53022 bp, 59 predicted proteins | sample 8958161 | NCBI WGS metagenome assembly JADMIO01 (sample SAMN16585339, study PRJNA669376) | soil metagenome | isolation source: Crop rotation soil | place: USA: Cullars Rotation, Alabama | collected 2011 | reverse complement strand
CTTTCCCGTACCAGCGCCCCGCCGCTGATTTTATGGGCGCCGATCTTTCGTGGTGATCGCCGTCACAGCTTCCGGCATTCCGCGCCGCACCAACCGAGTCTCACGGCGACGTCTCTCAGGAACCTGAACCTTTCCTGACAGGAGGCGGTCATGCCGTTGCTGATCACCGATTCGAAGATCGATTCGAAGTTCACCGATCAGACTTTCTATCCGAGCCTGCTCGACCTCCAGCTGATGGGCTACTACCGCAGCTTCAACTTCACCCAGACCGGCGGCAGCGGGGCGGATACGCTGACCGGCAGTGCGCTCGACGACAAGCTTGTCGGCGGGGCCGGCGACGATGTGCTGGTCGGCGGCGCGGGCAACGATTGGCTCGACGGCGGCGCCGGCGCGGATGCGATGTTCGGCGGCGGCGGCTTCGATACGGCGAGCTACATCGGCTCGCCGGACGGGGTCTATGTCGACCTCCTGAACGGGTATGGCAGCGACAACGACCCGCTCGATCCGACCCAGTCCGATGCCCTCGCCGACACCCTCTCGGAAATCGAGCAGGTCAACGGCTCGGCCCACGACGACTTTATCCGTGGCGACAACAACGCCAACTGGCTCTACGGCAACAGCGGCCATGACGACCTGCGTGGTGCCGGCGGCGATGACACGCTCTTCGGCATGCAGGGCGACGACACGCTCAGGGGCGACGCCGGCAAGGACACGCTCAACGGCGGCGCCGGCAATGATGTGATCTACGGCGGCGCCGGCAACGACAGCATCGACGGCGGCAGCGGCAACGACTTCCTCTATGGCGAAGCCGGCGTCAACAGCATCGAGGGTGGCTCGGGCGACGACTACATCGTCGGCGGGTCGGACGGAAACGACATCTATGGCGGGATCGGCAAGGACATCATCTATTCCGGTGCCGGCGACGACTATGTCGAAGGCGGCGCCGACCGGGACTATCTGCGCGGCGAAGGCGGCGCCGACTATCTCTGGGGCGGCAACGGCAACGATGACATCAACGGCGGCGCCGGCAACGACTATATCGACGGCGGCGACGGCAATGACGCGATCTATGGCGGTGACGGCGCGGACTGGCTGCTTGGCGGCGCGGGCAGCGACGCGCTGCACGGTGACGGGACCGGCCTGAACACCGCCGATATCTTCTTTTTCGATGTCATGGGCGACAACGGCAACGACCTGGTCCTAGGCTTCGATGGCGACCACGACGTGTTGCGGATGCAGGGCGTGAACAGCGGCGACGGCAGCGTCAGCATCGACCACGCCGCGGACGGCGCGCTGAAGCTCGAGTTCGAGGGCGGTGGCTCGGTCACCTTCACCGACAACGCGAGCCTGGCCTCGGTGCAGACGCTGTACCAGCTCTACGCCGTCGCCCACGTCCAATACGACAACGGCACGTTCTAAGACCGACCGTCCGTTGCGGGAGGCGGGGCCATAGGCGCCCCGCTTCGCCCCCACATAGTCCGTTTGCACTATTGCCGCCAAGCCCGCTCTCCGGCACATCTGACGGCAGGTTCGCCCTGGGATTTCGCTCGATTGCACGACGCGGCGCGGGGCGCGCATAGTGTATTCGAACTATTGCCACCCGGCGGCGGAGCCTGGGTTTCCGGATTGCCGAAGGTGAATCGGGGAGGCGGCATGCGAGTTCCTGACAATGGTATCCGCGCGCTGGCGCGGGCGGGGGCGGTGGCGATGATGGCGCTGTTCTTGCCCGGGGAGGCCCGCTCCGACGACAATCCCGAAGCGGGCTTGACCCAGCGCGAGTTCAACAAGATCACCGAGATGCGCCGGGAAGACCCGGCCTTGCCTCCGGTCGCGGTGCCGATACATGTGCACAACCTGACCGACGCCGAGAAGGCGGAGATGGACCGGATGCATGGGGTCCGCGTCATCAAGGGGAAGGACTGGAAGAAACTGTCCCCGGAGGAGCGGGACGCGCGCATTCGGGGGCTGAGGGACCAGATGCCGAATGCCAGCCTCTGCCTGACCGTGCCGGGCGGTGACCTCTGGGCAATCCCGCCGGGCGAAGACAACGTCAACTTCCGGGACATCATCGATCGCCACGTGATCCGGTTGTGGACCACGGCGGAGAAAGAAGCGATGCCCGTCAGCGTCAGCAGCGCGAGCGGAAACAACGCAAATTCCGGCCGCCGCGACGAGCCGATCGCCCAGGCCAGCGCGCCAGAAGAGCCCTAAGCGCGCGTCGGCAGCATTCGAGTTGCGACTCGCGCCACCGGTCGTCCGTTCGCCCGAACGACGAACATCCGCTGCAGGAAGCGATAGCCCGGATCGAAGGATCCGTAGCGCTGATCACCCCTTCCAAATCGGCTTTCCGCTGCCGGGGAGGCCGAGGCTCGACCACATCTCGCTGACCCGATCCACCACCGCTTGGTCCATGCGGATCTCGCGGCCCCATTCGCGCTTGGTCTCGGGTGGAAATTTGTTGGTGGCGTCGAGGCCCAATTTGCCGCCGAGCCCGCTTTCCGGCGAGGCGAAGTCGAGATAGTCGATCGGCGTGTCCTCGATCGTGACGATGTCTCGCACTGGATCCATGCGGGTCGAGATCGCCCACATCACATCCTTCCAGTCGCGCGCGTTGATGTCGTCATCCACCACGATCACGAACTTGGTGTAGATGAACTGTCGCAGGAAGGACCAGACGCCCATCATCACGCGCTTCGCATGCCCGGCATAGGCCTTCTTCATCGAGACCACGGCGATGCGATACGAGCAGCCCTCGGGCGGCAGCCAGAAATCCTTGATCTCCGGGAATTGCTGCTGGAGCAGCGGAATGAACACTTCGTTCAGCGCCTCGCCCAGGATCGACGGCTCGTCCGGCGGCCGGCCGGTATAGGTCGAGAGATAGATCGGGTCCTTCCGCATGGTGATCGCCGAGATGGTGAAGACCGGGAACGGCTCGACAGCGTTGTAGAAACCGGTGTGATCGCCGTAAGGGCCTTCGTCGCGGTAGTCGTCGAGGCTCACATGGCCTTCGAGCACAATCTCGGCGGAAGCCGGCACTTTCAACGGCACGGTCTTGCAGTCGACGAGCTCGACCTTCTTGCCGCGCAAGAGTCCGGCGAACTGATATTCCGAGACCGTGTCCGGCACCGGCGTGACCGCGGCGAGAATCGTGCCGGGATCGGCGCCGATTACCACCGCGGCGGGGAAGGGCTCCGGCTTCGCCGCCTTCCAGCGTGCATGATGCTGCGCGCCGCCGCGATGCTTCAGCCAGCGCATCAGGGTCTGGTTCTTGTTCAGCACCTGCATCCGGTAGATGCCGAGGTTGAAGTTGTCCTCTTTCTTCTTGGCCGGCCCCTTCGTCACGACCAAAGGCCAGGTGATCAGCGGCGCCGGTTCGTTCGGCCAGCAGCCCTGGATCGGAAATTCATTCAAGTCGATCTGGTCGCCGGTCAGCACCACGTCCTGCACCGGGCCGTAACCGACTGTCTTCGGCTGCATGGCGAGCACGGTCTTCACCAGCGGCAGCATCTCCAGGGCTTCCTTCCAGCCGCCGGGCGGTTCCGGCTGCTTCAGGAAGGCGAGGGTCTCGCCGACCTGGCGGAGCTGATCGGGCTCGCGGTCCATGCCCCAGGCCACCCGCTCGACCGTGCCGAACAGGTTGACCAGCATCGGGTGCTTGTAGGCCTTGCCGCTGCGGCGGCTGACCGGCTTCTCGATCAGGACGGCCGGGCCGCCCTCGGCGATCAGGCGGGTCTGGATCTCGGTCGCTTCCAATTCGGGATCGACCGGCACCGTCACGCGCTTCAGGCGTCCGGCGGCTTCGAGGCGGGCGATGAAATCGCGCAGGGAATCATAAGGCATCGTGCGGCGAGACTAGCCGGTTCGCGGCCGGCCGCCAACAGAGCCGCTAAACCGCCGAAGCGCCCTTGCGCTGCCATTGGCTGTCCTCGTTATGACCGAGAATGCCGATGATGGCCGGGTCGCCGCCACCGAGCCGCAGGATATAGGTCGAGTTGACATCGACCAGGGTCTCGCCGCCGGTTTTCACCAGGCGCCAGTTCACATGGGCGAGGCCGAAGGCGTTGGAGAGCGGCTGGTAGTCGAACTTCGCCAACTCCGCCCGCTCGAAACCATGCTCGGCATAGAATTGCACGAAGCCGGTCATGTCGGCTTCGATCGACGCCCGGTCTTCGAACGAGTAGTCCGAATGCTCGGTCGCGATCCGGCAGGGAAAGCCGAAATGGCTGAGAATGCCCGCCACATCGAGGGCGCTGAAGGCAACGGAATAGCGATTGAAGAAGTCGCGGACTTTAGACTCGGCCATGATCATCCCTGAAAATGCGGTAGCCTGTCTTCGCAAATCCCGCGCGGCTTGTCGATCAGCTTGATCCCGCCCTCTTGATCTGGAACAAGACTGCATGACCGCCATCCCCCGCGACTTCGCCGAACTGCTTTCGCCCGCCGGCGGCCGCGTGCTCGACGGCAAGGACAAGGCGATATGCGGTGCCTTGGCCGATCCAAGGCGTCGCTTCATCGCCCTCGAAGGGCTGGTCAAGAAAGGCGCCGCCGAGAACCTGCGCAAGCTGGTGGAGCGTGAGATGCTGCCGCTGCTCTCCGAGATGGCGATGCCGATCCCGCCGGAGACCATTTGGGAGATGAGACACAACTACGAAGAATGGCTGCCGAAGACGGTCCGGGTGAAGACCGCCGCCCTGGAGTCGAAACGCGCCAAGTCATACGCCCGTGCCAGGGAACTCGGCCTGATCGACCTCCTCTCCGGCGAGAGCTTCGTCGCCTTCGCCGAAGCGGTCGCCGGCCGCAAGCTGAAGCGCAAGGGCGGCCAGCAGGTTCTGTGCTACGGCCCCGGCGACTATGCCGGTCCGCACAACGACCATCACCCTGAGGACAAGGGATACGAGAAGGGCTATCTCGATATCCACCTCTCGCTGGGCTCACCCGCGGTGGAGCACCAGTATCTGGTCTACGCCAAGTCCGGCCATTTCAGCGAGATCGTCCCGGTGCACGGACTCGGCACGCTCACGGTCTATCGCCTGCCGTTCTGGCACCTGACAACGCCGCTGAAGGCGAAGCCCGGCCGCGAGAAGGACGCGCGCCGCTGGGTGCTGCTGGGAACGTTCGGATTCAAAGACGGCGGGCGCTAGCCCTTCAGCCGCGCCGCTGCGAGCTCCGCCCATTCCGCATCGAGCGTGCCCTTGAACGGCACGTCACCCGCCGTGCTGTACCAATAGCCGGCATTGCCCTGATCGCCTTCCTTGCGATGCAGATAGGCATGCACCCGCGCGGCGTCCTTGCCGGGTTCGTCATCGATGCAGCCGTGGGCCGTGTCCCAATCTCCCTTGGCATCCCACCACAAGGCCTGCAGCGCCGGGGTGAGACCGGCCGGTGGCGCATCGGCTTTGAGCGATTGCTTGAACGTCGCGAGATCCATTGTCACCGCCCCTTCAGCATCGCGCCCAGGATGCCACGCACGATCTGCCGCCCGACCGAGGAGCCGATCGCCCGCACGGCGGATTTGGCGAAGGCCTCGGCAACGCCCTCACGCTGGCGGCCTGCCGGCTTCGGTGCAGTCCGCCACGGCCCTTGCGGCTGCGGGTCGCGCGCGACCGGATAATCCTCGCGCGGTCGCGGTGTCGGCGCAGGTTTCGGCTCCGGCGGAATAGTCGCTTTCGCGGTCAGCATCTCATAGGCGGATTCGCGGTCGATCGCGTTGTCGTATTCGCCGAGCACCGGGCTCTTCTCGATCACCGCCTTGCGCTCCTCCGGCGTCGCCGGACCTATCCTTGCGGTGGGCGGCAGGATCAGCATGCGCTCGACCACGGTCGGCGCACCTTTCTCGTCGAGGGTCGAGACCAAAGCCTCGCCGACGCCGAGTTCGGTGATCGCGGTGGCGGCATCGAAGGCCGGATTGGCGCGGAAGGTTTCGGCCGCGGCCTTCACCGCCTTCTGGTCGCGCGGCGTGAAGGCGCGCAGGGCGTGCTGCACCCGGTTGCCGAGCTGGCCCAAGACCGTGTCGGGCACGTCCAGCGGATTCTGGGTCACGAAATAGACGCCGACGCCCTTGGAGCGGATGAGCCGCACCACCTGCTCGATCTTCTCCAGCAGCGGTTTCGGCGCCTGGTTGAACAGCAGATGCGCCTCGTCGAAGAAGAAGACCAGCTTCGGCTTGTCGGCATCGCCCACTTCGGGCAGATCCTCGAACAACTCAGCCAGCAGCCAGAGCAGGAAGCTCGCATAGAGCCGCGGCGACTGGATCAGCTTGTCGGCGGCGAGCACATTGATGAAGCCGTAGCCCGCCCGCTCGACCAGCATGAAATCCTTGAGGTCCAGGGCCGGCTCGCCGAAGAACCCCGCGGCGCCCTGGTTTTCCAGCATCAGCAACTGCCGCTGGATCGTGCCGATGGTCGGCTTCGCGACATTGCCGTAGTGGGTCGCGATCTCGGCGGCGTTGTCGCCGATATGCTGCAGGATCGCGCGCAGGTCTTTGAGATCGAGCAGCAGCAGGCCCTGCTCGTCGGCCAGGCGGAAGGCGATGTTGAGCGCGCCTTCCTGGACCTCGTTCAATTCCAGCAGGTTCGACAGCAACAGCGGCCCCATCTCCGAGACCGTGGTCCGGATCGGATGACCCTGTTGGCCGAACAGGTCCCAATAGACCACCGGGAAGGAATCGCCCTGCCAATCCTTCAGACCCAGAGTCGCGGCGCGCTCCTTGGCCTTCGGGTGGTCGCCGCCGACCTGGCTGATGCCGGAGAGATCGCCTTTGACGTCGGCCAGGAAGACCGGCACGCCGTTGCGGGCGAAGCCCTCGGCCAGGACCTGCAGCGAGATGGTCTTGCCGGTGCCGGTGGCCCCCGCGATCAGCCCATGCCGGTTGGCCATGCGGAGCGAGAGGCCGAGGTCCTTGCCTGCGGCCGGATCGCGCCCGATCAGAATCGACTCGGTCATCCTCAGACCAGGGGCGAGTTCTCGACTGGCGTGCCGCCGGCTTCCTTGATCGCCTTCTGATAGGCGCGCTCGGAGCCGAACGGGCCCTGCTTCTTGAACTCGGTGATCTTGGCCGGGCGGATCTCGCCGCCGGAGTTCGGCATCACCTTGAAGAAGCCGCCCTCGCGGCCGATCAGCGGGATGATGCGGTTCAGCCGCGAGAAGCGGCGGCGGTGGTTGGCCGACTGCTCGCGCATCACCTTGCGCTCGTAGCTGTCCTTCTCGAACACCATCTCATAGGCGATGATGAATTCCTTGATGAAGTCCGCTTCCACCACCTGCATGTTGGACATCAGCCAGCAGCGGTCCTCGAAGGTCCAATAGGTGGCCAATCCGACCACTTTGTCCTCTTTGGTGATGTACGGGTAGAACGGGAAGGCCCGGCAGGCGAAGCTGCGGTTGTCGCGCTCGCAATGGGCCGGCCCCTTGCATTCCGCCGCCATGCAGGACTTGTGCATGTCGGAGAGCAGGTCCCGGTCGGCGGCATTGGTGATCTTGAACTTGTGCCAGAGGTCGGACCGGGTCTGCAGCAGCTTGAACTCGGTCTTGTCCATGATCGGGATGGCATGGCCGGTGGTGCAGCAGACCGGCTCGCCGTTGTTCAGCGGGGCGCAGTATTTGCCGCAGTCATAGCGCGACACGCTCGCCTTGAAACGGTCATAAAGCACCGCGTAATCCTGCGGTTGCATCCCTTCGAACTTTGGCAATGACGCCTCCTTGGCTCGGTTCCGCGGGGCTCAGGCGGTGCGGAAACCTTCTTTTAAGACTGATCCGGCAGACTGCCCGGCTCTCGCTAGCGTGATCCGGAATGCCTTTTGTGCATAGGGACTCTGTGATGGATCGCACTGCCGAGACTCGGGATTCTAGCGTAGAATCATCGAGATTGCAGCAGAACGGATGGTCCGGGGGCGATTTCGGACACTCCCAAACGGGACGAAGGGATCATGAAGCGGTTTTTTGTCGTCGGTGGCATCTATGCCGACACCGGTTTCGACCGGATCGCGGAGGGCGGCAAGGAAGAGCGCATCGGCCCGTTCCAGGACTATGCCGCGGCCAAGGCCGCCTGGCAGAAGCGCGCCTGGGAGACCGTGGACAACGCCAATGCCCGGTTCCGCATCGAGGAGGAGGGCGGCGAGCCCTGCTTCTGGGTGGTGGGCGGCTCCTACTGCGACACCAAGTTCGATGAGCCGACCGCCGGCGGCGGCGAGGAATGGTACGGCCCGTTCGACGACTACAACGCCGCCAAGACGGAGTGGTCGCGCCGCTCCTGGTCCAATGTCGATGACGCGATGTGCCGCTACCGCATCGAGAAACTGGTGAAGGGGGAGCGCCCCCAATCGCAAATTTCTGAAAAGAAACAGGCTAAAGCCGCCGGGAGCCGCCGGTGAATTCACCCCATATTTGGATCGAGGCCCTCGGCCTCGTTGCCGCCTGCCTGACCACGTCCTCCTTTCTGCCTCAGGCGATTCGCATCTGGCGCACCCGCTCGGCCCGGGACGTCAGCCTCGTCATGTATGTGATGATGGCGGTCGGAAACAGCCTTTGGCTGACCTACGGCATCCTCATGGGCTCGGTCTCCATGATCTTCGCCAACGCGACCTGCCTGATGATGGTCGCCTCGGTCCTGGTCCTGAAGGTCCGCGACATGCTGCAGCCCAACCTCCTGGTCGAGATCGTCGCCCACGAGGCCGCCGTCGGCGCCCCAGGCGCCCCGGTCAACTCCAACGAAGCCCCGCCGAGCGCGCGCAACCCGGTCGCGGCAGCCTAAGTCACGCCGCGGCCGGCACCACCCAGCCGCGGTAGTGGATCAACTTCGCACCCCAGCTCAGGTCGATGTCGATGTCGAAGTGGAAGCGCTGCGCTTCCGCATGCTCGACGGCTTTCAGCCGCGGCCAGAGCCAGCGCGGCACCGCGACGCCCAAAGCCCGCATCCCGACCACGCTCAAGCTGATCCCGTCCCGGGCCTCGCCGACGGCGAGGTCGAAGCAGACGATGCCGAAGCGCTCGACGATCACCGGCGCACCTTCTCTGCGCGCCGGCTCCAGCACGGTGAAGATCCCCTGGCCGCCGAAGTCGCGGTGCCAGATCTCGCGCCCGCGCTCGGCGATCACCGTCACCAGGGTCGGGAGGTCACGGCCGGCCGGTGGGAACTTGAACAGCCAGCCGACCGCGCGGGCGGTCCAGGCTGGCCCACGCTCGATGTCGCAGCGGCCCTGGCTCAGCAGGATGTCGAGCGCGCCGTGCTGGCTCTTCACCGGCTTCGGCAATCCATTGAACAGCCGGCCCAAAGTCTGCTGGAACAGCGGTTGCAGTGTCATGATCCCCCTCACGTCAGCAGATCGTCGAGCAATCGCACCGTCGCACCCCGGGTCGTTCCGGCGCGCTGCGTCTCCGGCACCAGCAGGTCGCGCAAAGCCGGCGCGAGCTCCGGGCAGCGGAAGGCGAAGCCGATCTCCAGCGCCCGCTTCGGCAGGATTCGCGCCCCCTCCAGCAGCAGGCTCGCCCGTTCGCCCAGCAGCGCGCGCAAGGGTGCTGCGGGCAGACGCAGCCAGACCGGCCGATGCAGCACTTGGCCCAGAGTCTGTGCAAACTCCGCCTGCCGAACCGGCACCGGCGCCGTCGCATTGATCGCGCCGCTGAACAGCGGATCGCCGATCGCGCGGGTGATCAGCTCCACCGCATCGTCGCGATGGATCCAGCTCATCCACTGCTGGCCGTCGCCGATGACGGCGCCGAGTCCCATCCGAAAGCCGGGCAGCAGGCTCTTCAGCACCCCGCCTTCGGGCCCGAGCACCAGGCCAAGCCGCAGGCGACATACCCGCAGGCCCAAGGCCGCGGCACTCGCCGCCTCGCGCTCCCAGGCCCGGCACAACACCGCGGCAAAGCCTTCGCCGGCCGGACCGCGTTCGTCGAGTGCCTCGTTTCCAGCGGTGCCGTACCAGCCGATCGCCGAAGCGCTGACCAGCATCTCCGGTTTCCGGCTCCGGGTCGCGAGCCAATCGACCAGCTGCCGAGTCACGCCGACCCGGCTCTCGACCAGCCGCCGCTTGCGCTCCTTGGTCCAGGCGCGGGCGATCACCGGCGCGCCGGCGAGATTGACCACTGCGTCGATCGGCAGTGCGGGCGGCAGGTCGCTGAGCCGCGTCGTCACCATCGGTTCTGTGCCGAGGATGAGATGCGCCCGCACTGGATCGCGGGCGAGAACGATGACCCGGTCGCCGCGCTCGAGCAGGCGCTGGACCAGCGCCTGCCCGATGAACCCGGTCGCTCCGGTCACCAGCACCGTGCGGCGTTCCAGCAGTCTCATCTCGGCCTCCATCGGTTCCAACGGTTGTTTCTGAAAATACAGAAATAGATTGGCAAAAATTTTTCGCGCTTTTCAGTCCCGCTTGCGGATCACCAGCCGCGCCACCTTCGCCCCCAGCCGCAACAGCTTCCCCAAGACCGGAGTCGGCAGGGTCTTCACTTGGTCATACCAGAGCGTCGAAGTCTCGACGAAGGAGAGCACCGCCTGCATGCGCTCGGTCACATCCCGTGCGGTCGAAGGATCCGCCTTCGCCTCGGCGACGCATTGGGCCAAGGTTCCCATGGTGGGATCGATCTCGCGCTGCTTCCTTTGCTCGATGATGGTGAGCGCCACTTTCCAGACGTCCTTCTCGGTCTCGAAGTGATCGCGCCGGTCGCCCAGCACATGCACCATGTTGGCGAGGCCCCAGCCCTGCAGCTCCTTCAAGCTGGTCGAGACGTTCGAGCGCGCGATCGAGAGCGTGTCGGCGATCTCCTCGGCGGTGAGCGGCTTGGCCGCGAGATAGAGCAGGGCATGGATCTGCGCCACCGAGCGGTTGACGCCCCAGCGCGCGCCCATCTCGCCCCAGTGCACCACGTAGCGCTCCATCGGCCGGGTCAGATCCATCGCATCGCGGCTTTCGGTCATTTCTGTCTCAACAGAAATATCTGACTGAAAGGCGTGCCGGTCAATGCGACAATCTGGCCACCACGACGCGCTGCAGCACCGCCGGCCGCGGCTCCGCGACTTCCCCGCAGTGATAGGCCAGCACCACCAGCCCCTCGGCCTCGGCGAACTCCAGCAGCTCCCCCGGCTTCAGCAGGAAATCCGGATTGCTCGGCCTGCCGAACGCCTCGTTGCCCAGGCCGAACGTCTCGTAGAGCAGGACCCCGCCGGGTTGGAGCGCCGCGGCGATCTGCGGGAAGAGCGGGCGATGCAGATAGTTGGTGACCACGATTCCGGCGAATCGCCGTGTCCCCAGCGGCCAGGGCGCGCCGCCTTCCAAATCGGCGGCGATGACGCTGATTTGCGCATCCCTGGCCAAGTCGACGAGGCCGGAGACATCGCGGTCTACGGCAACGACGGCATGGCCCAACCCCTTGAAATAGCGGGTATGCCGCCCGACGCCGGCGGCGAGATCCAGCACCGCCCCGTGCTTCGGAACAAGGCTTGCGTGCCGCGCAATCCAGGATGACGGCGGGGTGACTTGCATTGCTCACACTCAGAGATCAAATATCATCCGATCGTCATGTTAGCCGGTAACCGAGCCCGTCTCGACCGGTTGATGCAGCGATCCCATATGCAATGAGAGCGTTCAACCGGCCTGGATCATGATCCTTTACGAGCTCAACTGCGACCGGCAGCACAGTTTCGAAGCCTGGTTCAAGGACGGCGCCACCGCCGACCGCCAGCTGAAGCGCAAGTCTGTCGAATGCCCTTCCTGCGGCAGCGTCAAGGTCGCGAAGGCCCTGATGGCGCCGCGCGTCGGCAAGAAGGGCAACAGCCGCGAGATCGCGCCGGTCGAAACGCCCGCGCTGCCGAGCGCACCCGCGCCGATGCCTGCCGGTAAGGCCGCGATGATCCCCGCCGAGCTGCGCCACGCGTTGCTGGAAGTTCGCAAGCAGATCGAAGCCAATGCCGACTATGTCGGCGACAAGTTCGCCGAGGAAGCGCGCAAGATCCACCATGGCGAGAGCGAAGCCCGCGGCATCTACGGCGAGGCGACCGATGCCGAGCATGAAGAGCTGCTCGAGGATGGAATCGAAGTCACGCGCATCCCCTGGGTCAATCGCGGCGACGCGTAAACGCGACGCTCTGTCGAAAGTGAAAGGGCCGGTTCATCGAACCGGCCCTTCTCGTTTTTGCGCTATTCGCCGCCGGCGCAGGGATCTTCCTGCCGCTTCCGGCCGCCGGCCACCTTGTCGAGCTCGGCATTGCTGAGCTCTTCCTTGCCGGTCTTCTTCTCGGGAGTCTTCTTCGGGTCGTCTCGCTTTGGCGATGCCATCGCAGAACCTCCTCTATTCACCACCTTCGCAGGGATCGGCGGACAGCCCGCCCTTGGGCACGCTGATGCCGACGTTCTTCTTCAGGCCGCCGGAAACTTTCTCGAGTTCGTCGGCGCTGAGCTCTTCTTTGCTCTGGGGAGTCTTCGATTGCGGGTCGGATTTCTGGGACGACATGGCAGAACCTCTCCTCGTGTTGAAGGATGGAAAGCGCGTCGTTGATAGGGATGCGTGGTGCCGGCTATTCGCCGCCGCCGCAGGGGTCGTCGGTCTTACTTCTCTTCATACCGCCGGTCACCTTGTCGAGGTCGCGGGTCTCAAGCTCAGATGCTTGCTTCGGTCGTGCGGGTTGGGCGGGCGCCTTGCCCTGTTCCTTGGGATTCGTCGAGGTCATCGGGATCTCCTTCCGGATCTCAGGTTGGCCCGTCCCCACGGAATGAAGGCAGAAATTCCACAGGAATTGTTTGCCTTCCAACAAGACTGTAGTCTTGGCCGCCTGCCGGTTCAATCCGAAAGGAGAGGGCATTCTGGCCAGGGATGTTGACCTTTATGCCGCCGGCTGGCGCCTGCGGACCAGCCTTCCGCTCCCGGCTGCGTTGCCCTGGCCGAACGACAATCGGCCCGGTCCACCGGATCTGACCTTCGGGCCGGGCGATGTGCCGGATTCCTTGGCGGACCCGGTCCTGGACTTGCCCGCTCTGCAGATCGCTGCCGACGGCACCGCGCTGGTCCGCTTGAACGGCATCGGACAGTTTCTGCTGCGCGGCGCCGCGGTCACCTACGCACTCGAGACCGAACCCGATGCGCCCGAGGTCACGGCGGCGGTCTACGGCAATGTGCTCGCTTGTATCTGCTGGCGCCGCGGCCAGCTCGCCTTCCACGGCAGCGCCGTGGCGATCGAGGGCCGCGCGGTGCTGCTGCTGGGGCCGCGCGAGCTCGGCAAGTCGCTGCTGGCGGCGGCGCTCGCGCGGCGCGGCCATTGCGTCTTGAGCGATGAAGTCGCGGCGGTTGCCGCGGCGCGCTGCTGGCCCGCAGGCTCGATGCTGTCGCTGGCCGACGATGCGCTGACCGCCGCCGGCATCGCGCCCGACCCGCTGCCGCAATACACCAACTTCCCGATGGCGAAGCGGCTCTGGATCGCGGGCCCGCGCCCGCAGCCGCGCGCCTATGAAATCGCCGCGGTGCTGCGCCTGAAGAAGGCCGCGGCGGATGCGCCGATCGAACCGATCCGGCTGGACAGCGACGCCGCCCTCGAAGCTCTGCTCGACCAGTTCTATCGCCGCGACATGCTGCGCATCCTGGAGACCGGCACCGGCGCGCGGCGTGAAGCCGAGGACCTAATCGCGGCCGCACCGGTCTACCGCTTCCCCGTGCCCCGCAGGCTCGACCGTGTCGAGGAAGTCGCGGACCATATTGTGGACTTGGTTCGCTAGAACGCGCTGAACCGGCGTGGCAGAGTTCCGTGCAGGGATCATGCTTCAGGGAACATGCGCATGCCGGCATCGGACATCGTCGTCATCGGCGCCGGCATTGCCGGCGCCGGCGCGGCCTTTCGCCTCGCCGATCGCGGCTTCAAGCCGGTCGTGGTGGAGCGCGCCTTTCCCGCTTCCGGGCCGACTGGAAAATCCTCGGCGATCACCCATGCCTTCTACATGCTGCCGGAACTCTCGCAGCTCGCGATCCGCGGTTGCGAGATCCTGCGCCGCCTGCCCGAACTGACCGGTGCGCCGCCTTGCGTCTCGGAAGTCGGCATGATGTGGGTGATGAACGAAGCGGCGCGGCCGGCCTGGGCCGCGACCGTCGCCCGTATCCAGCGCGAAGGCGCCCGCATCGAGACGCTCCCGGTTGAGGAATTCGCCCGCCGCGCGCCCGGTTTCACCCTGGACCAGATCGCGATGGCGGTCTGGGAACCGGATTACGGCTATGCGGATCCACATGGGGCGACCACCGCTTTGATCGACGGCGCCAAGCAGCGCGGTGCGAAGGTCCTTAACAATTCGATCGCCGAACGTATCCATGTCGCCGGCGGCAAGGTTGCCGGCGTGGAACTTTCGACTGGCGAGCGCATCGCTTGCGACCGCGTGGTGGTCGCCGTCGGCGTCTGGTCGAAGCGCTTCTTCGCGAAACACGGCATCGACTTACCGGTCACCATCGAGCGCCACCCGATGGCGGTGCTCGACGCGCCGGGAAGGGCGCGCGACATCATGCCCTTCTCCTGGTGCGACGACGCAATGCTGCATTACGGCCGGCCCGATGGAGACTCGCGCATCCTGGTCGGCACCTGGGCGGGCGGCGGCACCGGTGTCCGCCACAATGAGCAGAAGCGCCCGCGCGGTGTGACCGATCCCGACTCTTACGACGAAGTGGTCGATCTCGATGAATCCAGCGACATTCTGAGCTGGGCCGTGCCGCGCATTCCGGCGATCGCCGATCTCGGGATCCGCAAGGGCTATGCCGGCCTCTACGACATGAGCCCCGACGACAACCCGATCCTCGACGCGGCGCCCGGCATCGACGGCCTGTTCTTCGCCTGCGGCTCCAGCGGCCACGGCTTCAAGCTCGGCCCCGCCGTCGGCGAGGCGCTCGCCGATTGGGCCACCGGCGAGAAGCGCCCGCAGCTTGACGCCTTCCCGCTTTCCCGCTTCAAGGGCGCGTGAGCCAGTCGACCTTTCTCCCGCACTGGATGCCCGACGCGCTCCTGGCGGCGCAAAGCCTGCGCGCGACGACGCATGGCATGCGCGGCGCGAAGCACAGGCTCTACGTCGTCCTCCTCAAAGACTCACGCGCTGCCGGGCGCTGGGGTCTCTATGTCGGCGAGACCTCGCTCGATCCCGACATGCGCTTCGACCAGCACAAGACCGGCTACAAGGCGAGCCGCTATGTGAACCGCTTCGGCATCCGCCTGCTGCCGCAGCTCTTCCAGCATTTCAATCCGCTCCGGCGCTGGGAAGCGGTCGAGCTGGAGCCCGTCCTGGCCGAAGCCTTCCGCAACGCCGGCGTGCCCTGGGTCGAAGGCGGGCACTGATCGGGCTTGCCGAAGTCGCGCCGCCGTTCGATAACGGGCGCCATGAAAGGATCAACCGACATGCCCAATCCCTTCGAACGCATCTCCGCGCTTGGCGTTCTCCCGGTCATCGCCATCGAAAATCCGGAGCATGCCGTGCCGCTGGCCGACGCCTTGCTCGCGGGCGGGTTGCCGGTCGCCGAGATCACCTTCCGCACCGCGGCGGCCGCGGACGTGATCGCGCGCATGGCGGCGGAGCGGCCGAACCTGCTGGTCGGTGCCGGGACGGTGCTCGACCGGATCTCGCTCGACATCGCGATGAAGAGCGGCGCGCAATTCGGCCTGGCGCCGGGCTTCGATCCGGAGATTGTCGATCACGCCGCAGATGCGGGCTTTCCTTTCGTGCCCGGCATCATGACCCCGAGCGAGCTTTCGGCCGCGATGCGCAAGGGCGCCAAGGTCTTCAAGTTCTTCCCCGCCGGCACGATCGGCGGTCCCGAGGCGCTGAAATCGATCTCGGCACCCTTCGCCCATCTCGGCCTCAAATTCGTGCCGACCGGCGGCGTCAGCCCCGGCAATATGCAGGACTGGCTGAAAGTGCCCGGCGTCGCCGCGGTCGGCGGCACCTGGATCGCCAAGACCGAGGACATCCGCGCCCAGCGATGGGAGAAGATCGCCGCCAACTGCCGCGAGGCCGTGGCGGCGGTGAAGCAACTGCGCGGCTAGAAGTTCAGCGGATTGCCTTTGACGATCGTCCCGGTGCCCTGGCTCTTGCCGTCCTGGAACCACTCCAGCTGGTCGCCTTTGACGGTCGCCTGGTAGCAGCCGAAATTGGTGTTGGGATAGCAGACGCCCAGGGCGGTGATGGTGTAGTCGCCGCTGCCATCCTTGTCATGATATTTGCCGTCGGGTCCGAAATAGCTGGAATAGGCGCCGCCGCCCATTCCGCCCTGGAATGTGTTGCCGACCAAGGCGGCCTTCAGCTCATCGGCGCTCGACTGAGCCCAAGCCGATTGCGCGAGCAAAAGCAAGCCACACGTCATCAATGCCAGACGGGTCATCTTGTTGATCCTTCCACGCTGTTGCTGTCCCCCGATGACCCTACGCAAACGGTCATCGGGGCAGCAATCACGATTCCTTGAACCGGGCGTGGAACGCGCTTCAGTCGCGGCCCCAGACCCGGCGCTCGTTGAGCATCGGGAACTCGGTCTGGTGCCAGAGCGGATAGGCCGCCTGCACTTCGCTGGCCGCATCGAGCGCTTTCACCTGCGCCGCGGTGAGGTTCCAGCCGACCGCGCCGATATTGGCGATCAACTGCTCCTCGTTGCGCGCGCCGATGATCACCGTGGAGATGGTCGGCTTCTGCAGCAGCCAGTTCAGCGCCACCTGGGTGAAGGTCTTGCCGGTTTCCTTCACCACCTTGTCCACCGCATCGACGATGCGATAGAGCCGCTCCTCGTCGTAATGCGGCCCGGTGCCCGGAATATTCGCGGCGCGCGTGCCCGGTGCCGCGGGTGTCCCGCGCCGGATCTTGCCGGTGAGCTTGCCCCAACCCAAGGGGCTCCACACCACCGCGCCGACGCCCTGGTCGATGCCGAGCGGCATCAGCTCCCACTCATAGTCGCGGTTCAAGAGCGAGTAATAGACCTGATGCGCGACATGGCGCGGGAAGCCGTGCTTGTCGGAAGCCGAGAGCGACTTCATCAGATGCCAGCCGGCGAAGTTCGAGCCGCCGATGTAGCGAATCTTGCCTTCGCGCACCAGCTGATCGAGCGTGCTCAAGGTCTCCTCGACCGGCGTGTTGTAATCCTGGCCATGCAGCTGCAAGAGATCGATCCGATCGGTGCCGAGCCGCTTCAGCGATCCATGCACGGTGTCCAGCAGATGCTGGCGCGACGAGCCGAAATCGTTCGGGCCGTCGCCGGTCGGAAAGGTCGCCTTGGTCGAGATCAGCAGCCGCTCGCGCTTGCCTTTGATCGCGGCCCCCAACACCTCTTCCGAGGTGCCGGCCGAATAGACGTCGGCAGTGTCGAACATCGACACGCCATGATCGAGGCAGACGTCGATCAGGCGGGTGGCTTCCTTGGCCTCGGTCGCGCCCCAGGCCTTGAAGAAGTCACCCTTGCCGCCGAAAGTCGCCGTGCCGAACGAAAGCGCCGGCACGCGCAGGCCCGAAGCCCCAAGCCGTCGAAACTCCATGAGCTAATTCCCTTGTGAGAGTGTGGATGTACGCGGGGGATGTGTGAGACATCCGCGATACAACAGGAAAGGCTCGGACGCAATCGTCACCGGAAGACAACAAACAAGATCGTCATGCCAAGGCTTGGCCTTGGCATCCACGAGTTTCAATCCGTTGGCGGGATGTCTGAAAAGACAAACTCGTGAACCCCAAGGCCAAGCCTTGGGGTGACGACCGAGTATGAGGATGCACGGAGTTCTATTTGAGCGGCGCCCAGTGCCGCTACCCAACCACCTGCGGCTTCATATCCGCCTTGTCGATCCCGGCGACCTTGACCGGCTTCTTCATCGCATCGCGGCGGAAGGGCTCGCCGAGCTCCTGGTTGATCATCGCCTCGATCAGCGTGGTCTTGCCATGCTTCATCTGATCGTCGATCGCCTTGGCCAGCGCCTTCGTCAATTCGTCCATGGTGAAGGCCTGCACGCCCTGCAGCCCGCAGGCCTTGGCGATGCCGGCATAGGAGACCTGCTCGTCCAGCTCGGTGCCGACGAAATTGTCGTCGTACCAGAGCGTGGAGTTCCGCTTCTCCGCGCCCCATTGATAGTTCCGGAACACGATCATGGTGATCGCCGGCCATTCCTTGCGGCCGATCGCAGTGAGTTCCGTCACGGCAATGCCGAAGGCGCCGTCGCCGGAGAATCCGACCACCGGCACGTTCGGGCAGGCGATCTTCGCACCCACGACCGACGGCAGCCCATAGCCACAAGGCCCGAACAATCCCGGCGCCAGATATTTCCGGCCCTCATCGAAGGTCGGGTAGGCGTTGCCGATGGCGCAGTTGTTGCCGATGTCCGACGAGATGATCGCATTGCGCGGCAGCGCGGCGGTGATCGCGCGCCAGGCCTTGCGCGGGCTCATCCAGTCCGGCTTCGCCTTGCGGGCGCGGTCGTTCCAGGTGGTGCCCGGATCGTCCTGCTCGTGGTCCATCGAGGTCAGCTCTTGTGCCCAGGCCGACTTCGTCTGCGCGATGGTTGCCTTGCGCGACGCGCGATCGGTATCGCCGGCATTGGGGGCAAGCTGCGCATGGATCGCCTTCGCAACCTTCGCCGCATCGCCGACGATGCCGACCGAGATTGCCTTGGTGAGGCCGATCCGGTTCGGATTCATGTCGACCTGGATGATCGCCGCCTGTTTCGGCCAATAGTCGATGCCGTAGCCGGGGAGCGTCGAGAACGGGTTCAGCCGCGTGCCCAAAGCCAGCACCACATCGGCCTTGGCGATCAGCTGCATGCCCGCCTTGTTGCCGTTATAGCCCAAGGGCCCCGCGAACAGCGGGTGCGTGCCCGGAAACGCATCGTTGTGCTGATAGCCGCAGCAGACCGGCGCATCCAAAGTCTCGGCCAAGGCCTTCGAGGCCTCGATCCCACCCGGCGACAGCACCACGCCGGCGCCGTTCAGGATCACCGGGAACTTCGCCTTGCTGAGCAACACCGCGGCCTGCGCGATCGCATCCGCGCCGCCGCCGGCGCGCTCGAAGGAGAGGATCGGCGGCAGCTCGATATCCACAACTTGCGTGAAGATATCGCGCGGCACGTTGATCTGCGCCGGCGCGGAATGGCGCTTGGCCTGCGCGATCACCCGGGTCAGCACCTCGGCGATGCGGCTGGGATCGCGCACCTCCTCCTGATAGGCGACCATGTCCTTGAACAAGGCCATCTGCTCGACTTCCTGGAAGCCGCCCTGGCCGATGGTTTTGTTGGCGGCCTGCGGCGTCACCAGCAGCAGCGGCGAGTGATTCCAATAGGCGGTCTTCACCGCGGTCACGAAATTGGTGATGCCCGGGCCGTTCTGCGCGATCATCATCGCCATCTTGCCGGAAGCCCGCGTATAGCCATCCGCCATCATCCCGCCGGAGCCCTCATGGGCGCAGTCCCAGAAGGTGATCCCCGCGGCCGGAAAGATGTCGGAGATCGGCATGAAGGCGGAGCCGATGATGCCGAAGACATGTTCGATGCCATGCCGCTGCAACACCTTCACGAAGGCTTCCTCGGTGGTCATTTTCATCTGGGCTGGTCCTGATTGAAGTCGCGCGATCCCGCATGGTGCCACAGCCGGTGGGATCGGCGTAGGTCCATGGCGCCGGCCGCGATGGGTGCAGAGCCGGGCGGCTAAGGTACTCGCCTGGCGGGCTTATTGCAGATGGTTGAAGGCTGTCTTGGGCCGCAGCGCCTTCAAGGAGTTCCTTCCCCCAAGATGGGGGAAGGCTAGGAAGGGGGGTTGACGCTCCGCTTACTCGCTGCCGTGTTGCAACTACTCCGGCAACCCCGAAGTCACATACAGTGACGACTGCAACCCGGTCGCCTTCGCATCCCCGCCGAAGACCTTGGCGAATGCCTTCCGGCCCCCGCCGTTCCGGAACAGCCGGCTCAGCGCCCGGTCGACTTCCAGCCGGAAATCCGCATCGCGCGGCAAGGCGAGTGCATAAGGCTCGAACGAGAGGAACTGGTCGGCCAGCAACAGCTTGCCGTTCTGATTGCGCTTCATCAGCATGAATTGCAGGATGGTGCGGTCGGCGAAATAGGCGGCGAGCGCGCCGCTCTCCAACTGCGCAAAGCCATCGGAGTGATCCTTCACCGTGACGATGCCGGCGGTGATGTTGCGCGCAGCGAAATAGGCCTTCAGGTCCTCTTCGGTGGTGGTCCCGGCGAGCACGCCGACCTTCATTCCGGCGAGCCCCTCGAAGCTGGTCGGACCGCCCGCCTGGATCATCATCCCGGCGCCGCTGATGAAGGTGGCGATCGAGAAATCCATCGACGCCCGTCGCGCCAGGGTCGCCGTCGTCGCCTCGCAGAGCAGGTCCGCCTTGCCGCCGGTGATCGCCTCGAACCGGTCCTCCGCCGTGACCTTCACATAGTCGACTTTGAGCGCGGTGAGCTTCAACTCCGTCTTCACCGATTCCACCACCGCATGACAGAGCTCGATCGAATACCCCTCAGGCTCGGCGGCACCCTCGGCCAGGAACGAAAACGGCGCCGCATCCGCCCGATACGCCAGCCGGATCTCGCCCGACTTGGCAATCCGGTCGAGCACGCCGTCGGCCGAAGCGAGGGTGGGCAACAGCAAGGTGACGAGCAGCGCAACTGCACCGGACACGATTCGCATGATTGAAAACTCCGATCCCCAGATGGTCGCGAATATGCGGAGTTTATCAGGCGCCTTCCGCGGGAAGCGAGTTGGCCTTTGGTAACCCATGGTGGTTGCGTGTCGGGAAGCCACAAGATATGGATGAGGGTCTCCATCGTGAGCACTTGATCGGGCATGGCCGCCAACCGTCGGACTCTCCGCAGCGCGCTGCTTCTGTTGCCGGCCGGCCTCGTCATGGCCCTGTGCGGCGTCGTCCCTATGGCCTTCGTCGCCTACTACTCCCTGCACGACACCTTCGGCGGCAACAGCTTCATCTGGGTCGGGACGACCTGGTTCCAGCAGATCCTGGTTGCGCCGGAATTTCATGCCGCGCTGCTGCGCAGTCTCGGCTTCTCGCTGCTGGTGCTCGCGATCGAGATGCCGCTCGGCATTTATGTCGCGTTGAAGATGCCGGCGCGCGGGGCGCTGGCCACGCTGTTCATCGTGCTGTTCACCATCCCGCTGCTGACGCCGACCATCGTCGTCGGCTATCTCTGGGCCGCGATGACTCTGCCCAAGGCCGGGCTGCTGTTCGAGGTCCTTTCGCTGCTGGGGATCAATCTCAACATGAACAACCCGGTCGTGGTCTGGCTGGTGCTCTGCGTCATGGATGCCTGGCACTGGACCGGGCTGGTGGTGCTGCTCTGCTATGCAGGCCTGCGCGCCATTCCCGACGACTATTACCGCGCGGCGCGGATCGACGGGGCGAGCGCCTGGGCGGTGTTCCGCTACATCCAGCTCCCGAAGCTCCGCACCGTGCTGCTGGTCGCCGTGCTGCTGCGCTTCATGGACAGTTTCATCATCTACACCGAGCCCTATGTGGTGGCGCGCGGCGGGCCTGGCGTCTCCACCACCTTCCTCTCGCGTGAGCTGGTGCAGACCGCTCTGGTCGAGTTCAATCTCGGCGAAGGCGGCGCCATGGCGGTGGTCTATTTCCTGGTCGTGCTCTGCGTCTCCTGGGCCTTCTTCACGTTGGTGGTTTCAAAGACCGATCTCGATCCGAAGCGGGCAGCGCTGTGACGACCCGACGTACGAGCTTCGCACCCATCCTCTACGCACTGTTCATCGCCGTGCCGCTGTATTGGCTGCTGGTCATGAGCCTGAAGACCAACGCCGAGATCACCGGCACCTTCGCGCTCATTCCGCTCGCACCGACCTTGGAGAATTTCGCGGTCATCTTCAGCGATCCGGCCTGGTATCTCGGCTACGTGAACGCGCTGATCTATGTGCTGATGAACGTCGCGATCTCCGTCACCGTCGCGATCCCAGCGGCCTTTGCCTTCGCGCGCTATCGCTTCCGCGGCGACCGGGTTCTGTTCTTCGTGCTGCTCACCTTCCGCATGATGGCGCCGGCCATCCTGCTGGTGCCCTTCGTGCAGATCTTCTCTGACCTGGGTCTCATCGACACCCATATCGCCGTGGCGGTGGCACACTGCTTCTTCAATGCGCCGATCGCGGTCTGGATCCTGGAAGGCTTTGTCTCCGGCATCCCGCGCGAGATCGACGAGAGCGCAAGGATCGACGGCTACAGCCTGATCGGCTATTTCCGCCGCATCCTGTTGCCGCTGATCGCACCCGGGATCGCGGTCACGGCTTTCTTCTGCTTCATGTTCTCCTGGGTCGAGGTGTTGCTGGCCAACGGGCTCACAGTCGTGGCCGCCAAGCCGATCAACGGCATCATGTCCCGCGCCGGCAGCGTGAATGCTGCCGACATCCCGCTGCTCGCCGCCGCCGGCGTGCTGGGCTTGATCCCCGGCCTGGTGCTGATCGTCTTCATGCGCCGCCACCTGGCGCGGGGCTTCTCGATGGGCAGAGTCGTTTAGCTACTGCTTGAGAAACTCCGTCACGAACTTGATCGTGGCTTCCGGATTCTCATCCATGATCCAGTGGCCGGAGTTCGGAATGATGCCACCGGTTACGTTGCTCGCCGTGAAGCGCAGCACATCCGCCTGCGCCGTGCCGAAGGAATGATCGCCGCCCAGCGCCAGGACCGGCATCGGAAGCTTGCCGCCCGTGCTGAGCATCGCCTGGTTGTCGATGGCGTCCTGGTTGAACGCGGCGAACTGCTCGAAGGCGTCGTGCATGGCATGCGGCCGCGCATAGAGCTTCGCATAATGCTGCCGGGTCGCCTCGTCGATCTTCTTCGGGTCGAAGGAGAGCTCGTTGTAGAAGCGGTCGAGATAGATCCGCTCGCGCCCCTTGACCAGCCGCTCCATGTCGGGGCCGCGGAAATTGAAATGCCAGAGCATGGGACTCTTCAGGATCTCATCCCAGGGCCCGATGCCGGGCAAGGGTGCATCGATCACCACCCATTTGGTGATGCGCTTGGGGAACTGGCCGGCCAGGGCATAGCCGACCATGTTGCCGATATCATGCGTGACCAGGTCGGCTTGGGTGACCTTCAGCGCGTCCATGACGCCGGCGATGTCCAGCGCCTGGTTCTTCTTGGTATAGCCGCTGTCGGGATGAGCGGAGAGCCCCATGCCGCGCAGGTCCGGCACGATGACGGTGTGCGTCTTCATCAGTCCGGCGGCGAGTGGCGCCCACATATCGCCGGTATCGCCGAAACCATGCAGCAGGACGACGTTCGGTCCGTGGCCGCCGACGCGGACATGCAGGGTCGTGCCGTTGGTCGTAATCTCCGCGGTGCGAAAGCCCGCCGGAAATTCGCCATAGGCCGCGGCCGGAGCCGAGAGCGTGAGCAGCAAGCCCAGGCCCTGCATGAGGGCGCGCGCCATCCTTCGGATCATTTTGGTCTCCGGTTGTGGTCGGTGGTGGGAGCGGCGCGCTACTGCGCCGCTTGGTGCCGCTGCTGCGGGGCTTCCTTCGCCCAGTTGGCGTACCAGGACTTGAACTGCTTCCACTGCACTTCGAGATGCGCCTTCTGGCTGGCACTCAAGCCATCCTGCGGGTTGATGTGCAGCTCGTATTCCTTATGCCCTTCGAGCACCATCAGATGCTTGTAGTAGAGGACGAGATCCGGGCCTTCGTCGAAGGTCGAGAGCACATGCATCGCCTCGTCGAGCTCCATCGCCTTCTGCCGCGCCGTCGCATCGCCCGCCGCCGCCTTCTCACTGAGGCTGATCAGATGCAGCACTTCCTTGGGCAGGGCGTTGCCGACGCCGGTGATCGCACCCTTGGCGCCGCAATTGACGAAGCCGTGCACAACCTGTGTGTCCACGCCGACCATCAAGGTGAGGGACGGATCGCCGCTGGTGATCGCCTCCGCGGCGTAGCTCAACGACTTGGCACCGCCGAACTCCTTGAAGCCGACCAGATGCTTGTACTTGGCGCGGAGCTCGAAGAAGAGCTCGGCCTTGGTCTCGAAGCCGTAATAGGGGCTGTTGTAGATGACCGCGGGGAGATCGACCGCCGCCTCGAGAATGCCGGCGAAATGCGCGCGCTGCGCCGTGGCCGAGGGTCCGCGCGAAAGCACCCGCGGGATCACCATCAGGCCGGCGGCGCCGACCTGCTTGGCATGGGCGGCGAGGGATGCCGCGCGCGCCGGATTCTGCGCGCCGGTGCCGACCACGACCGGTACGCCGGCCTTCACCAAAGCCTCGACGCCCTTCTTGCGATCCTCGTCGGTCAGCAACGGCCAGTCGCCCATCGAGCCGCAATAGACCACGCCCGACATGCCGAGGCCGATCAGCTCTTTGCCGCGCCGGGCGAGGGCGTCGAAATCCGGCGTGCGGTCGGGTTTCACCGGCGTCATCAAAGCGGGGATACAGCCCCGGAACACGTTGGCGGCCATGATCGTCTCCTGTCGGAAAGCGGGTTCGGATTTGGCCGGACTATAGCCACGCCGGACCTAGCGCGCCAGCACCGTCACGCCCTCGTCACTGCCGAGAATGGCCTCGGAGGCCAGGCCGACGAACAGCCCGGTTTCGACCACGCCGGTGATGCGCTTCAACGCCGCCTGCAAGGCCCCGGCATCGGCAATGGCTTGGAAGCTGCAGTCCGCGACGAAGTTGCCGCCATCGGTCGTGAACGCTTTGCCGTCCACCCGCCGGAGCGCGGCATTGCATCCCAAGGCCTCCAGCTTGGTGATCGCGATCTCCCAGCCGAACGGCACGAGCTCGACCGGCAGCGGTGTCGCGGATCCGAGTTGCTTCACCCGCTTGGTGTGATCGGCGACCACAATCATCCGCGCACTCGCCTCGGCGACGATCTTCTCGCGCAGCATCGCGCCGCCCAATCCCTTGATCAGGTTCAGCGTGCCGTCTTCGATCTGATCGGCGCCGTCGATGGTGAGATCGATCTTTGGGTGCCGCGCGAAATCCGTGAGTCGCACGCCGACCTGACGCGCCAGCACAGCACTGCGTTCCGAAGTCGGAATGCCGACGACGTCGAGACCTTCCGCGACCCGCCGGCCGATGAGTTCGATCGCGATGCTGGCGGTCGAGCCGCTGCCCAGGCCCAGCACCATTTTGTTCTCGACGGCCTGGACGGCCCGCGTGGCGGCGTTGCGCTTGGCGGCGTCGAGGCTCGGATCGATCCGCTTCACGCCGCGCCCACCGCCGCCCGGCCGCGCCGTTGGATCTCGCGCAGGATCGCCGCGGCGACCACGTCGGGTGCCGGCGTGATGTCGGCCTTGATCGGCTGCTCGTCAGCGCGCGGCTCTTCGAGTTGCTGGAATTGGCTGTCGAGCAGACTCGCCGGCATGAAATGGCCCTGGCGCGATGCGAGCCGGCCGCGGATCAGGTCATAGCTGCCGCGCAGGAACACCAGCGCGATCCGGTCGCGTGGGATTCCGTCGAACAGGATGTCCCGATAGGAACGTTTCAATGCCGAGCAACCGATCACCGCGGATTCGTCGTCGGCCACCAGCAGCTCGATCTTCTGCGCAATGCGCGCCAGCCAGGGCATGCGGTCACGGTCGTCGAGCGGCGTGCCGCTCCGCATCTTGGCGATGGCGTCGGGCGAATGAAACGAATCGGCGTCGAGATAGGGGCAGCCGAGCTTACCGGCCAGCAACTTTCCGATCGTGCTCTTGCCCGATCCGGACACGCCCATCAGCACGACGACGATCGGATCACCGCTCTCTGGATTCAAGTCTTCCTCTGATTTCGCTCCGCCCGCGCGGGAGTCGTCGGGCGCGGGCGGAGTATAGCAAGCCGGCCTGTCGCGGCGAAATTTTATTCGGCGAGCTGCGGCATGCCGCTCCGGCTCGTCGGCCGCGCCGCGCCACCAAGAACACCTTGCCCAAGCGCCACGATGACGACCGTTGTGGCCGCCGACGCCACCGAGACCCAGAACCCGTTCTCGGCGCCGAAGGTATCGACCACCCAGCCGGAGACGAAGGCACCCAGCGCCATGCCGATGCCGATGCCGGTCATCACCCAGGTCACGCCCTCGGTCAGCATCGACGGAGGTACCCTTCGCTCGATGAGGCCGAAGGCGGTGATGAAGGTCGGCGAGATCGCGACGCCGCTCAGGAAGACCGTGACCACCAACAGCGGCACAGTATCGGCGATCAGCAGCGGCAGAGCCGTCACCGCCAAGACGCCGACCGCAATCAGCAACTGCCGGTGCAACGCCAGCTTCAATGGGACGGCACCCAGCACCAGGCCGACCAGGAAGGAGCCCAGCGCATAGACCCCGATCACCAGGGTCGCTGCATTCGGCGCGCCGAGCTTCTCGGTGATCGCAACCACGGTCACCTCCGCGGTTGCGAAGGTGGCACCCACGAAGATCAATGCCAGGGTGATGATCTGCACCGCCCGCAGCCGGATCGCCGAGCGACGCGCCCCCCCGCCTTCATGCGCGCGCACTTTGGGCTCAGTCTTGCGCTGCAGGATGAAGGCGGCGCTGCCGAGCGCCAGCATCAGCGTGCTGGTCACCATACCGGCCTCTGGGAACAGCGCCACCGCGAGACCGACCGAAAGCGAAGCGCCGGCGATGTAGACCAGCTCGTCCAAAGCGGATTCGAAGGCGAAGGCGGTGTTGAGTTCCGGCCTGCCGCGGAAGACTTCGGTCCAGCGAGCGCGGACCATGGCCGGCATGCTGGGCATGAAGGCGGCGAGAAAGGCGGAGACGAACAGAATCCAGCTCGGTCCATTCAGATGGGCGGCCAGAATCAGCGCGACGAAAGCCGCGACCGAGAGGATCGTGGTCGGAATCACGACCACGCTCTGCCCGCGCCGGTCGATCAGGCGCGAGATTTGCGGCGCCACGAGGGCATTGGTCAGGGCGAAGGTCGCCGCGACCGCGCCGGACAGCCAGTATTCGCCGCTGGTCTGGCTGAGCATGGCCACGATCCCGATCGGGACCATGGCGAAGGGCAGCCGGGCGAAGAAGGCGGCGGCGGAAAAGCCTTTGGTTCCAGGCTCTTGGAAGATCCTGCGATAGGCACTGGCCACGGTGACGCACTCCTTTTAGATCCTGCCGCCACCACTTACATACGTGGCGTATGTCGGATAGATGGTGCATACGCGGCGTATGTCAATTTAAATACGAGCCGTATGTGAAAAATTCATGGGACTTTTTCGAGTGTCCAAGCCGCGCCAGGAGATGATCGCCGAGACCCGCGCCAAGCTGATCGCGGTGGCGCGGCATGCCTTCGGCACGGTCGGTTACGCCAAAGCCTCGATGGACGATTTCACCCGCGAAGCCGGGCTGACGCGTGGCGCGCTCTATCACCATTTCGGCGACAAGAAGGGCTTGCTCGAGGCGGTGGTCCGTCAGATTGACGGCGAGATGACCAACCGCTTGTGCAAGGTCAATTCAACGGCCCCGACCCATTGGCAGGGTTTCGTCGACGAGAACGTCGCCTATCTCGAGATGGCGCTCGAGCCCGAGATCCAGCGCATCATGTTCCGCGATGCGCCTGCGGTCCTCGGCGACATCACGCTCTGGCCGAGCACCAGCGGCTGTGTTGCGCAGCTCTCGCAGAGCCTCGATCAGCTGAAGGCCGACGGCGAGCTCATCGACATCGACACCGAGGTGGCCGCGCGCCTGATCAACGGCGCCAGCAGCCACGCAGCACTCTGGATCGCGAACGCAAAAGATCCGAAGAAGACCTCGAAGCAAGCCGTCGCCGGTTTCCGCGCCTTCCTCGAAGGCCTGCGCAAGAAGCCGGGCGCAAAGGCACCGGCGCAGCCGAAGCCGCGCCGGCGCTGAGCGCTGTTACTGGAAGAATCCCCTCGGCGTCTCGCCCTTCAGGAATTGCTCGGTGAACGCCGACAGGAGATCGACCTGGGTGATGACCGCGGTGTGCGAGGTGGCGGGCAGCACGGCGAGGCGGGAGGCGGGGAGAGGCTTGCCCATGTCGCCCATCATGCCGCCGCCCAAGAGCTTGAACATTGAGACGTAGTGATCGAGCGTTCCAACGTCGGCATCGCCCGCGATGATAAGCACCGGGGTCTTCAGCGCCTTGACGTCGTCTCCATAGGCCATCGGCTGCTTCTCGAGATCGATCAGCTTCTGCGCCAGGGCCTTGAACCCGTCGGGATTGGCGGCGAGCTTCCGGTACTCGGCCTCGAAGGGCATGCTGGCGAACATCTCGACGTTCATCTGCGGAATGAAGGCCCTGAACTCCGGCTGCCAGCCCTCGACATCGTAGCCACCGGAGACGGCAATCAGCTTCCCCACCTTCTCTGGATGCCGGATTGCAAGCCCGCGATCGCGCCCACGGAATAGCCAAACACATCGGCTTTCTGCAGCCCGACCGCATCCATGAACGCCGCCACATCATCGGCGAGATTGGGATAGGTGATCGGCCGGTCGATGTCGGTGGTGCGGCCATGCCCCTGGAACTCCAGCGCATAGACTTTATGGTGCTCGGCCAGCTTCGGGATGATGGCGCCCATCGAGACGATGTTCATATAGGCGCCGTGCAGCACGACCAGCGGCGTGCCTTCGCCGGAGACCTCGTAATACATCTCCATGCCGTTGACCTTGACCCGGTCGCCTTTGGGATCGGCCTGGGCCGTGCCCGGCCATTGCAGCAGACCGGCGATCAGCGCGGCGGCGAAATACGCAATGCGCAGCATGGGATTCTCCTCTCAATCCAGTGTTTCTTGCTTACTCTGACTGGACGTCGAAGCGAAGGAACGGGAATCGACAGGCGGCTGAAGATTATTTTACGGAGCCCGCATCCGGTTGGTGTCGTCCGCGGGCTCCGCGTCTGCGCTGCGGAAGTGGCTCGGCGGCACGCCCATCACGCGTTTGAAGGCACGGCTGAATGAAGCCTCGGAATCATAGCCCAGGCGCTGGGCCACGACGCCGATCCGCGCCTTGTCCCGGCTGAGCCATTGCCGCGCATGGTGCATCCGCACCTGCGCCACGTAGCGCGCGGGTGTCTCGCCGACCACGCGGGTGAAGCGCTCGGCGAAGGCGGAGCGCGAGCCGCGCATGGTCTTCGCCAGCGTCTCCATGGTCCAGTCGGCGCTCGGGTTGAGATGGATGGCGGCGAGCACCCGGCCGATCTCGGGATCGCGCGCCGCCGCAATCCAGCCCGATGCATCGCCGCAGCCGCGCTCGACCCAGCTGCGAATGAGGCTCGCCGCGACCACGTCCGCGAGCCGCGCGAGAATCCCGCCGGCGCCGACCCGGTCCAGCGAAACTTCGCAGCCCATGGTCTTCAGGAGGTCCGGGATGCCGGGTTCGTTGATCGTCGCCTGATGGACCTGCATCAGCTCCGGCATCAGGCGGAGCAGGGGATGCAGCCGATCCACATTGAAGGTCATGCTGCCGCTGAACAGCAGCGTCTCGTCACCCGCACCGCCGCCGCTGGTGTCGAACACGTTCTCGCAGACCTGTTGGAAGGCGCAGCGGCAGAACGGAATCGTCTCGGTGTTCGGTGCGCTGGTGAGTGCATGCTCGGCGCCACGCGGCAGCAACACGGCGTCGCCCGGCTCCAACCGGATCCATTCCTTCTCGGGCGTGAGCAGCCAACAGCCGATGCCGGAGACGAAGTGGAAACGCGCCGCCTCCTGGGCCGGGAAGGAGAGCCCCCAGGGCGCTTTCATCCGGAATCGGCCGTATTCCACACCGTCCAGCCGAAGGCCGCGCAGCATTTCGCTCAGCGGATCGCCGTTGGCTGAGACGGGAAGTTTGGACGATTTGTCATGCATCTCGGTAAATCTAGCATGGAAAATCCGGATTTCCAGGGCCAATTGTTAACGCCAGAAGATTATCCCTGGAGTGAAGCGCATGTCCGAGTCCCTGGCTGCCGTGGCGGAGACCCAAGCCGAGGCCCCCGTCCTCGATGTCGATCTCGCGATTTCCCCCGCCTGGGCCGGCGTGCTGTCGCTGGCGATGGGCGTGTTCGGCCTGGTCACCGCCGAGTTCCTGCCGGCCAGCCTGCTGACGCCGATCGCCGCCGATCTCGGGATCACCAACGGCGCCGCCGGACAGACGGTCACCGCGACCGCGGTCATCGGCACCTTCGCCGGCATCTTCATGCCGATCGTCACCCGCAGTCTCGATCGGCGCCTGGTGATGTGGTCGCTGACTGCGCTGCTGATCGCCTCGAGCCTGCTCGCGGCCTTCGCCACCAATCTCCCTACGCTGCTCGGCGCGCGCTTGCTGCTGGGTATCGGCATCGGCGGCTTCTGGTCGATGATGGCGGCGATCGCCATGCGCTTGGTGCCGGAGCGCCTGCTGCCGCGGGCGCTCTCCATCGTCTTCACCGGGGTCTCGGTGGCGACGGTCAGTGCGGCACCGATCGGCGCCTATCTCGGCGATCTCTTCGGCTGGCGTACGGTCTTCGGCATCGCCGCCGCGATCGGCGCGCTGACTCTGCTGGTACAGATGCTGAGCCTCCCGAGCTTGCCGCCGCAAGCCAAGCCCAACCTGCGGACCTTGGTCGAATTGCTGCGCCGTCCCAGCATTCGCCTGGTGCTCGCCACCATCCTGATCTCGATCTCGGGACATTTCGCCGGCTTCACCTATGTGCGGCCCTATCTCGAGCAGGTGCCGGCGCTCTCGATCGAAGCGATCTCCCTGGTTCTGCTGGCCTATGGCGTCGGCGGTTTCTTCGGCAATCTGGTCGGCGGCGTGATCACCGCGCGCAGCGCCCAGGCCTCGGTGATCACCGGCGCTTTCACCATCGCGGTGACATCCTTTGTGCTGGTCGCTTTCGGCGCCACGCCCTGGATTGCGGCGATCGGGGTTGGATTCTGGGGCTTCGCCTTCGGTGCGATCCCGGTCGGCGTCCAGACCTGGATCGTTCAAGCCGCGCCCGACCAGCCCGAAGGCGCCAGTGGTCTCATCGTCGCCGCCTTCCAGATCGCGATCGCCAGCGGTGCCGTGCTCGGCGGTCTGCTGGTGGACAACCTCGGTCCCACCGGCGTCATCGGCTACTGCGGGATTGCGACTCTACTGGGCGCTGCGCTGGTGCTGGCCTTCCATCGCAAACCTGCGGCAGCCTGACGCTTGCCGGCGGGGTGACGCCTCCCTATCTCCAAAGGCCCGCGAAACGGCGGGTCAATGAGAAGAGGGAGGTGAGATGTCCACTGGCATGTTGTGTCCCGCCTGCAAAGTCGATCTGGTGATGAGCGAGCGCCAGACGGTCGAGATCGATTACTGCCCGAAATGCCGCGGCGTCTGGCTCGACCGTGGCGAGCTGGACAAGATCATCGAGCGCGCCGTGACCCAAGAGGCGCCGCAACATCAGCCGCAGCAAGTCCGCTCAGCGCCGCCGCCGCGCGAGCACTATCGTGACGACGATGATCACCGCGGCTACGACAAGCACCGGAAATACGGTCATCGTCGCAAATCCTGGCTGGAAGAGATCTTCGACTGAGGCGCATCGCGCGCTTCAGCGGAACGTCTTCACGTCACAGGCGCTCGGCACCACGACCTCAGCCATGGCCATCGCCGTCCGCAGCTTGCTGCGGAGCAGGAGCGCCAGGGTCAGGCCGATCACCAGCACTGTGGCGCCGGCGAGGCCACGCTCCATCGGCGACAGGATCGCCAGGGCATGCAGAGCGAGATAGAGCAGCACCGCGGCATGGCCGAATGCAAACCAGGTGATGTAAAGCGGTCCGTCTTCGTTGGGCATGTCGTCCTCCTCGGGTAGATCCATGATCTGGCGGGCGGAAGCGATCAGTTCGGGGTGGGGAGGCTCCTTTTCCATGATCCTCTCCTTCAGTCCCGCGGCGGGATGTAATCGGCAGGCGGCGTGAGGGTGCGGTCGAGCCAGGCCTGGATCGGATCGGCGCTGGCGAGCTCGTGATCGGTCAGGCCTTCATTGGCTTCCATGATCGCAAGCGGCTGGTTCGCCGATGGCTGATCTCGCGCCACCATCGCAATAAGCTCGCGTTCCGCCTCTTGATCGGCGGCGGTGTCCAAAGTCAGCGGAGCCTCCCGCAGGTCATGGAAGCTGGCGGTGAGGATTGCCAGGCTGACGCAGAGCGTGAAGACGGCGAGCAGGGGAAAGCTGTTCATATCGAGGGTCCTCCTTCGCTGTGGTGGAGGAAGGCTATCGCGCACCGGCCGCCGCGGACCATCACGCCCCGGTCCATCCCGATCATCAATGAGTGGGAGCGGCCCTATACTTGTGTATAGGGGGAGCTTCCCTTGAGGCCCCGGGAGGGCGACATTGCTGCCCGAGTTTGCCCTGGTGTAAATTGGAACCCATGTCAGCCGACCTCAGCGAATCCCGCGTTCTCCAAGGAACGCTGCGCGCACAGCCGCACATCGCGCCGGCCCACCGGGCCTGGGCCTGGAGTGCGGCAATCCTCGCGATGGCGATCTTCGCCGTCGACACCTTCACGCCGCTCGATACCGCCGTCGCGGTCTTCTATGTGATCGTGATCCATCTCGCGGCGGGCGCCGCGCGGCGGTCGGTGCTGGTGAAGACGGCGCTCGGTTGCGGCATCCTAACCGTGCTCAGCTACATCATCGTCCATGGCGATCATGAGCCCGGCCCGCCGCTGATCCGCTGCATCGTCAGCCTCTCGGCGATCGGCATCACCAGCGCGCTGGCTTTGCGCAACCACGCGGTCGAAGCCACCTTGCGCGAGCAGGCCAACCTCCTCGAGCTGACCCACGATGCGATCTTCGTCCGCGATATGAATGACACGATCACCTACTGGAACCACGGCGCCGAAGTGCTCTACGGCTGGCCGCGCGAGGAAGCGGTCGGCCGCCGCGCGACCGAGCTGCTGCAGACCCGCTTTCCCTCGACCCAGGAAGAAATCCGCGCCGAGCTCCTACGCGAAGGCGCCTGGGAGGGTGAGCTCATCCACACCGCGATGAACGGCGTCCAGGTGGTGGCGATGAGCCGCTGGGCGTTGCAGCGTGACAAGCAGGGCAAGCCGCTGAACGTCCTCGAGAACAACACCGACGTGACCGCCGCCACTGCCGCGCGCGAGGAGCTGCATCAGGCGCAGTCGGCCCTGGCGCATGCGGGCAGGGTCGCGACCTTGGGTGAGCTCAGCGCCTCGATCGCCCATGAGGTCAACCAGCCGCTGGCCGCGATCATCACCAACGGCGAGGCGGCCCTGCGCTGGATGGCCCGCGCCGAACCCGATCTAGGCGAGGCCCGGGATGCCCTCAAACGCGTGATCCAGGACGGCGAGCGCGCCAGCGAAGTGATCCGCCGCATCCGCGCGCTGACCCGCAAGAACGAGCAGAACAGCACCGCGCTCGACCTCAATGCCGTCATCGATGAGTCCGTCGCCCTGGTCGAGCGCGAGATCGCCGGCCGCGGTGTCGCGCTCAGCCTCGATCTCGATCGCGCTCTGCCGCCGGTGCAGGCCGACCGCATTCAGCTGCAGCAGGTGCTGATCAACCTGCTGCTGAACGCGCTGCAGGCCATGGATGCCGTGGCGCCGGAGACGCGGCGTCTGGCTCTGCGTTCCTTCGCCGACGAGAGCGGGAATGCCTGCCTCGCCGTGGTGGACAGCGGTCCCGGCTTCGATCCCGAGACCGCCGGCAAGCTGTTCAGCGCCTTCTTCACCACCAAGGATTCCGGCATGGGCATGGGGCTCTCGATCTGCCGCTCGATCGTCGAGGCCGGCGGCGGGCGCATCTGGGCGACCCGCAATGCCGGAGCCGGCGCCACCTTTCACGTGCTATTACCGGCCCAGGGTTCATAGGGGAGGCTTTGAGAGCGACATGATCACCGGCAACGCACCCGCTTCGACGCGCTCCGGCGCCGCCAAGACCGACGAGCCCTGCATCTACATCGTCGATGACGACCAGTCGGTGCGCGACGCGCTCTCCAGCCTGTTCCGCTCGGTCGGCTACAAGGTGCAGCTCTACGGCGCGACCCAGGATTTCATCGACGCCAAGCGCGGCGACGGCAATTCCTGTCTGGTGCTCGACATCCGCCTGCCGGGTGCCAGCGGCCTCGATCTGCAGAATCATCTCAACCGCGAGCAGATCCCGATCCCGGTGATCTTCATGACCGGGCACGGCGACATTCCGATGTCGGTGCGGGCGATGAAGGCGGGTGCGATCGACTTCCTGGCCAAGCCGTTCCGCGACCAGGACATGCTGGACGCCGTCGCCAATGCCTTGGAAGCCGACCGCAAGCGCCGCAGCAGCGACGATTCCATTGCCACGGTCCGCGCCGCTTATCAGACCCTGACCAGCCGCGAGCGCGAGGTCATGGGCTTCGTGACGGCGGGCCTGATGAACAAGCAGGTGGCGGGCAATCTCGGCCTCTCCGAGATCACCGTGAAGATCCACCGCGCCAGCGTGATGAAGAAGATGGGCTGCCAGTCCCTGGCCGATCTGGTGCGCATGGCCTCGCTGCTCGGACTCGAAACCAAGAAAAGCTGACCAATTTCATCCCGCGCATGACGGGTGTTGACCCTGCGACACGGACGCGCAATCGCTCGAACTAAACCTCCGTATAATAGGACTTGAGGCTCCGCCTCGCCAATTTGTCTCGCATGCAGCAACCGCCGCGCACCGGCGCGCGTTGAGACCAGCTTCGAGACAGATCGTGGAACAAACACCGCAAGCGGCCATCCCCGTGATCGCCATCATCGACGACGACGCTTCGGTTCGGGCCGCGCTCAGCAGCCTGGTCCGCTCGCTCGGCTATGCGGTGCAGAGCTACGCCTCGGCGGAGCTGTTCCTCCTGTCCGGCGACATCCTGCAGACCGACTGCATCGTCACCGACGTGCAGATGCCGGCCGGCATCAGCGGGCTCGATCTGCAGAAGCGGCTCAACGAGGCCGGCATCCGGGTGCCGACCGTGATCATCACGGCTTTCCCCGAAGAGCACGTGCGCAGCCGCGCGGAGGCGGGTGGCGCCATCGGCTTTCTTTCGAAGCCGTTCGACGGCCGCGCGCTGGTGAAGCTGCTGACCGAAGCCGTCGAGGCCTAGCGGTTCGCCTTAAAGTTCGCCCAACGCGCGTCGCGCTCGGCCCGATAGGTCGGGTTGAAGTCGCCGGTGAGGTCGGCGCGCTTCAGCATCTTGCCGCAGCTCTCGCAGACCGTGCCCAGCCCCGCCGGCTTGCCGCAGGTCTTGTGGATGAAGTCCACCGTGCGGCCTTCCTTCGGCGTTTTCAGCCAGGTCTCGCCCCAGGCCCGCAAGGCCAGGATCACCGGATAGAAGGCCTCGCCCTTCTTGGTCAGGTGATAGTCGTGCCGCAGCGGCCGCTCGTTGTAGACGCGCCGCTCGACCATGCCCTCGGCCTCCAGTGTCTTCAGCCGGGCCGCCACCATCTGCGGGGTGGCGCCGCTCTGGGCCTGGATCTCCTCGAACCGGTGATTCTCCGAGAAGAGCTCGCGCAGGACCAGCAGGGTCCAGCGGTCGCCGACCACGGCCGCCGACCGGCCGACCGGGCATAAGGTGGCCCAATCCAGCGCCGCAGCCCGGGCCGGAGCGGCTTTGGACCGGCTTTCTGTGATCTTAGTCACTTTCCTTTTCATAGCCACTTGTCCCTATGATTTCCATAGCAATATGGTTCGTCATCGGAACGGAAGCAAGTGGGGAGCAAACGCCGCCCCGCCGGACCGGGAAGATTTCGAAACCCTCACTCAGGAGACACCGCCATGAACGCCATCACCCCAACCGCGAAGACCCTTTTCACCGGCAAGGTCCACAGCAAGAGCGGCCGCGACGGCTATGCCAAGAGCGCCGACGGCTTCGTCGATCTGAAGATGACCCAGCCGCACCCGGCCGCCGAGAACCTGTTCGCCGCCGCCTGGTCGGCCTGCTACATGGGCGCGATCGAGCTCGCCGCCGCGCAGCGCCAGGTGAAGCTGGCCGGCAACCCGGAAGTCGATGCCGAGATCAATCTGAACAAGGCGGGCGACTCCTATTTCCTGCAGGCGCGTTTCACCGTGACCGTGCCGGGCGTCGATCGCGAGACCGCCGCGGAACTCGCCGAGATCGCCCACAGCATCTGCCCCTATTCGAAGGCGGTGCATGGCAACATCGAAGTCACGACCACGATCGCGTGAACGAGGAGAACGGCCTGCCGGCGAAAACCGCGCAGGCCCGATTTTTTTCCGACCTGCTCCGAAAAATCACCGGCGCCCACGACTTCGTTACATTGCAGTGCCAGAAAAAGTGGGATTCGGAGGAACACCCGCTGCGCAGCGCGCTTTGTATGCGCACTCACTCGGCAGCGCGATCCGCGTTTCCGGTCGGAGCAGTTTGTATGGAGGCTTGGATGCGCGCCGCGATTGGTAGCTGTTTTGGTTTCATTGCCTTGTTGGCGATCTCTCTTGCCGCCCCGCCGGCGCAGGCGGCACCCATCCCGATCGGGACGCTGAACCCCGGCGATTCCTACTCGGACACGATCAGCTCCAGTTCGGACTTCAGCCAGGATTATCAATTCGATCTCACCAGCACCGCCGGCCTCACCATTCTCGCTTCCGCCTTCGGCCAGACCTCGCCGGCGAACGGCATCGATAATCTGACGATCAATCTCTACGATTCCGGCAGCAACCTGCTCGCCACCGGATCCGGGACCCCGATCGCCTTCTTCGACTCGTTCAACCAGTCCGGTGTCGCTCTCGGTGCCGGCGCTTATCTCCTCACGGTGCTCGGCACAGTGACCGCGGGCCACAGCGCCTTCGTCCTGGTATCGCTCGCCGCCAACGATGTGGGTCAGGTGCCGCTCCCGGCTGCCGGCCTGATGTTGCTGACCGGCCTCGGTGCGATCGGCGGGTTGGCGGTGCGGCGCCGTGCCAAGGCCAACGCCGCCTGAGTTCAGCATTCCTGCGAAGCCACCAAGGCCCGGGTCCAAGCCCGGGCCTTTTTCTTGCCGCATGCGCACGCCGCGACGGCGCCCAAGGTTCCGCAGGTTAAGCACGATTCCGTGATTTCTTCTTCGGAACGCGCGGTGGGCCATGCGGTTTATCAGCCAACACCGCCGGCTGTCGGATCCACAGCCACTCGTTAACTGACTCCGTGGAGGGCCAGGATCATGCAGACCAAGATTTACGCCGCCAGCCTGATGACGTCGGCCGCCGCCCTGCTCGCGCTGGGCCTGTTCGCCGCGCCGGCCGCGGCCAGCGATGCCCAGGACAAGGTGATCTCGAATTATTGCGACAACAACACCGACTCCCAGGATTGCAACGACTGGCGCTATAACCGCGCCAGCTGGAGCGCGCAGCAGTACCAGAGCTTCTACCTGAAGTATCACACCGACCCGGCCTTCCAGTCGGCCGAGGCGGAAGCGGCGTTCGGCCTGCCGGTCGGCTCGACCGCTTCGACCAATGATGTCGATCCGGGCACCGCGCCGGTCAACGACAAGCTCGGCACCGCGAATATCGCGACGCCGGTCAGCCCGAGCTCCGACACCCCGGCCGCCAGCCCGTCGGCCGGCGGCACTGCGGGCGGCACCGTCTCCAGCACGACCACCGGCAATGTGGTGAAGACCGTGCCGGAAGTGCAGGGCGACAGCCCGACCCATGTCCAGGACTGCCTGGCGACCTACAAGTCCTACGACCCTTCGACCGACACCTACATGGGTCTCAGCGGCGAACGCCAGCGCTGCAAGCTCTAAGCTGAAGTCAGCGCGCTTGCGCGAACGGGGCCGGGATGAAAATCTCGGCCCCGTTTCTTTTGGCGTGAGGAGTCCGCAATGCACGACTGGAAACTCCCCTGGGACGGCGCCTGCCGCTGCGGTCAGGTGAAGGTGCGCGTCAGCGCGCCGCCGATTATCACCGGCGCCTGCCATTGCACCGGCTGCCAGCGCATGAGCGCCTCGGCCTTCTCGCTCTCGGTCGCGATCCCCGCCGAGGGCTTCGCGGTGACCCAAGGCGCGCCGGTCATCGGCGGGCTGCATGGCGCCACGCGGCATTACTTCTGCCCGCATTGCCTGACCTGGATTTTCACCCGGCCGGAAGGCATGGACTTCTTCGTCAACCTGCGCTCCACCATGCTCGAGGGATCGCTGCCGGCGCAGCTCGCACCCTTCGTCGAGACCTTCACCGCCGAGAAGCTGCCCTTCGCCGAGACCGGCGCCAAACATTCCTTCGCCACCGTGCCGCCCATGGAAGCCTGGCAAGGGCTGATGCAGGACTATGCCGCCGCCCTCGCGCATTAACCCGTCATCTGAGGGTCGCGCCGATCGCCTACAGAATTGGACCTGAACAGCGGGCCGGGCTGAGGGCGGTGTTGCTGCCCGCGCTAAGACGGGTTCGATGAAGAAATCGTCCAAATCCACTCCGAGGTCCGAAAATCACCACTTATAAGAGATAGTTTGGATCGTGGGTGTGTGGTCGACACCTGCTTTTCCCTAGGTAATTGGGCCTCAGGTAGCCACTTGTCCTTGCATGACCCATTCACGCGTCGTGCAACGCGCTTCACCATTCTCACTTACATTGGCGGAGCTGGACGGCCTCGACCGGCTCCGCCGCGGCGCGCCGAGCGGAGATATTCCGCGCCGGATGCGTTCCAACCTCCTGTCGCGGGGCTTTCTCGAAGCCGTCAAGGGCGGGGTGACGGTGACGCCCCGTGGCCGCACGGCGCTCCTGTGCGGCCGGCCATGAATATCCAGATCATGTCGAAGCATGGCGATCGCGCGCCGCCCGACGGATTGCCGGTCGTGCCGGCCTACAGCGCTCAGGGGCAGAACGGGTCCACTCCGGTCGCCGAAGCGAAAGATCCGTTCTTCTTGAACCTCGTCGAGGCCATTCAGAACCCGGTCTCCGTGAAGGACGCAGAGTTGCGGTTCGTCTACGTCAACGACGCGTTCTGCGCCATCGTCGGCCGGACCCGCGGCGAGCTGATCGGCCGGACGGCCGTCCCTTCGGAGCAAACAGAGCGGTTCCGGCAGCTCGATCTTGCGGTTTTGGCGGACGGATTGCCGCGGCAATCCGCCGACGTCCTCACCGACTCCGCGGGTAAGCAGACGACGATCTTGAGGAGCAAAAGCCGTTTCGACGTTCCGGGCGGTTTGGGCGGGCCCTATCTGCTCGGGGTCATCGCCGACACCACGCTCCAGAAACACGCCGAAAGCGAGCTTCGATCGGCGAAGTTCGCCGCGGAAGCCGCCAACCGCTCCAAGTCCTCTTTTCTGGCCAATATGAGCCATGAACTGCGGACTCCGTTGAATGCCATTATCGGATTTTCCGAGGTCATCAAAGACAGCGTGTTCGGCGTGGACCATGAGAGGTACCGCAACTACGCCAACGACATATTCCACAGCGGCGGCCACCTGCTGAAGCTGATCAACGATATTCTCGATATCTCGAAGATCGATGCGGGAAAGTACCACCTCAACGAAGAGGCCTGCGATCTCTCTGAATGTGTCTCCGCCGCGCTCCGCTTCGTCCGCGATGCCGCCGCCGGTGGCGGGGTGACTTTGCACGACGACGTCTCGCTCACGCTCCCGTTGCTCAGGGCCGACCTTCGCTCGATCACGCAGATCGTGACGAACCTGGTCGCGAATGCCGTGAAATTCACTGACCCTGGCGGTCGTATCGAAATCGCGGCGACGCATGTCGACGGCTGTCTTTCGATCAGCGTGTCCGACACCGGGATCGGCATGAAACCGAGCGATATTCCGCTCGCCTTGGCGCCGTTCCAACAGCTCGACAGCGCCTGGGAGCGGAGATACGAGGGGACCGGGCTCGGCCTGCCGCTTACCAAAGCACTGCTCAAGCTGCACGGCGCGCGGCTGCAGATCGACTCGGAACCCGCATGCGGCACCACTGTGACGGCACGCTTTCCCGCAGAACGCACGATTCCACGTTCGATCACCGCGCTTGCCGCCGGTCTGCCCAACGTCGCGGGTTGAGCGCTCGCTAACGCGCCAGCCCCACCCTTCGAAACGTCCCGGCTGACCGCGGCGTCCCCGACGCCACATTGCGCGGTTCTGTCCGTGTCCGGTCTGCGTTGCGTGATTCTGTCTGCGTCCGGTCTGCGTTGTGCGATTCTGTCTGCGTCCGGTCTGCGTTGGGTGATTCTGTATGTGTCCGGTCTGTGTTGCGTGATTCTGTCTGCGGCCGGTCCGTGTTGTGCGATTCTGTCTGCGTCCGGTCTGCGTTGAGTGATTCTGTATGTGTCCGGTCTGTGTTGCGCGCCTCCTGTATGTGTCCAGTCTGTGTTGCGCTCATCTGTCCGGGTCCGGTCCGGGTGCCCGGTAAAGGTTCCACCGCGCTGACGTATACGGACCCTGCGCCGTTTCGAGTCCCGAACGCGCCGCAAAACGCTGAGAGCACTGGAAAAATCCGTCGTTTTCGTGCGCGTGCCGCCATTCACTTCCGTATACGTCCGGTCAACGTTGGCGCCGGCGCAGCCGGGGTTCGAAGGGACTGGAGCAACGTATAACTGTACCCGATTTGTTCCCAAATTTCAATCGCCACGGCAACGGCGCGCCGCGGAAGGCGGACGCTAGGTCGGATCGGCCTCACGCAGCTCAAGGCCCTCACCCAACCTCTCCCAACGGGAGAGGGGTGCATCTGTGCATGCGCTGCGATCGAGCTTATTGAACCGCGCTCCGCCGCTGTCCGGTTCTTGTCAGCTTGAGGGACTAAACCTGAGGACAGGTTCCTCTGGGCGTGGACCAAAAATGCAGTTGGATCGTGAAAACGAGGCGATGCCTCGATCGGCGGAGCTTTGCCTTTCGCCGGAGACGAACTACTCGGCGTGGGACCGCGCCGGTGATGCCATTCGCGAGATCTGGCTCACGCTGCGGCGTGGGCGGCCGGAAGAGTGCTACGAGTTGCGCACCTTAGAGCGTTTGGCGCGCGGCGAGCTGATCGACACGCTGGGGCTCGACGTGCGCGATGAGGCAGCGACACGCCGGAAATCCGAGCGATGGCTGGCGCAGCTGATCGCGCTTGGATTACGGCCGGATCACCTCTGCATCGAATACGGCTGCGGCTCCTTGTGGTGTGCCGAGCCGGTGATCCGCTATCTGAACGCTGGTCGCTTCGTCGGTTTGGACGTGACGAACCGGTTCTATGCCCTGGGCAGCCGGCGCTTGGGCGCACTGCTCGACGAAAAGCAGGTTCACCTCGACGTCATCTCGGCCGAGAGCTTGCGCAGTGCCGCGGCGCTCGCTCCGGATTTCGTCTTCTCGCACCGCGTCCTGCACCACGTGCCCCGCCGTGGGCTGCGGCGCTACATGCGCAGCTTGTGCAGCCTGCTGAACCCGCGGACCGTCCTGGTCATCGAGCATCGGCAACGACCGCTCCACATCCGCGGCGGCATGGCGCGCCGCCATGAAGCTTCCGAACTCCGGCAGCATCTCCGACCGGATTGGATCTGTGTCGAGCGGTCCTTCGGCTTTCTGATCGCACATCGCGACCGGCTGCGGTCCGATCCGGGCCTGGAACGCGAGACGTCTCGCATGGACTGAAATGCAAACGCAACTGGCCGATCCGCTGCGCGGGCTTGTTCTCGGTGTCTGCCTGGCCATGGCATTGGCCATCATCGGCAGCGTCGCTGCGGCGCTTTCCAACGATCTCGTCATCGATCTCATCAATGGCTGGGTCGCGTTGATCATTGCTGCCTGCGCGGGGTATCGGCTTTGCTTCTACCGGGACCGTTCCTTTGCGGGGTGGTTGCTCGCCTTCATCGTCTTCGATCTGCTGGCGATTGCGGAGCTCTCGGCCGGGCGATTGGAGACCCTGGAGCATCGTCTGCGGATGGAGGACTTCGACGATATCGGCCTGCTGCTGATGGTGCTTGCGGCGCTGCTGGCCGTGTCGAGACGGGAGGGCCTAGCGGTATCCCAGCGAAACATCCTGGTTTGCGGCTTCCTGGCGCAGCTGGTTTCCACGGCCATCGATCTTTGCGATGATTGGCTGACCAAGGTCCGGCACGTCACCGGCGAGGAGCTGGACCTCGCGGCGGATCTGTCGGAATTTGTCTTCCTGCAATTCTACATGGTCGGCATTGTCGGTCATGTCTTCACCCGCGCGGCCCGAGACGCGATCGATCGCAAAAGGATCAAAGCATGACCTTCGACCAATTCTGGAACCTTTACTTGCGCGGCCACAGCATGCCGGGGACGCGCACGATCCATTATTTCGCGACGATCCTCGGCTTCCTCTGCGCGCTGGAAGCGGTGCTTTCCCGCCAGCCGCTGTTCGCGCTGGGGATCGCCGTTTCCTACATGCTGGCGATCGGGGCGCATTGGTTCGTCGAGCGCAATGCGCCGCTGATCAAGGTCGGCCCGTTCTGGGGCATGCTGGCCGACGTGAAGATGTGCTGGCTCGCTTTGCGCGGCGAGTTGGCAAGCGAGCTCGACCGCGCCGGCATCCGGACCAAGGGCGGCGCCATCCTCACGACGGCGCGGTCGTCGCGCCGGTTGCGCGGACAGGACACGGCCGTCGCTATTCTCGCCACCGTCGGACTCGCCTGGTCGATCTCCGATCTCGCCGACCTCTTCGAGCCGCAGGTCGGATACGACCTCGTTCCGCTCGGCGTCCCGGTCGTCGCATTCTTCCTGGCCACCGCCTCCGCCTTCGGCACCTTGGCGATCTCCCGCGGCCGCAGCCTGGAACATTCCGCCCGCGCCGCGTCTTCGCTCCGCCGCGCGGCGGTGATCCTTTTGCTGTTCGGCAACGCCGCCTTTCTGGCCGCGGAAATGCTGGAGCATGGCGCTCCGGATCAACCCGATATGCCAATGGCGTCGGTGGTCGGCGCCGTGGTGGCGGTCGTTCTCGGCGCCCTGGTGCTGGTGTTGGGCGGGCGCAAATACGCGGATGATTCCGCGGAAACCTTTGCGGCCTCCGTGGTCAAGGTGATCGGCTTCCTCGGCAGCACCGCCGCGGCCGCCGCGGGCGCGCTGACACTCTGCTGGCAAGCCGTCCCTATCATCACCGGCGGAACCTGGCGCAGCCTCTCGGTCGCGGACATGATCGACGCCGGACCCGGTCATCCGGTGGTTCTCGCCTGGCTCCTGAAAGCGCCGGCATCGCTCAGCTTCTTCATGCTCAGTTTCGCGCTTCTGCTGCTGGGGGCAGCCGCCGCCGATCGCGAGCTGACCCGGCGCGCCAACCAGCTCTATGCCTACTATCTGGCCCAGGCCCGCAAGGATCCGGTGCGCGATTGAATGGCATCGCATCGCGGGACCCGCGCGATCGCGTTCCGGTCAGGCCGTCGTCATCATGACGCGGGATATCTAAGGGGTTGAGATCAGGCCGGCGACCTTGGCCGGTTCTGTCGGAGGGGCCCCCATGTTTCACAATCCAGCAACCGGCCGGAGCACGCTTCGGAACAAGGTTCCGGAAGTCACCATCCTCTTCTGGATCATCAAGATCCTCTGCACGACGATCGGCGAGACGGCGGCGGACTTCCTCAATGTGAATCTCAACCTCGGCCTGACCGGCACATCCTGCGTGATGGGCGTCTTGCTCATCGTCGCCCTGGCCGTGCAGTTCCGGACCATCCGCTACGTGGCGCCGTTCTACTGGATCGCCGTGGCGCTGATCAGCGTGCTCGGCACCTTGGTCACCGACAACCTCACCGACGCGCTGGGCGTGCCGCTGGAAGTGAGCGCGCTGCTGTTCAGCGCGCTGCTCATCGGCACCTTCGCGCTCTGGTATGCGCTGGAGCGCACGCTCTCGATCCACACCATCGTCACCCTGCGCCGCGAGGCGCTCTACTGGCTCGCCGTGCTCTTCACCTTCGCGCTGGGAACGGCGGCCGGCGACCTGATGGCGGAGGCGCTCGGCCTCGGCTATGCGACCACCGGCGTCATCGTCGCAGGTCTTGTCGCCGTCTTCGCCCTCGCCTGGCGCCTGGGCCTGGATTCGATCCTGGCGTTCTGGGTCGTCTACATCCTGACCCGGCCGCTGGGTGCCTCGCTCGGCGACTATCTGACCCAGAGCGGCGCGCATGGCGGCCTCGGCCTCGGTGCCAGCCTCACCACCCAGCTTTTCACGCTCTGCATCTTCGCCGCGGTCCTCTATCTCACGCTGACCCAGAAGGACGTCTCGCCGGCCGACAGCCTGGGAACAGCCGCGCCCAAGCGCAAGCCGGCGCACGTCGCCGCGCAGGTGCTCTCCGTCGCCCTGCTGCTGACGGCGGCCGCGACTGGCGGCTACGTGTGGCAGTCCGGACGCCTTCAAGCGCAACAGGTGGCCGAGCGCACGGCCACCGCCGAGACCGCGCCGTTGGGTGACCTCTCGCGCTTCAAGACCCTGACCGCCGCCATGCTGGATTCCGTGAACAGCGGCGACTGGTCCAAGGCCAACGGCCATGCCGACGAGATCGAGTATGCCTGGGACGCCGCAGAGTCCCGCCTCCGGCCGCTGAATGCCGACGCCTGGTCGAATGTCGACGACGCCATCGACGGCGTGCTGCGCCAGATTCGGTCCATCCACCCGGACCCGGAGTCGGCGCGCTCGGCGCTGCAAGCGTTGGACGGGAAGATCGCGAATCCGTAGCGCAGATGAGAGGGGCCGGGAGGTCACTCCCGGTGCCGTTTCCTCACCGCCACCCCAATCCCGGCGCCACATGCGTCAGCACGGCCTCCAGCACATGCGCGTTGTACGCGACGCCGAGCTGGTTGGGCACCGTGAGCAAGACCGTGTCCGCTTCGGCGATGGCTTCGTCGGCTTTCAGTTGTTCGATCAGCTGGTCGGGTTCGGCGGCGTAGGAGCGGCCGAAGACGGCGCGCATGTTGTCGATGATGCCGATCTGGTCGCTGCTTTCGTCGCTGCCTCTGCCCGCGGGGCCGCCGAAATACATCCGGTCCTGGTCGTTCACCAGGGCGAAGATCGAGCGTGAGACCGAGACGCGGGGCTCGCGTTTGTGGCCGGCCTTGGTCCAGGCTTCGCGATAGGCGCGGATCTGCTTGGCCTGCTGGACGTGGAAGGGCTCGCCGCTCTCGTCGGCTTTGAGCGTCGAGCTTTGCAGGTTCATGCCCTTCTCCGCGGTCCAGATGGCCGTGGCATTCGAAGCGGAGCCCCACCAGATCCGGTCGCGCAGGCCGGCGGCATGCGGCTCCAGGCGCAAGAGGCCCGGCGGGTTGGGGAACATCGGGCGCGGGTTGGGCTGGGCGAAGCCTTCGCCCTTCAGGAGCTCCAGGAACACCTCGCCGTGGCGGCGGCCCATGTCGGCTTCGGTCTCGCCTTCGCCCGGCGCGAAGCCGAAGTGGCGCCAGCCTTCGATCACCTGTTCCGGCGAGCCGCGGCTGATGCCCAGTTGCAGTCTTCCGCCGCTGATGAGATCGGCGGCGCCGGCATCCTCCGCCATGTAGAAGGGATTCTCGTAGCGCATGTCGATGACGCCGGTGCCGATCTCGATCCGCTTGGTCTTGGCGCCGATCGCGGCCAGCAGCGGGAAGGGCGAGGCGAGCTGCCGGGCGAAGTGATGCACGCGGAAGAAGGCGCCGTCGGCGCCGAGCTCCTCCGCGGCGACGGCGAGATCGATCGATTGCAGCAGCACATCGCGCGCGGTGCGCGTCTGCGATTGCGGCGAGGGCGACCAGTGGCCGAAGGAGAGGAAGCCGATCTTTTTCATGTTGGGTTCCGGAAAATGGACGGGGCCGGGATTGCTCCCGGCCCCCAGGTGTATGCACGTAGCCTGTTTTACTGTCTCGTCATCCTCCGCGAAGGCGGAGGATCCACGAGTTTGCATCCGTCGCTTGATAGAAACTCGTGGATGGTCCGCCACAGTCCGCGAATGCGGACATTCGTCCGCGCTGGACCATGACGAGTGAGAAGATGCATCGGCAACGTTGGATGATCAGCAGCCTTAAGCCACCGCGGCTTCCAGGCTCGGATAGTCGATATAGCCCTTGGCATCGCCGCCGTAGAAGGTCGCGCGGTCGCCCTGGGCCAAGTGCGCGTTCTGCTTCAAGCGCGCCGGCAGGTCGGGGTTGGAGATGAACAGGGTGGCGAAGGCGATCGCGTCGGCGTTGCCGCTCTTCAGCTGCTTCTCCGCGTCTTCCTTGGTGCTGTAGCCGGCCGCCGAGATGATGGTGTTGCGGAACAGCGGGCGGAAGAAGTCGGCGTCGATCGGACCGCCGGGCACGTTGTCGCCGGGGCCGGCACGGGTCACGTGCAGATAGGCGAGGTTGAAGCGCTCCAGCGCCTTGGCCGCATGGCCGAAGATCGCGCGCGGGTTGCTGTCGAACATGTCGTTGAAGTTGGTGTTGGGCGAGAGGCGCACGCCGACGCGCTCGCCGCCCCAGACGGAGACGACGGCCTCGGTCACCTCGACCAGGAAGCGCGCGCGGTTCTCGACCGAGCCGCCGTACTGGTCGGTGCGCTGGTTGGTGCCGTCGCGCAGGAACTGGTCGATCAGATAGCCGTTGGCGCCGTGGATCTCGACGCCGTCGAAGCCGGCATCCTTCGCGTTCTGCGCGCCCTTGCGGAAATCTTCGACGATGCCGGCGATCTCGCTGGTCTCGAGCGCGCGCGGCGTCACATAGGGCGTCATCTTATAGTCGATGGTCATGCTCTCGCCCTTGGGCGCGATCGCCGATGGGGCGACGGGCAGGGCGTTGTTCTCCTGCAGGGTCGGGTTGGAGATCCGGCCCACATGCCAGAGCTGCAGGAAGATCCGGCCGCCGGCCTTGTGCACGGCCTCGGTCACCTTCTTCCAGCCCGCGACCTGGTCCTTGGTGTAGATGCCGGGGGTGTGGACATAGCCGATGCCCTGGGGCGAGACCTGGGTGGCTTCCGTGACGATCAACCCGGCCGAGGCGCGCTGGGTGTAATAGGTCGGCGCCAGATCCGAGGGGACGAAGCCCGCCTTGGCCCGGCTGCGGGTCATGGGCGCCATCACAATCCGGTTCGGGAGGGTGAAGGGACCGACTTTCACGGGATCGAAAAGCATGCGCATATTTCCTTTGATTTCAGAGGGTTGGGATTTCGGTTCCGCCCCTGGAGCGAACGCCGAGAGCCACTTGGAAACTGATAAGTAAGTGATTACATACATTCTGGCCGGCTGATTTCAAGTCCCGATCGAGACCGGCGCATGATAATTCGAGAGCCATGAGCAAACCTGACACCGACCTGCTGGATGACGAGACCGAGAGCGGCTGTAGCGAGCCGTGCCTGGTCGCGCGTCGCCGCGACAAGGAGGCGACCAAGAAGGATCTGATCGCCGCCGCGGTCGAGGTGTTTGCGCAGCGCGGCTTCGACGGCGCCACGACCAAGGAGGTCGCGTTGCGCGCCGGCGTCAACGAGGGGCTGATCCAGCGCTACTTTGGCGGCAAGGCGGGATTGCTGCAGGCGATCGTCGGCAATATGTGCGGCGAGCGGCTGACCGCCTGCCGCGCGGCACCGCCCAGCGACAGCCTGAAAGCCGAGATCGCGACGGTGCTGCGCCACGAGATTCTGCAGGCCGATGCCAACCGCGACTTCCTGCGGGTCTTCATCTCGCGTGCGCTGGTCGATCCCGATCTCGCCGCGAGTCTCAAGGCGCATTACAAAGACAGCCGGATGCCGCATCTGGTGCATCGCCTGGAGCATTTCCGCACCGACGGCACGCTCGACCCCGCGGTCGATCTCGAACAGCTCGCCGCCACCATCACCACCTTTGCCTTTGGGTTGGGCTTCATGCAGCAGGTCGTGCTCTCCGAGGACCCGAAGGTTCTCGACGGCATGATCGACGGCATCGCCGAGACCGTGGTGCGCGGGACGGCGGCGAAGTAGCGGACCCAATCTCCGCCTCTTGCCTCGGAAACCAACACGCGGCACCCTCTGCGCAGGGGGACCACGCCTATGAAAATCCACCGCGCGCTAACACCGCTGCTGTTTTGCCTCATCGCCGCCGCCTCGGCGCAAGCCGATTGGCCGGTGCAGAACCGCCTGCAGGGCAAGATCAAAGACGGCGATCGCGAGAAGGCGAGCGATGTCAGCGGCATCGCCTGCGCGCCGGGCGATCTGCCGCGCGTCTGCCTGGTGGTCGATGACGAGACCCAGGGCGCGCAGGTCGTGATCCTGCAGCAGGACCTGCTGATCGCCGGCGATTTCATTCCGCTGATCGAGGACGCCTTCGACGGCAAGCCGCTGGAGCTCGATGCCGAGGGTGTCGCCACCGCCGACGGCTTCTTCTACGTGATCGGCAGCCAGGGCCGCGCCCGGGACGAAGGCGACGCGGCGAAAGAGAAGCGGAACGAGGCCCAGGCCACAGCCACCCGCAAGCTCTTCCGCATCAAGCTTTCACCCGACGATGTCAACCTTTCGACCGGCGCGCTGAAGCAGCAACCGGCCATCACGCCGTCAACCGCGCTCGCGACTCTCCTGCAGAACGACCCGACCATCGCGCCGTTCTTCGACCAGCCGCTGGACGAAAACGGCCTCACCGTCGAGGGCGTCGCGGTGCGCGGCGCCGATCTCTATGCGGGCCTGCGCGGTCCGGTGCTCGCGGACGGCAGCGCGGTGATTGCGCGGGTGCCTTTGGCGGCGCTGTTCGACGGCGCGCCCGGTGCGGTGACGCTGTTCAAGCTGGCGCTCGGCGCCGACTCACAGGGCGCTGCGCGCGGCATCCGCGACCTCACCGTCTCCGGCGACGGATTTTTCCTGATCGCCGGGCCGGAGATCGATCCGCCGAAGAAGCACAAGATCGCGCCCGGCGATTACGCCATCTATTCCTGGAACGAGGGTGGGGCCGAGAAGCGCCTCGACTTGCCCGTCTTCAGCAGACGGGACAAGCCCGAAGCCCTGGCGATCCTGGGCGCGGACGCCGATGTGGCGCATGCCCTGCTGCTGTTCGACGGCGCCAAGGAAGGCGAGCCGAACCCGGTCGATATCCCGCTGAAGTGACGGCTCAGGCGCCGGTCGTGAGCCCGATCAGCCCGCGGATCGCGGCGATCGCGCCCAGGCCCGCCAGCAGCAGGACCACCACGCGCCGGTAGGTCTTGGCCGAAGCCTTGTCGAAGACCCGGTCGCCGAGGGCATTGCCGACCAGCATCGCCGGCACCAGCGCGGCCCCGAGGATGAGGGAATGCACCTGCATCAGCCCGGCGACGGTCGCCGAGACGGCGCTCATCGCCGCCGAGACCTGGAAGAACAGGATCAGGCTGGCGCGCCCCGCCTCATGCGCGATCGGCACCGCGAGGAAGAGGAAGATCACCGACGGCCCCGGCATCGCCGCCGCACCGCCGGTGAGGCCGGCGATCGCACCGAAGCCGGCACTGACTCCCGCCGGCGGGCGCTGCGCGAAGCGAAAGCCGAGCTGCACCGCGGCGGAAGCGGCCAGCACCGCGAGGCCGATCAGCACCCGCATCCAGTCGGCCGGGACGCCCGCCAGCAGCCAGGTGCCGAGCGGCGTGCCGATCGCGGCACCGACCAGGGTGGGGAGAAGCAGCCGCCAATCGACCTTGCGCCAGATCTTCGGGATGAGCTGCAGCCCGGCGATGATCGCCAGGATCATGATCGACGGCACGATCTCGGCCGGCGCGAAGAACAGCGCGAGCAGCGGCACGCCGACGACGGCGAGGCCGAAGCCGGTGAAGCCGCGAATGAACGCCGCGGCGAAGATGCAGAGACTGGCCAGCACCCAGGTGGTGAGCGACAGATCCATCAGCCGAGCAGGCGCTGGGTATGGCGCGCGATGGTCAGTTCTTCGTCGGTGGGGATCACGCGGATGTCGACCGTGCCGAGCCACTTCAGTTTTTCAGTGACGCGATCGCGGATCGGCGCCGCGTTCTCGCCGACCCCGCCGGTGAAGACGAAGGCATCGACGCCTTGCAGCGCAGCCGCCAGCGATCCCGCTTCCCGCGCGATGCGCTCGCAATAGATCTCGATCGCGCGCCTCGAACGAGGATTGTCGGATTCCAGCAGCGTCTTCATATCCGCCGTGCCGCCCAGCGCCAGCAGCCCGCTCTGGTGATAGAGCAGCGTCTCGAGTTCTTGCAGCGCCATACCCTCGCTGCGCATCAGATGCAGAATGACACCGGGATCGATGAGGCCGCCCCGCGTGCCCATGACCAGACCGTCGAGGGTCGAGAAGCCCATCGTCGTCGCAATGCAGTTGCCATCCTGGACCGCGGCCATCGAGGCGCCGTTGCCGAGATGCGCGATGATCATCCGCTGCGGGATGTCGCCGCCGAGCCGATGCAGGATGGCTTCATAGGAGAGCCCATGGAATCCATAGCGCCGGATTCCCTTCTCCCAGTATTGCTCCGGCAGCGCGAAGCGCGCTGCGGTTTCCGGCATGGTGGCGTGGAAGGCGGTGTCGAAACAGGCGACCTGGGGCACATCGGGCCGTGCGCTCGCCACCGCCTCGATCGCCGCCACATTGTGCGGCTGATGCAACGGCGCCAGTGGGATGAGATCGCGCAAGGCCTGGGTCGTCGCCGCATCGATCCGGACCGGCGCGGTGAAGCGCGTCCCGCCATGCACGACACGATGCCCGACGGCATCGACATCCAACCGCGCGATCAGCAACGCCACGGCGTCGCGATGGTCGGCGAGTTTCAGATTGTCAGTCGGCCAATCGACGCCGCTGAATTTCGCGACGCCCTGCCCGATGCCGGAAAGCTGCCCGCGCAAATCGCAGGTGAGATCACCCAGCCGGAAGGTCGCGAACTTGAGGCTGGACGATCCGGCGTTGATGGTGAGCAGGCGGTCGACGGACACTCAGCGCCCCATCTGCTCCCGGACCGCTTCCGCCAGCCGCATGATGCCGGGTTCGATGCGTTCGGTCGGGATCGACGAGACACCGATGCGGCAGAAGTTCTTTGGACCCGGCTGATTGAGGAAATGCACGGCCCCGGATTCGATCACCACGCCTTTGGCCAGCGCCGCTTTCTCGACGGCGCTCATGTCGATCTGCGGAGGACCGCTGATCCAGAGCGCGGTCCCGCCGGCCGTGAGGTTCACCGAGAATTCCGGCAGGTGTTTCACCAAGGCGGTCACCGCGGCGGCCAGGCGCTCGCGGTAGACGTTGCACAGGCGCCGCAGCAGCGCATCGTGATGGCCGTCGGCGAGGAAGAGCGCGATGGTGCGCTGGTTGTTGGCGGCGGGATGGCGGATCTGCAGGCGGCGCAGGGCGCGCGCCTCGGCGATCAGCTCCTTCGGCCCGACCATGTAGCCGAGCCGCAGGCCGGGTGCCAGAGTCTTGGAGAGGCTGGAGATGAAGACCACGCGGCCGCTGCGGTCCATCGATTTGAGCGCGGGCTGCGGGCTGCCCTGGTGCGAGAGCTCGCTTTCGTAATCGTCCTCGATCATCACGAAGTCGTCTGCTTGCGCGCGCTCAAGCAAGGCGTGGCGGCGCTCCAGGGACATCGTGACCGTGGTCGGAAACTGATGGCTCGGCGTCACATAGACATAGTCGCATTCGGCGAGCGCGGGTCCGGGAACGAGACCCTGCTCATCGACCTGGAGCGGCACGCGCTTGCCGGCGAAGAGGCCCGCGATGTTGCGCGCATCGGTATAGCCGGGATCCTCGATGCCGAATGTCGTCTTGCTGTCGAACAGCAGGCTGGCCAGCATGTAGAGCGCATGCTGGGCACCGACCGTGACCAGAATTTCGTCCGGTGCCACGCGAACGCCACGCCGCGGTAACAATCGCGTGCGGATCTGCTCAATCAACAGCGGGTCGTCGTCGGTGAAGCGGTCCTTGGACCAGTCCTTGACCGCGGTGACGCTCAAGGCCTGCCGCGAGCATTCGCGCCAGGCGGCGAGCGGAAACAGGCTCTGATCGACCTGGCCATAGATGAACGGATAGGGGTAGTCCTGCCAATCGGCGGGCTTCACGATGTTCCGCTGTGCGCCCGGCCGCGACTTGAAGCGCGCGGCCCAGTCGGGCGCTTGATCTGGCGCAGGTTCGAAGCTCCGGGCTTCCGGTGTACCACCGCCGCCCCGGTCCTGGCCCGGGGCCCGGCCGGTCAGGATCTCTGGGTTCACGAAGAAGCCGCTGCGCTCCCGGGCGATCAGGAAGCCTTCCTCAACCAGGTCCTGGTAGGCGAGGACAACAGTATTTCTTGCGACCTTCAGCGACTGGGCCAGGGAGCGGCAGGAGGGCAGCGGGGCGCCCGGCAGGATCTGGCCGTCGAGAATGGCCGAAACCAGCATGCGACGGAGCTGCGCCTGCAAGGTTACCGACTTGTCGGGCTCCAGGCGGAACAGGAAGGCGCGGCTGGCGTGGACCAATGATAACCCCATGCTGGCCCCATCAATAAAACTTAGCCATTAACCCTGGGGGGCCTGCCCGTTTGCTGCCCGGATATATAGCAGTTTCGTGAATGTGCGGTGAAGCTCGTTGCAAGTCCCCACAGACGGGCTATGCTGGTCTGCAACAAAAAGAGTTCGGGAGTGCCACGCTGGGAATCGTCACGCCTGCCATCCGCCATGGGTCAACCATGGGGGGATCGGCGGCTGATCGTTCATAACCAGCTCGGTTACACCCAGACCGTCAAGTTCGCCGCTCGGGAAAAAAAACGCGGCAGACTGACGCCGAGAAAACCTCAGGAGGGTGACGTATGACCAAGCTTACTCCAGATCAAAAAGCGGCTCGGGAAACCCTGCTCGCCGCGCGTGCGTTCAACCGACGCACCATCTTGAAGACCTCGGTCCTGGCCGGCGCTGCCGTCGTGTCGGCGCCGTGGATCGTCAAGGATGCCTTCTCGTCTTCCGGCGAGCTCAATCTGCTGATGTGGTCGGACGAATATCCGGATCCGGTGATTCCGGATTTCGAGAAGAAGACCGGCATCAAGGTCAACCAGACGCCGTTCTCGCAGAACGAAGAGCAGATCAACAAGCTGCAGGCGACCGGCGGCGAAGGTTTCGACATCGTATCGCCGACCGCCAACCGGGCGCCGCAGTACAAGGACCTCCAGGTGCTGGCGCCGTTCGACACCAACAAGCTGACGAACCTCGACAAGCTGCTGCCGTCGATGCTCGGTCAGGCGAAGAGCCTCTGGACTTGGGAAGACGGCCTCTACTACCTGCCGCATTGCTGGGGCTCGGAAGCGCTGTCTTTCCGCACCGATCAATACAAGGGCGATCTCACCAAGCTCAGCTACGGCTCGCTCTGGCAGGATGACGTCAAGGCTTTCCAGCACATTGGGATCCTAAGCTTAGAATTCCACGTGGACAAGTTGTCGCG
>JADMIO012791329.1_pt1 | contig 53026 bp, 74 predicted proteins | sample 8958161 | NCBI WGS metagenome assembly JADMIO01 (sample SAMN16585339, study PRJNA669376) | soil metagenome | isolation source: Crop rotation soil | place: USA: Cullars Rotation, Alabama | collected 2011 | reverse complement strand
CGCGACAACTTGTCCACGTGGAATTCTAAGCTTAGGATCCCAATGTGCTGGAAAGAGGACGACGGCGACGCCCTGCTGGATTTCCACGTCAACAAGAACTCCACGTCAACGGATAAGACGGGGGTCGCAACGGTTGTTGATGACACGTGGATGGTCATCGCGTTCTACTACACGGGTGGTTCGTCCATCCGAGTGTATGTGAACGGCGTTCCGGTGAGCACGGCGTCCATTACCAACGTTCCTGACGATGAGGAGCTGACGCTGACGTTCGGCTACCAGAACGGCTCTGCGGGCGCGAAGTCGATGTCGATCGATTACATCTTCGTGGCTAGTGAACGCGATAGCCCGTAACTATCGACGGAAGCCGCGGACAATTGCCTTAGCGTGATTGTCCGCGGCTACGTACCAATCGTCCCAAGCATTGTCATCGTCTGGGGCTGGTCCGGCTGCGTCGAATGCTTCCTTGCTGGCGGCCTCGCGAACCCATTGGTAAACTGCAGACATTCCTACGCCATACCGCTCGGCGATGGCCTGTTTGGTATCTCCGTTGCGGAGCAAGGCTAGTATTTCTCCATTTCGCAGGGCTTTCTTTCTGGCTCGGTCTTTGCCGAACGGCGTATTTGCCATCTTCTCTGCGTGTCTGATGGCGCGCCGTTGGGCGTAAAGGTCACGAAGTTGCACTTCCATTTCGGAAATGCGCTTGTCAAGGTCGTCTAGCTCAGACAATGGCTGCATCCATACTTGGGGCGACACTGCGGGACCTGAGTTATATCGCATCACGGCTTCGGCCGGAAGATGCGGCAGAGGTCGCGGCGCAGTTCGATGAGTGGAGTCCTGTAGGACTGGCGGCGCTGTCGCTTCGTGACCATGCATATGTGGTCACGGTGAACGGGAACCCGGAAGCGGCGTTTGGGGCGGGCCAAATCCGCAAGGGGCAATTTATTGCATGGTCCTGGGGCTCACGGCTGATTTGGCGGTGTGTGCCGTCGATCACGCGGTTTGTCCGTAGTGGGATGATCCCGGCGATCTACGCGAGTGGCGGCCAGCGTGTCGAGGCGCGTGCGCTCGCATCGAACGAGAGTGCGCACAGATGGCTGATGCGCATGGGTGCAAAGCCGCTAGCGACGTTGAGGAACTATGGGACAGCCGGTGAGCACTTCATCCTCTTCGAATGGGTCCGAGACGACTGGCGAGGTGAACTTGGACGCGCGCTGGGAGGGAACGAAGAGCCTGACGCCGTTTCAAGCCTACGTGTTGTGGCAGGAGATGCTGTCTCCGTTCACGTTCGACACGTGGCTGCAGCTTGAGGGCATCGAATTGCGAGATGATGGAGACTGACCATTTGCTTCATGTCTAAGCCGCCGCCCGTCACTGTCGCGCCTCCTGCGCCCGCTCCGGACGACGATGCCGTTCGCCAACGTGCGCAGCAAGAGGCTGCGAGCCTGTACAACACGGGCACGCCTAGCACCATCAAGACGGATTTGGACCCGACGAAGCTTGTCGGGAACAAGCGCATTCTCTTGGGGCAGTAATGGGCGAAGTCGCGACTATTCACGGCGGTCGGCTTTCCGGCGAGCCGAGCCCTTCGGTTGTCGGGGAACTTGAGCAGCTTCTTGCCGAAGCCAAGCGTGGCGAGATTCTTGGCTTTGCCTATGTCGTTGTTGTGCGGGATGCGCCTGTGAATGCCTTTCGGAGCGGCTGGGATGGAGAGGCTGGCACTCGGTTTCCGCTAGCGGCAGGCATCATGAGGCTTCAGCACCTCTATGCCGAAGCGATGATGGAGCCGTGAATGGTGTCTTCATGGCCGTCCTTCGACTCCGAGCAGCGGAGCGATAAAGAGCGCGCGGTTGAAATCCTCGCGCGGCAGGATGCGCTAGAGCGTGAGCGTGCGCTTTACGAGCCGACATGGGAGCAAGTGGCACAGTTCTGCGCTCCTGACTCGCCTCCGCTGCAGTGGCAGGGCAGGGCGTCGTATGCTGGAGCTTACAACCAGGCGGCACAGGCATCGGCTCGGCTTCCGAGCGTATATGACAACACCATCATCATCGGCGGTGAGCGTCTAGCGGCGGGCATGGAAAGCCTCATCATTCCGCAGGCTGAGAAGTGGCACGGCATCACCACTGACGACATTGACGACGAAGAGACGGAAGACGAGCGCGAGTGGGCTGAGAGCCTGCGCGATCTGCTCTTCAAGATACGCTATACGCCGGCTTCGAACTGGGTTCCGGCTGAGCAGTCCATGCTTTCGAATGTCATCAAGTTCGGGCCTGGATACATCTACGGCGAGGAAGGGTTTGCGGGGCAGCATATCTATTACTGCTCGATCCCGATTCAGGAAGGGTTCATAGCCCGGAACAAGTGGGGCAACGTCGATATTTTTCATCGCCGCTATGAGGTGACGGCAAGGGCTCTGGCTCAGGATGTAGGTGCCGAAAACCTCCCGAAGTCCATTCAGAACATGCTGGAGACGACGGAAGGGCAGCTTCAACTCGTGCAGGTTGTCCAGTCGATTGCGCCGCGGGATGAGCGCGCGACGTATGACCTGGCCGGGGAGACGGTTTACCTCGAAGGCGAGTTCTCTTCCTGCCACGTGATTGAGCAGGAGGAAGAGATCGTCAAGGAGATGGATTTCCACTCCTTCCCGGTGTCGTGCTTCTCCTGGCGCCGGTATGAGGGCGACACCTACGGGACATCGCCGACGATTATGGCGCTGTCGACGGTGCGGGAAATCAACGAAGTCCGTCGTGTTGGGCTTCGTGGCCTGCAGCAGATGATCGATCCGGCCACGGCGTCGATGACTGGCATAGATTATGTGCCGATCCTGAACCCAGGGCAGAACTATCCAGGGCTGGTGAGCGACGACGGCCGGCAGTTGGTGGTGCCGATCAACACGGGCGCCAAGCCTGAGTTGGCGTTGCAGTACGCGAATGAGCGCCGCGTTGAAATTGACGCGATGATGTACAACAATCTGTTTCAGGTGCTGGCTCAGCAGGAGCCGAACGAGACGGCGACAGAAGCACTGATCCGGCAGAACGAAAAGGGCGAGCTACTGGGGCCTGCGGGCTCTTGTATCCAGGCTGGGCTTGCTTCGTTGATCGATAGGGAAATTGCCATCCTTGAGGAAAAGGGCCTTTACGACGAAGGCTCGCAATACATCCCTCCTGAGAGCTTGGAGGGCAAGCGGGTGCAGGCGCGTTTCACGTCACCGTTGGATACTATGCGCAGAACGGGAGAGGCGATAGACGCCATCAAGGTGGTGACGACCGCGACGCAATATGCAGCCGCGACGAAAGACCCGAGCATTCTGGACAACATCGACGGTGACGAGTTTCTGAGCGTGGTAAGAAGCGCGGGCCGCGCTCCTCAGCGGATGTTCAAGCAGAAGCAGGAAGTCATGGGCATGCGCCAGGCTCGCATGCAGGCGCAGAAGGCACAGCAGGGCATGGCGGCGATTTCTGCTGCTGCTTCGGCGGCTAAGGATGCGGTTCCGGCTGCGGTGCAGGCTCGCGATGCCGGCATGATACCGCCGGGGCTGTTGCCGCAGTTGCCGGGCGCGCCGCAGTAGCATGGTGGCACGGAGGAAGCCTGCATCCATAGTGGAGGCATGGCGGCGCGTTTACGAAGGCCGAGCGGGTCGGGAAGACGGCAAGGTGGTGATAGCGCATCTGGCCGAGATGACGGACTTCTACGGCACGCTGGATTTCATCACCTACACCAAGACGCACGGGACGCCGGTTGGTTTCGAGATGGCCTGCGCGCGGCATGAAGCGCGGCGGGACGTGTTCCGGCAGGTGCTGTTGGCTCTGAACATGACGCCTGAAGCTTTGCTGATAGGCGATTGAACCCCTCCCGGCGGGGTTGCCGGGCAATCACCGTAAGGAGAACGAAGATGACGCGGAACGCGTTTCCGAAGACGTTGGCTCGTCGGCCGATTTCGCTGGTCTCGGCGAGCAATGCAATCAACATGGCGAGCACGCTAAGCGTTGCTAAGGCGGCGACGCTCGCGAGCACGCTCTCAGTAGCCTCGGCGGCTACGCTGGCGAGCACTCTGTCCGTCGCCAAGGCCGCAACGCTGGCATCCACGCTGTCCGTGGCGGGCACTGCGACGCTGGGGGCTGCTGCGGTGCTCGGTGGGGCTACATCGAACTCCGTGGGCTTCTACGGCTCGGCGGGGGCCACTCAGCGGGCAGCTGCTGCCCAGGCGACAACGGCCGTAGCTGTCTCCGCGTCGTTCGGTGCAACGCAGCTTGCGGCGCTGCAAGAGGTGATGAACGTCCTCATTGCGGCAGGTTTGATGAAGGGTTCCGCATAGTCTACAAAATTAGTAGAGAGATAGTGATGACTAAGCGGGTTCCTTCGTCTGAGCGCGAGAATATCACGGAAGCTCGGCTCAAAGAGCTTTTTAGCTATGACCCTGCGGTTGGCGTTTTCATCCGAGTTTCGGTGCCCCGACCGCAGTTGGCGAAGCTCATCGGGTCGTCTCCCGGTTACATCAAGCCGGGCTCGCCTTCGAATGGCGGCGGCTACGTCATGATTCCGGCCGATGGGAAGACTTATCGAGCGCACCGGCTCGCATGGCTCTACATGACAGGGGAATGGCCGGTTGTTGACGTGGATCATATCAATGGCGTTCGAGCCGATAACCGCTGGGCTAATCTTCGTCTCGCAAGCCGTTCCCAGAACCTTGCCAATGCGCGAGGTCATTCCGACAGCCTGACGGGCATCAAGGGCGTTACCTACGACAAGGCGCGAGGAAGGTGGCGGGCTCAAGTCGACACCAAGTTCATTGGTCGGTTCGATACCGCTGATGAGGCGGCTGCAGCTTATCTGAAGGCTGCAGAGGCGCTTTATGGCGAATTCGCGCGGGCTGCCTAGCCGTGAAGGCAGTCGTCTGCACGCCTACGGTCATCAAGCCGTATGGTCCATATGTGACTGCGCTGGCCGCTTCCGCAGAGCCCTGTAAGGCGGCCGGCTGGGATTTGGAGTTCATCTTCGAGGTCGGCAACGCCTACGTCTCAGGAGCGCGCTGCAGTCTCTTGCGCCGGGCGCTGTTCTCCAATCCAGACGCGATCGTGTTCATAGACCACGACATGTCGTGGGAGCCAAGCGATCTCGTCCAGTTGTTGATTACGGACGATCCCGTCGTGTGTGGGACGTACCGCTTCAAGCTCGACGAAGAAACCTACATGGGCGGCTTCTACGTCGATGAGGCGGGCCAGCCAATCCGTCGCGCCGATGGCTGTATCAGGGCAACGGTTGTCCCGGCTGGCTTTCTGAAGCTGACACGTGGCGCGGTCAACGCCTTCATGGAGAAGTATCCCGAACTGGTGTTCGGGGAAGCCTGCAATCCGCAGGTCGACTTGTTCAACCACGGCGCCATGGAAGGCATCTGGTGGGGCGAGGACTACGCATTTTCCAAGCGATGGAATGATGCTGGTGGTGAAATCTGGATCAAGCCGGATTTGAACATCACGCATCATGCGATGGAAACGAAGGTCGATGGCGAGTGCATCAGCATGGAGCCTGGCAAGGCTTATCCCGGCAATTTCGCGCGCTTCCTAGAGCGCTTGCAGCCGGAGCTTCCTGCCGCCTGAGCGCGGCTCTCACAAGGAACCAATCATGACAGATTCTGCGGAAGCGGGGTCCGTGGCGGAAACGCCTGCGGGCAACCCCCAATCTGCGACGCCTCCGATGGACAACGGGTCTGCCGGGGGAGGTGGTAGTTGGCTTGACGGTCTTTCCGAAGGCAACCGTAAAGTCGCAACGGCAAAAGGCTGGGACAAGGACGGCGGGCTCGACAAAGCCTTCTCGTCCTATTCGGAACTGGAGAAACAGCTCGGAACATCCATCCGGCTTCCCAAGGACGACGCGACGCCCGAAGAGTGGAACACGCTCTACGATAAGCTCGGTCGCCCCAAGGAGCCGGTCTACGACTTCAAGCTTCCTGCGGACTATCCTGCAGACCTGCCCTATGACGACGCTCTCGCCAAGGCGATGATGCCAATCCTCCACGAAGCGGGGGCTAGTCAGAAGCAGGCGCAAGCGTTCCATGATGGCTATGCCAAACTCAAGGCGGAAGAAGCGAAAGCCTATCAACAGGCAGTCGCCAGCCGTGTCATGGAGACGTACGACGCTCTGACGAAGGACTACGGTCCAAAGGACGAGCCACGCTTCAAGGAAGCTGAAGAGTTCGCAAATCGCTTCGTCAAGAAATTCGGGTTGGCCGACTCGTTCAAGACGGCGGGAATAATCCTGCCTGACGGGACGTTGACTGACCCTGCAATTTTCAAGGCTTTCGAGATTGCGGGCAAAGCGATGTTCCGCGAGGACACCCTGAACTTCGGCAACGTGCCGAAAGAAGGTAATCCTTGGAAGGCTGGTACCACCAACGTCTCCCAGCAGAACGCCATTCAGAAAAGAGACCCCGCACTCGCGCGGCGGTTAAAGCAGGAAGCCGGCGTCAAGCCGACTAAACACGGGCTTACCTGAAAGACTAGTCCACTCCTGATCTGCATGAACCCGGCCTCTGAGCCGGTTTTTTCATGCCTGCCGCGCCTTGCCTTCGGGACAGACGCAAAATGGCAGATACTCCGGTCGTACTATCCGACCTCATTGAGCCGGCCAATTGGGCGCGGTATCAACTCGAAGAAAACGTTGAAAAGCTCGACATCTGGCAGGCCGGCCTCCTTGGCACAGACCCGACTATCGCGGCGTCTGTCATGGGGCAGTCGACGGGCCGGGTGCTCGATATTCCGATTTACGATGACCTGGAGTCGGCAGCGTCCGAGCCGGTCAACGACGACCCGGAAGACGAGATCGAAGCCGACAACGTGACGACCAAGACGGCGATCACGGTGCGGGAGTTCCGCGCCAAGGCGTTCGCCAACATGGACATCAACCAGGTCATCACGATGGATGATCCGCTGGCGATGATCCAGAGCCGCATCGGGAACTGGTGGCAGCGCGCCCACAAGCGCACCCTGCTGGCAATTCTCAAGGGCATCTTCGCTGACAACGTGGCGAACGACTCGTCGGACCTGACGGTCGACACCAACACTACCATCGTCGACGAAGACATCATCAACGCGGCTTTCAAGCAGGGCGACCGCTTCAGCGACTTTGTTGGGATGTGGATGCACTCCACGCCCTACAAGAAGCTGGTCAAGGACGACCTGATTGACTTCCGGCCCTCGTCGGAAGGCAAGATGATGATCCCCTACTACCTGGGCCTCCGGGTGGTGGTGGACGACGGCGTTCCGGTGAACACCACGGAGTACACGACTTACCTGTTCAAGCAGGGCGCCGTTCACTACCAGGAAATGCCGGTCATGGTTCGTGGCGGACCTGTCGTGCTGTGGGAAAATCCCTCGGCCGGTCACGGCTCTGGCATGACCAAGCTCATCACGCGGCGTAATTTCGTGATGCACCCGAAGGGGTGGACGTTCGCCACGACTTCGTTCGCCAATCCGTTCCCCGCGGATAGCGAACTCGACGATGCGGCCACTTGGAACCGTATCGTTGACAGCGTGAAGAACGTTGGTGTCGTCCAGCTTCTTACTACCGAGTCGTAAGCATCTGGAACGTATTCTCGCAGAATACGTTTAGTAGAACAGGCGGCCGACGTTTGCCGGCTGCTACTCTATGGAGTATGACGATGGAAAAGCGCTTTGCATATATTGTCAAGGAGACCGGCAAGGTTGCCGCTATCCGTGACAGCAAGGACGACAAAGCTTTGAAGGACCGCGACGACCTTGAGGTTGTCGAGGTAGACGATGACGTGCAGTCCGGCATGTGGCGTCAGAAGAATGGCAAGTTCGCTGACGAGCGGGACTCCAAGCTCGGCAAGGCCAAGAAGGCCGACGAGAGCGACGGCTCTGAGACGGCGGACCCTGCCAAGCTCGCGCCGCGCGATCAGGTGGCGCCGGACGTAGCGGCGAAGGCGGGGCTTGAGCCGATGGACCCGGACAAGGAAGCGCGGGCTCAGCAGTATGCCAGCCTGAGCGTCACGTCCGATAGGTCGCAGGACGCCGACCGCAAGCCTGAGCCCAAGGGCTCGATGGCTGCCAAGAAGACCCCGGCGAAGCGCTATTCGCCAAAGCACAAATAGGCTGGGCTCCCCTACCAGCCTTCTTTGGCGGCCTTCGGGCCGCTCTTTTTTTGGAGACGCGCATGGGATGGCCGAAAGGAAAACCACGTGGCCCGCGCAAGCCTATCGTTCCTGAACTTGTGACGGTCGTGGCGGCCAAGCCACGCCGGAGGCTTTCGTTCATGCGCCCGCCTCCGACAGAGAAGCAGGAGCCGCATGGCATCGGCCTTCACCGCATTCGCCGCAAGGGGTGAGCGATGGCTCTTCAGGTCGTCGATGTCTGGAACATGGCCTGCGATCTGCTGACGGAAGCAGCAATCGAGGACGTGGACGAGGACACGCGCATCGCCCGCATCTTCAGTCGCCATTACGAGAATGTGCGCAAGAAGGAGATGAAAGCGCGCTGGTGGAAGTTTGCCCTGCAGACCGACTTCGCGGTGGCGTCCGATCAGACAGCGGAAGACCTTGTTTTCAAATACCACTACAGCGATCCGGATGGGGCGCTGCGAGTGCTGTTCGAGGCCCTGACGCGAGATGGCACGCTCGACGGACAGCCCATCAACGCGACGCCTACCCAGGGTGGGTTCTGGACTGATTTCGCCGGTCCGCTCGATATCCGCTTCATCGACGACATTGAAGATCCTGACGAGTGGGACGCCAACTTCGTAGAGATCATGGCGGCGTCGCTGGCGCTCAGGGCTGCGCAGGCGCTGACGGACAAAATCAGTTCGATCAAGGTGGCTTCAGACGCGCGTGCCGCTGCGTTGCAGGAAGCCTACCGCACCAATGCGATTGTGGTTGCCGGCAGGCGGTCAACGGCTGGCCAGTCCTTAGCTGAGGCGCGCGGCGATTTCCGCATGTGGTATCGGCCAGCTTCGTGAGTCTCTACCCGCTTCAGGATAGCTTTGTACGCGGCGAACTGTCTCCGCGTTTGCATTCGCGTGCGGGGCTTGATCTCTATCGCTCCGGGCTATCCAAGTGCGTCAACTTCATTCCTCTGCCGCACGGCGGTTTGCGGAAGCGCGGGGGCACATACTTCGTCAACGAAGTGAAGGATTCCGACGTTTATACGATCGGCATCCCGTTCATTTTCAACAATGAGCAGGCGTATTTCCTAGAGTTGGGGCAGGAGTATATCCGGTTCTATGCCTATTCGGCGCAGATCGTGGATGGCTCCGACGTTCCGATAGAGTCGGATACGTCTTACCTTGAGGATGAGCTTCCTCTCGTCCGCTATGCCCAAAGCGCGGACGTGATGTGGCTGGCGATGGCGAACTGGCCTGTCCAGACGCTGACGCGCTTCGATAACGACGAATGGGAGACCAACGAAAAGGAGTTTGAGGACGGGCCATTCGCGCCGCAGAACATCGATGAAGATATCACGATGTATGTCTCGGACGTGGATGGGGACATCACGATCACGGCCTCTGAAGACGCCTTCACGGAGGACATGGTTGGGCAGCTCATCAAGATCGAGATGGCGTCCTATGAGGACATCTCGCCTTGGGAGGCCGGGGCGCTCCTGGCGAAGACGAATGAAGGGCCATTAGGGCAGTACATCCGCTACGAAGGCAACGTCTACATCTGCGTGACGGACCCGAACGACCATTTCGGCGAGCCGGGCATCAACGGCACGCCTCCGAACTGTTCCTTTGATCATCAAGTCAGGGCTGGCGGCACGCCACCGACGCATACCACGCCTGGACAGGTGGAACGTGACGGGCAGATGCTCGATGACCCTGAGTTTGCTGCGTCGGCAGGAGCGTGGTTCGGCGTCGAATGGGAGTATGTCCACTCGGGCTTCGGGATTGCGCGGATCGAGGACGTAGCGGACCCGCAGAATGCTTCCGCGACGGTGCTGACAACGTTCCCGGACGAGCTTGCCGCCGGTGAAGATGGCGCATCCTTCATGTGGAGCATCGGCTCCTATGGTGGGAGCGACGGCTATCCCGACACGGCCTTTCTTTTCGAGGAGCGGCTGGGGTTTTCGCAGCGTCTGACGGTGGATTTGTCGAAAACGGGCGACTTCGACTCCTTCAAGATCGGCGAGAAGGACGATGATGCCCTACAGTTCCTCCAGGCTGGGGTGGGAGGGGCGAACCAGATCGTCTGGACGGCCGATGCGGATGGGTTCCTGGCGCTTGGGACGATCGGCGGGGTGCGTTCTCTGTCCGGTTCGGGTGTTGATGAGGCTCTGACGCCTTCCAGCTTCAAGAATCGCAACTCCCGCACGTTCGGGTGCGCTCCTATCGCGCCTGTTAGTGCAGGAACATCCTTCCTCTATGTCTCGGCTAGCCGGCAGGCTCTCATAGAACTGACGCTGAGCCAGAATCTCCGGTTCCAGGCTCAAGATGTTGGGCAGGTAAACGAGCACATTCCTAAAAGCGGCATCGTGAACCTCGCCTTTCAGACATACCCGGACCCAATCTGCTGGTTTCCGCTTGAGAATGGTGAGTTGGGCTCGTTCACCTACCAGCCTTCGCAGGAAGTGCGCGGCATGGCTCGGCACCACATCGCCGGGTTCGCTCAGGACATCGACGATATCGGGGACGACGACGGATATTCGCATGTCGAATGGGCCACGGTGACGCCGCAGACTTCGGGGGGCGACGATCTGTGGCTGAACGTGCGGCGGACGGTGAGCGAAGCTCCCTACCGCAGCATCGAAGTCATGAAGAACCCGCTTGAATATGTGGACATCGAGAACGCCTTCTATGTCGACTGCGGGCTATCTTACAACGGTTCTCCTGCGACCGTCTTCAGCGGGCTCGGCCATCTCGACGGGCAGTCTGTCAGTGCCCTGGCGGACGGTAAAGTCTATCGCGGGCTTACCGTCATCGCGGGGTCTGTCACGCTGCCTGTGGCGGCTTCGGAAGTGCATATCGGGCTGCCGTATCTGGCGCAGGCGATAACGCTGGAACTGGACGTGGGGGCCAAGGACGGCTCCCTCATGGGGCGGCGCAAGCGGGTGTCCAAAGTTATTCTCTCTGTCATGGAGACGGACATCTCCTGCCTTGAGGTTTCCGCGCATACCCCGGATCTGTGGGAGAAGGTGAAGCAGGTGCATTTCACGCCTGACGATCCCGGCTCTACTCCTCCCGGCACGACAAGCGAAAAGCGGGTGCTGGTGAGCGGAACGCTTGAGATACCCATCGAGGATCGGTGGCAGAACCAGGGGAAAATCCAGATTCGCCACTCCGATCCGACGCCCTGCACTCTGAGGGGCATCATCCCTGTCTTCGAAGCGGAGCCCTGATATGTGTGGTTTCGCCTTTTTGGGGCTCGCAGGGGCCGCAATTTCGGCTGCCGGCTCCATCGCTCAGGGCGCCCAAGCGAACGCAATGGCGCAAGCGCAGTCGGCTGCCTATCAGAACGCGGCCGAGAACGAACAGCACGCCTCTGCCTATGAGGCGATGCAGACACGCCATCAACAGTCGCTGGAACAAGCCAGGGCGCGGGCACAGGTTGGCGCTTCAGGGGTGGCGTTCCAGGGCTCTCCTAGCGCGGTCCTTAGTGCGAATGCCGGGCAGGACGAGTTGGACGCGCAAGCCATCCTTTACGGCTCTACGCTTCGGCAGAACCAGCTTTACGACCAGGCGGCAATTTCCGAATGGTCGGGGCAGCAAGCGCAGACTGCCGGGATAATCGGAGGGGTATCGAATTTCGTCTCCGGGATTTCGTCTCTCTATGACCCGAGCCGTTCCGTGCAGCTCGGCAAGTCGATGTTTGCATAGGCGGCAGCCTTGGCTGAGATACCCTTAAAAGTCGCGCGGCCGCAGCTTTCGAGCGGAGGTGTCGTTCAATATCCGAGCGGCTCTCCGGTCGGCGGCGCTATCGAGCAAGCCGGCAATCGACTTGTGGCTATCGGGAACCGCTGGCAGGAGCAGCAAGACCAGGCCGACAACTTCAAGCTTCAGATTGCCAAGCAAGAACTGAACGAAACGCTGGCGGGGCAAGAACAACAGCTAGCGCAGGGCATGCCGGCCGATGGGGCTGGGTTCGCTGAAAGTTTCGTAGGCCAGTTGGACCCGAACAACCCCGGCATGGCGACGAAGCCAGGCGCGTTCGATGAGACGGCCAAGATAATCGGAGACAAACTGCCGGCGTCCGTGCGCGGGCGGTTTGATGCGCTGCTCCCTGTCTATCGGCAGAGCTTTGCGAACAGTTCTGCCCGGCTGGAAATGAACCAGCGGCAGGGATGGTATCGGAATGAACTCGGCAAGCTTGCGACGGGGCTTGAGAACTCGATTGCCCAAAGCGACCCGAACGACCCGAAGCGCTTCGAGGGGTTCAGGAAGCAGGGCGAAGACGCAATCAATGCCTCTGGGCTGAACGCTCAGGAGAAGCAGGAGCTTGTCACGAAGTGGCGGCAGAATGCGGCAGAGGCGTTCTTTCAGGGTATGGTGGCGCGAGACCCTGAGAAGGCGCGGGCGGCGCTTGGCATACAGGACGCGCCGCGAAGGATGGCGGGGCCGGTCTCGGCCAATGTCGGTGGCGTCTATCAGGGCCTGCAGGCGCGCGGGCTGTCGTCGATGCACGCCGCCGTCGCGGCCGGCAATGTGCAGCAGGAGTCGGGTGGCAACCCGCGCTCGCACAACGCCAAGGAAGACGCGAACGGCATCATCCAATGGCGCGGCGATCGGTGGGAGAACCTCAAGAACTTCGCTGCGGGGTCCGGCCGTGATCCGCACGACATCAACGTGCAGCTCGACTATCTTTTGTGGGAGGGAAAGAACAGCCCGAACCCGAAAGATCGTCAAGCCTTCAACCGCTTCCTCGCTGCCGACACGCCGGAAGCCGCCAATCGTGCCCTGAAGGGCTATATCCGCTACGGTGACGACAGTGAGGGCACGCGGCTTGCTAATGCCATCGCGATAGCCGGCGGCAAGGGCATGAACGCGGGGCAGGGACCGACCCGCGCTAACGCTGCGACGCTTCAGTCCACAACGCCGACCGGCGAGACGATAGGGGCGCCCGCTCCCGAGTTTGCCGACCTCTCACTTGACCAGCGGCTCCGGCTCGCCAATCAGGCGGAGAGTGCGATCCGCACAATGCAAGCGCAGAGATCAGCCGCGCTGCAGGATGGTATCGCTGACTATTCGGCCTACCTGCGAGCGGGCAACCAGCCGGACGGCCGCTATCAGGTTGGGCAACTTCAAGAGGCGCTTGGGCCGGAGAAGGGCCAGGCGGTTGCGGACCAGCTTCAGCAGGACGCCGCTTATGGGGCGGATGTCGCGCGGGTTAAGTGGGCCACTCCCGAAGAGCTTCAGCAGATTGTAAGTGGTCGTGAGAGCCTGCTTTCCAGCCCGGATGAGTTCCGCGAAAACGCGCAGAATCTTGCGGGGCTGTCCGCTGTCATCAAGCAGCGGAATGCCGAGATCGTGGCGGACCCGGCTGTCTACGTGCAGCAGTCTCCACAAGCGCAGGCGTCATACCAGAAAATGACGGCGGCGATGAGCAATCCGGCGCTACCGGCCGCTGCCAGGCAGGCAGCAATCAACCAGTACGCCAATACGTCTCTTGGGCTTCAGAGCCAGCTTGGCGTGCCGGCAGAAGAGCAGCGCATTCTTCCCAAAGCGGCGGCGAGTGACATAGCGCGGCAATTCTCGGACCAATCGGAAGGCGGACAAAACGCAGCCACCCTCATGCGCAGCCTAGAGGCTCAGTGGGGCAAGCAGTGGCCTAAGGTTTTCGAGCAGCTTGCGAAGGATGGCGAGTTGCCTGGGACGGCTCTTGTCGTTGGGGCGATGAACCGGCCGGACCAAGCGCGCGCGGCAGAGCAGTTGGCGGAAGCTGCGAAGGCTGGAAAGAAGTCCTTCGAGGACATCCTGCCAACGGAGGACAAGAGCGTTATCAGCGACGAGCTTGCTGGGGCAATGCAGGATTTCCAAGGGACGCTCGTCAACAATCCTGGCTGGGCGAAGACGTTTGGCACGTTCCGCGACGGCGTTGAGCTTCTGGCGCTCAGTTACGTGTCTCAGGGCGACGCGCCAGCTCAGGCTGTCGCTCGGGCATATGATGACGTGCTCGGCAAGAAATACGAGATTGTTGGCACTTATCGCGTGCCGAAGGAGTATGGCGCTGATCCGATTTCGACGGGTGCCGAACTGGCGTTGCGGGAGCTAAACGGCGGGCTACGACTGCCGACCTCGCTTCTCGGCCTCGATACCGCAGAGACGGAGAAGCAGTATCTCAGCGCATTGAAGGCGCAAGGCTTCTGGGTCACGTCGCCGGATGAAAGCGGGCTGACGCTCTACGATGGCACGCGCCGGGCTGTGGTTAAGGCTGATGGCTCGCCGCTTTCGCTGACGTGGGATGAACTGAACCAGAAGGCTGCGGGGCAGGCGATTGATGCTGTGACCGGAACGGCCAAGACGGGGCGCATCTTAGAGCAGGGGCCGCAACTCTATCCTGGGCAAGCCGCGGAGCCGGTCCAGCAGCAGCCGGGCACTGAGAACTATCCCATCTTGAAGAACGTCAAGCCGTATCGCCCATGACGATCTTCACTGACACTCGCACTCGGCCAACCTCCTTTTTGGAGGAGTACCAAGCACCACTCTCTGACGTGCTTGGTTTTACGGCGGAAGACGCGATTATCCGCAGCCCGACCGCTTCGCTGCTCCGGATGGGCGAGTTGAGCGTTGCCGAGTCAGGCTACATGACGCCGGAAGGGCAGTTCATCGAGCCTGACTCGCCATTGGTGGACGCCGAGAGGGCGCGCTCTCTCGTGAAGGATGCCAGGGTTGATTTGACGATACCTGATACGGGCATTCGGCAGCGGGCTTTGGACATTCTCATTGACCGTAAGCGCGATGAGGTTCTGCGGGAGTCGGTGCTCTCGCGCGCGCCGTCCGGTGTATTGCCGACGACGGCGCGGATAGGTGCCATGCTCGCCGGTTCTGCCATCGACCCGCTTAACGTGGCGTCGGCGTTTATCCCGGTAGTGGGCGAGGAGCGTTACGCCTCGATGCTAGCGCAAGCTGGGTCGCTACTCGGCAGGACGGCGGTGAGGGCTCGCATCGGTGCCCTTGAAGGTGCTGTCGGCCAAGCCGCTGTTGAGCCCATCGTCTACGGCGCGGCCCAGCAGGAGCAGGCCGATTACCACTTGAGCGATAGCCTGTTGTCCATCGGGCTCGGGACCGCTTTGGGCGGCGGGCTGCATATGGGCCTGGGTGCCGCGGCGGATGCCATTGCAAAGGGCGCTTCGTGGCACACAGCACGGGCTACAGGGCCTGTGCCGCGTTTGCTGGAGGCTGTGCCGACCGAAACCCGAGAGGCCGCTCTACGGGCTTCTGTGTCGCAAGCGATGACGGGGCGGCATATCGATGTCGAGCCGATTGTCACGTATGCGGGCGGAACGGGGTTTGGTGAGGAGTTTCGCCACGCTGGGCCGGAGACGTTCGACACGACCATCCGGCCGAACGAGTTCACGGGGGTTGAGGGGATTACCGTCTACCACGGCTCGCCACATACGTTCGATCGGTTTGAGATTTCAGACAGAACGATAGGGACGGGCGAAGGCGCACAGGCCTATGGACATGGATTGTATGTGGCTGAAAGCCGGGGCGTCGGTGAAGATTACAGGACCCGTCTGTCGGCTAACGCGAGAATAACAGCGCTGTCAAATGAAACGGCTGAAGGGAAGGCGGCGAGACAGCTTTTATCTGGCGCGAATCCTGGCCTTGTTCGTGAGTGGATCACGCGAAATTGGGGTGTTTCAGAAAGTGATGCAGATGCGGTGCTCACTAAGGCGATGCAGTTAGCAGACCAAGCAAACTCTGAGACTCCAGGCGCTCTCTACGAAGCCCGCATCCACGCCAGCCCTGACGACTTCCTCGATTGGGACAAGCCGCTAAGCGAGCAGAGCGCGAAGGTGCGGGAAGCGCTGCTTAAGAGTGGTATGATTAAGACGGACAAGTACATGTTTACACCGTTAGAGGGAGGCGGATTTAGCGGCGCTACCAAGCCGGCTACCTTGATAAAGTCGTTAGGCGATGTTGAGGCAACCAGACAGATGCGGGAGGCCGGGATTGCCGGCATAAAGTACCTCGACGCCGGGTCTCGCGACACAGGTGAAGGCTCTCGCAACTACGTCATTTTCGACGACAAGCTTATAACCGCCGTCAAGCGGAACGACGAGTCGCTGCTGCCGCCCCCGCCGAAGGACTTGCGCGCCATTGGGCAGGCTGCCTTCGCGCCGGAAGCCTATCGCCTCGCTGACTTCGAAACTGTAGCCACGCTGGACGCCAAGCTGAAACTGGCACCGGCTGACGAGAAGCTGCCGGAAGTCACGCTTGAACAATCCATTGAGGATTTGACGGCGCTCGCTTCTGCGCTCGATGCCGAGCGTGCGGCGAAGGTCAGCAAGCCGCTAAAGCCGACGCTCCCCAAAAACCCGGAAAGGACGATGCCAAAGCGTCCGGTTCTGGACATGCTCAAGGAGGCGGGCGGTGTTCGCATAGGCTCTCCGCTCGCTGGCGAACTGGAGCACATGGGCATTACGGCGCGAAACACGCGCGGTCTCTTCAAGGCAACTGGCCGGGGAGCGGCCGATAACTTCGTTAGAAGCGAGCATCCGCTGTTTGCAAGTGACGCGGCTGGTGAGGACTTGAACGACTATATCGATGAGCGCGAGATTCTTGACGCCATCCGAGACGAGATGTTCGGCGCTCCGCGGAGAACGCCGGAAGAGCAAGCCGCGATAGCGCACTACCAGTCGCTGAAGGACGCCCACGAAGGTCTCGTTCGCGAGGAAGGGCCGATGCCAGAGCAGGCGCCGATCGAGACCTATCAGGATATGGTCAACGCCGAACTGGCGCCATATGATGAGCTTGCCGACATTGCCGAAGCTTACGGTCGCGCCGTCCAGGCTGCGGCTGATTGCGGTTTGCGGCGGGGAACTGACTGATGGCTTATCAAGCGTGCCTAGCTGCCATAACGCAAGCCGCTGGGCGCGAGCTTTCGACGGAGGAGTTGGACGATCTGCTCTCCGATCTTCAGCGCCGCGTCGACCAGCGCAAGCGCATCAATCAGGGTGAAGCATTCGAGGAGACGGTTCGCGCCGCTGCCGATGACTACGCCAAGGATATGGCGGAAGCGGCGGTCATCGAAAAGCGCAACGCCGCCATCCAACTCCGGACGCGGCTCAATGCGCTTGATCGCATCGAAAGCACGTTTTCAGCCAACCGTGCACTTGGGCTGGAATCGCTGACGGTCGGCGTCAATGCCGGGGTCAAGAACGCCAGAGGCTCGGCTGCGCGGGAGCAAGCAAGTCTCGGCAATCTCTATCAAGGCCGTCTCGCTACCGACCTGATGCGCGACCCGACGCTGCTCCCGATCTTCAACTCTGGAGAAATGGACCGGGAGATTGCCAAGGGCCTCTGGGCGTTGAACCGCAAAGAGCCAATCCCAGTCGACATTCCGAAAGAGGCGAAGGCTATCGCGGAAGCCATCTCCAAAGCGCAGGAGACGGCGCGGCTGGATGCGAACACGGCCGGTGCCTGGATCAAGAGGCTTGAAGGCTACATCACGCGGCAGAGCCATGATCCGGCAAAGATGAAGTCGGCTGGGTTCGATGCGTGGAAGAACGCCATCATGCCAAAGCTCGACATGGCCCGCACATTCGAGACCGGTCAGGATGTCGAGAAGACGCTCCGCGGCGCATATAACGGGCTGGTCTCGGGCGTGCATATGAAATCGGCGGATCAGACACCGTCCGGCTTCAAGGGACCGCGCAATCTCGCTAAGAAGGTTAGCGAAGAGCGCGTGCTGCACTTCAAGGATTCCGACGCCTGGTTCGATTACAATCGGCAGTTTGGCTTAGGCAGCCTGCGGGAATCGGTTCACGCGCAGTTGCGGCGTCACGCTCAAGACACGGGGCTGATGCGGGTGTTCGGGCCTAATCCGGAAGCCAATTACAACATGATAGCGGCGGAGACCCTGCGCAAAGAACCGGACCCGGTAAAGCAGGAGAAGCTAAAGGTACAGATCGGCGGCAAGCTGCAGAACCAGTTCGCTGAAATCAGCGGGCTGACCAATGTTCCCGTCAACGCCGTAGGAGCACGGCGGGCCGCCTCTGTTCGTGCTCTTCAGGACATGGCGCACCTCGGGGGCATGCTGGCTTCGCAGTTCTCCGATATCGCGACATACGGCGCGGAGATGCATTATCAGGGTCGCGGCTTTCTGACTGGTATGGCGGAGTCGCTAGGGGCGCTCGGTAAGGGCCTTAAGGCCAAGCAGCGCCGTGAACTCTGGTCCATGCTTCAGGTCTATTTTGACAGCATGGGCGGGGAGATGGTCAACCGCTTCTCCGTCGCAACAGACGATGCGGCAGGCGGTATCGCCAAGGCTCAGCAGCTGTTCTTCAAGCTGAACCTGGGCAGGTGGTGGTCGGAAAGCCAGCGCGCCTCTGCCATCATGGGCATGTCGCATCATCTCGCGCGAAACGCGGAGGCTGGGTTCGATGCGCTCGACCCCGACCTGCAGAGGGTGCTGACAATCAGCGGGGTCGGGCCGACAGAATGGGATGGCATGCGCCAAGCCATTTATCGGGCAGACGACGGCAAGGACTACCTTGTGCCGGAACTCGTTCAGGACCGGAAGCATGCTGATTTGCTGCGGAGCTACTATGTCGACCGCGCGTCTTATGCCCAGCTCAGCCCGGATGCGCGGACGCGGGCGACTATCCTGCAAGGCTCTCGGCCGGGAACGGTGACAGGCGAGTTCATCCGCTTCGTTGCGCAGTTCAAAAGCTTCTCGGTCGCGTCGGTCCAGAAGACATTGGGACGCGAGCTATACGGGCGCGGGGCGCCTCTGGATGCGACATTTCGAGAGGCATTGTTCCACGGCAACGGCGAATTGCTTGGCCTCGCGCGCACGATGGCCTTCATGACGCTATTTGGCTACGGCTCAATGGTTGCCAAGGATTTGATGAAGAACCGGACGCCGCGCGATCCGCTGAGCGCCAAGACGTGGGTGGGCGCCATGACGCAAGGCGGCGGCCTCGGCATCTACGGCGACTTCCTGTTTGGTGAGACGAACCGTTTTGGTGGCGGCTTGTTGCAGACACTCGCCGGGCCGACGCTTGGTGCGGTGGCTGACGCAGACCATCTGCGAGCCACGCTCATGTATCCGCAGACGAAGACGCCTGCACACGAGGCTGCGGCAGAAGGTTTCCGCTGGGCGCTCAACAACACGCCATTCGTCAACCTGTTCTACACTCGAATGGCGCTGGACTATCTCTTCCTCTGGAACCTTCAAGAGATGGTCTCTCCCGGCAGCCTGCGGCGGCAGGAGCAGCGGGTGAAAAAACAGAACGGGCAGGAGTTCTTGATCCGGCCGTCTGAGGCCGTTAGATAGCGTGTGTGGGAGACCTCCTCGGCAAGCCGGGCGTCCGGCTGTTCATCATCCTTGCCGCGATCTGGCTGATCGTTGTCATCGTCGGCGAGACGCAAGTGCAAATGCCTTGGCAGCCGGTGCGCTGGCATCCTGACATTTCGAGAACCATTCTCGCCGTTCTAGCCGGCTGGGGCGTTGCCGCCTTCATAGCCAGTAGACGCTAGCCCAAGCGCACGTCTGAGCCTTTTCCAGCCCGCCCTTTCGGCGGGTTTTTCCATATCCAAAGGAGACAGAGATGGTCACTGGGATGCATCAAGCATCGCGGGGCAGGGACTTGCTGCGCCGTCTTGCAGAAGCTGAGGAAGATGTTGCCGGGCAGGACATAAGGCAGATCGGCGTCACGATTGCCGACGCTTCCGTGGCGTCGGCGACGGGCTCAAGCGAGACCATCGCTGCTTTGTCTACGACGCGCAATGTTCTGAACGTCTACAACAACGCCGTCACGACATGGTGGATCAACGAAAGCGGCGGCACGGCTGCTGCTAACGGAGCAGGATGCTTCGAACTCCCGCCCGGCGCTCGCTGGACGCCTCGTCCGGCTCCTCGCAATGCGGTCACCGGCATCGGAACGGCTGCCGCGAAGCTCTCTGTGAAGGTGGCCTGATATGAGCAGCGACCTGACGTTGCCGCCGCTTCGGCTGATTTCCACCACGGAATACGCGACGCCAGGCGTTCAATCGTTCGCCGCCGTGCCGGGCGCCAGACTCTATCATGTGAGGATTTTCAGTGCCGGCGGTGGCGGCGGCAGTGGCCGGCGTGGAGCGACGAGCACGGCTCGATCGGGTGGCACAGGCGGCAATGTAGGAGCGGTAGCAGAAGGCTGGTTTGCGGCTTCCGAGCTAACCTTTCCGGTATCCGTGACGATCGGCACGAAGGGCACGGGCGGCGCGCTCGTATCGGCCAACGACACAAGCGGCAACGACGGCACAGCCGGGACTGACAGCTCTTTCGGCACCAAGCTCCGAAGTCGTGGCGGGATCGGCGGCAAGGGGGGCACGGCAGCCAACACTGCGGCGACCACTTCGGCCAGCGATGACTTGGCGGGCATCTTCGCGGCGTCTTCCACTGTCGTTACGGCTGCGCTCGCCCCCTACATCAATAGCGGCGGGTCTCCATTTGGAGGTCCGCAGCCGGGTGGTTCGGCGGGCAGCCTCACAACCGGGAATGCGGAAGTCGCAGGCCAGAACGGCGGCTATTGCTCGATTGACCCGGCCGCCGTGGCTCCCGCGAAGGGCGCGAATGGTACGGACGGCGCGGCGGGAGTAGCCTCTGCCCTGCCCGGTGTTGCCGGCTCAAGCGGTGCCGGCGGTGGATCGAGTGTAGCTGGCGCAGGCGGCAAGGGCGGTGATGCTGCACGCGGCTCCGGCGGCGGCGGTGGCGGCTCTTCCGTCAACGGGCAAAACTCCGGCGCGGGCGGGAATGGCGGTGACGGTTACGCTTGCATCAGGGCCTTCGGCTGATGGCTTCTCGTATGCGCCGCCCGCCCGTCGTTCAGGGCCTGCCAAGGCTCCAGCCGCCGCCTTCGCCGTCGTTGTCTCCTGACGACATTCGCATACTTGCTCGGCAGGAAGCTGACCGGCGCATTGATGAGATGCTGCCCGCCGCTCGCACGCTGTCTCAGGAAGATGTCGAGCGCATCGTCAGGGCTGAAATCAAGCAGAACCTGCCTGCAGTCTCTGTATCGCAGATACCAGCGCAGGCATCGCTTCGCCGTGGGCCGGGACTTAATAAGTTTCGACGGGTGGTCGCGGAAACCGGCGAACTAGACCCGGCTGACGCCGATATTCATTCGGACGCGGCCGATAACGCATCGCCGCTGCAAGCGCTCATCAATAGGGCTGGGTCGCGGGCTATCAACCTTGGCGGCCGAACCTATAAGTGTTCGTCTTATCTGAGCCTTCCGTCTGGAACGCGGATTAAGAACGGCACGCTCGACTTCAGAGGAATGTCGAGGCCGAACGACACGACGAATTATGTGCTCCGTGGTATCGGCACGATCAGCGCCTCAGTGCCGCTCGCCGATGATGTGACGGCGGACGGCATTTATCCGCATCTTTTGCCGATCACGGCGGCGAATATCCAAGCTCTCGGGGGCCTGACTAACGACGACATGTTGTTCGTGTCGAGCTCCAGGCTTTGGGATTCGAACTACGGCGTCGGCGAACTGGTGCTGGTGCGGGAGTCGCCGACCGATAGCGGTAGCACGCTCGACCCGGACACGGTGCAACTCTATGCGCCGTTTCTCTACGATTATGCGGTGTCCGACACGGCGATCGTGAAGAAAATCACGCCTGTCCGCGATGTCCACCTGAAGGATTTGGAGATCATTGGCGGCGTGCCGATGGGCATCCTGGCGCAGTCTTTCCAAGGCGGCATCAACTTCCGCTATGCGCGGGACATTGTGATCGAGGACTGCCGCTTAAAGCACGTCAACATCGACAACATTCGCCTGACACACTGCCTCAACGCCAAGGTTCGCGGGGGAGAACTACGAGACTCGCCGACGTGGTATGGCATTGATGTCTCGGGCGCCTCTCGGAATATCCTGATCGACGGGGTGCGGATGTTCAACATCCGTCACGCGGTGACGGCGAGTTCGTCATCGGCATTCGGCGGGGGCTGCGTCAACTTCCTGACCGTCACCAACTGCTATGCGGAGGGCCGGGAGGCGACGTTCGATACGCATCCGGGCGTCGACCGCTCGACGTGGACGAACAACCAGGCTGTCTGTTCCGGCGACCCGACCGAGCAGCCGGGTGGCTCCCCGACAGACGTAGCCACCTATGGCTTCATCATGCAGGGTCGCAACACGATCCTGAAGGGCAACCGGGTCAAGGGCAACGCCGGGCAGGGCATCTTCATCCAATCCCTGGTGAACGACACCATCGCACCGTTCTCGTGCATCGTTGAAGGGAACGAGATTGAAGCCGACGACGTGCCTGACAGTTCGAGTTACGGCATCTCGCTGCAGATCAACTCGGATACGGTGGTTTCGCCGGATCGATTGAGCATCTCCGGTAATACCGTCAAAGGCCCGTTTGAGTTCGGTGTCTACGTCAATGCCCCGCATGGCGGGGCTGGCGCTCTAGCCGGCGCAATGGTCAACGACAATATCGTTGTCGGCGCTACAGAGGTTTGCATCGCCTTCAACGCAGGCGGCGGCGACCTGAACGGCGTCAGCTGCTCCGGCAACATCCTCACTCCCGCCGACAAAACCGGCGTGGGCATCGCCTACATAGCGACCTCACCGTGGGGTATTAAGCGCGCCGTTGCCGCAGGCAATATCGTCAACGACGTGGACCCCGATGCCCCACCCCACACCTCCATTGGCATACGCAAGTCCGGCACTGGGACGGCGGACGTTGCCATCTCAGACCTGCAAACAAACTGCACCACGCCGGTTCAGTGGGCTGCCATTGCTGGGGATTGGTATTCGATTAACGGCAAGGCAGCGCCGAAGAACCTGACATCGGCGGACTCGCCTTACACGGCGGCACTGCGCGACGGGTTGATCCTGTGCGACTGCACGGGTGGAAACATCACTGTCAACCTGCTCGACCCTCTTGTCGGCGCTCGGCACGAAATCAAGAAGGTCGATAGCGGCGCGAACACCGTCACGGTCGATCCGAGCGGTTCGCAGAAGATCGACAATTCTACCACGAAGGTCATCAGCGACTACACGCCGTTGCGGATCATCCCGACCGCCGCACTCAACGGCTGGCTGACTCTGTAAGCTCCCTCCTTAAGAAAGCAAAACATGGCACGACGCATCCCGCGCCTTTCGCGGCCGTTCACTGCTGTACAGGGCATGCCGCGGCTACAGCCGCCGCCACAGCCTGTTCCTCAGCCGCCGCTCGCTGTCGTTCAGCCGGCCATGACGGCGGACGAAATCAAGGCTCTCGTCCATCAAGACGTGGTGCAAGAGCTTGACGACCGGCAGGTGTCGCAGGCGTTCGGCACACAGAGGCCGTTCAAAGGGCTGAACAAGTTCGGCCGGCAGGTTCGCAGCTATATCCCGGTCTTCCGAAACAGGGCAGAGGCCATCCTTGCTGGGCCAGAGGCGGCCGAAGCGGGCTTTATGCTCAAGGCGTCGGAAACCGAGATCGGCGATGCTGGCGGCGCGTTCTACGTTCGCGAAAATTCCGAGCCGGCGCATCCTTTCAAGATCAACGTCGGCTCTCAGTGGTTTGGCATCCGCTCTCGCATCATCACGCCGGAGTTCAGCAATCTTGCTGATCCGACCGGTGACACCTCATCGGACGCGGCCTTTGAGGAAGTGGCGGACTACGCGAACCAGCTCGCCAACAGCGACCGCTCCGGGCGCGGGCTGCTCATCAACGCCACTGGAAAATACAAGCTCAATGACGAGCATATCTTCCAGCAATCAGACCTGACGTTCGACTTTCAGGGCCGGGGGATACTGGACCTGTCCGCGTCTGATCCGGACGGCGACGCATTTGCCTGGGGCGTTCTTCATTTCACTATTCCGGCAGCGGATCGGTTTGGCACTAGAACGACAATCACCGAGAATGTCGACGCCGGCATTTGGGATTTGGACCCTCCTCCGTTTGTCGTTGCCGACGCTTCCGGGTTAGCTCCCGGCGACGCCATCGCGATCACGAGCACCGGAGAATACTGGAACGGCATCGTTGGCGTGGGCGGCTACGCCTCTTCGAACAAGGGCGAATTGAATTTCGTCCAGTCCATCTCTGGCAACACGATCACGCCCGCCATCCCGCTCAAAGACAGCTATCTCGCAGAGACCTATACGACTTATGTCCGCAAGGTAAATCTGCTCAAGGACATCACCATCAAGGGCTTGCGGGCGCTAGGCTCGGGCGGCGGCAATGACCACGACACCACTAACCCCACTGGCGTCCGCACGATAGACATCGAGTGTTTCCAGCGGTTCACGATTCAGGACTCGTTCATCGAGAACTTTCCTCGGTTCGGCGGCCTCTCATTCCTCGGCTATGACCTCAACCTGATCAACACGCATGTCATCGGTCGCAAGCTCGACGACTCGACGAACATTCCGCATACATCTCAATGGTTTACAGGCTGGGTGACAGGCGGAGTGCAGGGCGTCAACGTGACTGGCTGCTCAGCGCGTTTTGCTCGTCGTTTAATCGACCCGGACGCTTCGGCCACCGGCCTTTTTGACGAGGATGACTCCCAGACGATCCCAACACGCGATGTCCATATTGTCGGAGGCAATTCCTACGCCTGTGTCACTGGGCCTGCAGGCCACAAATACCAAGGCTTGCACGTTGACGGCCACAGAATAATCAACTGCGGAACAGGCATCCAGCATCGCGGCAAAGACCTCTTCGTGACGAATGTTGCGGCTACTTGCGAAGGCGGACTGACGGTTGGTGTCGGAACCATCGACGCGTCCACTTACCCAGAAACGCCCTCTTCCGGAACAATTCGTATCGACAATTCCGAGTTTATCTGCTCGCAAAACGGCATCTATGGCGTTGTGGCTTGGGACAGGTGCGACATATCGAACACCTCCTTCACGGCACGCAAGCCTGTCGAACTGACCGGCAAGGCTTATCCGAACTGGACGTGCAACAACGTCGAATTTAACTGCACGCACTCAGCCAACCCAGTCATCCACGACACCTATCTGCCGAAAACCTCCATCAGCAATTGGCGGTTCAGGCACTGCATCTTCCAGGGTGGCACCTACGGCTTGGACATTTTAGGTTCTAGCGGGGGGGCCAGCGGGAATCTGATTTGGGATGGTTGTGAATTTTACGACCTATCGCTTCGCGCTATCCGGTTCGGCGCGACGGGAAGTCCGCTGTGGGGCGACCGCATCATCGTCAAGGGCTCGATTTCCGATATTACGATTTCCGGCATTTCAGACGGCTTCGGCGCGAACGTCCTGGAGATTGGCAATGATTGGGTGCCGCTGGCTAAGACCCTGACTTTAGACGCGGGAACCATTACCGTCCCGGACAACATCCCAACTGGCTATCCGATTCATTTTGAGTTGGCGACGGGGGGCGGTGCGGCTGATCTTAACACCATAGCCGGCGGCATTCGGGGGCAGGTGCTTGTGCTTACTTCTGCGGATGGTGGTGACGATGTCACGGTAAAGAACGGGGCCGACAACATTCTTTGTGGCACCGATTTCACGCTCACTGTGCCTCTCGACTCCATTACCCTGATGAAGATCGCAACCGACGACTGGATCGCCATCGGGAAGCAGGACAACGCCTGAGTTATTTCCTCCTCCTACGCTGGCGCTCTGTCAGCAATTCCTGCAGCGCCGCCTGCATGCGCGGCCCGAACGGCACGGAGCCACCACCCTCGATAAGCAGCCGCTCGATGTAGGAACTGGCTGCAACTTCTAAGCTGTTCACAGGCTCATTTCGCTTGGCTCGATAGCGGAGAAGTTCCTTGAAAGCAGCGCGGGTGTGTGGCCCGAAGGGTAGCCGCCCAGGGCGCTCTGCGAGCAGTCGCTCAATGTATGGCGATGCAATTGGTTTGTCGTCCACCGCAGGATAATACAGCAGGAGGTTGCCGCCGTGAAGCTCCTCCTCCTCGCCGCGCTTCTGCTCTCGGGGTGCGCCAGCCCTGCGCCTGTGTGGCACGCCTACGAGCTTAGGATTGGTTTAGTTCGGCACGGTGAGAATGCCGTCGTGGATGGCGAGCGCGGAAGCCCGCTCGTCTATCGACATCCTCTTGAAGGCATCGAAGCAGGCGCGTTCAGCCGCAAGCTGTGCCGGAGATGCGTCGATGCGGAAGATTTCGAACTTGTCGAGGAAGTCATCCTCGATGTTCCAGTCGTCCAGCACAACGTGAAGGTTCCCGCCGACGCTGGAGTATTTGTACACCGCGTCAGCTAGGCGTGCCCCGGCGATCGTCTTTTCGGTGACGATCTTCGGTGATCCGTATTCTTCGTAGCAACCGATGCACATGCCTTGCATCTACGCCCCACGCGGCGGGCTTTCAAGCCGCAATCTCAAGGAGAAACCATGAAGCCGTTTATTCTGGCCGCATTTGCGGCCTTTACGGCCTGTCTGGCCGGCTGCACGACTGCATCGCAGTCGAACCTTGTGGCATCCATCACCAAGGGCTGCCAGGGCGAAGCGGCTCTGTTCCAGTCCTATGTGTCACTGGTGGAGAGCGGCGTCATCAAGTCCTCGAAACAGGTTGTCGCTGCTGACGCCGGTCTCAAGACCATCTGCGCCAATCCCGCCGGTATGGCAGACCCGTACACGGCGCTCGCGCAGCTTACTGCGGCAACTATCGTCGTCACGTCGGCGCTGAAGGCTGCGTCATGACGATGCCTGAACCGCGCACGGTGCTCGCTTACACGATCACCATCGCGTTCATTGGCGTGCTGGTCATGTTGATGCTTCGCCCCGTGGAACTGGACGACAAGACGGCCAACATATTGAACATCCTGCTCGGCGCAATGGTCGGGCAGCTCGTCAACGTCTACCAGTTCTTTTTCGGTTCGTCCTCTGGGTCGAAAGACAAGGACGAGGCCCTGATTACCGCCGCTACCAACACAACATCGAATGGAGAGCGGAGATGAGCGTGCTCACAATTCTCCTGATCGTTCTGATCGTGCTTGCACTCGGTGGCGGCGGATATGCAGGCGGGCCGTATCTCTATGGCGGCGGCGCTGTTGGGCTCGTGCTGCTTGTGCTGCTCATCCTGCTCCTCATGGGCAGGATATGACCGACGACTGGCACGGCGCGGCAGGGAACGAGCCCACCATGTCGCGGGGCAGGTTCGTGCTGCTCGTCATTGGCCTGCTGGCGCTGATAGCTCTTGCGGGGCTGGCAATAGCAGCGCTGTCAACAGGGGCGGGGATGTAGCTGCGGCTGGACGAGTGGGATTGCGGCCCGCGTCGTCCAGCCTAACCACCAACTCGCAGGAACGAGCGATGGCTGTGAACGAGTATCCGCACGCCTTGGTTAAGGGCGCGTTTCGACGATGATCGTCATGCAAATTCGAGGAGTTGGCGACAGCCTGCGCTTTCGGCTTTCGGAGTGGCTGCTTGCCGGTGTCATGCTGGCCTGGGGCTCGATGCTCCTCCTGCCGGACCCGCTATTTGTCCAGTTGCCGTCGATGGCGGGTATGGCGAGCATCGCCCCCGAGGGGGTGTGGGGGTTAGCCTGTTTTGCCATAGGCGCAGCCCGCCTTATCATTCTCATTGTCAACGGCTCCTGGCGCCGTGTCCACAAAGCGCGGGCTCTCTGCGCCTTTCTCTGTGCCTTGGTGTGGGCTTCTATAGCGGTTGGGCTTTTCAGGGGCGGGTTTTTAACGCCCGGCGTTGTCACCTACCCGCTCTTTGTTCTCGCAGACCTTTTCACCGTATGGCGAGCGGCGGCTGACGCTCGCATTCAAGACGAAGCGGCCAAGAGGGAGGCCGCTAAGGATGGCCGCGCCTGACCCGTCCGCGGAATGGTTCAGCGGACTGCCGGCCGGCGTCCAGGTCGGGCTTACCATCGCCACCGGTATCGCTGGATGGCTCGCTTATCACTTCGGCTACAGGCGCGCCCCTCCTGAACCCAAGCCGCCTACGACGGACGTGCAGGTTGTCTCGGGCGCCTTTGCCGACAGGCAAGCGCTCAAAGAGTTGGCGATGCAGATTGAACGTCTCGCCGACCTTATCGAGAAGCAGGTGGAAGCGCGGGACGAAGAAGCCCGAGAATCGCGCATGATCGACCGGATGATGGACGAGCTAAAAAAGCTAGAGAACGAGAAGCGGCGGGGCTGACTGCCTATTCCCCAGAGAGGGGAGGGGCAGGGAATTTAAAGGGGCATGGTCCAAGCCCAAAAATCCACGCCATGAACTCCAAGAATCCTCTAAGCGACGGGTGTTTCGGTGGCGTCTCGCTCATTCTCCCCTCCATTAGCCAATCCCCAAGCGAGCGCGGCCAGCATCAGTGATGCGCCAGCAAGCGGCATTGAACGCTCCTACCCCGCCTGTCGTTTCTGCAAATCCAAGGCGACGAAGATAGACAAGTAGTCCACGCGCCCAATCAGATGCACGACGATGTTCCCCGCACATTTCGGCGACTTCACGCGCCGTGGCTGGACACGTCAGTTTGGCGAGCACCCTGAGAACGCGCACACACGGCACCGAAAGTGGGACTTTTCTCTTTTTGTCCCCTTGGGAAGCCGTAGAAGCGTTCACCTCAGTGGGACGCGGTAAGTCGTTGTCATGCATCAGTTGCTCCATTCCGAGCCGAAGTACCAGTGGTAATATAAGCTATTGTTATACATGCTATTTTTTACCAGTGGGACTGGAGTGGGATAACCGAACTGCCAACTTGGCGAAAGCATTGTCAGCCATCTTGGCTCGGTTCGCATCGCGCGTGTAATTCTCCACCTGGCGCAGCGTGCTGTGTCCCGTCACCGCCATTATCTCCTCCACCGTCGCTCCATTTTCGGCCAGCCTTGTCGCTGCGGCCTTCCTGAGCCCGTGCGCTGAGCACTGCGGCAGGCCGGCTTCGTCGCACCACGCCCGCATCTTGTTGCCGAAGCCCTTCGTCGAGAACGGCTTGCCGTACTCGGTTACGAGGAAGACAAGGTGTCCTGTAGGAGTCGCAACAATGATGTCGTTAAGCTCCCTGGATAGGGGTAGGTCCACGTGGACGGGCTTCCTGTGCTCATTCTTGGCCTGAACGAAACGGATGCGCCCGTTACGCACATGTTGTGGCCCGAGGCGGACAGCATCCTCTCTGCGTCCCGCCGTATAGAGTAACAGAGCCATCGCAAGTCGGGCTCTTGACCCCACTTGGTGTACGTTTTCATATTGCTTCACCTCCTCAACCGTCCACGTGTGGAAGCCTTCGCTGTGGTAGGCGATAGGCTTCACCTCAATCGTGGGGTTCGCGTCGACCTCGCCGGCTTCGACCGCCCACGCGAATAGCGCCTTGAGAGATGCGAGCGTGCTATTGGCGACAGTCGGCTGCTCGGCCCATAAATCCCGCACCTGGCGGACATGCTTGGGCATCATGCGCTTGGCTGGTAGGTGGCCTCTAGCCTCGCATACCCGGTCAAGGTAGCGCCGCCTCCATTCTTTTGTGGCCTTGTCCAATCGACGCCAGACCGGATCCTGGTAAAACGCTAGGCAAAGTGCCGATAGTGAGCCCTTTTCGGCACTGAAATGGCGTACTTCGGATCCAGCCTCAATCGCCTCCTGATAGGCTTGCATGAAGGCTGGCGTTCCAGGCGTTTCCCGAATCCGAACCTTGCGCTTGCCGGGCTGTCGGACGTAGATTCGCACGTTGCCGTAGCGGTCCACGTCCTCGATGATGTAGCGCAGCGTGACCTTCATGGCGGTCTCCCTCATTTTGAGGGCATGATAATTGTGATATGATTCGAAGTCAGCGCGATGCGGTACGCCGCTAGCACTCCCCAGGTTCCGACTTGGGGTCATGCCGCCGCTTCCTTGTCCCACGGGTTGTCGTCGGCAGCCTCCTCACCATCGGGGAGGGCTGCAAACGCAGCGTCAAGCGCGAGCCGGTCCCAGACTCGCCGGCTGTGAATATGTTTGGGGATAGGCATCTGCCCGTCCTTCACGAGCTGGTCGAAAAGGCTCGGGCTAATCGATAGATACGCAGCCGCCTCCACGCGCGAGAGCCCGCGCGGCGGGCAGGAGAGCGGCAGCGGGGCGGGCTTCATTCCCGCTCCTCCTCGCGCTTCACGGGAGGAGCAGACAGCTTTTTCTGTAGCTCCTTCAGCCGCTCAAGAACGTCAAGGATGAATTCGGCCCCAATGTCGTCCGTCATCCGCGATTGGATGTGGAGCGGTTTATTGCGTCCGAACCAAATGAATAAATGACCGTCGCCTTCAGCCATCATCCGCCCTCCGCTTTGGCCGGCTCGGCGGGGAGGGTGCGGTCTATAATATCGCGGGCAGCACAAATGGCTTTTAAGTAACCATCCTGCACGTTCGCCAGCGCCTCCCGCGCCCCGTCCAGCGATTTGCGGAGGGCGGCGTTCTCGGCGGTGAGGCGGACGACTTCTGGCCGAAGCTTATATATTTGGTCCGATCCTACTTCCGCTGCTTTTTTGTAATAGGCCTCACCATCTTCGGCGCGCTTTAAGTCCTCCTCCGCCCGCTTCTGCGCGGCGAGGGCTTCGGCGAGTTTGGCTTGCAGCTCTTGTATTGTAGCTTCGGCCGCGCGATGAACGATCATGTGCTGGTCGTGAATACCTAATCGCTTCCGCTCCGCCTCTTCCCGTGCCGCGCGCTCGGCGTCGTTTCGCTCTTCCGCTTCTCCGAGCGCCTTTCCGAGTATTCTGATGTCCTCGGCGCGCTTCTGGCTCCACTCCGCTGTCTTCTCGTGGGCCGCGCGCTCGGTGGCGAGGGCGGCCTCTAGCTTGTAGACGTGCTCTTCCAACAAAATGACGGTTCGGATAACGCCGCCAAGCTGGACCTTGGTCGGTTGTGCATGGGAACTAACTCCCAAGCCCTTGGCTTCACGAATGCGCTCCTGGAGTTCGAGCGCCAGTTCCGGCGACGGGGCTTGCGCCCCAGGCTCAGTCGCCGAGCAGCCCGCAGGCGTAGGGGTTGAGTTCGGGCCTGTGCTGCTGCGCTGCGATGAACCGGGCGCATCGGGCGAAGAAAACGGCTTGCCAGACGGTCGGCCGTCCGCCTCCGTGACGCTTTCGGCGCTGGATGTGATAGCAGTGGAAGAAGACGGCCCAGCCGTGGATGTAGTTCCGCATGGTTCCTCTTGCGCCCCAGGCGAAGGCGTTGCGCGCTCACGCTTGTATTTATGCTCTGGCGTTTCTTCAGGACATGGCTGCTCCGGTGGTGGTCGCCCTTGTGTGTCGTTGAGCGACACTCCGCACATGCCGCAATAGTCCAATTTAGGATCAATGCCTTCGATCTGATGCGACGGGTGGAAGTGCGCCCTAGGCGAAGGCGGGTCAGGCTCGTCATTCTCCAACGTTGGATGAACGAAGTCGGCCTCGTGCTCTGCTATGAACGCGAGGTCTTCTTCCGTTGCTGGGCGAATTTCGAGCGAAGGCGGGTCCGCCTGGGGCTGCGCTATGGCGAAAGTTACCGGCTCAACTATTTTGTTCCCTGATATTCTGGGCTCGTCCTGGGGCTGCGCTGGCGGGGATGGTGCGGCGGCGAGCGCTGCGGCGAGAGCGGTTCGCATCCTGTTGTAGTCCAACATAAACAGATGCTCTCGCCATGACTTGAGAGCTGCCTTCACCTGTGCATCGCCCGGCTGCGTGTCGGCGCTCATGATGTGGCCTCCGGGGCGGTGGGGAGGGGCATCCAGTGGGTGGGTTCGGACTCTGTTGTCTCCCAATCCTCGCGCCAGAAATCGCTCGTGATTGTGTAGACGGAACAGAACCAAGCCCCGCCTACGAACGCTCCAACGAGGATGTCTTTGCCCTTCGGCGCTGTCTCAATCGGCTGCCACGCCCCGCAACGGCGTGCGGTTGAAAGGGCGTCGGCGGCGCGGCGGTATAACTTGGATGGGTTTGGGTAGTTGGGTTGGCCATCCCAAACTTTCGCTTCACGCTCAAGCTCCGCGATCAGGGCGTCGAGGTCGGGGGCGGGGGTCATGACCAAAGCACCGTTGATTTGACGACGACTTCTTCCGTGTCCTTGTCGACTAGGACGAGTTCAAGAAGAGGCCGTGGCGGGGGACCGTTGAAACGAGCCTGACAGACGCCAATGCACGGAGTCGTTGCCTTCGACCGTTGCTCCGCAAGCAGGGCAAGTCGGGTGCGTTTCTTCGTCGATACAAGGGCAGTAGTCTGGTCGTTGCCTCATGCTCCCTCTCCGCTGTTGGCCGAAGGGAGGAGGGCGGCTTTGGCAACGGCACGCCATAGTTCTGCCTCGGCAGCGTATGGCTTCCACATCAGGTCTTTCGTATGCTTGTAAAACGCTTCATGCACTGCTTTGGCCGCCGCCTCGCGGTCCGCCACGGAGGGCTGGCGGGCGTGTTTTGCGCACCGCTCGCGGACCTGCGCCTCTAGTTCGTTGAGCATGTCCTCTGTGGTATCGCCGTGGCCGGTAGCGTAGCTATGTTCGATCATCCAGAGAGCGATCGCATTGTGCGCGGGAGTAGAGAGAGCTGCGCGGGCGACAGATCGCCACGTATCAGCCTCAGCCGGATAGTCTTTGATGACTTCGTTCCAAGGCACACCGGGGGGATCGAAAAAGGCAATGCGCGCACGCTCTGCCGCCGACTCCACATCATCGGTCTGATGGTGGGCGAGAACGGATGCGAGGGCGGCGCGAGCGACGATGCGCAGACGCTCCTTGTGAGCTTCCTTGAAGTCCCGGTATTCGCCGAGCAGCTCTCCGGGCCAGTTTACATCGGGCTCGGCTGTGGATTTGTCGATAAGGAACCAGGGCGGATAGTAGGGAGGCCCGTAGCCCTTCTCGTTGCCAGACGTGCCTTCAACCTCGTAGCGATGCCACGCTTCGCGGATGCGCTCGGCCGCCGCCTCCACCGCATCCTCGGCCGGGGCAAGGCCAAGGTCAGCCTCGATTTGCTCCAACGTACAGCCGCCGGCGCGATAGTATTCTGCGAATGCCTGAATTGCGGCGTGCAGGTCGGCCGCATCCTCGGCCGGAGCGAGAGGTGGGAGCGCGGCGATCTCGCGGGCGGCATTTTCGATCTGCCATCCAGGCACCATAACGGGTAGGTGAAATTTGAGAATGCGCTTGATCTGCTCAATCCGCTCGCCTAGCTTGTCTGGGGCGGTCATAGTTCAAAGACCCTCGGAGCGAATGGGGCTTGTTGGTCGGCGGCAAGGCAAGGCCAACCAGCGCCAATTGCCATCGCGTTACCTATTGCCGATGCAAACAGATCGCTTAACTCGGTCGGGACTTCATAGCTAAATCGGCCGTCTAGGATGAAGTCGATAGTGTTGCCTCGGTCGTAAGCGCGTAGGCGAGGCACTAAGCGGCCATCGACAATAACCGAGTGTCCACTTAGTTCTGGCCCTAATTCAACTTTACCGCTTGCCGATTTTGTAAATTCAATGACGCTCATATCATCCTCCTCGCCCACGGGGGGCTTGTGCTCGCATGGCGTCGGCGATGGCTTGTGATATGCGAGCCACCACATCCTGATACTGCTCGTCAGTCGCGCAGCCTCGAATTGGCCGAGCGCAATGCCGCGCAACGCTGTCGATGTTGATATCAGCCTCGTGCTCGTCATCCTCATCAGGCGCATAGTAGTCGTGCGGCACATCCCATCCGGGCACTGGCATTGCTCTCTCCTTCCAAGCTCGCTCTTCCGGCCCGCCTGGCGTTGTGTGTGCATCCAGAATGTCTCCGGCGTTGCCAGGAGGCTCAAGGACGTGCGGGCCGAATTGGGAGTCGCGGGTCATGCCTTGGCCCTTCGCTGGTGCTCGCGAATAATCTGGACGCCTGCCTGCTCGTCTCCGCTCACCCTCCAAAGGGACAGCGCCAGTACGAACGGATCAATGCCGACTGACTTCCAAAACGTCAGTTCGAACATCCCGTGCTGAGATTCACTCCCGAATAGGTGATGCTCAGCACAAAGCGGTGTAACCCAGTGGTCATCCGGCTTTTCGGCTGCGCCCGTCTGGCGCTTCCCATGAAGGGATGACGCAGCCCGAAGATGAGCTGCATGGATGTTGTGGTTCGGGCAGCCCGGGAAGGCGCATGGCAGCGTGCGTATCCAAGCGCAGTGGTTCTCCACCTTCTGCCGCTTCTGCCGTTGGCGTGGCGCTGAGAAGGCTGTGGGAGATGACTGGAGACGGAAGGCCATTTCAGGCGGCCCTCCGTCCACGCCGCTGGTCACCGTCGACGCGCATACCCGTCATCGTCTCGACTTCGGCGCGGAGTTCTTCACTCGTCACCCCAGGCAGGAAGTACTTGGCGATCGCGTCGCACACCCGTTCGTAGAATGCGCTGAATTCGGTCTGGTCCATCTTGTTGAAGGCGATGGACTGCGGGATGAAGCCAACGGCCCCGGTCGGAAGTTCGATGCGCTTCCGATGCCCTACCGTGATCTTGACGGCATCAACGAAGTCCTCGACGGTCGGGTAGCGGTCGTTGTCGAGGTTCTGCCAGACGAGCGACATGAGCGCCCAGAACATGCGGTGGTGCTTGATGTTCCGCGGCTGCTTCACCTCGACGGTCAGAATCTCTCCTTGGCCGATTTTGCGCATTGCATCCTCGCCGGCCTCATCGACCGGGCGCAGGGCTCCGAGATGTTTCGCGGCGAGGAACTTGGCCATTATCCGGCATCCAGCGGGTGAAGTTCGTTGCCTGCCTTGTCGACGTAGGGCTTTTCCTTGCCGTTCGGGACGAAGGTGGTCTGCGATGCGCCGCCGCGGATGGCTTTAATGCGGGCCTTAGCGCGCGCCTTCAGGTCCGTCTCTTCGGCTGGCGAGAGGCGGAAGCGCCGGTTGGCTGGCGCGGCATTATCCCACCACGCGTTGACGGCGCCTTCCGTCTGCAGGCTTTCAATATGGTCGTGGCACCATTGGACGTATTCGGCGCGGCTCTGTGGCTCGGCCTTCAGAACACTGTCCTCTGGAGCAAGGCTTCCAGTCAGTTGCTCCCGCAGCGTCAGCGCCTCGCCTGGCTCTTTGCCGAAGTCCATCCGCCGCTTGTCGAACAGTTCATCGGCTTGGTCTCGGAATGTCTGGTTCCATGTCGCGTATTCGTTGGCCTGGTAGTCACGCTGCAGCCGGTCAACGGCAACGACGGACTCGCACTCCGAAAGCTCGTGCTCAAGTTTCGGCCAGACGTTCTCGCGCTTCAGTGCGGCACTGGACTTGCGGCTATTACGCTGTGGTAGGTCTGCCGGCGGATGCTCGTCGGCATCCTGGCCCTTCTCACCTGTCGCCACTTGGAAAAGTGAGCGCATGAATTGCTTGAGGGTGTAGGACTGGGCGGCACCGAATGCCTGCGAACCCATAGACGCATTGACCATGATGGAGCGCGTTGGCCTGTGCGCCCACGTCTCGCCGCTCGAATGCGCTAGCGTGAAGCGGAAGCTCAACAGGAGCCATAGCGTCTTCGTGGGCCTCCCGTTTCTGTCTGTGCTCTCGCCTTCGCGTAGGGAAAATTGCTCTTCGTCTTGGATTATCAGGAGACCATGTTCGCCACAGATGGGTCGAAGCGCTTCGAGGAAGTCGTCCACAGATGCGAACTGATAATTCCCGTGGCTGTTTCTCTCGCCGCGAGCGAGCTTTGGAACTGCCGTCATAACTTGCGCGATAGCGTTGGCTACCTTCGGAGGCATCGGCGGGACGCCAGAAGAGGCTGGTGCTGCCGCTTGAAAGTTTTCGGTTTCGCTCACTGTGTACTCCTCCGCGTGGTGATGATCTGCCGGACAAGAGATTGTGAGACGTTGAAAGCGCGAGCGATTACCGAGAACGTTAAGCCGGCGTCGCGCATCGCCAGCATTGCCGTAATTGAGGCATCGCTGAGCGGGTCTCGACGGAAACGATCATTCATGTTCTCTGCGCGCGTGCCCCACCGGAGATTGGTGAAATCGCAGTTGCCCTTGTCGTCGTCGAGGTGACGACATTCCTTGCCTGCAGGACACGGGCCGTAAATCATCTCGGCGACTAAGCGATGGCCGTAGCGTTCGACGCGCTTGCCGTCGTAGCGCGTCATCTCGTATCGCTTGTATGGCCCAGACTTCGGGCTAAGCTTCCTCGGCTTTAGGCCGACGAGAGAAATCACGTCACCAGTCGCGCTGATGAGATAGTCAGGGAACTCAAGCAAATTTGCCCAGTAGTCTCCTGGCGCAAACAGGGCGCTAGCAGCGGAAAGCTTCTCAGCAGATGGCGATTGCATCATTGTCCTTCGTCCTTCTGGGCTGACTGTCGTTCCCGTCGCGCTTTCCAAAGCTCAAGCCGCGCCTTCGCGATGCACAGGTCGCGCGCCCAGCCCGGCGGAAAGCTGGCGGCTTCGATGCGGTGCTGAGCGGCGCGGAGGAGGTGGGTCACGAACGCCCCGCGCTTCCGTCGCCACGCCACCCCGCAGCCTGATGCTTGCGGTAGATTTTCTCGAACTCGGCGAATGCTTCGGTCATGCGCTTGCGCTCAGATGGCGTGCGCCACGTGATGGGCTGCCGAAGCGGGCTTGCGACGCGCTCAGCCGGCGTAAGGATGACGAGCGGGGCGGCGGTCATGACGCGGCCACGATGATGGCGGTAAGAGAAGCGAGAGCCATAAGCGCGGCGTTTCCATAGTCGCCTCGGTTAATATTCATCCGCACAAGAAAGGCTGCGAGCGTCGAAAGACAAAGCAAGGTTATTTGGATGACGAACTTTGTCACGACACGAACCCCACGAAAGCCGTCAGCCCGACGACCACGAACGCGAGCCCGACGCCGACCGCATCGAGCAGCGGCGTGGAGGTGAGCAGCCAAGCGTGCAGCGCGGCGCGCGCCTGGGCGGGGCGGAGGAAGGGGGTCATTTTGAGGCCTCCTTTTTCTTGTCTCGCGCAATCAATGCGAGGCGCATCGCAACGCTTTCGACATAGGCCCAGTCAACGTCGCCATCGGCTCCCAGTGTCTCTGTAAGCAGATCAACGAGGTTCAAGACATCGTGGAAACTTGCGTTCATGACCTGCTGTCCTCTTCGTCGCCCGGGTCGTAGTCGGGCTCGACGGGCTCAGGCTTGTAGAGCTTCAGCTCTGCAATCAGCGCTTCTGTCAGCCGCTCGTGTTCCTTGCGCAGCTTTGCCAACTGCTCTGCCGAATACAGCCGCAACCATGCGATTTTCTCAGCGGCCTCAAGCACAAGCTCGCGTGGGGCATGGCTGGCCTGCATGCGTAGGCGCTTCACGATGTCGGGTGTCATGGTTCTCCCCATGTCGCTTGTGGAGCCGCCCCGAAGGGCGGCCTGCAGAAGCGTCAGGCGGCGCACGTCACAAGCTGCACATCGGCAGCCGGATATTCGCGAAATTCGTCAGCGTAGAACTGCACCACTACCGGCGCATCGGCGGCGAGGTAGTTGACCAACGTGCCGCGCAAGCCGGCGTCTGTTCCGGCGACAACCTCGACCAGCTCCGTGCCGGTGAACGCAAAACCGAAGTCCTCGGGAAGCTTCACCAACTTCGTCCGCTTCGCCATCTCGCTCTGCTCCTCACTCAGTTCCGCGCCGAGGCGCTTCTGAATGAGGAGACGTTGCCACATGGACAACCATGTGTCCAGCGAAAAGTTGCGCAAGAGGCAACTTAATTTCTGACGGGCGATTTAGGAACCGAGCGGCGGCTCTTCGGACTCGGTGATCTTCTCGAGCGTATCGCGAGCTTGGCGCAGCTCGGCGACGGTCGGACGGGTGCCTGGCAAGAAGAACAGGTCTAACGTGTCACAGCCGCAAACGTCCGCAAACACAGCCAGCACGGAGAGCGACTGTCGGGACGGGTCGCTTATCCAGCGGGATACAGTGCTCTTATTCGTGTTGGCCGCGCGCATCACGTCAGCCTGCGAATGCCCGGTGTGGTCGAGCCATTCCTGGAGATAGACGCGTCGGCGTGTGTGGTGGCGGTAAGGCGCTGGCATCCAGAGAAGGCTACCAGTCGGGACTTTTGTTGTCGGGTAGCCAACTGGCAACGTTGCCTCTTGCGCAACCGTTGTCCATGTGGCAACGTATGCGAATGGAGAAGCGCCACCCACTCGCTGAATACCGCGCCACCCACGGCCTCACGATGGCCGAGTTCGGCGCGCTGATCGGCGTCGACAAGGGCACCATCTCCCGTTGGGAGTCAGGTGATCGGTTCCCTGGGCGCGAGTTCTGGACTCGCATCCGCGAAATAACCGGCCTTGGCGTTGACGACCTGTCGAACGCAATGCCCGTGCAGGACGCAGCCGAATGAGGCTAGCAGCGCCCTACCGTGCGGCCTTCGCGCAGAACCAGATCGATGGCGTCTTGTGCGACATCTCTCAGGGCCAGGTTGAAGCCCTGCCGCTCCATGATGATGCTCGCGACGAGCTGCCGCTCGTTGACACCGCAAGCCTTCCAGTCTCGGTAAAACAGCAGCCGGACGAAGGCGCCGTAGTCCTCCCGAATCCTGCCGCTGGCAAAAACATCCTGCACCGGCCACGGCTCGATAAGAGCCGGAGCCCGCACGGGCATCTCCATGTGCGTGATCTCCCCAGGGCACGCGCTCTTCCGGCGCGGCCAAGTCGGGAATGTGGGCAAGAAAAAGGCAGACGCGCAATAGGTGCGCCTCTTCACAAATCAGCGTGGTTAACGAGGGGCGTCGCCGCATGACCTCCGCCACGGTCATTCCGTTCCCCAGCCGCCTTCCGCCGCGCGTCTGCGCGATGATCGACGAGGGCATCTACCACGTCGTGCTGATCGCAGTCGGCGATGCGCGGGTGCGGGAGGTCGGAGAAGCGATCGCCGAGCTGAAGCGCCGGTTCGGGTGAGGGAGGGGGCGAATGAACGCGCATTGGACGCCGCCAAAACGAGGTCCGGGCAATCCGGGGGGCACGAACAGCCGCATTATCAACATCGGCGAGCTTCCTCCTGAGTTCATCGCTCGCATTGATGAAGAGGCGAAGAAGCGCGGGCTGACGCGCACGGGCCTCTGCAGGCGTCTTATGGAGCAAATCGCCGACGATAATTTGTTCGACGCAGTGCTGGACGACGCCTGACATGCGCAACTTCCTCTTCGCCCTTGCGCTCGCTGCGTTCGTGCTGGCCGCCACCAAGCTCCTCGTCCTGGCCGTGGCCGGTCACTGGCTCGCCGTTGGTATCGCCGCATCGGTGTGCGGTGCCGCGTGCTTCCTCGAGATTTGGCTCGAGGTCAGCGAGGCGGCCGAGCAATGAACCCCTCCGGCCTCATGTTTCCTGGGCCGGACACTGCCGGCGCCGTCCGAGGGCGTCGGCCTTTTATTCGAATTGCGGTCGGTGTGCGGTGCCCCGCCGGGGTTAGGGGCTACCGCTTTCACTGCACGCCGGGCAACGCCTTCCGGGGCGCCGCAATACTCAACTCTGCGCGCCTGATCCTCCCCAGACGACGCGCGGACAGGCCGGGAGGAAGCTCGGTCGCATTCCTCCCGGCCGCTCTCTTCAGCCGGCAGGCAGGGGGCCTGGTTCGCCAGCCGCTGAAGGATCGGAGCAATCAACTCGCCGATGGATGGAATGGGCGGCAACCCTTCCTCCTGAGCGTTCGGCGACGCGGTGTCTGTGTGTCTCATCTTCACGCCCAGAGAATGGACGTGGAGCTTTTGCAATGTGCGCAAAAAGAGTTTGCAACAAGGGGCGTAGCATGAGTAGCGCTGACGTGGCCGACTGTCAGTTCTGGGCAGGACGGCTTATCGAAAAAGAACGGCGTAGCGCTGGCGGGAAGCTGCCAGCCGTGATGGATAACGTATCTCGACGGTCTGGCGTTCGCTATGGAACGCTTTGGTCGTTGCGCTATCGTCCGCCTACTAACATCATAACCGAAGTCTACTTCAGACTTAAGGCACTCTACGAAGCTGAGCTGGAAAGCCAGGAAGCTAAGCTTCGGCACGAACTGATGCTGGCGCGAGCAGCGGGGCTCGATGAAGCTAATTCGGATAGTTATCGCGAGGCTGCGGCTCTTCTTTGCGAGAAGGAGAGCAACGCATGACCGAGTGGAGGACGATACCTAGCTTTCCAAATTACGAGGTTTCAGAGCGGGGCGCGATACGGCGGCGCACCGCGAGCAACCGGGCGCCTGCGGGCTCTGAGCGTCGCCTCGGTAGATTGTTCGGATACCCAACCCTTCAGCTCACACAGGACGGCCAGCGCCAGCGGAAGTTCGTGCACCAACTGGTTGCCGAAGCTTTTTTGCCGCCACAGCCGACGCCAGAGCACGAAGTTGCGCACAATGACGGCTCCAGAGACAACAACGATTTTCGCAACCTGCGCTGGGCCACCCGTCAGGAGAACATGCTCGACAAGGTCAAGCATGGCACTCATCAAACTGGCGAAGCGCATCCGAACGCAAAGCTTTCGAGGGTACGTATTTCGGAAGCGTTGATGCGTCACGAGCATGGGGAAACGCTTCGTGAGATAGCCCAAGACTTCGGTGTCCATGTAGACACCATTTCGCGTGCGCTACGTGGCAACACATGGCGTTCGACTTCTGTGGCATCGGCTGAGGATTTTCTTCGCGACGCGGAGAGCGGCCGATGAACAACGGCCTCTGGACACAGGAACGGGAAGCCGTCCTCAAAGCCGGCCTGAATGACGGGCTGTCCTATCGGGAGATTTCCGCGAAGCTGAACTGCGGGCTCTCAAGGAACGCCTGCATAGGCAAAGCGCACCGGCTCGGGATTCGCGGAGAGCCGACGCCAAATAAGGTGACCGCGAAGGCCATCCGGGAACGGAGGTGCCGCAGCGAAGCGCAGAAGCTCAAATGGACTGACCCAGACTTCTCTCGGCTCGGCCATCTGCATTGCGTCAGCATCCGGCCGTTGGGGCTTGCCGCGCGACAGGCAGCGGCGGATCTCCGACCGAGACCTCCGAAGCGCGTCGGCCCGCCGCCTATCGAGAGCCGCCCTACGCCCTTCCTAGAGGCTCAGAGCGGGCAATGCCAATACCCGCTCTGGGATGACCCGCGCCCGCCGATCGAGCAGCGCATGGTGTGCGGCGCGGAAGCTGACGGCACGTACTGTGCCGGGCACAAGGCGCTCTGTTTCACGTCCGCTAGCCAGCGCGACTTCGACCGCATCGCTTACCGCACAATGGGCCGCATTAGCGGCGAGAGCAGGATACTCGCAGCATGAGCCGATATCTCCTCCCTTTCGCCGGGAAGCAAGTCAGTGGCGGCGGTCACAATAGCTCAGCCGTGGTTCTCGCCGCGGCTCGCGGCGAAGCTGTTCGCGCCGTCAAGCAGGGGCAGAGAAAGGCGCGAACACTCCGCGAAATTGCAGAGGTTAGTGGCATCTCCCTCTCTGAAATCCGTGCAGCCGCTTTGAGGCTTCTCGAATGAACCGCTTCCCTCTCGCCGGAGCTGCGCTGATGCTCATGGCGGTGCCAGCAATGGCGTCTCCGCCCCCGATAGGGTGGCAAGGCAATATGAAGCCAGCCATCCTCTGCGACAAGCAAGAGCAGATCAAGGACATCTTCGAAGCTCTTCGCGTCAGCGAAGCATCTGCTGCGCAGAAGTATGCAGTCTATCTGGCGCAGAAGAACGCCAAGGATGAACCGACCTGCGTGGTAAGCGCAACGCAAGGCATGTACGGGAAACGCGCTGGCTTGGGAGAAGTGACCGTATCCGGGGCGACGCTCAAAGCTTGGGCACTACATGTGCTCAATCCTGTTGGCGAAGGCTGGCTCCTTTACATGGAGCCTGCAACGCCGGTTCAAGACTTCAACCGACCGGGGTGGGTGTGATGAAAGCGCTTCTGCTTTTCGGAGCGCTTATTGCGCTGCCTAGCACGTCCCATGCCCATGATTCCTGGATTAACTGGGGCGGCTACAAGGGTATCGACGGGACGCATTGCTGCGGTGAGAACGACTGCGAGGAAGTGCCGTCCGAGGCCGTGCATGTCACGCCTGGCGGTTACGCGCTGAGCTATCGCAGCCGCTTCACCGACTTAGGCAAGCCGCTCGACATCGCAGAAACCGTTCCGTTCGCGCAGACCCAAGCAAGCGAGGACGGAAAATACTGGCGCTGCCGCCGATATGACAACACGCGCCGCTGCTTCTTTGCCGGCCAGCCGGGGAGCTGAGCATGAGCGCCGAGCCAATTTGGTGGGCTGAAGCCCGTCGTCTTTCCGATGGGGGCATGAGCCTGCGGCTTGTTGCGCGTACGCTCAATGTAACCGAAGGAGCGGTGACGTACGCACTGAACGCAGCATACCGCGAACGGCATAAGGCAACAGCAAAGAAGCAACGGGCGGCCAGAGCGGCGCTGCCTCGGCGCCCGCGCGACACTGCCTACAACGCACGCCATGCATTGATGACGCGAGCGCGCCGCGCGGCAGAAATAACCGGAGAGCCGTTAGATTTTATCCTCATCCTATGGGGACATCCGCCTCGCTACGCAAGGCGTCAAGGCATGACGCCATGTATAGAAGGGAGTAAATACCTTGTCGAAAATAGGGCACAATAGCGGTGTTGCCGCAGACCAGCTTAAGTCCTTCATCGAGCGGATCGAGCGTTTGGAGGAAGATAAGAAGGGCATTGCCGACGACATTCGCGATATCTTTGCCGAAGCAAAGGGAAGTGGCTTCGACACGAAGATAATGCGGCAGGTTCTTCGGCTTCGAAAGAAGGACAGCGCAGAACGGCAGGAAGAGCAAGCCATCCTTGACCTGTATTTGCAGGCGCTTGGAATGCTCGCCGGCACGCCGCTTGGCAATGCGGCTATCGAACGTGAGTTCGGTCGGTCTGCATGACTCCCTGCATAATCGGTATCGATCCGGGCGTGGGCGGTGCGATTTCCTTCTATTTCCCGGAAGCCGTTGACCGCATTTGCGTTGAGGATATGCCTACCATCGGCAAAGCCGTCGATGGCGCTGCCTTGGCCCGTCGCATCGACCAGATGCGCCCAACGATGGCAGTCGTCGAACTCGTCCATTCCATGCCCAAGCAGGGCGTCAGCTCCGCCTTCAATTTCGGCGATGCGTTCGGCACCGTCAAAGGCGTGCTCGCTGCAATGCATGTTCCTATGCATCTGGTGGCCCCAGGACGCTGGAAGAAGCATTTCAGGCTCTCGGCTGACAAGGAAGAGGCGCGCGCGCTGGCGGTGCGTCTGTGGCCGTCTGCAGAGGGGTTAGGACGCAAGAAAGATCACGGGCGCGCCGAAGCGGCGCTCCTGGCCCGCTACGGCGCTGAAGTCATCCTGTTCGAAGTGGCGGTGGCGGCATGAAGCTCCTCCCCGCCTACGACCCGGACGACAACAGCCGGCGCGGCTACGAGCTCGGTATCGCTGCGGCTCGTGAGAAGTGCATCCGCAACGGAAGCATCCTCCCCGAGCCAGGGAACGCCACAGAAGCGCGTTGGGCTCGCGAGGGGCAGCGGAGGCCGTCCGAACTAGACAGCGTGCGCCAGGAGGGCCGGCGGTGAAGCAGCGCGTCGAGCAGATATACGACGCGACGCTCTGGCTGGGGGACTGTCGCGAGATATTGCCCATGCTCGCGAGTGAGTCCGTCGACATGATCTGGACGGACCCGCCCTACGGGCACGGCAATCATGATGGCGACTGGAATGCGCGCCTTAATACGCATCGCGGCATTGAAGGGCGACCAATTGCCAATGACGATGCCGCAGGAATGCGTGAGGTGGTCAACTACGCCTTACGTGAGGCCGCACGGCTCCTGAAAGCTGACTGCTGCTGCTGCTGCTGCTGCTGCTGCGGCGGCGGCGGCCCTAAGCCAACCTTCGCTTGGGTGGCCGACAGAATGGACAGGGACGGGTTGGCGTTCTTCCATTCGGTTATCTGGGACAAGCTTAATCCTGGCCTTGGTTGGCGCTACCGACGCCAGCACGAGATGGTCATGGTGGCGCACCGAACTGGCGGCAAGCTGCTCTGGGCGGATAATAGCCGGGCGGTGCCTAACATCTTCTCGCTCATGCCGCCGAGAGAGCGAGAGCACCCAAACGAAAAGCCGCTCGGCCTCGTCGAGCACTTCATATCGCTGCATTCGAGTCCAGGGCATCTCGTCGTCGATCCGTTCATGGGAGGCGGAACCACTGGCGTTGCGTGCGCACTACTCAATCGCCGCTTCATCGGGATCGAACTTGACGAGACGCACTTCGAAACTGCTGTCCGGCGAATAACCAAAGCCTACCGCCAGCCCCGCCTATTCTCCGAGCCACAACCCCAGCCCAAGCAGGCCGCGCTCTTCGGGGAGGACGCTGCGTGAGACCATTGAACCGCGCTGAATGGGAAGTCCGCGACCGAACGGACCACTATGTCTACATCATGGGCCATTTGGATGCGCAGAACTGCGTGACTGGCCCGACGAAAGTGGGCATCTCGGTCCATCCGCAATATCGACTTAAGCAGGTGCAGGCGGACGAGCCCGGCAAGATCGTGCTCGTTGCGATGTTTTCCTTCTGGAAGCGCGCGCACGCCTACAGGGTAGAACAGACGTTTCATCGGGCATGTGCCGATTATCGCTTGCGCGGCGAGTGGTTCGACATTGAGCCATTTCAAGTCGTTGGCTTGATGTCTAAGAACCTGCGCCAGTTCCAGGAGCAGGTACTCGGTGCCGATGGCCTCGACGACGTTTTGGCTTCGAACGACTACCTCGGCATTCCAGGCGAATATCACGGCATTCCCGCCAAATGGTTTTCGTATCAATGAGCATCCAGCCCGCCGTTCTTGACGCCCTTTTGGCTGCCGGCGCGACGGCCGAGATGATTGTGGCTGCTATCAAAGCTGATGCCGCTGAAGGCGAAGCGAGGAAGGCTGCGAAGCGTGTAAAAGACGCCGAAAGACAGCGGCGTCACAGGGCGTCACGCTCGGTCACGCGTGACGGCGCGTTAGTCGCCGTGACGCCCCCTAGCAAAGAAATACCCCCCAAACCCCCTAAAGAAACTCAACCCCCCGAGGTGTCTGCTAACGCAGACACGCCGGCTCGTGATTTTTTCGAGGAGTTCTGGGCAGTCTACCCACGACGGGAAGGCGATAACCCGAAAAAACCGGCCAAGCTGAAGTTCGAGCGGGCCATTCGCCGTGGCGCTGATCCGAGCGCCATCATCGAAGCTGCTCGGCAATTGGCAAAGGCGCATCCAACGCCGACGCCCTTCGTGCCACAGGCTGTCACCTGGATAGGCCAGGAGCGCTTCAACGACGTGATAAACGGCCATCACGCCACTGGCCCGCCGATCGACATGTCGCATCTCGTGAAGGTCACGAACCTCGATCCTCAATGGCGACGTGTCCAGGACAAATTCAAGCAGCAACATGGCCGATCTCTCAACCTCAGCGAATTCTACGCGCCGAAGGAATGGCTCGGCTGATCTCCGCACGCTTCACCGGAAAGACTCAGCATGATGGATACGACCCGACGCGGTTTTCTCACGGGCATGTTGGCTGCTGGCGCTGTTGCAGCGCTTCCAGCCATGTCCAAAGCGTACGTGCCAACGTTGCATGGCGATCTGATCCATGACGATACGGAGGCCCTTCAAGCCCTTCTCGATGGAAAGTCTATCATTCGAGACGGTCAATTACTGGAGCCTATCGCAGGTCAGCCGATCGTCTTACAAGGTGGTAGATACCTGGTGTCAAATACGTTGCGCTTAACGGCCAGTAACACGGTAATCCGAGACGCGTATTTCAAGATTACTGACTCTGTGAAATATTGTATTCAAGCGGAGGGTGCCCGAGACCTCACTTTGACAGGCTGCATAGTTGAAGCAACGTCTTTCAAATTTGATCGCCATCCCTCTGAGGTTACGCTGAGGATATCTGAATGAGCCGTGGCCGGCCAAGACGGACAGACGCAAAGCGAGGGGCGACAGGAAAAATCATGACGATGGAATATCAGCAGGATGTGCGCACCGTTGCTCAGTGGAACCGCTACAGGGACCACGTGAACGAGCTGATGCTAGACCCGCGCATTGCCACATCAGCCGGTCGGCTGTTTCTGATGAAGCGCCTGACCCATGCGCAATTCAATGCAGCCACGCGTTGGGCGGAAATGCTCGATCTCTACGATGTGCTAATCCTCGGGAAGCGCCGCGTAGCCAAGTCGCAGAGCTTCGAGCGTTCAAGTCCGGGAGAATCCCCCGAAAAATGGGGTGAGCAAGAACGAGTTGAGGAGTTCCTGAGGCATTTCCGGTCAGCACATGCGGCACTGCTCGTTGCTGGGAAAATATCTGAGGTCGGCGTGAACCGTTTGTGTCGTGACGAGGGAGTCGGCGCCTATTTCGATGACATTGCTCGTGGGTTAGATGCGCTCGCCGCCCATTGGGGCTTGACAGGGAAAACGAAAAATGCCAAGCGCGATAAATAGAGGCTGGCAGTGCTTTGAAAGCGCGCCGGCCTTTTTCGTTGGTAACAAGTTCTGAACAATGCCATTCGTCAAAGGCCAGAGCGGCAATCCAAGCGGCAGACCAAAGGTCGCCTTCGAAGTGCGCGATCTTGCGCGAGAGGCTTCGCCAAAGGCAATCCGCAGGCAAATCGAGTTGATGGACTCGGAGGACGAGCGCGTTGCGCTTGCGGCGACAGAAGCGGTGCTCAATCGCGGCTACGGCAAGCCAATCTCTCAGGTCGAGGTTGGCAAGCCTGGCGAGTTCGAAGAGCTAAGCCTTGAGCAGAAGAGGGAGCGTGCCGTTGGGCTTGCTCGGCAACTTGGAATCGGCGGTATCAGCCCTTCCTCCGGAGCAGTTGGAAACGGTGCTGCGCCAGCTAGAGGAACTACGCTACAATAGGTTGGCGCTTTACACGCCATACCCAAAACAGCGTGACTTCCACGAAGCGGGGCGGCGCTACCGGGAGCGCCTTCTCCGAGCCGGCAATCAGTGCGGCAAGACACTGTGTGGCGCTGCTGAAGTTGCCTACCATCTGACAGGTGACTATCCGCCCTGGTGGGTGGGCCGCCGCTGGGATGCGGCTATCCGAGTGTGGGCAGGCGGCAAGGATTCACTGACGCTTCGAGATAGTGTCGGCGTCTTGCTTCTGGGTCCGCCTGGCGAGCGTGGAACGGGCTTCATACCGAAGGACAAGATACTCGACATAGCGCCAGCCAGGGGCGTTGCTGACGGTGTGGACTACGTGACAGTGGCTCACGTGTCGGGTGGGCAATCGAGGCTGGCTTTCAAGAGCTATGACCAGGGCCGTGAGCGCTGGCAAGCCGCTACTTTGGAGCTGGTATGGTTCGATGAGGAACCTCCGGCGGAAATCTACACGGAGGGTTTAACCCGCACCAATGCGACGGGCGGGTGCGTGTTCATGACGTTCACGCCGCTACTCGGCATGTCTGAAGTGGTGAGGCGGTTCTTGACGGAAGAATCGCCCGATCGTCACGACACCAACATGACGATTGAGGATGCTGAGCACATCCCGCCGGATGAGCGGGCTCGCATCATCGCCAGCTACCCGCCGCACGAACGGGAAGCGCGGACGAAGGGCGTGCCGATCCTTGGGTCCGGGCGTATTTTCCCGATTGAGGAGGCGGCGCTCTCGGTCGAGCCGTTCCAGATTCCGCGCTACTGGGCGCTGATCGGAGCGATGGACTTCGGCTGGGACCACCCGTTCGCTGCTGTGAAGCTGGCGTACGATACGCAGGGAGACGTTGTTTACGTCACGCAGACCTATCGTGCGCGCGAGGAGACGCCGATCCTGCATGTGAGGGCGTTGCGTGCCTGGGGCTCTTGGCTGCCCTGGGCGTGGCCGCACGATGGCCTTCAACACTCGAAGGACTCTGGGGAGCCACTGGCGAAGCAATATCGCTCCAACGGGCTGAAAATGCTCGGGAGCCATGCTGCGTTTTCGGATGGTTCGGCGGGTGTTGAGGCTGGCATTTTCGACATGCTGGAGCGCATGCAAACTGGGCGGCTCAAGGTGTTTTCCCATCTGAATGACTGGTGGGAGGAGTTTCGTCTTTATCATCGGAAAGAGGGCAAGGTCGTCAAGGAGCACGACGATCTGATGGCTGCGACCCGGTACGGGATCATGGAGCTGCGGCATTCACTGATCGAGCCGGGGCTGACGAAGCGTCCAAAGCCGGAGTTCACTGATCCTCTGGCGGCATATCGGACGCAGCCACAGAAGGTTTGGCGATGAGCATTGCGCATCAATACGGATTGATCCGTCACGCTGAACCTGCGGGCAAGCGGCTTGTCAGAGCTGCGAAGCAGGCGGCGGCCATCGCAAAAGGCGAAGCGGAGCCTGCGCGCGTTACCAAAATTCGCGTTACCGAAAATCAGGGAATTTCGGTAACAGGCAGGCGTGGCCGTCCGAAGGCTGAGACGAAACTCTCTGCAGCCGAGAAGCAGCGCGCCTATCGCGCTCGCAAGAAGGGCAAGGCATGAACCGCGCACCGTTCATCAGCGTCGTGGTCGAAGACTGGAAGTGCGAGACCTACACGACTGTCGTGCTGCCGCAGCCAAGCGTTGACGATATGTGGCGCGCGATAGCCGAGAGGGTTCGGCCTCCGTCGTTGGGCACTGTAGACCGCTTTCTCGATGGCATGACGGGCTGCGAGGCCGTGACGTACTACGACAGCGCAATCGTCAAAGCGGCCGAGCGCTTGGAGCCAGCCTTACAGGCATGGTCGCCTAAGCCCAAGCCCAAGCGCCGCATCGAATACGAGCGCTACTTCCCGGACACGCGCTGATCACTGGCGGACATTCGCTGCTGGCGGTGGGCGGCCATAGCCTTGGTCTGACATTTCTTGCTGCAGTATTTGGCCCGCCCGAAGATTGTTGATTGACGGAAGTCTGTCCTACACACTTGGCAAATCCTAGGAGGGCCTTCGCCGGCTAAGGCGCGGGCCTTCGCGTGATGCTCCTTGGATTCGAGCGAAAGATACCCGCGCTTCCGGCCTAGCGTAGGTTCTGGGCATTTGGGGTTGAGAGCGATGCCGACAGGCGCTCTCTCGGACATCGCTTCCGATAGAGTGGAAGAGACAACGCCGGTTTGCAGGTTGAAGCCGGCCGCGCGTTTGAAGTCGTCGGCCGTAATGCCGTGTGTGGTGTTCATGTGAAGAGACAGGTTGTGGCCTATCCATTCGCAGCCATCGACAAGGCATGGCAGTTCTTGCTGGGTAAGAAATTCGTCAAATCCCTGTGGGAGCGCGATGCGCTCTGGGGAGGCAACCCATCGGTCGAAGCGTTTCGCGAAATAGGCGCGATAGCATCGGCTGTTGCAGAATCGGCGCTTCGCCGACGGTAAGGCGTAGAATTCGTTACCGCATTCCTTGCATGTGATGGCGTTTGCGGCGCGATATTCTTCTAGGCGCTTGGCGTGGGTCACTGCGGCTGTGTCTCTGTTGTCCTTCAGCATTTCCTTGAATTTGGATGACGCGACATAGCAGGCCATAGAGCAAAATATCTTTGGTATGCGTGATTCAAACATGTTCCCGCAGGTTGGGCATGGGCCGTATTGAGGCTTCGGCCTTCTAAATCGCTCGCTTAAGCCGGCCTTTCGGCAGGCAGGGGAGCAATACGGAGTAGAGTTGTTGTATTTGGCGTGTTGCACCTGCTTTTTGGTGCCACAGAAAATCGACCCGCAATGGCCGCAGGTTAGGTCAACGGCTTCTTGACTCATTGGGGCATCCTTTCGCTAAGGCGGTAGTGGCGCTCCAATAAGACATAGCTGCGGGAAAGTAAACGACTACGGCGTAGTGGGCCGCCGACATTAAGCGCCCGCACATAGCCTCATCGACGGCCTCTTAAGCGCAAGCCGGGCACCAAGCCGGCCGGATCGCAGCGAGCACCCGTGCGTGCGGGCACAGGAGAACTAGCTATGTTTCGGCCAAGCTTTGCGAACCAGATGCGCTATCACATCTGGATGGACGACTTCGACAACTTCGAAGCTGATCAGTGGGTCATCACCACGACGGAAGCCGGCGCTGGCAATGCGACTGAGACCATCACGAATGCGCGTGGCGGCATCCTGCAGGTTCTCAACGACGATGCTGACGATGACGCCGACTTCTTCCAGTGGTCGGGGGACGATGCGTCCGGTGCCGTAGAAACGTGGAAGTACGTTGCGGGGAAGCGTCTCTATTTCGAGATGCGCGTCAAGATGTCGGAAGCTACGCAGAGCGACTTCATCGCTGGCCTTGTGATCACCGACACCACACCGCTCGCCAACACGGACGGCATCTATTTCCAGAAGGACGACGGCGACGCCCTGCTGGATTTCCACGTCAACAAGAACTCCACGTCAACGGATAAGACGGGGGTCGCAACGGTTGTTGATGACACGTGGATGGTCATCGCGTTCTACTACACGGGTGGTTCGTCCATCCGAGTGTATGTGAACGGCGTTCCGGTGAGCACGGCGTCCATTACCAACGTTCCTGACGATGAGGAGCTGACGCTGACGTTCGGCTACCAGAACGGCTCTGCGGGCGCGAAGTCGATGTCGATCGATTACATCTTCGTGGCTAGTGAACGCGATAGCCCGTAACTATCGACGGAAGCCGCGGACAATTGCCTTAGCGTGATTGTCCGCGGCTACGTACCAATCGTCCCAAGCATTGTCATCGTCTGGGGCTGGTCCGGCTGCGTCGAATGCTTCCTTGCTGGCGGCCTCGCGAACCCATTGGTAAACTGCAGACATTCCTACGCCATACCGCTCGGCGATGGCCTGTTTGGTATCTCCGTTGCGGAGCAAGGCTAGTATTTCTCCATTTCGCAGGGCTTTCTTTCTGGCTCGGTCTTTGCCGAACGGCGTATTTGCCATCTTCTCTGCGTGTCTGATGGCGCGCCGTTGGGCGTAAAGGTCACGAAGTTGCACTTCCATTTCGGAAATGCGCTTGTCAAGGTCGTCTAGCTCAGACAATGGCTGCATCCATACTTGGGGCGACACTGCGGGACCTGAGTTATATCGCATCACGGCTTCGGCCGGAAGATGCGGCAGAGGTCGCGGCGCAGTTCGATGAGTGGAGTCCTGTAGGACTGGCGGCGCTGTCGCTTCGTGACCATGCATATGTGGTCACGGTGAACGGGAACCCGGAAGCGGCGTTTGGGGCGGGCCAAATCCGCAAGGGGCAATTTATTGCATGGTCCTGGGGCTCACGGCTGATTTGGCGGTGTGTGCCGTCGATCACGCGGTTTGTCCGTAGTGGGATGATCCCGGCGATCTACGCGAGTGGCGGCCAGCGTGTCGAGGCGCGTGCGCTCGCATCGAACGAGAGTGCGCACAGATGGCTGATGCGCATGGGTGCAAAGCCGCTAGCGACGTTGAGGAACTATGGGACAGCCGGTGAGCACTTCATCCTCTTCGAATGGGTCCGAGACGACTGGCGAGGTGAACTTGGACGCGCGCTGGGAGGGAACGAAGAGCCTGACGCCGTTTCAAGCCTACGTGTTGTGGCAGGAGATGCTGTCTCCGTTCACGTTCGACACGTGGCTGCAGCTTGAGGGCATCGAATTGCGAGATGATGGAGACTGACCATTTGCTTCATGTCTAAGCCGCCGCCCGTCACTGTCGCGCCTCCTGCGCCCGCTCCGGACGACGATGCCGTTCGCCAACGTGCGCAGCAAGAGGCTGCGAGCCTGTACAACACGGGCACGCCTAGCACCATCAAGACGGATTTGGACCCGACGAAGCTTGTCGGGAACAAGCGCATTCTCTTGGGGCAGTAATGGGCGAAGTCGCGACTATTCACGGCGGTCGGCTTTCCGGCGAGCCGAGCCCTTCGGTTGTCGGGGAACTTGAGCAGCTTCTTGCCGAAGCCAAGCGTGGCGAGATTCTTGGCTTTGCCTATGTCGTTGTTGTGCGGGATGCGCCTGTGAATGCCTTTCGGAGCGGCTGGGATGGAGAGGCTGGCACTCGGTTTCCGCTAGCGGCAGGCATCATGAGGCTTCAGCACCTCTATGCCGAAGCGATGATGGAGCCGTGAATGGTGTCTTCATGGCCGTCCTTCGACTCCGAGCAGCGGAGCGATAAAGAGCGCGCGGTTGAAATCCTCGCGCGGCAGGATGCGCTAGAGCGTGAGCGTGCGCTTTACGAGCCGACATGGGAGCAAGTGGCACAGTTCTGCGCTCCTGACTCGCCTCCGCTGCAGTGGCAGGGCAGGGCGTCGTATGCTGGAGCTTACAACCAGGCGGCACAGGCATCGGCTCGGCTTCCGAGCGTATATGACAACACCATCATCATCGGCGGTGAGCGTCTAGCGGCGGGCATGGAAAGCCTCATCATTCCGCAGGCTGAGAAGTGGCACGGCATCACCACTGACGACATTGACGACGAAGAGACGGAAGACGAGCGCGAGTGGGCTGAGAGCCTGCGCGATCTGCTCTTCAAGATACGCTATACGCCGGCTTCGAACTGGGTTCCGGCTGAGCAGTCCATGCTTTCGAATGTCATCAAGTTCGGGCCTGGATACATCTACGGCGAGGAAGGGTTTGCGGGGCAGCATATCTATTACTGCTCGATCCCGATTCAGGAAGGGTTCATAGCCCGGAACAAGTGGGGCAACGTCGATATTTTTCATCGCCGCTATGAGGTGACGGCAAGGGCTCTGGCTCAGGATGTAGGTGCCGAAAACCTCCCGAAGTCCATTCAGAACATGCTGGAGACGACGGAAGGGCAGCTTCAACTCGTGCAGGTTGTCCAGTCGATTGCGCCGCGGGATGAGCGCGCGACGTATGACCTGGCCGGGGAGACGGTTTACCTCGAAGGCGAGTTCTCTTCCTGCCACGTGATTGAGCAGGAGGAAGAGATCGTCAAGGAGATGGATTTCCACTCCTTCCCGGTGTCGTGCTTCTCCTGGCGCCGGTATGAGGGCGACACCTACGGGACATCGCCGACGATTATGGCGCTGTCGACGGTGCGGGAAATCAACGAAGTCCGTCGTGTTGGGCTTCGTGGCCTGCAGCAGATGATCGATCCGGCCACGGCGTCGATGACTGGCATAGATTATGTGCCGATCCTCTTTCCAGCACAGTGGGATCCGAAGCTTGGAATTCACGTGACTTGAAGTCGCGGCC
>JADMIO011507035.1_pt1 | contig 53030 bp, 61 predicted proteins | sample 8958161 | NCBI WGS metagenome assembly JADMIO01 (sample SAMN16585339, study PRJNA669376) | soil metagenome | isolation source: Crop rotation soil | place: USA: Cullars Rotation, Alabama | collected 2011 | reverse complement strand
GCCGCGACTTCAAGTCACGTGAATTCCAAGCTTCGGATCCCACTGTGCTGGAAAGTGGAAATGTCGCTTCTTCGCCGCCTCTATGGACGCGACCATCTCACCCAGGTGCTGGCGACCTTCGCAATCATCCTCATCGCCAACGAGGCGGTGCGCATCGCCTGGGGCTCGCAGCCGATCCTCCTGAACGCGCCGCCCGGGCTCACCGGGCCGGTCGCGCTTCCCGGGGGGCTGCAGTATGCGTCCTACCGGCTGCTGATCATCGGCGTCGGCGCCGCCGTGGCGCTGGCCCTCTATCTCCTGGTGGCGAAGACCCGCATGGGCATGCTGGTGCGCGCCGGCGCATCCAACCGCGAGATGGCCGTCGCGATGGGCGTGAACATCCGCCGCCTGTTCACCGTGGTGTTCGCCCTCGGCGCGGCGCTCTGCGCGCTGGCCGGCGCGATGCTCGGACCGATCCTCGCGGTGCAGGTGGGCATGGGCGAGAACATCCTGATCCTGGCCTTCGTGGTGATCGTGATCGGCGGCATCGGCTCGATCCGCGGCGCCTTCGTCGGCTCGCTGCTGGTCGGCATCGTCGACACCAGCGGCCGCGCCTTCCTGCCGGTCATCTTCTCCACCTTCCTGCCGCCGCAGTTCGCCAGCGCCGCCGGCCCGGCGGTTGCCTCGGTGCTGATCTATCTGCTGATGGCCGTCGTGCTTTACTTCCGGCCGCAGGGACTGTTCCCGGCCCGCGGATGAAGCGCGCGTTGCTGGTTTTCGCTCTTCTCGCGGCGTTCCCGCTGCTCATGCAGGCGCTCGACGGCATGTTCTACGTCAGCCTCGCCAGCCGCGTCCTGATCTACGCCATCGCCGCGACCAGCCTGAACCTGGTGCTCGGCTATGGCGGCATGGTCAGCTTCGGCCACGCCGCGTTCTTCGGCGCCGGCGCCTTCGTCGTCGGCATCCTGTCGGTGGAAGGCGTGCGCAGCGCGTGGATCGCCTGGCCAGCGGCGCTCGCAGTGGCCGCGTTCGCGGCGTTCATCATCGGCGCGCTGTCGCTTCGCACGCGCGGCGTGTACTTCATCATGATCACGCTGGCGTTCGCGCAGATGATCTACTACATCTTCGTCTCGCTGAAGACCTACGGCGGCGACGACGGCCTGTCGCTGCCCGGGCGCTCGACCGTCGGCCTCGACATCAGCCTGCGCAACGATTTCATCTGGTACTACCTGGTGCTCGCCATCCTCGCGGCGGTGCTGTACGGCCTGCACCGGCTGGTGAATTCCCGCTTCGGCCGCGTGATCGACGCGATCCGCGATAACGAAGCCCGCGCCGAGGCAATCGGCTTCCCGGTCTACCGCTACAAGCTGCTTTGCTTCGTCATCTCGGGCGCCGTCGCCGGGCTCGCCGGCGCGCTGATTGCCAACCAGTCGAGCTACGTCAGCCCGAGCCTGCTGCACTGGATCCAGTCCGGCACGCTGATGATCATGGTGATCCTCGGCGGCGTCGGCACGCTGTGGGGCGGAATGATCGGCGCGGCCGTGCTGCTGCTGCTCGAGCACCTGATCGCCGACTACCGCATCGGCTGGCTCGCCGCCCTGGCGCCGAATTACCAGGACCACGCGGGCCTCGCGGTCGGCGTCGTGCTGCTGACCATCGTCATGCTCGCGCCGGAAGGCATCGCCGGGCTCTTTCGGAAGCGCCATGCTTGAGCTGCGCGGCGTTTCCAAGCGCTTCGGCGGCGTGGTCGCCACGGACGATGTCACGCTCGACGTCAAGCGCGGCGAGGTGCATGCGCTGATCGGCCCGAACGGCGCCGGCAAGACCACGTTGATCGGCCAGATCTCCGGCGTGCTGCCGACCGAGAACGGGCGCATCGTATTCAACGAATCCGACATCACGCGCCTGCAAGCGCATGCGCGCGTCGCCGCCGGCCTCGCGCGCAGCTACCAGATCACGAGCATCTTCCGGCGCTTCAGCGTGCTCGATAACCTGGCGCTCGCGGTGCAGGCGAGGAGCGGCTCGAGCTTCCACTTCTGGCGGCCGGTACGCGCCGAGGCGGCGCTGTTCGATGAAGCACGCGCCATAGGCGAGCTGATCGGTCTCCGCGAGAAAGCAAACCAGTTGGCCGCCACGCTCGCCCACGGCGAGCAACGCGCGCTGGAGGTCGGCCTCGCGCTGGCCACACGCCCGCAGCTCGTGCTGCTGGACGAGCCGATGGCCGGCATGGGTCCGCAGGAGTCGGCGCGCATGATCGAGCTGATCGAGCGCATTCGCGCGCAGGTGACCGTGCTGCTGGTCGAGCACGACATGGATGCAGTGTTCCGCCTCGCCAACCGCATCTCGGTGCTGGTCAATGGCCGCCTGATCGCCACCGGCGCGCCGGCGGCGATCCGCGCCGACCCCGAGGTGCGCAAGGCCTACCTGGGAGAAGAGCTTGCTGCTTGAGGTGCAGAAGCTCGAGACCGCCTATGGCGCGAGCCAGGTGCTGTTCGGCATCGATCTCGCGATCGAAGCCGGCGAGGTAGTCACGCTGCTCGGCCGCAACGGCATGGGCAAGACGACCACGGTGCGCTCGATCATGGGCCTGACGCGCGCGCAGAATGGCGCAATCAGTTTCCACGGGCGGCGGATCGAGCGCGAGGCGCCGGACCGCATCGCGCGCATGGGCATCGCGCTCGTGCCCGAGGGCCGGCAGATCTTCCCGAACCTGTCCGTAAGCGAACATCTGGCCGCATTCGCCCAGAACCGCTCGGCGCGCTCGGATCCGTGGACGCCGGCGAAAGTACTCGACTTCTTCCCGCGCCTCGCTGAGCGCGCCGACAACATGGGCAACCAACTCTCGGGCGGCGAGCAGCAGATGCTGGCGATCGGCCGCGCGCTGGTCACCAATCCGCATTTGCTGATCCTCGACGAGGCCACGGAGGGCCTGGCGCCGCTGGTGCGCGAGGAGATCTGGAAGTGCCTCGACCGGCTGCGCGCCGCCGGGCAGACGATCCTGGTCATCGACAAGTACATCGAGCGCCTCGTGCGCCTCGCCGACCGGCATACCATCATCGAGCGCGGCCGCGTCGCGTGGCAGGGCAGCTCGCGCGAGCTCGATGCGGACCGCGGACTCTGGCACCGTTACCTGGGCGTATAGACGACATGGAAGCAATGAGCTGGCTCGAACTCGCAGGCGCGTACCTCATCATCGTGTTCTTCCTGGTCACCGGCGCTGCCAACCTGACCAAGGCGCGCATCGCCGACCATATCGCGCGCATGGCCGGATTCGGCGTGCCATTTCCGGTGACGACCTTCTGGGTGGGCATCGCGCTCCAGTTCACCGGCTGCGCGCTGCTGCTGCTCGACTGGCATCCGGCGGCGGGCGTGCTGTGCCTGATCGTCTTCACCATCGCCGCGACCTCGATCTTCCATCGCTTCTGGCAGAAGAGTGATCCGCTGCAGCGCAACTTCTCGCGCATCACGCTCCTCAGCAACACCGCGGTCTTGGGCGGGCTGCTGCTGCTCCTGGAGAATGTGCGATGAACCAAAAACAGGGACGTACCCGGATTTTGGTCGCTGGATTATCAAGAAATCCGGGTACGTCCCTGATTAGGGGTTGGTGATGGATTTCCGGTGGCCGCGATCGCAGACAGACATTCAGCGCATCCATAGCGTGCGCAAGCGCATCGCGGTGGAGCGAGCGCTGCAGTCGCCGTTCTGGAAGCGGCGCATGCCGGCGATCGATCTCGAGCGATTGGACGACCCGGACGTCTGGCGCCGCATCCCCGTGCTGACCAAGGAAGCGCTGCGCGAGATTCCGGCGCATTGGTTCCACGAGGAGTTCTGCATCGCGCCGCGCACCAAGGTGGTGGAGTACTGGCGCTCGGGCGGCGCGACCGGCCGGCCGCTGTTCTATCCGCGCTCGACGGAGGACATGGCGACGAACATCATGGCGTTCGAGCGCGCGTGGGCGCTGATCGGCGCCACGGCGGAAGACTGCGCGCACATCTCTTTCCCGCTCGGCGTCCATCCGGTCGCCCATTTGTACGCCCGTGCCGCGATCAATCTTGGCATCGGCACGGTCTGGGCCGGAGCCGGCAGCAACACGGCATCCGAAGCCCAGCTCGACCTGATCGAGCAGCTGAAGCCGACCATCTGGATAGGCATGGCGAGCTACGGACTGCATCTTGCGAACCTCGCGGAGGTGAAAGGCATCGACCTCTCACAGTCGACGGTGAAGAAGCTGCTGGTCGCCGCCGAGCCGCTGTCGCCGGTGAAGCGCGGCAAGCTCGAGCGCGCCTGGGGCGCCGAGGTGTACGACCACTTCGGCATGACGGAGGCGGCGATCGTCTCCGGCGAGGGCCTCGACCATAACGGCATGCACGCTTTCACGGATCTCTGGTACCTCGAGGTGCTGGACGACAAGGGCGAGCCTGTCGCCGATGGCGAGATCGGCTCGCTGGTGGTCACCGCGCTCTGGTCGAACAGCATGACCCCCTTCTTGCGCTGGAGCTCGGGCGACCTGGTGTCGCTCGCGCCCTCGCCGGGCGGCGCGCATCCCTGGTCGGTGTTCCCGATCATGCGCCATGCGCGGCGCACCGTCGGCTTCTTCAAGGTGCGCGGCGTCAACATCAACCACGCCGAGCTCGAGGACGCGATGTTCCATGACCCGGCGGTGGTCGACTTCCGCGCCGAGGTCTACAACACCGGCGGCAACGACACCCTGCACCTGCACGTCGAAACAAGGACTGGCGGAACCGGCCCCATCGTGGACATGATTCGGCGGACGTTCCAGATCACGCCGGACGTGACGCTGCTGCCGCGCGGCACCATCGCCAAGGAGTTCGAGGCGAACGTCAAGGCGCCGCGCTTCGTGGACAAGAGAGGCTAGATGCGCTTCATCGCCGTCCTGCTTTGCCTGATCACTACGCTCACCGCGGCGCAGGAGTATCCGACCAAGAGCGTGCGCCTGATCGCCGCCGCCGCGCCCGGCGGCAATCCGGACGTGCTGGCGCGGATGATGGCCGCGCGCCTGTCGGATGTGTTCGGCAAGCCGTTCGTGGTGGAGAACATCCCCGGCGCCGGCGGTGTCGTGGCCGCCGAGCAGGTGGCGCGCGCCAATCCGGACGGCCATGTCCTGATGCTCGGCGACTCGGGCGCGATGGCGATCAACCCGGCGCTGAACTCCAAGCTCACGTACTCGCCGCTGCGCGACTTCACGCTGATCACCGCGCTCGCCGCCGTGCCGACGGTCCTGGTCGCGCCACCTTCCGTGCCGGCGACCACGCTCGCGGAGTTCGTGGCCGCCGCCAAAGCGAAGCCCGGCGCCATGAGCTACGGCTCCGCCGGCAACGGTTCGGTGCACCACCTGACCATGGCGGTGTTCGCCTCGCGTGCGGGGATCGACCTACTGCACGTTCCCTACAAAGGCGGCACCGCGCTGGTCGCGGCGTTGATTGCGGGCGAAGTGCAGGCCGGCTGGTCGGGCATCCCGAACGTCGCGTCGCATATCAAGGCGGGAAAGCTGAAGGTCTTCGCCATCAGCACGCTGCATCGCTCGCCGAGCCTGCCCGACGTACCGACCGTCATCGAGCAGGGCTTTCCCGACTTCGACATCGCCACCGTCATCGGCCTGCAGGCCCCGGCGGGTGCGCCGCACGAAGTCGTGACGCGGCTGCAGTCCGCGGTGGCCAAGATCCTGCGCGAGCGCGAAATTGCCGAGCGCATGACCAACCTCGGCATGGAGCTACGCGAGAACGGCACCGAGAGCTACGTGCGCTTCATGAAGGAGGACATGGCGCGCTATGCGCAAGCCGTGAAAGCCGCGGGGATTCATGTCGAATAACCTTGACCGCATCCGCACCGACGTCGTCGGCAGCCTGCTGCGGCCGGCGCGCTGGAAAGAAGCGCGCCTCGCGCTCGAGACCGGCAAGATGAGCGCCGACGAATTCGCTCGCATCGAGCTCGACTGCGTGCGCGCGCATCTCGACTTGCAGCAGCAACTCGGCCTGGATGTCGTCACCGACGGCGAAGTGAGCCGGCTCAACTTCCAGGACAGCTTCGGCCTCGCGGTGAGCGGCTACGACGCCACTACCGATACCGTGCGCACCCAGGAGCAGCGCGCCGGCAGCACGCCGCTGGCGCGCTGGGACATTCCGGACCTCGCGGCGCCGGGCACAGCAGTGGTGCATCGCCGCCCGGTGGTGAAGAAATTGCAACTGGTCCGAAACCCACCGCTGGATGAATACCGGCGCGCCGCACCGTTGGCGAAGAAGCCGCTGAAGGTGTCGCTCATCGGCCCCGATCGCGTGATGCAGCGCTTCGACCACGCCGCCTCGAAATCGGTCTATGCGGCCGTGGATGCCTTCGTCGACGATGTGGTCGCCATCCAGCGGCGCATGATCCAGGCGCTGGTCGACGCCGGCTGCAAGTACGTGCACATCGACGAGCCGGGCTACACCGCGTACGTGGATGAGCCGTCGATGGAAGCGATGCGCAAGCGCGGCGAGGATCCGATGCAGAACTTCTCGCGCTCGCTGCGCGCGAACGCCGCACTGGTGACGGGCTTCCCCGGCGTCACCTTCGGCATCCATCTCTGCCGCGGCAACCAGCGCAGCATGTGGCACCGCGAAGGCAGCTACGATGCCATCGCCGAGCGGCTGTTCAACGAGCTGCCGCACCAGCGCTTCCTGCTGGAGTACGACAGCCCGCGCGCCGGCAGCTTCGCGCCGCTGCGCTTCGTGCCGAAGGACAAGCTGGTGGTGCTGGGACTGGTCAGCACCAAGGTGCCGGAACTGGAAAGCGTGGATGCGCTGGCGCGGCGCATCGACGAGGCGGCGAAGGTCGTGCCGCTCGAGCGGCTGGCGATCAGCCCGCAGTGCGGCTTCGGCTCGGACGTCGTCGGCAATCTGGTGAGCGAGGACGACCAGCGCAGGAAGCTCCAGCGCGTCGTCGAAGTGGCGAGGAAGGTATGGCGATGAAAGAACCGCTGCAGTTCGGCATCTTCGACTGGATCGAAGCGCCCGAGAAAATCTCCGCCGCCGACCTCTACGCGCACAAGCTGCACCTGGCGCAGGCCGCCGACCGGCTGGGCTTCCACGCCTACCTGATCGCCGAGCATCAGGGCACGCCGCTGTCGATCAACGCGCAGCCGAGCGTGATCCTCTCGGCGATGATCCAGCGCACGCTGCGCGTGCGGGTTGGCGCGCTGACCTTCTGCCTGCCCTGGTACAACCCCTACCGCTTCTACAACGAGGTCTGCATGCTCGACCAGCTCTCGCGCGGGCGGCTCGAGCTGGGCGTAGGGCGCGGCGTGTCGCCGATCGAGTCGCAGATCTTCGGGCTGGCCAACATCGAGGAGTCGCGCGACAAGTACCGCGAGACGCTCGACATCTTTTTCGCCGCCTGCAAGCGCGACTCGCTCTATTACAACGGCAAGCACTACCGCTACCACGATGCCGAGCTGCACCTGAAGCCCTACCAGAAGCCCTATCCGCCGCTCTGGTTCCCGAGCTCGAACCGCGACTCTATCGAGTTCGTCGCGCGGCACGGCTATCACACGGCCCTGCTCGCCACGCTCGCCGAGTGCAGGCCGCTGTTCGACCAGTACCGCGAGATCTGGGAGAAGCACAAGAACGATCCCGACCGGCACAACGGGCACGTCGCGCGGCCGTTCCTCGCCAAGACTCAGCACATGGTGATCGCCGAAAGCGAGGCCGAGGCCGCGCTGCTCGGCCTCGAGGCGCACAACAAGTGGGCCAGCCGCATCCACCACCTGGTGCACAAGGTCGGCCGGCCCGAGCACCACAAGACCGACCCTTTCGCCCCCGACACGGTGCAGCCGCTCGTGACGGGCACGCCGCGCACGGTGCTGGAGAAGGTCCAGGCGATGCTCGAGCAGACCACCGCCAACTACCTGCTCTGCATCTTCTCCTTCGGCGACCTCGCGCCCGAGCATGCCATGCGCTCGCTCGAGCTGTTTGCTCGCGAAGTGATGCCGTCGCTCAAGAGATAGAAGAACGTCCGCTTTCGGCGGTGCTGGAAGAGCAGTACGACCCGTCACAACGAGGCTAGTCGCTCCGCACTCCGTTTTTAGTCGTGGCGTCGTTTTTGCCCCGCTCGGCCTTGTCTTCCTTCAACTCGCCGACGATGGTTTGCTGGCGGTCTAGCAGGTCCTTGGCTCGCCGCAGGAGTTCATCCATCTCCTTGAGCAACCGCGCAGTCTCGCCGCGGAGTTTGGCGTCTATGTCCTGCGGCGTTGGATCGCGTCCAGCCATGCACAGACTCTACCCCCCATTTATTACATGCGGTCTCCGGACGCCGCGCCAATATTCCGCTATAGGTCGAAGGGGCAGTCATTAGTTAGGTCCGCTCTCGGCCAAAAGCGGACATCTCTATCCGAGGCTTATGTACACTCAATACTTACGACGACTGCACCATTCTCCAGACGTCCAAGCCTTACAACCTTAAATCCGTTCACGCACTCTGGCGGCGCAGCCTTTCGGCTCTCGATGAATCGGTGTGCAGCCTGTACACGATCATGGCTAATGGCATCGAAATCTCTCGGATCGATGTCGTATACAAACACTGCAGAATCACCCGCTGCATAAGGACGGCCGGCGCGATAGTGCCCGGCACTATCTCGCGTGATCGTGTAGTACTTGTAGCCTTTCGGCGTCGCGTTTTCAGAGACGACCTGCTGGGCGCAGCTTGGTAGCCCGGCCACAAGGATTGCGCAGAAAAGCGTCAGTCTCATATCTGGTCGAACGTCCGCTTCGGGTCTCAAGCCGACATTAGTTTAAGCCTGCCCTCGGCGTCGGCCAACCTCGGACATTCGTCGAACCGCCGCCGCAACGGGGCTGTTAGCTGGCGCGGGAAACCACACGGTAGATCACGGCGAGCACCACAGTGAGTGAAAGAGCGAGCGCAAGCACAACTGCGATCCGGTTTCCAATTGGGCTTCCTTCCTGGTACAGCTCAGGCGTGTCCCGCGCGATCTTCAATCTTTCTATCAACTCAATGCCAAGGGCCGCGAGTAGCGGAAGGCAGGCCAGATAAATCGCCAGCTTCGGGCTGACGCTTGGATCGTTTCTGATGTACCAAACCGCCACCGGCAGTGTTATCAGCGTTGTCGCAGCCAGCACCCATTTCATGCGAAGGTCCGCTTTAGGTCGATAGTGGACTATAGCGGGCCATTGACAATAAGACGCCCCAATTGGTGCGGGACCACGGCTCCGCGGTCAAGCACGTCTCAGTCGTCTTCTTACCTGGCGGCATAAGCCCTTAGTCCAATACCGCTTCGGCGTCTGCCGCATATAAGGTGGCGGACCCATCAGCCTGCTATTTCAGACTGCGAGGAGTGCGGTGAATCGTGCGATGACGCTCTGCGTGAATATTCTGACGCTCGCGGTTCTCCTGGGCTGCGCGACGAGCAGCCTGGTGAAGCAGCAGAGCAATCCCGAATACGTCGGAAAGTCGTTCAAGAGCGTGATGGTGGTGGCCGTGACGGGGGATGAAATCGTCCGCCGCACATACGAGGATCGTGTGGCCGCCCTGCTGGACAAACGTGGGACGAAGGGGATCGCGGGCTATTCGGTGGTCGGATCGCGCGGCAAGGTCGAGGAAGCCGCCCTGCGGGAAGCCATAGCCCGGTCGGGCGCCGAAGGCGTGCTCATCACCCGGGTGACGCGGGTGGAACGGGAGTCGGCAACCGCACCTGGCACTACGATGAGCGTGGGTTATGGATGGGGCGGGCTCTATGGCTACTACGCCGGCTCCTGGCAGACGGTCACGAGAGCGCCGCAGCAGATCAGCGGCCCGTCGTGGACCCTTTCGGAGACGCGGCTGTTCGACGCGAGGAACGGCGCGCTGGCCTGGACTGGAATAGTGGACACGAAGGAGAACGACGATCTCGGCGCGGCAATGACTCAGTACGTCAATACCATTTTCGATGCCATGGTGAGAGATCGTGTTCTCTAGATTACGGAAGGATCTCCTGAGAAACGCCGCTCGTCTCGCGCCCGTCCTCGTACTGCTCAGCGCTGCCGCTCTGCTACAGGGCTGCGCTACGGAGCCGGTCACGACGCTGGAACTGAGCTGGGTCAGCCCGCAGCAGGAGCCGTTCAAGAAGCTGCTGATCATCACTGTGGCGCGCGACGAGTTCGTGCAAATCGCGTTTCAGGATCAGATGGCCTCCGCTCTTAAGGCTCGTGGCGTGAACGCCGTGGCCTCGAAGCGCTATTTCACGCGGTACAGCGAGGACGAGAAAGCACGCTTCAAGCAGAGCATCGACGATTCGGGGGCCGATTTCGTTCTCCTCGCGCGCGTGACCGGCAGGGACACGAAAACGCGCGACGACCGATTCATGACCATTGGGGATGCGACGGGTCTCTACACCGCCTATGACCGGTACGCGTCCGTCGCGCTTTCGTCGAACGACTACTCGCAGGAGACCGTCAATTCGGAGGTGTCGATCTTCCGCCTACAGGGAGAGAAACTGGTCTGGTCGGCAAGGCTGCGGACAGCTAACCCGCGCAAGACCACCGGAGAGGACTTCGCGCCGAGCTACGTCGCAGTCATCCTCGAGGCCATGAAAAAGGACAAGCTGTTCTGATCCGGTCTGGCGTCTGGGCTAGCGGCACCCATCCCGCCGCTAGCCGGTGATAAAGACGACCAGGCTGCGTAACAGGACGATCTGCAATTCCACGTCGGCAAAGTAGTAGATTGCGCAAGACATAGCAGCGACCGCCAACAGATACAAGAGCGCCGGCCGCGTCACGTACGCATTTCGCGGCTTGTCATCCCGCCGGAATTCTTCCTTATGGTCTGAGGGCACTGGAACCTGCGGCAATCGGCGCCGCCCCACTTCCTGCAGCCAATGCGCGAGGTTGGGATCGTCGTTATCGGGGTCTGTCACGGACAAATGAGCCCGCAAGCCATGGCACCGGAACCATCGGCACGGTGAAAGACAACTTCTGACATCCTCCCCTTGCTCACGTGACCGTATGTTGGCGAGGCGAGGGTAACGTGTGCCGTGAATAATTCGGCGCCTGACTGTGTTTTATGGGTGACGTGCAGCGTTAGAGCAGAAGAAAGACAAACTTCTTTAGCGCTGTAGAACGGCAAACCGGCTCTGGCAAGCTGAGCATGCCCGCTCAAAGGAGGACGCAAATGGATTTCACTCCGGGAGAGAAAGCCGTGCTCGGCCAGATCGGCATGCTTTATAGAGAAGCGGGCCGCCCCGATCAGCTCTTGCGAGCCTTGACTGCCCAGTGGCTGCCCGCCCACTACGAGGGGTACCAGAATTCGTACGCGGCACTTGTCGCCAAAGGTCTCGTCCAGAACGGCAACAACCAAACTTTCAGGCTCACCGATATGGGGCAAAAGCTGCTAGGAATCTCGTTTACGCCGGTGTCACCGCCTGAGGCCCCACGCAGGGTTCGACCGCAAGTGGTGTCGAAAGTGCAGCCGCAACCGACTCCCGGGATGCAGGGTTCTATGATCTTGCGCGCTTGTAAGCGTCTTTTCGGCCGCCGTCCCTAACTCTGCCCCTAGAACGGGTCCACGTGGCTTAGCAATGCGAGAAGTGCTTTCGCCTCGCACGGCTTGGTCAAGTAGTGGTTGAAGCCTGTCAGCTCCGCTAAGACCGTGTCAGCGCCCTGCACGTATCGGCCGCTCAACGCGATGAGCGTGGGGCGCAACGGCCCCATGGCGTTGCGTATTTCCCGGGCGACGTCCCAGCCGTTAACGAGCGGCATGGCGATGTCGCAAACAACCACGTCTGGATTCAGCTCTCTCAGTCGTTTCAACGCCGCCCTCCCGCTCGCGAAACCTTCAGCGTCGTAACCTTCGCTACGAAGAAGCGCTAACAGAGTGATGACGCTATCCGGCTCATCGTCAATGACCACGACACGCAAGCGTCGCGGCGCCGCCGAGCGATGGCGATTCGAGGATAGGGCTTCAGCAGTCATCTTGCGTGTATCGCCCAGCAACGGGCCTGCCGGCGGAAAGACCTACTCACTGGCGCAGCGGCACCGTGTCGTCACCATCGACCGCTATGTCACGCTGCGCAACGGACTGCATCGCCACTTCCGTCCTGAGATACCGCGCCAGGGCGATGATCATTCGCAGGCGCTCTCTCGTGAGGGTCTTCGGAAAGTCCGCGAGCGTGAGGTTCGCTTGCTCCTCGATCTGGGCGAGCTTGGCGAGCAGCTCTTCTAGCTTCAACTGCCCCTCCCTTTCTTTAGTTATTCCGCGACCTTAGCAAGTAAGGTTTTTCCCGTCATTCCGAGATTGCGTTATTAAGGTGTAGTTATACGAACTACACGCTGCCGTGGACCCGCGATGACACCGTCAAATACCCGTGAAATACAATCGCCCGCCCGACAAATGCCTTATTGGTCATTCGAAGAGGAACGCTGGCAGGCTCCCGACGACGATGCAAGCCCATAACAGGAGTGCGTCAGCGCCGGGCCGTCGGCTAAGCATCCTGGTCGCCGATGACGACGTGGACGCTGTCCTCACGCTCGCAGCGGTATTGCGGGACGCTGGCCATGTCGTGCACACCTGCGCCGATCCGCGGATCGTCGTCGACGCGATCCAGCGCTACCAGCCCGAAATATGCATCCTCGACATCGTCATGCCGGGCAAGACGGGATTCAGCCTGGCCCGCGAGATCAACCGCATGAACCTTCGCAAGCGTCCAGTGCTGATCGCTCTGACGGGTGTATTCACCAAGCCCGAGCACGACATCGTGGCCAAGGGCGCCGGGTTCGACCACTTCGTCCGCAAAGGTGGTGAGCCGAGTGAACTTCTCGACCTGATTGATGGGCTTGCGGGCGGCGAGCCGCCTGCTGCGGCCTAGGCGAGAAGGTTGATCTCGCCGGGGTCACACAAGCCGGAATTGGCCAGTGGACTTTTCGGATGTCCGCTGTCGGCCAGAAGCGGACATGCTCCCCGGCGAGAGCGGACTTACCTTCGAGAGTAAGTGCCGCGTGTTGTTTGCTCGTCCAGCCAACGAGGCAGATCAACGTTCATAAACACCGTGCCGGGAACGAACCTGCTACCCGCCGAAATTTGAATACGACCTGTGGGTCCTTGAAGCTCGATGTTATGCAAGCAGGTCCATGCCCCGCTGTCGTCCCGTGCAAAGGCCGCCATCAACTCAGCGGGCGTGTGGCGATTCAAGCGTCGTCTCTCTCGTCATCGGGAGATTATGGCTCACAAGGTCCGCTATGGGTCGAGAGCAGACATTAGTTTAGGTCCGGTGTCGGCCAGGAGCGGACCCTTCAATCAAGGTGTCAATTCGAAGCGATACCAAGCATCGACCGTTGTCTTCTTCACGTCTCCGACCGACGGTTCGCTTTCTTTTGAACCTGTGAAATGAACTATCAGTGATTTGTCCTCGCCTCGCGCATAGAGAAGTCGGATGCGAGTGCAACTTCTCGGCGGAACTGCCGCATCCTGACAACCGTAGTCCAAGCTATAGATCGACCAGCCACCCTCACAGGTAAGTCGTCGTGAAAACGATGTGCGGTCAGGCGGCGACACCTCCCGACCCTCTATGCGCACGTTCAGCACCCCCGCCTTTGCATCGTGCTCAAAAGTCGCAGCTTCCGGATATCCGCGCACGGACATTCGGTTGAAGGCAGCGCGGTCAATCGTCGGAGAACCTTCTCGGTCTGGCCGGTCAGCTTCACCTCGATACGAATACCGACCGGACAGTGACACGCACTCGGGTGCGCTGTTGAGCAGTGGCTTAGGCCATCTACTCGGATAGTCCGTTTCGGCCCTGGAGTTCGGCGGTAAAGCAGTTCCCAGAGTCACAAAGACGATCGCGCTGCGGAGGAGATTCATTTTGGGGAATGTCCGCTCTGGGTCGGAAGCGGACACTATTCCCGGCGCGTCCCTGTACGCGTTAGGCATTAGGAGAAACTCAAGCCGTATCGCCGGCGCTGGCTCTTGCTTCGCTTCGCATGGATGCACTTCGTCGAGCGGCAAGTGTTGTTTCACGCTGTGTGAATTTCGCACACTGTGGCACGGTATTCCGGCGCTGAGTTATCAAGTCCCCCGGATTACGCTCTAAGCACGGCTCACAGGGGAGAACCGGCCATGACGACAAGCAAGACACGCTCGTTGCTCGAGGCACTCAGGAGCAAACTTCCTGGAGTGCGTTGTTCCTGCCAGGAGCCAACGGTGAAGTGGTGCGCCAGGCATGGACAGCCCGTAAAGACTCCTCTCTACCGGCATTGGACCGTCCGCGCATTGCGCTAGTCTCCAGCCTCACTCTTCCAGCGCCCTCAGATTGCCATTCAGCGGACCTGCGACGGCGGTCCGCTGTGTAGCGTCACGGTACGTTCGATGTTTCCACCAGAGGGCCATCACAACGCTCACGAACGCCAGGAAGGCCAGAAAACCGCCAGCGAACCAGAACGAGATTTCGGGCGCGATCGCGAAAAGTTCAAGCGTCATGAACACCGTAACGCCTAAGGCCCAAGGACCGGAGTGAAGGAAGATCAAAGGAACGAAAAGGAGAAGCCTTCTCGGGCGCCCCAGATGCGGGTAAGTGACGGCAATGCGATAGTCGTCATACACCATCCAGAGGCATGCAGCCCAACCAAAGACACGCTCGATTACGAACCCTGCAACGATGACTCCGAGCAAGGCAGCAGCGAGCTGCGCGAGCATCAGCCTTTAGGGCGGTCGCGCAGCACCGCGCGGATGGTGTCGAGCGCGGCTTCGCGCTCGGCGCCGGCGAGCACCAGGCGCGGCGGGCGCACGCGCTCGTGGCCTTTGCCCACTTCCTGCTGCACCAGCTTGATGTACTGGACGAACTTCGGCAGCACATCCATGCGCAGAAGCGGCAGGAACCAGCGGTAGAGCGCATCGGATTTCTGGTTGAAGAGCGCCATGGTCTCGCGCGGCATGGCGTTGACCAGGCCGGCGATCCAGCCGACCGCGCCGGCGCGCACGCCCTCGAGCACCATATCGTCGAGCCCGGCGAATACCGCCAGGCGGTCGCTGCACAGCGCCTTGATCGCGGTCACGCGCCGCGCGTCGCCGCTCGATTCCTTCACCGCCTGCAGGTTCTTGTGCTCGGCGGCGAGCTCGGCGATCTGCGGTGCCAGGAAATCAGTCTTGTACGCCGGCGGGTTGTTGTAAAGCATGCACGTAAGAGGCGTCGCGCCGATGACCGCCGAGACGTGCGCCTTCATTTCGCGCCAGTCGGTGCTGTAGACGTACGGCGGCAGCACCATCAGCCCGGCGCAGCCGGCCTCCCGCGCCGCGCTGGCGAGCGCCACGGCTTCGGCGGTGCTGAGCGAGGCGATGCCGGCGACGAGCGGCTTGCTTTTCATGATCTTCGCCAGCGTCCTGAGGATGGCGACCTTCTCGTCGAACGAGAGCGTCGCCGCCTCGCCGAGCGAGCCGAGCGCGACGATGCCGTCGACCCCGTTGTCGAGCTGCCACGCCGCGTGATCGGCGAGGAAGGCGTGGTCGACCGAGTAATCCGGCTTGAACGGCGTGGTGATCGCGGAGATGACGCCTTTCCATTCCATGCGAGGCCTCTCAGTGATAGCGGTCGGGCGATAGCGCCGCCAGATCGTACTTCGGCGCCGCGCCTTGCAACACGTCCGCGGCGATGCGACCGGTGACCGGGCCGAGCGTGATGCCGAGCATGGCGTGCCCGGCGGCGACGACGAGGTTGGGAGCGGCGCGGGTGCGGCCGACGTAAGGCAGCCCGTCGGGCGTGCACGGGCGCAGGCCGCGCCACGGCTCAATGCCGTCGAAGTCCTGCGGGCCGAACTCCGGGTAATAGCGTTGCACGGCGTCGATGATGCCCCGGACGCGGATCGGGTTGATGCTCTCGTCCATGCCGGCCAGCTCCATGGTGCCGCCGAAGCGCAGCTTGCCGTTCATCGGGCTCACCGCGACGCGCGCCTCGGTGAGCAGCGCGCAGCCGCGCGGCGCAAACCGCGGCCGTGGCAGCGTGACGCTGTAGCCCTTCCCGGCCTGCATCGGCAGGCTGAGCCCGAGCTCGCGCCCCAGCGCGGGTGTCCATGAGCCGGCGCAGAGGACGAAGTCGTCGGCCGGCAATTCCTCGCCGGAGGCGAGACGGATCGCCTGGATGCCGGCGTCGTTCGAACGCCAGCCGCGCACGTCGCTCTGCCAGCGAAACGTAACGCCGGCTGCCGCGCAGCGGCGCTCGAGCGATGCGATCAGGCGCGCCGGATCGAGGTTGCAATCGTCCGTGTAGTGCACCGCCCCGGCGATATCCATGCGGATGCCGGGCTCGAGCGCCGCGGCCGCCTTCGGATCGAGCACCTGCGCCTGCAGGCCGAGCGGCCGCGCTTGCTCGGCCAGCGCCGCTTCCTCGTGCAAGGCATGCTCGGTGCGGCAAAGCATCAGCACGCCGCGCTGCTCGAACTCGAAATCGTCGGCCTGCCCGGCGAGCGCTTCGTATTGCGCGCGGCTGGCAAGCGCCAAGCTGCAGAGCAGCGGACCCGCGCGCTGCACGTGCGCATCATTGGCAGCACGCCAGAACTTGAAGCCCCAGGCGGCGAGCTCGACGGAGAGCCGAGGTCTGACGTAAAAGGGCGAGGCCGGATTCCACATCCACTTCAGCGCCAGCGCCACCGCGCCGGGCGCGGCCAGCGGCACGAAATGGCTCGGCACCACCATGCCGGTGTTGCCGTACGAGCAGCCGTCGCGCAGCGCCGCGTTGCGCTCGACGACGGTGACGCGAAAGCCGCGCTGCGCGCACTCGAGCGCGGTGCAGAGTCCGATGACGCCGCCGCCGACGATGACGACGGTTCGAGCCACTCAGCGGATGCCCCAGCAGAACGGGTCGCGCTCGTCGAGGAGGAGTGTGTTTTCCGCGGTGATGAAGGCGGTGCCGGAGATGCGCGGCGACACCTTGCCGGCGGTACGGTCGAGCCAGCGGTACGAGGCGTCGAAGCGGCTGCCGAGGATGCTCTCCTGCACCCAGCTCTCGCCCTCGGCGAGCTTGCCGTCGGCGGCGAGGCAGGCGAGCTTCGCGCTGGTGCCGGTGCCACAGGGCGAGCGGTCGTAGGCCTTGCCCGGGCAGAGCACAAAATTGCGCGCGCGCGCCTCCGCTGATGCGGCGGGACCGAACAGCTCGATATGGTCGACGTCGGGATGGCCCTGCGTATTCAGCGCCTGGCGGATGCGCCAGGAGACGTCGGTGAGGCGCTCCACGTTTTCCAGTCGCAAATCTTGCCCATGCTGCTCCACCAGGAAGAAACGGTTGCCGCCCCACGCGATGTCGCCGGTGACGCGGCCGAGCCCGGGCACCTCGATGGTGACGGCCTTCTTCTCCCGCCAGCTCGGCACGTTGGTGACGGTGACCTGCCCATCCGGCGAGAGGCTGGCGCTCACCACGCCGACCGGCGTGTCGATGCGGTGCTCGCCGGGCTTGATGCGCCCGAGGTGCGCGAGCGTGATCATCAGCCCGATCGTGCCGTGCCCGCACATGCCGATCGTGCCGACGTTGTTGAAGTAGATAACGCCCGCGGCGCACGAGGGCTCGGCGGGCTCGACCAGCAGCGCGCCGACGATCACGTCCGAGCCGCGCGGCTCGTTGACGCAGGCCGAGCGGAAGCGGTCGAAGTCGCGCGCGAAGCGCTCCCGGCGCTCGGCGAGGCTGCCGCGCCCGAGGTCCGGCAGCCCGTCGACGACGACGCGGGTCGGCTCGCCGCCGGTGTGGGAATCGATGACCTTGACGCGCCGCATGGCGAGAGTTTACTGCCGGCCCGCCAGCAGCCGGTCGAGCAGCGGCTTGAGCATCAGCACCACCGTCCCGGCGACGATCGAGAGGAAGACGAAGAACAGGAAGAAATCCGCCTGCCCGCCGAGCTTGAACCAGCCGTACCAGGGCAGCGCGAGCTCGCCGCTCTCGATGGCGTCGATCTTGCCCGCCACCTGGCCGCCGAGCTTGTTGGCCACCGCGTTGGCCAGATACCAGACGCCCATCAGCAGCGACACGCTCTTCGCCGGCGACACCTTCGTGACGAAGCCGAGCCCCGTGGGCGACATGCAGAGCTCGCCGACGGTGTGGAAGAAGTACGTCGCGGTCAGCCAGAACATCGAGGCGCGCACGGCGGGCGTCGTGCCGTAGGCGCCGGCGACCATGAAGACATAGCCGACGGCGAGGAAGTAGAGCCCGAGCGCGAGCTTTACCGCCTGGCTGGGATTTTGGTTCCGGCGGCCGAGCGCGTACCAGAGCGCGCTGAACAGTGGCGCCAGCGCCACGACCATCACGGCGTTGACCGACTGGAACCAGCCCGCCGGCATCTCCCAGCCGAAGATGTGGCGGTCGGTCATCTCGTCGGCGAAGTGGTTGAGCGAGGTGCCCGCCTGCTCGTAGGCGAGCCAGAACACCGCGTTGAAGAACACGAAGATCAGTATGGCGGTGACCGGTCCGCGGTCGGCCGGCGCCTGGCGCATGACGAACCAGGCGGCGAGCCCGATGACCACGGCGGCGAACGCGCCGCCGATCAGGGTCGGGGCGAGCGCGACGAAAGCGTCGAAGCCGGCGCCGATCGCCGCCAGCACGCCCCAATGGAACAGCGCGGCGATCGCCGCCGCGATCAGGATGCCGATGAAGAACAGCGGCGCCGCCCAGCGGCCGCCGGCGCCAGGCGGATCGCCGAGTCCCGCGAGGTAGCGCGGCCGCGCGTGCAGGTAGACGGCGAGGCCCGCGAGCATGCCGACCGCCGCCGAGCCGAAACCCCAGTGCCAGCCGATCTTCTCGCCGAGGTAGCTGCAGACCAGCGGGCCGAGCGCGGCGCCGACATTGACGCCCATGTAGAAGATGGTGAAGGCGCCGTCCCGCCGCGGATCGTCCGCGCCATACATCTTGTCGATGATCACCGGCATGTTCGGCTTGAAGTGCCCGGTGCCGAGCACGATCAGCACCAATCCGCCGATGAACACCGACATGCCGAGGTCGTTCGACGCCAACTCGCCGAGGCCGGACGCGGCGAGCACGATATGCCCGAGGGCGATCAGCAGGCCGCCGACGACCACCGAGCGATGCGCGCCGAGCACCCGGTCGGTGATCAGCCCGCCCGCGATCGACAGCAGATAGACGCCGCCGGTGTACCAGCCGAAGAGGCTGTCGCCCGCCTCCTTCGGCCAGCCGCGGCCGGGATTGCCGCCGGTGGCGGAATGGACTAGATACAGCGCAAGCAGCGCGCGCATGCCGTAGTAGCTGAAGCGCTCCCACATCTCCACGATGAAGATGAGGAACAGGCCCGGCGGGTGGCCGAACTTCAGGACGTCGTCCCCGCGAAGGCGGGGACCCCGTTTAGGAAGTTAAGAGAACTGAGCAAGAAAATTCTTAATGGGGTCCCCGCCTTCGCGGGGACGACGATCGCCTAGCGATGCATCAGGGCTTCGACTTCCTCCGCCTCGATCGGGATGTTGGCGCACAGATCCTCGGCGCCGCCCTTGCGCACGACCACGTCATTCTCCAGGCGCACGCCGAAGCCTTCCTCCGGGATGTAGATGCCCGGCTCGACGGTGACGACGAAGCCTTCCTGGAAGGGCTCCATCGTCCAGCCGTAGTCGTGCACGTCGAGGCCGAGCGCGTGGCCGAGGCCGTGCATGTAGTACTTGCGGCAGGCAGGCTCGTCCTCAGTCTGCTTCCGGATGTCGTCCCGCGTGAGGAGGCCGAGCGACAGCAGCTCGTCGTTCATCATCATCTGCGATTCCTTCTGCCAGTCGCGGTGCAGCTTGCCGACGGTCGCGCCCTTGATCGAGGCGCGCTGCACGCGCAGCACGGCGTCGTAGACCTGTCGCTGGCGCTTGCTGAAGCGGCCCGACACCGGCAGGGTGCGCGTGACGTCGGCGTTGTAGTTGGCGTAGCTCGCCGCCACGTCGACCAGCAGCACGTCGCCTGCTTTGCATTCCTGGTCGTTCTGGTTGTAGTGCAGCACGCAGGAGTTCGGCCCCGAGGCGATGATCGGGTTGTAGGCGAAATGGCAGCGCTGGCGCAGGAACTCGTGCGAGTACTCGGCCTCGAGCTCGTACTCCATGACGCCAGGTTTGAGCGCGCGCGCGATGCGGCGGAAGCCCTTGCCGCTGACCTCGGCCGCCTTGCGGATGAGCTCGATCTCGCGCTCGCTCTTGATGCCGCGGAGCTTGAACATGAGGCGCCCCAGCCGCTCGTAGCGGTGCAGCGGATAGCGGCGCATGCAGTCGGCGATGAAGCGCGCGTCGCGGGTCTCGACCACGACGGTCGAGCGCGGATGCTCGTTGGCGTTGAGGTAGACGGTCTCCACCTCGCACATCAGCCGGTGGAAGACCGCCGGGAACTCGGACAGCCACTGCACGTTAGTGATGCCGGAGATGCTCGCCGCCTCGTCCTTGCTGAGCTTGTGCCCTTCCCAGGTCTTGAGCAGCGGAGACGACTCGCGGATGAACAGCACTTCGCGCGTCTTCTGGTCGAAGGAATTCGGGCAGATGAGCAGGATCGTCTCCTCCTGCTCGATGCCCGAGAGATAGAACAGGTCCGTCTGCGGCACGATCAGGCTCAGCGCATCGGAATTCCGCGGCATCAGGTCGTTGGCGTTGACCACGGCCAGCGAATTCGCCGCCAAGCGGCTGGCGAGGCGCTGGCGGTGCTCGACGAAGAGACTCGGCTCGATCGGCAGATGTCGCATGCTTCACCTAAGAAAAGGGGTCAGAGCAATTTTCCCGTAACAAAAGGTCCCGCGCTGGCGCACGCTTTGTAACGAGAAAATTGCTCTGACCCCTTTATTTGAGGCGCTTCAGGGCGTTCTGATAATAGGACAGGTCGACGTAGCGGTCCGGCGCCGGCGCCTTGCCGCCCCAGCTACCCTCGATCTCGGCGCGCAGCGCGAGCACATTGCGGAAGCCGTCCATGTCGAAGCGCGCGTCCCTGGCGATGCCGAACTTCGGATCGGTCATCAGCTCCCAGGTCTTCGCGGCGGTGTCGCTGCTGACCTTGAGGCGCTCGGCCAGGATCTTCACTGCGGCCTCCTTGTTCGCCGGCGACGTGGCCCAGCGCGTGCCTTCGATCAGTCCGGCGATGTAGCGCTCCAGCGTATCCCGATTGGCCTGGCCCCAGCGCCGCAGCACGAAGGTGCCGTTCGCCTGGTACGGCCCGATCAGGTCGGTGGCGCGGCCCATGCTCTTCAGGCCCGCCGCCTTGGCGTCGAGCTGGAACGGCAGGTTGAGCATCGCGCCCTTGTACTGCTTGTTCTCCTTGAGGCCGCGCAGGCGCTGGCTCGTCCCGCCGATGGGGTTCAGCTTGTAGTCCACGCCTTCCTTGAGCCCGTTCAGCAGCAGGATCTTCTTGAGCTGCAGCGCATACGCGGTATTGAGCGCATCGACCAGCAGCGTCTGGCCCTTGAGGTCGGCATAGGAGTTCACGTCCGGCTGGACGATGAATTCGTTCATGCTGCTGTCGCCGCCGGTGACGATCACGACGTCCTCCTTCGCCAGCTCGACCATCGCCACTGCGTTGTCGACCGCGGCTTGCGCGATCTCGAACTCGCCCTTGGCCAGTCCGGCGCGCTGCTCGTCGGAGTTGGCGGTGAACAGGATCTCCACCTTCAGCCCGTGGCGCTCGAAGATGCCCTGCTGCGCCGCGGACAGCGCCGCCAGCGCCTGCGCGCCGGGGAACATCTTCACCTTGAGGGCGGTCTGCGCCCAGGCGGGCATTGCAAGCAGGCAGACAAGCGCGAGCACGGATCGCAGCATGGGGTTCCTCCTCCCAGGTGGGGCTAGATTATGATCGCCATTCCGGAGGAAACGCCATGCTGCAGGAACGCATTCCCGACCTTGCGAAGTATGTGGAGCCCGATCGCGTGCGCCGCGAGGTCTACACCGACCCCGAGATCTTCGAGCTCGAGATGGAGCGGATCCACGAGCGCGTCTGGATCTACTGCGGGCACGAGAGCCAGGTGCCGAAGGCCGGCGACTACTACGCGGTGCAAATCGGCCGCCAGCCGATGCTGATGGTGCGCGGCAAGGACGGCAAGGTGAACGTGCTCTACAACCGCTGCCCGCACCGCGGCAACATGATGTGCGGCGACCGCAAGGGCAACGCCGGCGACTTCTTCCGCTGCACCTACCACGCCTGGACGTTCCACCACGACGGCAAGCTGCGCTCGATCCCGATGATGGAGTCGGGCTACGAAGGCACCCGCTTCGGCAAGGACAGCCCCGACTGCAACATGAAGCGCGCCGCGCGGGTGGAGAGCTACCGCGGGTTCGTCTTCGCCAGCCTCGCCAGCGATGGGCCCTCGCTCAAGGAATTCCTGGGGAAAGCCATCGTCGCCTTCGACGACATGTGCGATCGCGCGCCAGAGGGCGAAGTTGAAATCGTGCCGAACTGCTTCCGCGTGATCCAGCATTCCAACTGGAAGATCTTCCTCGAGAACCAGCTCGACGCGCTCCATCCCTCGGTGACGCACCAGTCCACGGGCCGCGCCGCGCACGAGGTCGAGAAGATGATCGCCGCGAAGGTAAAGAAAGGCGAAGCGCCGCTTTCGTATCACATGCTGTCGGCCTTCGCGACGGTGACGATCGACAAGTGGGACAACTTTCAGACGCTCAACTATCCGTACGGCCACTGCATCCTCACCGGCTACATGGGCCTGCGGCCGCAGGATCCCGATACCAAGGCCTACGACAAGATCATGATCAAGGCCTACGGCCAGAAGCGCTTCGAGGAGATCGTCGGCGTCAACATCCACCACGTGCTGATCTATCCGGGGCTGTCGGTGCAGTCGCCGCTGCAGCAGCTGCGGGCGGTGCGCCCGCTCGGCGTCGACCGGACGCTGACCGAGATCTGGCACTTCAGGCTCAAGGGCGCGCCGGAGCCGATCTACCGGCGCTCGCTCGCGTACTACAACCTGGTCAATTCCCCGTCCACGCTGGTGAACGCCGACGACCTGGAGAACTTCTGGAAGTGCCACCAGGGCTTGGCGTCGGATGGGGGCGACTGGGTGACGTTCGGCCGGCACTACGGCCGCGACATCGAGAAGGACGGCATGGTGGAGACGGCGGCCAACTGCGGCACGTCGGAAGCGCCGATGCGCAATCAGATGAAGGCGTGGGCGGAGTACATGCGTGGCTAAGAACGGCGTGCAGCACGACGTCGAGCAGTTCCTCTACCGCCAGGCCGAGCTGCTCGATGGCAAGCACTGGGAGGACTGGATCGATCTCTTCACGCCGGACGGCATCTACTGGATGCCGCCGGATGCGAGTTACAAGACGTGGGACGGCCAGCCGGCGATCTTCGCCGAGGACAAGAACCTGATGACCGTGCGCATGAAGCGCGTGCTGCATCCGGACGCGTGGTCGCAGCGGCCGCTCTGGGAGACGAACCACGTCGTCTCCAACGTGATCATCGAGAAGGACTCGAAGGACCAGGTGGTGGTGCGCTCGCGCTTCCACATGATGGAGCTGCGCCGCGACGACGTGCGCCATTTCGCCGGCTCCTATCGCCACGAGCTGAAGAAGACCAAGGCCGGCTTTCAAATCAAGCTGCAGCGAGTCGACATGACCAACGCACAGGCGGCCTATGACTACGTGCTGCAGGTCTGGGTGTGAATGAAGGTCGCGGGGACGCTCGTGGCAGGGGGCCTCGCGCTCATCGGTACTGCGCTTTGGTTGGCGGAGGATTCCATGGCGCTGGTAGGCGCAAGCGTTTCCCGGCTGCAGGCGGTACGCGACGGTGATCTGCTCGCCGCAGTGGTCGGCAGCGTCGGCGTCTTCCTCACCGCGCTGGGCTCGCTGCTGCTGATGGTCCGCTTGCGCGACCATAGCTCCGATATCGAGTCATGACGGGGCGCCTTGCGCGCGCCAGCCTGCTTATCGGCGTGCTGGTCCTATGGCAGCTCGCCGCGCTGCGCGGGCTGCCCGACTACCTCCTCTCGCCGCTCGAGATCGGCAAGCACTTCGTCGCCGCGCTCGGCACGCGCGAGCTCTACGCCGACGCGTGGGCCAGCCTGGTGCGCGCGATCCCCGGATTCGCCATCGGCACGCTGCTCGGCGTGGCGCTCGGCCTCGCCGCCGGCATCGCGCGCAATTTCGAGCAGCTGGTGAGCCCGCTGGTCTTCCTCACCTACCCGGTGCCGAAGATCGTGATGCTGCCGGTGTTCATGCTGTGGTTCGGCATCGGCGACCTGTCCAAGATCCTGATCATCGCGCTGGCCTGCTTCTACCCGACCTTCATCAACGCCTACTACGGCGCGCGCGCCACGCCGCGCATCCTCGTCTGGTCGGCGCGCAACATGGGCGCGAGCGAACAGCAGATCTTCCGCCGCGTCGTGCTGCCTGCGGCGCTGCCGCTGATCTTCGCCGGCATGCGCGTCTCGCTGGCGCTGTCCTTCATCGTCATGTTCGCCACCGAGATGATCAACGCTCGCTCGGGGCTCGGGCATCTGATCAAGGAGGCGGAAAACAGCCTGCGGTTCGACCTGATGTACGTCTCGCTGCTGTCCATCGCGATTTTGGGTTATGCGGGAGACCGGCTTCTTCGGTTCTCCAGAAAGTATTTTTTGCCTTGGGACGCGAGCCACGCCTAGAAAACAGGGACAGACCACGTTTTTCAAAAACCAACCCCCCAGGGGGGCGGCAAAGCAAAGGCGATGAAGCGCCTCCTGCCGCTGATTCCGATCGCGCTCATCCTCATCGCCTGGGAGGCGGCGGCGCGCAGCGGGCTGTGGAGCAAGATCGTGTTTCCTTCTCTGGTGAATATCGGTCGCGAGTTCTTCCTGTTCTTCGCCCGGGTCGACGCGTGGGAGCAGATCTGGACGTCGCTCTACCGAGCGTTCGGCGGCTTCGCGCTCGCTGCGGTCGCGGGCGTGCTGCTCGGGATGGTGATGGGGCGCTCGCAGCTCGTGGCGGGGCTACTCGACCCCTTGTTCTCGGGCACTTACGCGGTGCCGAAGCTCGCGCTGTTTCCGATCTTCATCTTCGTCTTCGGCATCGGCAGCCTCTCCAAAGTGGCGCTGATTTTCCTCGAGTGCCTCTACCCGATGGTGATCATGACCTACCACGGCGCGCGCAGCGTGAACCCGGTGCTGGTATGGTCGGCGGAGAACATGGGCGCATCGCGCGCCGAGATCCTGCGACGCGTGATCATCCCGGCGACCACGCCCTACATCTTCGCCGCCTTCCGCGTCGCGGTGCCGGTGGCGATGATCGTCGTGGTCATCACGGAGATGATCAGCTCGGCCGACGGCCTCGGCTACCTGGTGGTCTATTCGCTCTCGTCGCTGCGGACCGATCGCATGCTCGCCATCGTGCTGGTGATCGCGCTCATCGGCTACCTGCTCGACAAGCTGGTCGTGCTCGCGCGCGACCGGTTGATATACTGGGAAAAGCTCGATACCTATTACGTCTGAGGAGGATCCCCGTGAAGCGCCTTGTCTGCCTCTCGCTGCTCGCGTTCAGTATTTCTGCGCTGGCGGCAGAACCGCCGTTGATCCGGCTCGGCCGCGGCTTCGCCGCCGAGGAGCAGGTGTGGCTGATGAGCGCGCGTCCCGACCTCACGCCGAACCAAGGCAAGCGCTACCAGCTGAAGCAGATCCTCTTCCAGGCCAACCCCGAGCGCTTCCAGGCGTTCCTCGCCGGCGAGCTCGACGCCGGCACCGCGCCGGGGCTGGCCGTGATCTTCGGCCGCTCGCAGGGCATGGACATGAAGATCGTGGCGAGCGTCTGCCTCGAGGCGCAGGGCCAGAATTACTTCACCACCACATATATGGTGAAGGACGACGGACCGATCAAATCGGTGAAGGACTTGAAGGGCGGCACGATCGGCGTCGTGGGGATCAAGACCGCCACCGACCTCTGGGCGCGCGCCGGGCTGATCAACGCCGGCCTGGTGCCCGACCGCGACACCAAGGTGGTGCCGATGCAGTTTCCGGCGATCGGCGAGGCGGTGCGCTCCGGCAAGGTCAGCGCCGGCACGTTCGTCGAGCCGTTCTACTCGGCCGAGATGGCCAAGGGCGGACTGCGCAAGCTGTTCACGGCCGTCGACGCCGTGGGCTATGAGCATGAGCTGCTCGATCTCTTCTTCGGCGAGAAATTCCTGAAGGCCAATCCCGATGCGGCGCGCGCGTTCCTGGCCGACTACGTCGCGGTGACCAAGTACTACCTGTCGAACACCGAGCAAGCCAAGCGCGACCTGCACAAGGCGGGCTTCGTGCGCACGCCGGTCGACATCTACGTCAAGAACGCCGACTGGAAGCGCGACCCGAACGCGCGGGTCAACGTCGACAGCCTGAAGAAGCTATCGGCCTACATGCTCGACAAGCTGCAATGGCTGGAGAAGCCGGTCCAGGTCGACGAGATGGTCGACCAGAGCTACCTGCCGCACTAATCCTTGCCGGCAATCCACTGCCGGGCGGCGCCGGCTTCCCCCGCGGGGAAGCGCTTGACGCTCGCGGCGACGAAGTGCGAGGCGAGCTTTTCCGCCACCTCGCCGAGCCGCGCGTCGGTCACGATGGCGACCTTCTTCACGCGCTTGTGGTGATCGCGGACGAAGCGGAAGTGGGCCGCCATCGCGCCGAGCGACTCCCAGCCCGGAAATTCAGTCAGCTCGATGATGATGCCGGCAAGGCCGCCGGTCTTTTCGATGTAGGGATCGACCGTCTTGGCAAGCTGCTCGAAGTCCTCCTTCTTCAGCGCCGAGTTCGGCCGCAAGTGCAGGATGGAGTTTTTGATGTCCAGGTTGTGTTCGAGCATCGGACGAGAGTGCCGCCAATCTACGCCGCGGGAAATGGGACCAAGGGCCTACGCCCGCGGATGCGCGGCGAAGAATTGCCAGATCTTCTCGTTGATGTCCGCGCCGCTCGCCCAGGCGTGACCCAGATTGGGCAGCTCGACGTACTCGACCTCGTGGCCCTCCCGCTTGTATTTCTCGGCGTTTTCGCGCGCGATCCAGGGGCCGAAGATCCAGTCCTGTCCGCCGTGCACGATCATCACCGGGAACTTGCGCGCCGCATTGACGCCGCCGAGCGTCTCCAGCCCGAGCGCGCCGGAGTGCGCCGCGACCGCGGCGACAACATTGGGGCGCTCCCTGGCCACCACGTGCGCGAAGTAGCCGCCGTTCGACATGCCGAGCACATAGATGCGCTTCGGATCGACGCGGTAGGCGGCTGAGATTTTCGCCAGCAGCGCGTCGAACATCTTTAGGTCGTCGTCGATCCGGTTCGGCAACAGTCCCCATGCGCCGAATAGCGCGTTGGGGTACGCGATGATGAAACCGTGCCGCTCGGCGGTTTCGTTCAAGTGCGTGTACCTCGGCATCACGTCCTTGCTGTCGACCAGCATGCCGTGGAACGCCACGACCAGCGGCGCCGGCTTGCCGGTGTTCGCGCTCGGCGGGACATACAAACGATAGTCGCGCTTCACCCGCCCGACGGTCAGCGACTCGTTGGGAAATTCGCCGCTCGGTCCGGGCGGCGGCGGCGCGGTGGCGCAGCCGGCGACCAGCAGCACGATGAGAAGCAGCGCCCGCATCATTAGAGAAAGCGCGTCATCAGGAAATAACGCGATCTCGGCGCGAAGCCCATCGCCGAATAGAAGCGCTGCGCCGTCTCGTTGCCTTGCGCCACCTCGAGGTGAACGGCGCGCACGCCGAGTGCCGCGGCCTGGCGCACGACCTCGTCGATGGCGGCGCGGCCGATGCCACGCCCGCGATACGGCTCGTGCAGGTAGAGCTCGTCGATGAACGCCTCGCGGCCGGCGAATTCGACGCTGTAGCCCAAGCACAGCGCGACGTAGCCCGCGCACTCGCCGTCATGATGGATCAGCCAGATCCGCCCGTGATCGCTGCCGCCGAGCAAAGCGCGATCGCTTGACGCACCACCGGCTCCGGCATGTCCACCTCCTCGAAGCGGTGGTACGCCATGATGAGCGGCACGAGGGTCTCCACGTCCTGCCGCGCCGCGATGCGGAGCTCGGTCATCGCGACTCGCTGCGGATCAGGTCCCAGACGTGGTTGCGGTACTCGTGGCATTGCATGGATTTCTTGATTTCGAGGGATCTTGGCCGTGGCAGCTCGATCCTCACTTCCTCCTTGATGCGGCCCGGCCGCGCGCTCAGCACGATGATGCGGTCGCCGAGGTACACCGCCTCCTCGATGTCGTGCGTGACGAAAACAATGGTCTTCTTGGTACGCTCCCAGAGGCGCGTCACTTCCTCCTGCATCGTCTCGCGCGTCTGCGCATCGAGCGCGCCGAAGGGCTCGTCCATCAGCAGGACCTTGGGATCGAACGCCAGCACGCGCGCCAGCGCCACGCGCTGCTTCATCCCGCCGGAGAGCTCGGCCGGGTAGTGGTTGCGGAAATCGGACAGGCCGGTCATGTCGAGATATTTCGCCACGACATCATCTATCTGAGGGCGCGGCGCTCCCTGGGTTTCCAGGCCCCAGGCGACGTTGCCGGCGACCGTCTTCCAGGGAAAGAGCGCGAACTCCTGGAACATCATGCCCCGGTCCGGTCCAGGGCCTTTCACCTCGGTGCCATAGACGCGGATGCTGCCGGCCTCGGCGGGAATGAAGCCGCCCATGATGTGCAGGAAAGTGCTCTTGCCGCAGCCGCTCGGGCCAATGACGGTGATGAACTCGCCCTCGCGCGCGGCGAAGCGTTCGACGTCCAGGATTTGCAGTTGCTGCCCGTTCTTGCTGTACGACTTGCGGAGGCCGGCGACCTCCAGCGCGATTGCGCTCATCCGTTACCTTTACCATATCGACTATGGGTGCGTTTGATAGAGAGCGCCTCGCGCTCCTGGTGCAGCCCGACCGCGTGCACCGCTCCGTCTATGCCGACCCGGGGATCTTCGAGCTGGAGCTGGAGCGGATCTTCGGCCGCGCCTGGCTGGTACTGGGCCACGAAAGCCAGGTCAGGAACCCGGGCGACTATTTCACTACGCGCATGGGCCGCGAGCCGGTCATCGTCGCGCGCCAGGATGACGGCTCCGTGCGCGTGCTGGTCAACCGCTGTGCGCATCGCGGCTCGATGGTCTGCGCCGAAGGCCGCGGTAACGTCGAGCGCTTCGTCTGTCCGTATCACGGCTGGAGCTACGACCGCGGCGGCGCGCTGAAGGCCGTGCCGTTCTCCTCGGGCTACACGCCCGGCAAGCTCACGGATTTGCACCTGCATGCCGCGCCAAGAGTTGCGGTCTACCGCGGCTTCATCTTCGCCTCGCTCGCGGCCGATGGGTCCGCGCTCGAGGAATTCCTGGGGCCGGCGAAGGCGTCGTTTGACGACCTGGTCGACCGCGCGCCCGGCGGCAAGCTCGAGATCGCCGGCGGAGTGTTCAAGCACGCCTACAACGGCAACTGGAAGCTGATGCTCGAGAACCACCTCGACGGCGCGCATCCGGCCTACGTGCATGCCTCCTCCGTGGCCGTCGCCCGCAATGCGCCCGAGCCGGGCAAGCCAGGACAGGAGCACTACTACGACATTGCCGTGCGGCAGATGCGCCAGAACGGCGCGCCCGACGCCGTGTGGGAAGGCACCGGCATGTGGACCACGCCGCACGGGCACGGCTACATGGGCGATTACCACGACGACGATCGCCTGGTGGCGGGCCTGGGTAACCCGGTGTTCGATGATTATCGGCGCCGGCTGGCCGCCGAGGTCGGCGAGCAGCAGGCCGATCGCATCCTGCGCGTCACGCTCTGGAACACGATCGTGTACCCGAACTGCTCGTTCATGAGCCAGTTCCGCCAGCTGCGCATCATCCACCCGATCGCCGTCGATCGCTCGGTGGTCTACACCTATTCCTTCCGCATGAAGAACGCGCCGCCGCAGATGTTCCGCGACACGGTGGCGTTCGCCAACGTGGTGAACGGCACGGGCTCTTGGGTACTGACCGACGACCTCGAGGTGTACGAGCGCATCCAGCACGGCTTTTCCTCCGGCGCCGTCGACTGGGCCTATATCGGGCGCGGCTACGGCCGGGATGTCGACGAGGCAAACGGCGTGCGGCGCGGCGCCACCGGCACGAGCGAGGTTTTCATCCGTGCGCAGATGCGCGCGTGGCTCGATTACATGACCCGTGACGCCTGAAGCATTCCTGTACCACGAAGCTCGCCTTCTCGATACCCAGCGGTACGAAGAATGGCTCCAACTGTTCACGGCCGATGCGACTTACTGGGTGCCGCTCGAGCAGGGGCAGAAAGATCCCTTCGAGACCTCGTCCATCATCCACGACGACCGCACGCTGCTCGAGCTGCGGGTAAAGCAGATCCGCCATCCGCGCGCGCACGCGAGGCAGCCGCTCGCGCGCACCGTCCACCAGGTGAGCAATGTCGTCCAGCTTGGCGAAGCCAACGGCGAATTGCGTGTCGGCTCCGCGCTCACGGTGGTCGAGTTCCGCAACGAGAAACAGCGCGTCTATGGCGCCCTGGTCGAGCATCGCCTGCGGCGAAAGGCGGATACATTCCAGATTGCGCACAAGCGCGTCGACCTGGTGAACTCGGAAGGTGAGCTCGATGGCATCGCCATCCTCCTCTAGAAATCAAAACCCGGTGATCATTGCCGGCGGCGGCATCGGCGGCCTCGCCGCCGCACTGGCGCTTGCCCGCAAGGGCTTCAAGAGCATCGTGCTGGAGCAGGCGCCGCAGTTCGGCGAGATCGGCGCCGGCATCCAGATCGCCCCCAACGCCTGGCATGCGCTCGACGCGCTCGGCGTCGGCCAGCTGGTGAAGAAGGACGCGGTATTCATCGAGCGCATGCTGATGATGGACGGCGTCAGCGGCGAAAAGGTGATCGACATCCCGCTCGACGCGCGCTTCGCCAAGCGTTTCGCCAACCCCTATGCGGTGACGCATCGCGCCGACATCCATGGCTCGCTGCTCGACGGCTGCAAGGCGCTGCCCGGGCTGATCGAGCTGCGCACCAGCACGCGCGTCAACAGCTTCGAGATCGAGGGCTCGGGCGTGGCGGTGAAGACGGCGGCAGGCGACGTGCTGCGCGGCGCCGCGCTCATCGGCGCAGACGGCGCGCGTTCGGTGGTGCGCGACGCGCTGATCGGCGATCCGCTGCCGGCTTCCACCATTCACAAGTGCTACCGGGCGGTGCTGAACGCGGGCGACGTGCCGAAGGACCTGCGCTGGGCGGCGGCGACGCTCTGGGCGGCGCACAACACCCACATCGTCCACTACCCGCTACGCGGCTGGAAGCTCTTCAACCTGGTCGCCACGACCATCGGCCAGCCGATCAGCGAGGGCCATAACGAGGTAGCCACTCCCGAAGAGGTGCTGCCGCAGTTCTCGCACTATTGCGAGAAGCCGCTGAACCTGATGCGTACGCCGAAGCAGTTCACGCGCTGGATGCTGCGCTATCGCGAGCCGGTATCGAACTGGACGCAGGGGCCGGTGGTGCTGCTCGGCGACGCGGCGCACCTGATGCTCCAGTACATGGCCCAGGGCGCGGCGATGGCGATGGAGGATGCGGTGTGCCTCGGCCTGTGCGCCGACCGGACCGACGGCGATTTCGAAAGAGCCTTCGTCGATTACGAGAAGATCCGGCTGGCCCGCGCTTCGCGCGTGCAGATCTCGGCGAACAGCCTGATCGGCATGATCTTCCACGTGCCCGACGGCATCCAGCGGCTGGTGCGGAACGAGATCTACCGCGGCCGCTCGCCCGAGCGCTACTACGACGCGCTCGAATGGGTGTTCACGCCGCCGGATTACGTGCGCGAGTTCAACGCGGCGCGACCAGGTCGGGCCCGATCTCGCGCACCGACGGCACGCCGCACAGCTGCATCGAGCGCTCGAGCTCGCTCGCCAGGATCTCGAGCGCGCGCCGCGCGCCCGGCTCGCCGCCGGCCATCGCGCCAAAGAGGGTAGCCCGCCCGGTCAGCACGCCGTGCGCGCCGAGCGCGCACGCCTTCAGGATGTCGACGCCGCGGCGCACACCACCGTCGAGCAGCACCGTGATGCGCCCACCGACTGCGCGAGCCACCGCCGGCAATGCATCCAGCGTCGGCGCGGCGCCGTCGAGCTGGCGGCCGCCATGGTTGGAGACGACGACGCCGTCACAGCCGATCGAGGCGGCGCGCTCCGCGTCTTCCGGGCGCTCAACGCCTTTCAGCAGCAATTTGCGCGGCCAAAGCTGGCGGATGCGCTTGATCGCTTCCCAGTCGAGCGCGGCGTCCATCTCGCGCCCGACGGCGGTAGCGATGTCAGTGCCGTGCGGCGTGGTGAACTTGTAGCCGTCGAAGTTCGCCATGCCGGGCAGGCCGTGCCTCATGATCTCGAGCAGCCAGGCCGGCTTGAAGATGACGTCGCGCGAGTTGCGCCAGTTCGGGTTGTATGGGGTGCGGAAGCCGTTGCGCGGATCGCGCTCCCGCTTGCCGGACACCGGCAGATCAACGGTGACCAGCATCGCCTCATAGCCGGCGGCCGCGGCGCGGGCGATCAATTTCTCCCGGAACGGATGTTCGCGCACCGCATAGAGCTGGAACCAGAGGCGGCCGCCGACTTCCTCGGCTACGCGCTCGATCGTGAACGCCGCGGGCGTGGCCAGGGTGAAAGGCACGCCGAAACCCTTCGCTGCCCGTGCGAGCGCCAGCTCGGCGCCGGCGCGGCCGGCGCTGATGCCCCCGGTCGGGGCGATGGCCAGCGGCAGCGTCGCGCGCACGCCGAACAGATCGCCGCCGAGGTCCACCTTGGCGACATTGACCAGTACCTTGGGTAGCAGGCGCACGCGCTCGAATGCCGCCCGGTTCTCGCGCAGCGTGACCTCGTCCTCCGCGCCGCCGTCGAAGAAGTCGAAGATGGCGCGCGGCAGGCGGCGCCGCGCGATCTGCCGCAGGTCCTCGATGCTGACGACGTCGCTCAGTTTGCCCAATGCGCTCGCCATATAATCCGGGGCTCGCACTTTACCGTCTAAAGGTCCCCCAGTGTCTCGCCTGTTCGCACTCCTGCTGCTTTTCCCGTCGCTGGTCCTCGCCCAAGCCTCATCGTCCCAATTTCCATCCAAACCACTGCGCATGGTGGCGCCGTTCACGCCGGCCGGCGCGGTCGACATCGCCACGCGCGCCACCGCGCACGAGATGGAACGCATCCTGCGCCAGCCGGTCGTCGTCGAGAACAAGCCCGGCGCCGGCGGCAACCTCGGCATCCTCGACGTGGCGCGCTCGGCGCCCGACGGCTACTCCATAGTGATGAGCACCAGCGGCATCCAGGCGATCAATCCGTTCCTGTACGCCAAGATGCCGCTCGATCCGAACAAGGACCTCGCCCCGGTCGCGCCTATCGTCTCGCTCAACAACGTGCTCGTCGTGCATCCGTCGGTGAAGGCGCGCAGCGTGAAGGAAATCATCGCGCTGGCGAAGAAGGAACCGGGCAAGCTGACCTACGCCTCGAGCGGCAATGGCACCAGCATCCACATGTCCGGCGCCATGTTCACGCAGTTCACGCACACCGACATCGTCCACATCCCCTACAAGGGCAGCGCGCCGGCGGTGACCGACCTGCTCGCCGGGCAGACCAACATGATGTTCGACAACATCCCGTCGTCGCTGCCGCACATCAAGGCCGGCAAGCTGATCGCGCTGGCCACCACCGGCGCCAAGCGCGACCCGACCCTGCCCGACCTGCCGACGATGGCGGAAGCGGGCGTGCCGGGCTACGAGTCGGGTGTGTGGTTCGGCCTGATGGTGCCGGCCGCCACGCCCAAGGATGTCATCGCCAAGCTCAACGCCGCGGCGGTGGAGGCGACCAAGTCACCCGAGTTCGTCAAGCGCATGAAGGACCTCGGCTACAACATCATTCCCGGCACGCCGGAAGACATGGCGAAGATGCTGCAGGATGAGCTCAAGCGCTGGGGGCCGATCGTCAAGGCATCCGGAGCGAAGGTGGACTGATATGAAACCTGCGATGAGCAAGGTGAAGCGCATCGAGGGCGTGCTTGCACCCGTCATCACGCCGTTCAGGAAGGACTACTCGCCGGACGCCGAGCGCTTCGTGCGCCATTGCCGCTGGCTGCTGAAGAGCGGCTGCGCGGGGCTGGCCATCTTCGGCACCAACAGCGAAGCAAACTCGATGTCGGTCGCCGAAAAGCGCGCGCTGCTCGAGGCGCTGGTGAAGGGCGGCGTGTCGCCGTCGACGCTGATGCCGGGCACGGGTCATAGCGCGATCAGCGACTCGATCGAGCTTACGCGCGCCGCAGTGGAGCTCGGCTGCGCCGGCGTGCTGATGCTGCCGCCCTTCTACTACAAGGGCGTGTCCGACGAAGGCCTGTACCGGAACTTCGCCGAGGTGATCGAGCGCGTCGGCGACGAGCGGCTGCAGATGTACCTGTATCACATCCCGCCGGTGTCGCAGGTGGCGATCACGCTCGGCCTGATCGACCGCCTGCTGTCCAAGTACCCGGGCATCGTCGCCGGCGTGAAGGACTCGAGCGGCGACTGGAACAACACCAAGGCGATGCTCGACAACTTCGCGAAGACAGGCTTCGACGTGTTCGCCGGCAGCGAGGTGTTCCTGCTCGACAACATGCGGAACGGCGGCAAGGGTTGCATCACCGCGACCGGCAACATCAACCCCGGCCCGATCGCCAACGTCTACAAGAGCTGGCGCTCGGCGGAGGCCGACAAGCTGCAGGCCGGCATCACCGCGACGCGCAAGATCGTGCAGAAGCAGCCGATGATCCCGGCGCTGAAAGCGGCAGTGGCGCACTTCGGCAACGACGCGGCGTGGAAGACCTGCCGCCCGCCGCTCACCGAGCTGACGAGCGCGCAGGAAGAAGAGCTGATCCGCGATCTGAAAGCCGCCGGCTTCACCATGCCGGGGCTGAATTGACGATTTTTCGTTAGTGGGGCTGAAGACCGCTTTAGTCACCGGCGCTGCGCGCGGCATCGGCCGCGCGTGCGCCGACGCGTTGCGCAAGGCCGGCTGCAAGGTGATCGGCCTCGATCGCGAGCAATGCGACATCGTCTACGACCTGAGCAATGTCGCCGGCATTCCGGCCATGGTCGAAAAGCTCGGCCAGGTCGACATCCTGGTGAACAACGCCGGCGTGCAGACCGCCGTGTCCATCGACCGCTATACCGACGAGGCGCGCCGGCGCATCCTCGCCGTGAACCTCGAGGCACCCGTTGAGCTGATCCGTGCGGTTTCCAACGGCATGATCAAGAGAAAGCACGGACGCATCATCAGCCTCGCCTCGATTGCCGCTTATGGCCCACACACCGATCTCTGGTACGGTGTCACCAAGGCTGGCGTGGTGAGCTTCACGCGCAGCTTCGCGTCGTATCTCGGGCCGCACGGCATCCAGGTGAACGCAGTCGCCCCAGGGCCGATCGACACACCGCTGCTCGACAAGGCGCAGCCCGAGCGGGTCGCGGAGCTGATGAAGAGGGTCTATACGCGCCGCAAGGGCCAGCCAGAGGAAGTCGCCGAGGCGATCCGCTGGCTCGCGCTCGACGCGCCGCAGATCATCAACGGCGCGGTGCTCGACATCACCGACGGCTCGTTCCTGCGGTAATTCCGTACTAAGTACGTAATTTATTTTGAAAGCTACAAGCAGCGGCCGAGCTGAGGAAACAATTACGTACTTAGTACAGATTTTGCGCGCGGTAGCAAGCGCGCATCGCCGATTCTCGCCGCCCACGCCTCGAATGCCGGCGTAGGCCCGCGCCAGAGCAGCTCGTCCACATTTCGGAACAGCGGTGCATCGGTTCTCAGCGTCGCGAGATCCTTGAACAGGAGAGCCAGGGTGCGCCGCTCGCCGGCGAGGATCTGCGGCGGGAAATCCTCGATCGTGCCGTGCTGGCGCACCAGCCGCGCGGCGGTCACTTCGCCGACGCCGTCGATGCCGGGATAGCCGTCGGCGGTGTCGCCGACCAGCGCGAGGAAGTCCGGGATGCGCGCCGGCTCGACGCCGAACTTCTCCCTTACCGCGGCTTCGTCACGCATTTTGTTCGCCCGGCGGTCCATCTGCACCACGCGGTCCCCGCGCACGCATTGCGCGAGGTCCTTGTCCGGCGTCCAGATGCAGACCTTCTCGACGCGCTCATCGGCGGCGGCGAGATGCGCAGCCGAAGCGAGCGCATCGTCGGCCTCGAGTTCCACCATCGGCCACACCGCCACGCCCATGGCGACGAGCGCCTCTTCCAGTGGATGGAACTGCGCCAGCAGCGCGCGCTCCACGCCTTCGCTGGTCTTGTAGCCGGGCCAGAGCCCGTTGCGGAAGGATTCGATGACATGGTCGGTGGCCACACCGATGTGTGTGGCGCCTTTCTCGGCCATTTGCAATACGGTATGGAGTACGCCTGCAACCGCCCCGAACGGACGATCGGTTTTCGAAAACCGGCGCAGACCGTAGAAATGACGGAACAGCTCGTACGTCCCGTCGACGAGGTGGACGATCAATCTAGATGAGAAAAATGGGGTCTGTCCCCATTTAGTAGCGTTGGAAGCGGATCGTAGGGTCGCGCTTGATCTGCTCGATGAGCGCGACTTCCCAAGCCAGGTAGTCGCGCGCGTGCTGCTCGAAGCCCGCCTCGTGATCGTAGGGCTTGTACCAGACGTCGTCGCGCACGGTGGTGACGCGCTCCGAACCCGATTCCCAGGCGCCTTTCCACGCGGCGTTGCCGCCATCCAGCACGAGTATTTGCGCCTTCGGCCAGAGTGCCTGCACCTCGGGCGCGGCCAGATGAGCGAGCACGCCGTCTTCCGAGGTGAGGAGCAGCATGCGATGCTCGCCGATCTTCTCGCGCGCTTCCTTGAGGCGCGAGCGCACCACCCACCATGCGCCCGGGATGTGCTGGTGGTGAAACCGCAAGCTGGTGGAAAAGTCGAGAACCGTGCCGCCCGGCTGCGTCGTGATGGCCCAGGGCTTGAATTTCGAGAACGGCTTGCGCGGCCCGGTCTCGATGTCCAGGCCGGCGAGATTCGACAGCACGTAGACGTCGTGCCAGCCCATCTGGTTCAGCCACGACGCCGTCATCACGGCGCGCACACGCTGCGGGTCGATCAGCACGAGGCGCGCATGACGCACGCCGACGTATTCGTCGGTCGCCTGTACCAGCTGCCCGCCCGGCGCGTGGCGCGAGCCGGCGAGGTGGCCGGCCTCGAATTCCTCGCGCGTGCGGACATCCAGCAGATAAGTCGTGCGCGCCGCGTCGCGCGTCCATTGATGCAGCCTGGCGGCGTCGGCGAACTTGACGCCGAAGCGCTGCGCCACGCGCTCGGCGGCGGCCTGCGCCTTCGCCAGTCCCTGAGAAGTCGGTGATCCCGCGATGCGCGACGCGCCTTCTTCGACCTGCCGGCCGGACAGGCGCCAGCCCATGGTGCCGTCCTTCAGCGCCACGACGCGATTGGCTATGCCGGCGTTGCGCAGCGATTGCGCGCCGATGATGCTGCGCGTGCGACCGGCGCAGTTGACGACCACCAGCGTATCGGCGTCGGGCGCCGCGTCGTGGACCCGGTAGGCGAGCTCGGCGCCCGGCATGTCGATGCCGTCCGGGATGCACATGCGCCGGTATTCCTCGAAGGGGCGCGAGTCGAGCACCACGGTCTTCTGGCCGCTCGCGCGGATCTTGTCGAGCTCCTCGGCACTGATGCGCGGCGTCTCGTACTCGTGTTCGATGAACTCGCCGAAAGCTTTCGACGGGACGTTGATGCCGCTGAACAGCTCGCCGCCCGCGGCGCGCCAGGCGTCGACGCCGCCGTCGAGGATATCCACCGCTGTGTAGCCCATCGCGGCGAGCCGCTCGACCGCAACGGCGACGAGACCCTCACCGCCGTCGAACAAGACGATCGGCGCGCTCTTGCGCGGCACCAGATCGGGCATGACCATCTCCAGGCGCGAAAGCGGCGCGGAGCTGGCGTAGAACGGATGGCCGCGGTAGTGCACGCCCTGCTCGCGCACGTCGAGCAGCGCGAGCTCCCCGTGGCCCGCGAGGCGAGCGCGCAGGTCGGTGGTGCTGATCAAGCGCGCGCTTCGCGGATGTCCGAGTGCGGCGGGAATACCTTCCAGGCGCGCTCCTCCGCCTTGTAATACTCCCGGTGGTGCAGTTGCTCGAGCGCGAGCCCGTACATGTGGAAATTGACGAGCGGCGCCTGGATGTGGATCGAATGCAGGTCCTCGGGCATGAAGCAGACGCCGGTGCCCTGACGCACCACGGCATTACCCTTTTCCTTAACGCCGGCGTCGGCGCGGTCGTAGAAGCGGTTCAGCTCCTCACCGCTGACGCCGACGATGACGGCCCAGGTGGTGTGGTTGTGCGCTGGAGTGCCGTAGTTACCGTCGGAAGAATTTACATAGAGCGCGAAGCGGTGGTCCGCGTCCTCGGACACCCGGTAGAGGCAGGAATTGCGCTTGCCGCCAGGCTCCGGCGGCGGGAAATCGCGCGCCGTAAAGAGATCTTGCCGCGCTGCAAGACGCATCAGCCGCTGCTTGATCTTCTCCAGGCTGGCGCGCGTCACGCCCTCGCGCTTCTCTATCTGGCGCACGTCGGCCACCGCCGATTCGATTTCCCTCTTTCGTGCTATCGCTCGCTCATCCATGGGAGTAGATTATGCCTCCCGTTCCACCCAAAGGAGGAGTGCAAGCCATGGCGATCAAAGCAAGCCGCAACGACGTATGGATGGCCGTGATCGACGATCGCGCCGGAGGCGCGGCCGAGAAGCTCGAGGCGCTTGCCAAGGCGGGTGCGGATCTCGAGGTGGTGTTCGCGCGGCGCACGCCCGAGCATGCCGGGCAGGGCATCCTGTTCGCCGGCCCGATCGAGGGCGCGAAAGTGACGCGCGCAGCGACCGAAGCGGGCTTCAAGCGCTCGGACAACATCCACGGCGTGAGAATCGAAGGCGCCGACAAGGCCGGCCTGGGCGCGAAGATCGCGCGCACGCTGGCGGACGCGGGCATCAGCTTCCGCGGCATGCAGGCGCAGGTGATCGGCAAGAACTTCCTCAGCTTCATCGCCTGCGATAGCGAGGACGACGCCGCGAAGGCAGTGAAAGCGCTGCGCAAGCTCTAACTAGCGGACCTTGTAGATCTCTTCTTCGAAGGCGCCGCGCGACACGAGCAGTGACGCGCGGCGTCTTTTTGTCTCCGCGGTCAGCACCGCGTGGCCGCTCTTGTCCTTCCATTCGAGCTTGATTGGGTCGGGGCCTTCGGCCACCGGCTTGCCATAGCGCTCGCGCAGGAATTTCATCATGCGCTCGAGCTCGATCCGCTCGAAGCGCAGATCGAAGCCCTCCACCGCGTCGCGCTTGAGATAGAACGTCACGCTGGCGTCGATGCCGCCGACCTGGATGCGCCCATCGTCGCAGCGGCGGTCCGCCGCACGGGTCGGCCACTCTAGCGCCCGGCAGTTGGCGTAGGGAAAGCGCGCCTTCACCTGCTTCTCGGTCGCGCCCAGCGTCACCTCGTTAATGTCGTACGCGGCTAACGCCGGGATGACAGCCAGCAACAGAAATGGGGTCAGAGCAATTTTCCTGTAACACCTAAGGCTGCGCGCGAACGTGTTACAGGAAAATTGCTCTGACCCCATTTCTTTTCAGGTGCCGATCAGGCGGCTGCCGAGCATGGACAGGCGCGCGGCCATGATGGAGAGGAACGCCTCGTTGAAGCGAGCGCGGCAGGAATCGGACAGCGCGTCGACGTCCTGCACGCGCAAGCGCATGGCCCAACTCGGCTCGACGGCGGTCACCGTGGCGGTGCGCGGCTGCGTGTCGCGCCGCGCGTAGGCCATCTCGCCGACGCATTCGCCGGCGCTGACCGGGTTCAGGAGCTTGCCGCGCCGCGTGACCTTGAGCAATCCGGTGGCCAGCACGAAGAGGTGCTCGTCCGGCGTGCCTTCCTGGATCAGCACCGCTTCCGCCGGGTGCTGCTCCCAGCGCGAGATGCGCACCGCCTCCCACAGTTCGACATCGCTGAAGCGCTTGAAGAACTCGAGCCGCCGCGCGGCGCTGAACTTCTCGGCATCCGACAGATCGCGCGTGCCGCGCTCCTGGCCGATGAGGCGCGCCAGCGCCTCGGCGAACGCGTCCCAGCTGGAGAAGCGCTCGTCGCGCGTCTTGCCGAGCGCCCGCATCACCACGTCGTCGAGCGCCGGCGGCACGTCGCCGCGGACCTGCGAAGGACGCGGCGGCGTGGAATTGAGGATGGCGTGGACCAGATCGTAGGTCGAAGGGCCGCTGAACGGCCGCGTGCCCGTCAGCAGGTGATACAGCACGCCGCCGAGCGAGAACATGTCGGTGCGAAAGTCGAGATCGTCGCCTTTCACCTGCTCGGGCGACATGTAGCCGGGCGAGCCGACACCGGTCACTTGCGTCAGGTCGCTGCGCGAGAGCTGCGCCGCGCCGAAGTCCGACAGCTTGATGTCGAGCTCGTCCGCAGCTTGTTGCTTGGTGAGGACGTTGGCCGGCTTGATGTCGCGATGCACGACGCCGATGGTGTTGGCGAATTCGAGCGCCTTGCAGCACTTGTAGCCGATCTCCGCGGCTGCCGCCGGGGCCAGCAACCCGGCCGGGTCGCAGTACTTGGTGAGCGGCGGCCCGTCGACCACCTCCATCACCAGATAGCGCAGCGGATCGCCCTCGCTCACGTCCTCGAGCCCCGCGTCGAGGATGCTGACGATGTGGGGATGGCGCAGCTTGCCGGCGAGCGCCGCCTCGTTCTGGAAGAAACGCAACTGCCGCCGCGCCTCTTCCGGGTCGGCAGACAGCTTCTCCAGCACCTTGATCGCCACCTCGCGCTCGCGGAACGGATCGACGGCGAGATAGACCGAGCCGGTCGCGCCCTTGCCGAGCAGCTTCTTCACCTCGTATTTCCCGACTTTCGCGAGCATCTCAGGCCGTGGGGACATTGCGAGCGAACGCATCGTACAGGTCGAGCATTCGCCCGCGCCAGCCGAACAATGCATGGGTGGCGTCAAAGATTTCGTGAGGGCTCATGATGCGCGCCCACTGCACTACCGAGAAAAGGATGTAGTCGGCGTACGCCGGGGCGGAACCGCAGATAAAAGCCTGCCGTTTCAGCGCCGCCTGCATCGGCTCGAGGACTTTTTGCACACGCTCGAGCGCCTGCGGCCGCCGCGCGCGCGCTTCCTCGAGCGTGCACCTGAGGAAGCCTTCGAATTGCTGCCGGAAATAAGTCTCATCGGCCGGATCGACGCGCTCGTGCACGTCCGCAACGATCACCGGCATCATCGCCGGCACGACAGCGCGGTCGACCCAGGTGTTGAACGCCTGGGTCACGCCACGGCCGATCTCGCCGCCGAATAGGGTCGGCCGCTCCGGGTACCGGTCCTCGAGGTGCTCGGCAATGCGCCAGGAGTCGCGCACCACGGTCTCGCCGTCCTTGATGATCGGCACCGTCTTGCCGCCGGAGAAAGCGATCGCCGCCTTGTCGCTCATCGCCACCGCACGGCTCTCGAACTCCAAACCCTTATGCCTGAGCGCCATGCGCGTGCGCCAGGAGAAAAGGCTATAGCGACGGCCGGCTTTGCCGCCCAGCTCCCACAGCGTGATCACGCTGCCTGCCTTATAAGCGGCCTCATGCGGCCTTTTTGACTCCGCCGGATTCCTGTACCTCATGGCTGTCCGGACGCGCCTTGATGCGCAGGTCCTTCTGCTCGGCGCGCTCGCGGGCGGCGTTGCGGAACGCCTGGTCGCGGCCGGACAGATATTGCGGCGGCCAATGCTGGCCCATGTGCTGGTACCAGGCCGACGCCTGCAGCGTGAAGTACGGATTCGCGAGGTGCGGCCGCGCCAGCGCGACCAGGTCCGCCTTGCCCGCCGCGAGCAGCGTGTTCACCTGGTCCGGCGTCGTCACCGCGCCGACGGTCATCGTGGCGATGCCGACTTCGTTGCGCACCCAGTCGGCGTAAGACGCCTGGTACATGCGGCCATAGACCGGCTTCTGCTGCGGCACCGTCTGGCCGGTCGAGACATCGATCATGTCGCAGCCCGCCTCCTTCAGCGCGCGCGTGACCGCGATGAGATCCGCACCGGTAAGCCCACCCGGCGCCCAATCGGTCGCCGAGATGCGCACCGAGAGCGGCTTCCTCTCCGGCCACACCGCGCGGCACGCACGGAACACTTCCAGCGGAAAGCGCATGCGGTTCTCGATGCTGCCGCCATAGGCGTCGGTGCGGCGGTTGGTCAGCGGCGAGATGAAGCTCGCCAGCAGGTAGCCGTGCGCCATGTGCAACTCGAGCATGTCGAAGCCGGCCTGCTCGGCGTAGCGCGTCGAGCGCACGAAATCGTCGATGACTTTCTGCATTCCCTTGCGGTCCAGCTCGACCGGCACCTGCGAAACGCCGTCGTAGTACGGAATCGGCGAAGCCGAGACCACCGGCCAGTTGCCCTTCTCCAGTGGATAGTCCATGCGCTCCCAGCCGAGCTGCGTCGAGCCCTTGCGGCCGGAATGGCCGAGCTGCATGCAGAGCTTGGCCTTGGAGTTCTGATGGCAGAAGTCGACGATCCGTTTGAAGGCATCACGCTGCGCCTCGTTCCACAGGCCGGTGTCGCCGGGCGAGATGCGTGCCTCGGGCGAGGGGCAGGTCATCTCGACGTAAACCAGCCCCGCGCCGCCGATCGCGCGGCTGCCGAGGTGCACGAAGTGCCAGTCGCCGGGCACGCCGTCGACCGCGGAGTATTGGTCCATCGGCGAGACGACGACGCGGTTCTCCACCACCATGTCGCGCAGGCGGAACGGCGTGAACATCGGCACCGGCGGATTGTCGACGTCGATGTCGAAGCCCTGCTTCTTCACCCGGTGCGCGAACCACCGATGCACCCGGCGCACGAACGCCTCGTCGCGCAGCTCGAGGTTCTCCCAGGTGATCTGCTTCGAGCGCGACATCACGCCGAAGGCGAACTGCTCGGGCTCCATGCCCCAGTAGCGCTTCAGGTGCTCGAACCAGGCGAGCGAGACGTTGGCGGCATGCTGCGTCTTCTCCACTTCTTCGCGCCGCGCCGTGTCGTACACCGTGAGCGCCTGCCTCACTTCCGGATGCTTGCGGAATGCCTCGTACAGCGCGATGGCGTCCTCCATCGCCAGCTTGGTGCCCGAGCCGATGGAGAAGTGCGCAGTGGCCTTGGCGTCGCCCACCAGGACGGCTTTGTCCTTGACCCACGTGCGGTTGGTGATGTTGGGGAAGTTGCGCCAGAGCGAGCGGTTGGCGATCAGCGGGTGGCCGTCGAGCTCCTCGGCGAACACGCGCTCCAGGACCGGCAGCATGTCCGTCTCGCTCAGCTTGTCGAAGCCGAAGTTGCGCCAGGTCTGCTCGTCCATCTCGATCACCCAGGTCGAGCGGTTCGGCTCGTACTGGTAGACATGGGCGAGCAGCACGCCCTCTTTGGTCTCCCGGAAAAAATACTTGAACGCATCGAGCGAACGCGTCGAGCCCAGCCAAGTGAACTTGTTCGGCCGCAGGTCGACGCTCGGCTGGAAATGCTCCTTGTACTTTTCCCGGATGCGCGAATTGATGCCGTCGGCGACCACGATCAGGTCCGAATCGGCGAACTCCTCCAGCCCTTCGACCTCGCGCTGGAAGCGCATCTGCACGCCGAGCTCGCGGCCGCGGTCCTGCAGGATGTTGAGCAGCGCGACGCGCGAGCAGCCGCAGAAGCCGTTGCCGCCGGAGCGCAGAGTCTGGCCTTTGTAGACGACGTCGACGTCGCCCCAGTAGGCAAAGCGGCGGCGGATACGCTCATAAGTCACCAGGTCATAGGCTTTGAACGTGTCCAGCGTTTGATCGGAAAACACGACGCCAAATCCGAACGTGTCATCCGGCCGGTTGCGCTCGTAGACAGTGATGTCCCAGCGCGGCCAAGCCTTCTTCGCCAGCAGCGCGAAGTACAGGCCGCCGGGCCCTCCCCCGATGATGGTCACTTTCATGTGGCCTCCGGAACAACCGCCGTGGCTTCGATCTCGAGCCGCGCCTCGGGCTCGATCAGCCCGCTGACCTGCACCACGGCCATGGTCGGGAAGTGCCGGCCCATGAGCGCGCGATAAGCGATGCCGACATCCTTCAGCGCGGCGAGGTACTCCTGCTTGTCGAGCACGTACCAGGTGAGGCGCACGATGTGCTCGGGCTTGCCGCCCGCCTGCGCCAGAACCTCGATGATGTTCTTCAGCGTCTGCCGGAACTGGCCGGCGAAGTCGAGCGCTTCCCACTTGCCGGCGCCGGTCCAGCCGACCTGGCCGGCGATGAAGACTAGTTTCCCGCTGGCGGCGATGCCGTTCGAGAAGCCTTTGGCGCGCGCCCAGCCGGGCGGCTGCAGGATCTGCATCATGCTTGCTTCCTCAGCTTGAAGCGCTGCACCTTGCCCGTCTCGGTGCGAGGCAGCGTGTCGATGAACTCGATGGCGCGCGGGTACTTGTACGGCGCGATCGCTTTCTTTACGTGCTCCTGGAGTTCGCGCACGGTGCCCTCTCCCTGGGCGTGGCCCTCTTTCAGCACTACAAAGGCCTTGACGATGGTTCCCCGCTCTTCGTCCGGCCAGCCAATGACGCCGCACTCCGCTACCGCCGGATGCGAAAGCAGCGCCACCTCCACCTCCGGCCCGGCGATGTTGTAGCCGGCGGAGATGATCATGTCGTCGGTGCGCGCCTGGTAGAAGAAGTAGCCGTCCTCGTCCATCAGGTAGGCGTCGCCGGTCAGGTTCCAGCCGTGCTGCACGTAATTCTTTTGCCGCTCATCCGCGAGGTAGCGGCAGCCGGTGGGGCCTTTCACCGCCAGCTTGCCGACGACGCCGGGCTTGCACGTCTTGCCTTCGTCATCCAGGACCGTGGCGTGGTAACCGGGAATCGCGTAGCCGGTGGCGCCGCGCCGCACGCGCTCCGGCGTGTGCGAGATGAAGATGTGCATCATCTCGGTCGAGCCGATGCCATCGATGATCTCGATGCCGGTCGCTTCCTTGAACAGCTGGCGCGTCGGGTCGGCCAGCGCCTCGCCGGCCGAGACGCAGTTCTTCAGGCTCTTCAGATTGAAGTCCTTGGCCAGCGCGGCCATCTGCCGGTACATGATCGGCGTGGTGAAGCAGGTGTTGGCCTTGAAGCGCTCGATGGTCTCGAGCAGCGTCTCCGGCGTGTGTTTCTCGATGAGCACCGTCGAGGCGCCATGGCGCAGCGGGAAGCAGAGCATCCCGCCGACGCCGAAGGTGAAAGCGATCGGCGGCGTGCCGCAGATGATGTCGTCCTTGTGCATGCGCATGACCGAGCGCGGGAAGCAGTCGCACTGCGCGATCACGTCGCGGTGAAAATGCATCGTGCCCTTGGGCTTGCCAGTCGTGCCCGAGGTGAACGCGATCATCGCCACGTCGTCGGCCGCGGTCGCGACGTTGGTGAAGGTAAGCGGCTGGCGCAGCGCCAGGCTGTCGAGCGAGTCGGGCGAGTCGTCGTACCAGTACTTGATGCTCTTCAGCGTCGGGCAATTCGGCAGCGCCAGCTCGAGCTCCTCCTTCAAGCGCTTGTCGCACAGCGCATGCGTGATCTCGGCCTTGGTGACGATGTCGGTCAGCTCCTTGGCGCGCAGCAGCGGCATCGTCGCCACGCACACGCCGCCGGCCTTCATCACCGCCAGCCAGCAGGCGGCCATCATCGGGTTGTTCGGCCCGCGCAGCAGCACGCGGTTGCCGGGCTTAAGCCCCATCTCGCGCACCAGCACGTTGGCGATGCGGTTGGTCTGCGTGAAGAGCTGCGTATAGGTGCATTCGCCGTCCGGCGAGCGCAGTGCGATACGGTGCCCGTAGCCGCGCGTCACCGGCTTGTCGAGCAGCTCGGTGGCGCAGTTCATGCGCGCCGGATACTTCAGCTCCGGCAGCTCGAACACGAACTCCGGCCACTGGCTGCGAGGCGGCAGGTTGTCACGGGCGAAGGTATCGGTGTGCGCGCTGTAGCTCATCAGTACGATTCCGAAAACGTGGTCTGTCCCTGTTTTTGGGCTTGGGTCATGATTTCAGCAGGTCCTTGGCGATGATCAGCTTCTGCACCTCCGTCGCGCCCTCGTAGATCCGCAGCGCGCGCACTTCGCGGTAGAGGCGCTCGACCGGATGACCGCGCATGACGCCCAAACCGCCGCACAGCTGCACGGCGTCGTCGATCACCTGCTGCGCCGCCTCGGTCGCATACATCTTCGCCATCGCCGCCTCGCGCGTCACCCTCGCCCTTTTGACGTCCCGCACCCACGCCGATCGATAGGCGAGCAGCGCGCCGGCATCGATCGCCGTAGCCATGTCGGCGAGCTTGCCCTGCGTCATCTGGAAGTCGGCGAGCGTCTGACCGAACATCTTTCGGCCTCTTGCTTGCCCCAGCGCCTCGTCGAGTGCGCGCCGGGCGAAACCGAGCGCTGCGGCAGCGACCGTAGTGCGGAAGATATCGAGGTTGCGCATGGCGAGTTTGAAGCCGCCGCCCGCGTCGCCAAGCAACTCGCCCTTGGCGCCCTTGAGCTTCAGCGTGGCCATCGGATGCGGCGCCACGATATCGATGCGCTGGCTGGCGTCGACGTCCTTGGCGTCGACGACGAACGCGCTGATGCCTTCGTCGGCCTTGGCGAACGTGACATAGAAGTCGGCGATGCCGCCGTTGGAGATCCAGGTCTTGGTGCCGTCCAGGATCCAGGAATCCCCTTGCCGGTGTGCGCGTGTGGTCATCGCCTGCACATCCGAGCCGGCATCCGGCTCCGACAGCGCGAACGCCGCGATGGCGTCGCCGCGAGCGGCGGAAGCGAGATATTTTTTCTTCAGCGCCTCGCTGCCGGCCAGAACGATCGGCCCGGAGCCGAGGCCTTGCATGACGAAGGAGAAATCGGCCAGGCCGGCGTGATAGGCGAACACTTCGCGCAGCAGCGCGATCGAGCGCACGTCGTGCGCATCGGTCACGGCGTGGTTGAGGTAACCGGCGCAGCCCAGGTCCTGTACCAGGCGCTTGCAGATCGAATCCGCGTTGGAGCCCTCATCTTCCCTTATGGCATGGCCCAAGTTCTCGCGCGCCCAGGCGTCGGCTTCCGCCGCCAGCTTGGCGTGGCGCGGCTCGAAAAAGGGCCAGGCGTAATGGGTGAAGCGGTCCATCAATCGCCTTCGAACTTCGGTTTCTGCTTCGCCACGAACGCCTCGTACGCGCGGCGGAAATCCTTGTTCTGCATCAGGATGGCTTGCGCCTGCGCTTCCATTTCGATCGCCTCATCGACGCCGGCGTTCCATTCCTGGTGCAGCATTTTCTTGGTCATCGCATGTGCCGCGGTCGGACCCGTGGCGAGCGACTGCGCCGCTTCCATCGCCGCTGGCAGCACCGGGTCGGCGATACCGTTGAAGAACCCCCAGGCGTGGCCTTCATCGGCGCTCATCGAGCGCCCGGTGTAGAGCAGCTCGGCGGCGCGGCCCTGGCCGATGATCCGCGGCAGCATGGCGCAGGCGCCCATGTCACAGCCGGCGAGGCCGACCCGGACGAACAGGAAGGCGGTCTTCGCGCTCGGCGCGGCATAGCGCAGATCGCAAGCCATGGCCAGGATGGCGCCGGCGCCGGCGCAGACGCCGTCGATCGCCGCGACCAGCGGCTGCGGGCAGTGGCGCATCGCCTTCACCACGTCGCCGGTCATGCGCGTGAAGTCGAGGAGCTGCGGCATGGTCATCTTGGTCAGCGGCCCGATGATCTCGTGCACGTCGCCGCCGGAGCAGAAGTTGCCGCCCTCGCCGCGCAGCACGATCGCCCGGACGGACGGCTCCTTCGCCAAGGCGCCGAAATGGTCGCGCAGCTCGGCGTAGGAATCGAAGGTCAGCGGATTCTTGCGCTCCGGGCGGTTGAGCGTGACGACGCCGACCTTGCCTTCGACGCGCCAGCCGAAGTGCTGGGGACTCATGGCGTCACCTCCACCGCATGCTCCTTCGCCTTGGCCAGCAGCCGCAGTAGCTCATCTTGCTCGCGCCGCGACAGGCCCGAGAGCAGCCCGACTACCCACTCCTCGTGCTCGCGCGCCATGTCGGCGAACATGCGCTCGCCGCTGCGCGTCAGGCGGATGCGGAAGGCGCGGCGGTCGGCGGGCTCATCCAGCCGCTCGACCAGGCCTTCCTTCTCGAGCTGGTCGACGATGGTCGTGACGTTGCCGCCGGTCACCATCAGCAGGCGCGAAAGCTCGCTCATCTTCAGGCCCTCGGCATGGCGTTCGAGCTGCGCCATCAGGTCGAAGCGCGGCAGCGTGGTGCCGAAGCGCTCGCGCAGCCGCGAGCGCACGACGCGCTCGATCATCTGCGTGCAGGTGAGCAGCCGCAGCCAGATGCGCAGCGCGCGATGATCGTCGGATCTCGCGATGGTTTCACGATCGGTGTAGACGGCCGCCATGGGATTGCTCCAAGCCTGAATAGATCAAGCTTAAAGCATATGCGCGGCCTTGTCACGCTAGACTAGCCGCCGGAGAGGAGGAGCCATGTCGGACGAAAACCGCCGTCGTTTCCTGCAGTTCCTGGCCGCCAGTCCCTTCGCCGCACCCGCCTGGGCGCAGCTCGCGCCGAAGACGAGGCTGCCCGACCCCATTCCCTGGGCCGCGCTCGAGCCCGACAAGCTGATCAAGAGCCCGAAGGAGGCGATCAACGTGTTCGATTTCGAGCCGGTCGCGCGCCAGAACGTGCCGCCGGCGCACTTCGGCTACATGGCCTCGGGCATCGACGACGAAGTGACGCTGCGCGCGAACCGCGAGGACTTCCTCAAGTTCCAGTTGCGGCCGCGGCGCCTGGTCGACGTCTCCAAGGTCGACATGAGCGTCGATATCCTCGGCACCCGCTATCCGACGCCGATCGTGGTGGCGCCCGTCGGCGGGCAGAAATCATTCCACGCCGAGGGCGAGATCGCCACGGCGCGCGGCGCGAAGGCGGGCAATCACCTCATGATCTTGTCGACCGCCACGACCAGCGGCGTCGAGGAGGTCACGGCCGCGCGCGGTGCACCGGTCTGGTACCAGCTCTATGCCACCAACAAGTGGGACGTGGCGAAGGGCATGGTGACGCGCGCCGAAAAGGCCGGCAGTCCGGTGGTCGCGGTCACCGTGGATCGTAGCGGCGGCCGCAACCAGGAGACGCTCTTCCGGCTGCAGCGCACGGACTCGCGTCAGTGCGATTCGTGCCATGACCGCTCCAGCCTGCAGGCGAACCTGAAGCGTCGCTCGATGTACCAGGGTCTCGATGTCAGCGGTCTCACGCACACGCAGTCCTCAGCGATGACCTGGGATTTCCTCAAGCGCCTGCGCGACACGACCAAGATGAAGATCGTGCTGAAAGGGATACTCGCGCACGAGGACGCGGTGCTCGCCGTGCAGAACGGCATGGACGGGATCATCGTCTCGAATCACGGCGCGCGGAGCGAGGACAGCGGACGTTCGACGATCGACGCGCTGCCGGAAATCATCGAGGCGGTGAAGGGCCGCATGCCGGTGCTGGTGGACAGCGGCTTCCGCCGCGGCACCGACATCGTCAAGGCGCTCTGCATGGGAGCGAACGCCGTATGTGTCGGAAGGCCCTACATCTGGGGACTCGGCGCCTTCGGCCAGCCGGGCGTGGAGCGCGTGCTCGAGCTCCTGCGCATCGAGCTGCACGCCATCCTGCAGCAGGTCGGCGCGCCGACCCTAAAGCAACTTAACCCGGGAATGGTGCGGCGCGTCCCCTAGCTCACTTCAGATCCTCATGCAGGCAGAGGATGTTGCCTTCGGGGTCCTGGAACCACGCCGCCTTCTCCGAGCCGAGCACGCAGACGTGCTCCACGGTCTTCAGGCCCGGCAGGTCGTAGTCGGCGAACTTCACGCCGCGTGACTCCAGATCGCGGATGGCGGCCGCGATGTCGGTGACCTTGAAGCTGAGCGCCGTGTGCTCGGCTTTCGTGCCTTCGGGCTTCGGAAAGAGGGCGATCTCGGCGCCACCGCAGCGGTAGACGAACTTGCCGTCGGGCTTCTGCCCCACCGCCTTCAGGCGCAGCTGGCTTTCGTAGAAGCGCCGGGCGCGGGCCATGTCCTTCACCGGCAGCATGCAGGTCACGAGGTTGGTGTCCATCGCGCACTTGTATCACGGACCGCGGAAGGTGACGATACGCAGGAGTGCGTACGCGGGACCTCAAGGTGGCGCTTGACCTGCTGGGGGCGATCGGCGAAGCGGGCGCCGACCGGGCCGCCTTTGCACGCCTCGGCGTCGAGCGGCTGCCGACGCTGGTGGCCTCGGAATTTACGACGCTATCTGTGTGCGACCTGGTCAGCGGCCGGCGTCAGGTCTATGGCCTGCCCGCCGGCGCGCTGAGCGCCGAAGACCGCAAAGCGTTCGACCGGCATTTCAGCGAGCACCCGCTGGTGCGCTTCCACGGCTACGGCGGCGGCGGCGGCGTGACACAGCGCATCAGCGACTGCCTGCCGCCCGCGCGTTTCCGCGAGAGCGCGCTATACAACGACTACTACCGCCGCATCCGCATCGATCATGCGATGGCGCTGCCGATCTACGTGCGCGACGGCCTGCTGGTGAGCTTCGTCCTCAATCGCTCGCGGCGCGACTTCAGCGATCACGAGCGCGCGCTGCTCGACGTGCTGCGGCCGCACCTCGCACGCCTCTACCGGCGCACCAGGGCCCTTGAGCGGCTCACCGCCCGCGAGGGCGAGGTGCTGAACTGGATCGCGCGCGGCAAGAGCGACGCGCAGATCGGCGCCATCCTCGGCATCAGCGCGCGCACGGTGCAGAAGCACCTGCAGAACCTCTACGCCAAGCTCGGCGTAGAGAACCGCACGGCGGCGGCAAACCGCGCGCGCGGCGCCTAGCTAGGCGTTCTTCAGCGCGACCTTGTAGCGCCTGGCGGCGAGCTTGAATGCGCGGGCGTGCCGCGCCAGCTCGACCTTCGCCCGGGCCTTGAACCGCGAGAGCTGCACTCGCGCCTTCGCCAGGTTCTTCTTCGCCTTACGCTTCATTGCTTCGGATCGCTTGGACATGCTGGTCTCCCTTGTTGGCTACTGCCGTTCAATCTTAGCCGCTTCCACCACGCGGCTCCATTTATCTAATTCACGCCGGATGAAGTCGGCAAATGCCGCCGGCGTGCTGCCCAGCGGCTCGGCGCCGTCGGCGGCGAGGCGCTCTTTCATTTCGCGCGAGCGCAGCGCGACCAGCGCCTCGGCGTTCAGCCGATCCACCGTGGATTTCGTCACGGCCGCCGGCGCCAGCAGCCCGTACCACTGCATCGCCTCGTAGCCGGGCACCGTCTCGCCGACCGGCGGCACATTCGGCATCGCCTCGACGCGCCGCGGGCCCGAGACCGCCAGCGCGCGCACGCGGCCGGCATCGACCTGCGGCTTCGCGGTCAGCGCCGTCGCGAAAGCCACGGCGATCTGGCCGCTGATCACGTCGGTGACCGCCGCGGCCGTGCCCCGGTAGGGCACGTGCTGGACGTCGATTCCCGCCATGGTCTTGAAGAGCTCCATGCAGAGGTGCGGCGATGTGCCGATGCCTGGTGTGCCGTAGCTCAGCGCTCCGGGCTTCTCTTTTGCCAGCGCGATCAATTCGGCGACGTTCTTGGCCGGCACCGCGGGATTCACGATCAGGATGTTCGGCGCGGTGGCGGCGAGCGTGATCGGCGCGAAGTCGCGCACGGGATCGTATGGCACCTTCTTGTAGAGCACGCTGTTTAGCGCCAAGGTGCTCGCGGTCATCAGCAGCGTGTAGCCATCCGGCGCCGCGCGCGCAGCCGCCTCGATACCGATGATGTTGCCGGCGCCGGGCTTGTTCTCGACGAAGAACTGCTGCCCGAATGCCTTAGAGAAGTGATCGGCAAGCACGCGGCCGACGATGTCGGTGCCGCCGGCCGGCGGCGAAGGCACGATGATCCGCACCGGACGGGTGGGATAGTCCTGCGCCAGCGCCTGGCCGGCCCAGATGCAGAGCAGGAAGCTAACCCACCGCACCGAGCACCTTCCCATCGCGCACCGCCGGTTTTGCCGGCACCAGCACGAAAGCGATGATGCAGGGCACCGTGCCGCGGTTGATCCAGTCGTGCATCGTCGCCTGCTGCACGAGCACGTCGCCGGCGCGCAGCTGCACCGTCGAATCGTCGAGCTGCATGTCGATCTCGCCCGAGATGACGACCGCGTAGTCGATCGTCTCGGTGCGATGCCGGCGCGGCGCCACCCCGGGCTGGTACTCGACGATGCGGAATATGGTGCCGTCGGCGCCGGTCCACGCGACACAGCTCTGGTGCCCCGGCCGGCGCGAAATCACATTGTTGCAGGTCTCGTCCACGGCAACGATCGAGCGCCCTTGGGCGTCGTGGTCGGTCACCACCCGCCGGAGCTTCATCGCAGTTCCTCGCGCGTAACCAACATGTGCTTCATGCGCCGCGCGACAGGATAGTCGCGATGCACGGATCTGAAAATCTTCCGCAGGTTTTTCCAGGGTGCCGGATCGCTGTAGAAGCGGTGGAGGAACAGCATGTCGCAGATCAGGCTCGCCATCCAGCCGACCGGCGTGCCATAGCCGAGCACCGCGCGTACGCCCGTTGCCTTCAGGAACTCGCGCGCGAAGCGCTTGCCGCGCTCACCGCTGAACACGCTGCAGGCGGCGAAATAGACCAGGTTGCGGTAGCCGTGGGCGCCGTAGCCGGCGAACGCTTCGCAGAGCTGCTTGCCGGTGACGCGGCCGAGCACCGGCGTCACTGCCGCCGGCCGGCCGTGGAAGGCGAGGTAATACACTGGCGCGTCGAACAGCTCCTTCTGGCGCCACATCACGCCGCCGGGGCGGCTGAGATAGTGCGCGATGCCCTCGCCCGACTCGACGAAGCGGTGCCCCACCGTGAGCGGCGGATGCACCAGCGGCGCCATCGACTCGAGAAAGCCCTTGACCGAAAAGGTCTGAAATAGCTGCTCGTTCCAGTACGATTCGAGGCAGACGATCTTCGGAGGTAACCTCGAACGATGCGCCATTCGCTGATTATGCTGTTGCTCGCGCTCGCGCCGGCCGGCGCGTTCGCGCAGAGCGCTTCGCCCGCCGAGATGGAGGCCGTGGCGCGCATGGCCGAGTGCCTGGTGCAGGGCGCGCCCGACGGCTGGCAGCATATCTACATGGTGATCGACTTGCCCGAGGCGGG
>JADMIO011875005.1_pt1 | contig 53037 bp, 42 predicted proteins | sample 8958161 | NCBI WGS metagenome assembly JADMIO01 (sample SAMN16585339, study PRJNA669376) | soil metagenome | isolation source: Crop rotation soil | place: USA: Cullars Rotation, Alabama | collected 2011 | reverse complement strand
CGCGACAACTTGTCCACGTGGAATTCTAAGCTTAGGATCCCAATGTGCTGGAAAGTGTTAAAGCTTGCTCATAAAAGCAAGATCGTTGAAGACATACTTGAATACAGGGAACTCACAAAGCTGAAATCCACCTATGTTGATGCATTGCCCGAACTTATCAACCCTAAAACATTACGCGTCCATACGTGTTATGGTCAGGCCGTAGCTGTTACAGGAAGACTCAGCAGTAACAATCCGAATCTTCAGAATATTCCCGTGAGAACTGAGAGAGGCCGCGAGATCAGGAAAGCATTTATTCCACGCGACAAAGATCATGTTATCATTTCCGCGGATTATTCCCAGATCGAATTAAGGATAGTAGCTGCCATCAGTGGCGATCCCGCCATGTGCGATGCATTCAGACAGAATAAAGACATCCATACTGCAACCGCGGCTAAGGTTTTTAATGTTGCGGAAGAAGAAGTGACAAAGGAAATGAGGTATAAGGCAAAGAGTGTAAACTTTGGTATCATTTACGGTCAGGGTGCATTTGGTCTCGCGGAAAATCTTGGCATTTCACGCGCGGAAGCAAAGGAGATCATTGATAATTATAAACGGCAGTTCGCGAACATTCAACGTTACATGGATGATACCATCAACTTCTGCAGGGAGAATGGATATGTTCAAACATTGATGGGAAGGAAGCGATGGTTGAAAGATATTCATTCATCCAACTTTACTGTAAGAGGATTTGCAGAACGCAACGCTATCAATTCTCCTATACAGGGAACTGCTGCGGATATGATCAAGCTCGCCATGATCAAGATCCAGGAAAGATTCAATAAAGAAAAATTCAGATCAAAGATGATCATGCAGGTGCATGATGAATTGGTCTTCGATGCTCACCGCTCCGAAGTGGAGGCCCTGAAGCCTATCATTATTCAATGCATGGAGACCGCATTATACCTGCCCAATGATGTTCCCGCCAACGCGGAGATTGGGGTTGGGGAGAATTGGCTGGAGGCGCACTAAACGTTTAAGAGGTTGAAGGGGTTTAAGTCGTTTAAGACGTTGTTCAACCTCTTCAACCCCTTAAACGACTGAAACCCCTTAAACCCCTTAAACGACTGAAACCCCTTAAACGACTGAAACCCCTTCAACTACTTCACCCACACCGGCATCCTTCCCGGCGTATACGGCGCGCCTGATTTTTCTAAAGTATTTTCTACCGCAGTGATGTCTCTTTCTATTTCGCCGAGGAGAGCGAGCACTTCACCAAACTGATTCGCGGCTACATCATAAGATTGCAAATAAGTGTTGGTTGGTAGCGCTGTTGTTCCCCACATCGTACCGGAAATATCATTGACTCTTCCATTAAGTGAAACTGGTGATGAGCCTTCATAGCGTGCGCGCAAAGGATCGCCATTCATTTTCCTGTTGAAGAGATCTATTTTCTTCTGGATCTTCAATAAGCTTTCCAGTGAATTTGCCGGGACACCACTTCCTTCAAGCACTGCTTTATTCAGATAAGGTAGCTTGCCTGCGAGTTCATTTTTGTATGCTTCGGCTGCGTTGATCGCGCGTACAAGGGAGGCGACCTTCCTGTAAAATGCATCCATTGCGGTACGATCAGCTGCGGAATAGTTATTCTGATGCAAAGGTGTAGCGGTGAAGGTCTGACTTGCACCATAGTCATACAACTTACCATCTTCAAATTTGCTCATTGACACATTGTATTTTCCTGGTATTACCAGATAGCCTTCCGGCGCTGAGCTAAAGGGGTTTACTGTTGGATCATAAGCCGTTAATGAGACCGGACCAAAGGGTGCATATCTCAGATCCCAGGTAATGCGCTGAACGCCTTTAGCAACATTGGCTTTTAATTTCCTTACTACATTTCCTGAAGCGTCTGTGATGGTAAATACAAAATAAGGAGTTGTTTCATCGCTTTCCTTACGTAATGTATCCTTTGAAGGGTAGCTAACGTCTTCGCCTTTTTCCTGAAGCTTCTTTTCTGCTTCTCTTCTTCTTTCTTTCAGCGATTTGTATTCATCCTTTACATAGTAAGTGAATACTGCTCCCGGTTCCGGATTTGGTGTTGTAAAAAATCTTTCACCCTGGAATCCTTTACCATTGTATGCAAATGGTGAAGCGGGGATATACATCTTAGCTTCTTTTATCGGAAAAATGTACGCCGATTTTGAAAGGGTTTGTCGGCCCATATTTCTCAAAGGAGAATAATCATCCAGAATATAGATCCCTCTTCCAAACGTTGCAACAACAAGATCATTCTCCCTCTGCTGGATCTCCATGTCCATCATAGCGGAAACAGGCAATCCATTTTTGAATGGTATCCATTCGCGACCTCCATCGTTTGTAAAGAAAAGCCCGAATTGAGTTCCCGCAAACAGGAGATTAGGATCAACATGGTCCTCTGCAATACTGTAAGTGCTTCCTCTTTGCGGAAGGTTTGCGTTGAACATCTGCCAGGTTTTACCGCCGTCAGAGGTTTTCAATAAATAAGGTTTATAATCGCCTTCAAGATAATTTTGTGCAGCTGCATAAGCAACCAAACGGTTATGCTTAGACGCAATAAGATTATTAATACGCGCATATTCCGGCAGACCGGAAGTAGCGGAACGATTCCAGCTTTTTCCGCCATCATTGGTATACCAAAGCAGACCATCACCGCTTCCAACAAATAGCAGGTTTTCATCGATCCTTGATTCAGCAATAGCAGTTATCTGACCCATATTTCCTTTAGAGGCAAGTTCATCAATACTCCAGCTTCTCCCCTGCAGCTTCTGCATTTTTTGTGGTACCCCTCTGGAGAGGTCGGGACTTATCACCTTCCAGGTATTACCCTGATCATCGGTCCTGAACAACTTATTTGCACCGAAGTACAATCTCTTGTGATCGTGCTTTGAAATAAGAAGTGCCGCATCCCAGTCGAACCGATAACCTGAATCGTCCATATTCACCGGTTGGATTCCTAATCTTTCACCGGTGATCTTGTCAAACCTTACAAGTCCACCGTTTTGTGATTGCGCATAAACTGTTCTATTATCCTCCCAGTCCACCTGTGTTTCAAAGCCGTCGCCGCCGTTTGTGAAACTCCAGTCCTGGTTTGCGATGCCATGCGCGTTCAAAGTTCTTGACGGACCCATAAAGCTGCTGTTGTCCTGTGTTCCTGCATATACATTGTAGAATGGTAATGCATTGTCAGTAGACACTCTGTAGATCTCTGAAAGCGACATATTATTTTTAAAATCCCAGTTAGCGCCCTGATCGAATGTTTCATAGAGTCCGCCATCGCAGCCAACCAGGAGGTGTTTGTTGTTCGCGGGATCGATCCACATGGTATGATTATCCACGTGTTTATTTTTCTCACCAAGATTTTTCCATGTTTTTCCGCCGTCAATACTTACCTGCAGAAAAACATCCATACTATACAAACGATTTTCATCCCTTGTATCAGCAAAAAGTTTTTGGAAATAGAAGGGATAAGCTGAAACATAGGATGATTGTTTAGACCAGCTTGAACCTTTATCCATGCTTTTATAAACACCACCACCTTCTTTTGCCTGAACGATCGCATAAATGATATCCGGATTTACAGGCGAGATGGTCATCCCGATTCTTCCAACATCCTCTGAAGGAAGTCCCTTCATAATTTTCTGCCAGGTGGCACCGCTGTCAAGACTTCTATAGATAGCGCTTTCCGGTCCGCCCTGAAGCCCTGTATATAATCTTCTTTGACGTTGATGCGCTACTGCAAATAAAGTATTGGGATTGTAAGGATCCATGTGGATCTCATAGAACCCGGTACCCTGACTAACATATAATACCTGTCGCCATGTTTTGCCTCCATCAGTTGTTTTATATATTCCTCTTTCGGGATTATCTCTGCGCAATGCGCCATATGCCGATACGTAAACAGTATTTGTATTTCTCGGATCTATCACAATACCCGTGATGTGTTCTGTATTAGTGAGCCCCATGTTCTTCCAGCTTTTGCCGGCGTCCTCGCTTCTGTAAATCCCATCTCCATAGATAACGTTATTCTGGTTATTATTCTCACCAGTTCCAACCCACACAATATTTGGATTTTGAGGATCCAGCTTCACTGCGCCTATCGCGTATGATTTCTGATTTTCAAAAACGGCACGGTAAGTGTTGCCATTGTTATCAGTTTTCCAGAGTGAACCATGACCGGCGGCAACATAATATTCACTTTTGTTGCGTGGATTAACAGCAATGTCGATAACCCGTCCGCCCGTAATACCTGGTCCGATAGCACGAAATGATAAACCCGCCAGCGAAAGATTTTTTAGCGAATCAAACTTAGCTTTGACCGAATCAGCTGGCTGTGCAAAAGCTGATCGAAGACTGAATACACAAATGATCAACAGAAATTTTCTCATATCAATAAATAGCTTTTAATGGAGAAACAATATACTATATATTATTGTTACGATGCATGGTGTGGATGGTGCTACGGCTTCAGTAATGTGATGAAAGGTATTTTTTCGGAGTTCAAAGACAGGCTTGACTTTGAAGTGCTTTCGGGAGGCATGATACTGCCGGATCACCCTGTACATATAGGAGCAACCGCAGCTTATATTGAGAGTGCATACAAGAGGGTTGAAGAGATGACAGGTGTAAAATTTGGCGAAGATTATTTATGGCATATACGCAACCCTGATAAAAGTGACTGGTATCCTGATTCATTGAAATCCGCGATCGCGCTTTGCATTTTCAAAGAGTATTATCCGGACCAACAGGTGAGCTTTGCTGCAGATCTTCAATATGCATTGAAGTTTGAAGGCAGGGATCTTACAGATAATGAAGCCTATCGGCATCTTTTGGAGAAATACAATATTCCCGCCGAAGAATTTTATGAAAAACTTGCGAGTGAAGAGTATAAGGAAAAGGCACAGTATGAATTTGCCTTATGCCGGCAATTGCAGGTAACAGGATTTCCCGCGGTACTAATTCAGGTAAGTGAGCTAAAATTTCATCTACTTGCAAGAGGATATACTGACTTTGAAACGTTGAAGGAAAGGATAGAGAATGTAATGCAGTTGGCAGTTGACAGTTGACAGTTGGCAGTACTGCCAACTGCCAACTGTCAACTGCCAACTTCTTTTATGCATTTCCTTAAAACTACGCATCTCATCATGAAAACAAACTCTCATGAAAGATGCACGACACTTCCAGATGTTGTTCCAGGGAATTTTTCTTACCTATGGTGTAACTTATTTACACTGGGACACTGAAAAGGTTTTCTACCTTATTTATTTCGCAACATGCTTTGCAACACAATTTATTTGCGACTATATCCGGACCGGATTCTCATTCAAAAAATTTCCTTTCATAAATAATGGTAGCACGTGGAAAAGCGCTGCCATTACTGCTTTTGGGCTGTCGCTCTTATTAAAAACAACCCATTGGTGGATCTGTATACTCGCGGCAGTTATGTCCATTGCAAGTAAATATCTGCTTACCTGGAAGAAGAAACACATCTTCAATCCTTCTGCCATTGGTATTGTGCTCACCATACTTTTAACGAATAAGGCCTGGATCAGTCCGGGTCAATGGGGGTCCGGCGCTGTGATCTTCTTCCTTGTATGCTCACTTGGTTTCATAGTTGTAACAAGAGTACAAAAGATCGATATCAGTCTTGCCTTTCTGCTAACTTTTGTGGGATTACTTTTCGCGAGGCAGATCATCTACCAGGGCTGGCCACTGGATTTCTTTTTTCATTCGGTTAGTACAGGAAGTCTGCTGCTATTCTCCTTTTTCATGATCAGCGATCCGCGGACCACTCCAAATCATTCAGGAGCCCGGATCCTGTGGGCAATCGGAGTTGCGGCCGTAGCATTTTATTTAACAGCATTTAAGTTTATCAACGGTGCGCCTGTGTGGGTTTTAGTGTGCGCTTCGCCGTTAGTTCCGCTTTTCGATCTCCTGTTCAAAGCCCGCCGCTTCCAGTGGCAGCCCATGGTTAGATTTGCAGGTATTCTTGCTTTGGTTCCATTTCTTTCATCCTTCTGTGGCATCTATGTGAGCAAATCAGATGGTACTTTAAAAAATAAAACGAGCCAGGTTATCATGGTAAGGGATGATAACCGTACCGCGGTAACCATGTATAATGATTTTAAGGGTGATGCAAAAGATTTTGCTATGGTAGTCCCAGTTCCTGTTGTATTAAAGAAGAGTGATATCAAAGTTGTTAACAACGCGATATTCAAAGCCTTCAATGATTACTCGGCGCCGCGGCTGGTTGAATACTATGATTACAATCCATGTGCTCCGATGATCATGGAGGATAAACTTACAATGAATTTTGCGGCAACCGCAAAGGATGAATCTGAGGTTATGCGCCGCGCTAAATACAAAGGTGTTACAATCGAGGCCAGTTATACTGTGGGGGAATATGACATACTAATACTGGATGCAAAGGAATCAGCGGGATTGAAAGAATGGCTCACGGAAAATGGATACAAAATACCTCCATCGGCGGAAGAAGTTTTGGAGCCGTATATCAAGAGCAATCTGAAGTTCTTTGTTGTAAAAGTAAATCTGAAGGAAAAGGATAAGTCGGGCGTATCAAATCTGCGACCGCTCCAAATTGCATTCAACTCGCCAAAATTCATGTTACCTATCAGACTTGGAATGGCAAATGGCGACGGCGATCAGGACATGGTGATCTATACATTTACAAGAAAGGGAAGAGTTGAATCAACAAATTACAGAACAGTAACAATGCCCACAGCTAAGAACATTCCTCTCTTTGTTCAAAAGGATTTTGGCAATTTTTATGCAAATGTTTTTTCCAATCAATGGAACAATGAGAACAGATCGGTAGCCTTTGTTGAATACGCATGGGATGTTTCACCTTCCAATTATATGAAGTGTGATCCATGTGTAAGCGATCCTCCTGATTATAATATGATGAAGGAAGCTGGAGTTTGGTGGATCGGAAATGATGGTTATCATGATTACGTGAATCAGTATGAGAATGATAAGAATAAAGTTTTCTTCACGCGACTTCATGTTCGTTATAACCGGCAATCCTTCCCCCAGGATATCTTTTTCCAGGTAACACCAAATACAGAAAACTATCAGGCGCGTTATATTATAACACATCCCGCAACTGGCGACCTTACGTGTAAGGAAGGTCAGAAGTATTTAAAAGAATTACGAAAGAGAAGGATCAATGAAATGGAGATGCTTTCATCGCTCACAGGAAAAGGATTTAACGACTGGAATATTTCATTAAAAGACGAAGAACAGGCAGACATCCCAATTGCCACAACCTATGGGTCGATCGCCGAGTTAATGCAGCAAGAAAGAGAGTTCGCAATGAAATCTCCGAAAGGCATCATCCTTGCATCTGCGCTTTTACTTGGTGTGGTTGCATTGATGAGGGCCAGGCGTCAGACTCTAACGGCGTCAGACGCCTAATTGATCACCGCAGAATAACTAATACCCACCGCAGACTCTAAAGACCCTGCATTCAGAGCGACTCTCTCATAAATTGTATGAAAACATTTTTATGAGAAAGTCGCTTCTTTTTGCAGCCCTGCTCCCCCTGAGCCTGAAGCCATTTGCTCAGAACGTAGGCATAGGAACGGGGTCACCCTCAATGAAACTGCATGTCTCTCACAACGACAGCGCGATAGCACTTCTTGAAAATACTACCACGCTCGCGGCCGGGAAATCGGCTGCCATGTACTTTAAGGTCGGAAACTATTATACCGGAGCCATCAAGACAACCGGTGCTGGGGCGGCACTCTCAGCATTGAGTTTTTACACTTTCGGAACTGTAAATCAAAATAATCTTCGTGAGCGCATGACAATCCTTGATAATGGAAATATTGGAATCGGCCTCACTGATCCGGCTTATCTGCTGGATCTGAATAACCGGATGAGAATAAGACATAATGGAGGTAATTCGGCCGGCATCTGGTATAATAAGGCAGACAACAGCGATGAAGCCTGCTTCATGGGAAATTATAACGACAGCATTTTTGGTCTCTACACAAACTATGGTGGAGGCTGGCAATTCTTCTTCAATCATAAGAGTAAGAATTTGGGAATTGATAATTCAAATCCAAAAGTTGGAATTTCCTTCCCCGCTTCATTCGGTAAAAAGATCTCTTTGTATCCCGGAGGATCGGGCGATGTAGGCATGGGGGTTTATGGAAATGAATTCCGGCTTCACTCTGATTACTCGGGCGCAGATATCACTTTTGGATATGATCAATATGCAACAGGATTTGTGGAAAGAATGAGAGTCAAGGGCAATGGCAGCGTTTGTATAGGCACAACCAGTCCTGCCGCCGGATATCTCTTATCCGTTGGCGGTAAAATAATTTCTGAAGAAGTACGCGTTCAGTTGGAAGCAAGCTGGCCTGATTATGTTTTCGCGCATGATTATAAGTTACCCCAGCTAAGTCACGTAAAGGAATTCATCGCCCAAAACAAACATTTGCCTGATATTCCTCCAGCTTCTGTGATTGAAAAGAACGGACTTGATGTTGGCGACATGCAGAAAAGAATGATGGAAAAGATAGAACAGCTTACACTTTATGTGATAGATCTGCAGGAACAGATCACTGATCTTAAAGCAAAGCTCAATGAAAAGAAATAATTTTTTTCTGTTTTTTTTATTGGGTCTGATGAACACTCTCCATGCACAGGTACTACCATGTGGTAATGGAAAGATCAATGACGCGCTTCTCACAAACGCGATCCGGTTAGAGAATTCACCTCAGAAACCTGATCAGGTTGATTACCTGGTAAGAGTATGGTTTCATGTATTCAGCAACAATGACGGAAGCAATACAGCGATCAGCAGTGCACAGATCACTTCTGAATTTCAAAGTCTGCTAGCAAGCTATGCAGCTGATAATATTTGTTTTTTGTTTTGCGGGATCGATTATACAAACAGTACAGCATTAAATACTTTATTCAATGCCGACAATGACCCGAATGGCATTGCACTGGCTCCATTTCAGGTTCCGGGCTGCATCAATGTCTTTTATATGCGGAAAATAAACGGGAACAACAATGCATGCAACCCGCCTTGCGGATACGGGGGGATCGCGCTTGGCGGTATACCCGGAACCTTCTTTCTTGTTGCAACCGGGAACATTGGGCCAGGCAATACAATTGGTCACGAAATGGGGCATTGCCTTGGATTGCTGCACACCTTTGAAACAGCGTATGGATATGAAAATATAAATGGATCGAATGGGTCAACTGCAGCGGATAAAGTTGCGGATACAAAAGCAGATCCCTTTGCTTACAATGGACAGAATTGTTTCAATACCAATGCAAGCGGTTGTACCTATAATGGGAATTGTCAGGATCCAAATGGCGCAACTAACTTCACTCCACCGTATACAAATCTGATGTCATATTGGTGGGCAGGTAATTCCGGTGTTTGTCAGGCCAATCCCACCGCTTCGAGCGGACAATTCACAAGAGTAGAAGCATTCCTGATAGTTACACCAGCATTACAGAATTGCAGTTCGCCCAGTAATGTGACGCAAACAGCAACAACGGTATCATCGGGATATTTTATGAAATCCGCGATCAATACTTTTTCAACAAGCGGAGCAGTGGTACTTCAAAGTTCAACAAGAGCAACGATCGGTGGCAATGTAGTTCTATTAAATCCGGGATTTGTTGCCGATCCCAATTCATCAGGGTTAACGATGATCATACCAAAACCTTGTCAGTAGCACCTGCGGTGGTACTGAATGTACGATGTACGCCAATGTACGATGTACGGTGTACGATGTACGGCATAAAAATGGGGCAGTTGTATTGTTCTGATACAACTGCCCCATTCTTGTATCTTGAATTCTTGTGCCTCGGCTTGTCCCCTGTCCCTTGTCCCCTGTCCCTTGCGGCGGCAGTGACTACTGCCCCGTCGGTCTGTCTCCCCTCGGCCGTCTCATGTTGGGTTCAAGAACTTCTTTAAATTGTTTGAACTGTGCTTCTGTCCAAACTTTTTTCAGAGCTTCATCGCGATCAGCCATTAATTTTTCAAATTGAGATCTGTCGGGACGCTCGCCTGGTTGCAATCCTTCTCTCAGTTTGTCCTGAGCTTTGTAATAATCAGTGAAGGCTGCTTCGGTACCAGGAAGTTCTTCCTTGGTCAGCTTAAGACTGTCGGAGATCCTTTCCATAATTCCTTTAACGCGTTCTTCAACGGTACGACGCTGGAAACCCTGGCCATTGCCCTGGCCTCCCTGCGCGTTTGCGCTGAAGATCCCTGCGAACAGCAATCCCAACAATAGAGTGAGCTTGTTTTTCATTTTTTAATTTTTGGTTTATGTGAGTTTAATTAATGACTACTTTTTGTTTGCAGGTTTTCCACGGCCTCTTCCTGTTATCCTGTCGATCACTTTTTTGAACAGGGAATCAAATTTAGGCAACTGATCGGGATGACTCAGACTTCTCACGTTTTGAAAATGCGCGAATACTTCACGATCAAGAACCTCCTGTTTATCGCCTATTTTTTTTGCTGCTTCGTTCAATGAGGAATCAGAAGGATTGTTAACATAGAGCAATGCATAGAAACTATCCTTTGCAGTACGGATCTCTTCAAACAATGGTTTGATCTTTTTCATATGCGCTTCGCGAAGCTTTGAATATTCATCAAGCTGCTGCTGATCAAAACCAATTTCTGTTTTTAGAAAATCGTGAATACCATTTCTATCCCTTCCCCGCATTGGCTTATCGGGTTTATTGAAAACCAGGAAGTATAAAAGAATGGCAATGTTCGATAGTAAGAGGAATACAATGATGGCAATGAGCGACCGTGTATTTTTTGAGGATCTTTCCATTACGGCTTAATGTTTTCAATCTCATATGCACTGTTCGTTAACTGAACATATTCATCATTAGCGGCATACTGTGATTGTTCGGGTTCTGTGATGTTGTTTATGGAATCGTCCTTAGCTGAAAAGATTAGGGTAAGATTGATCATTGCAATAACCAAAACACCACCAAGAGCAACAACAGGCTTTGCCAGGAAGGATCCGGATCTTTCCCAGAAGTTGCGTGCCTGATTTGCTCCACGGTTCATTCTGGCCTCAAGCCTTGTGAAAAAATAAGGCCCCGGAGATGCTCTTTCGATGTTATCGAGACTCTCCAAAGTCTTGTCCACTCTGCTGTTTAATTCTTCGCGGTTCATTTATTATTAGACGTTTTATGTTGTATTATCCTGCGGCCTTCTGGACGGCTCTTAGCCGTCAGAAGGCTATCAGTCTGACGGCTAAGAGCCGTCCAGACAGATTCAAAGCCGTCCGGACTGATTATAAAACTCCTCAAGCTTCTTCCTTAGATTACTCTTGGCCCGGTGCAATAGTGAATCCACTGCGGATTCACTGATATTCATTACCTCGCTTATGTCCCTGTAACTCAACCCTTCCGTTTTGTTCAAAACAAAAGCGATGTGCTGATTCTCCGGTAACTCACTTATCGCCTTAAAAACAACTGCTGCATCTTCTCTCTTTTCGGCCACTACACCAGGATGTAAAAGCTCTGGTGGATCAAAGACAAGTTCATCATTTTTTCCGAAGAGACTCTGAACAAAAGCAAATCGTTTCTTTCTTTTCTTCTTTCTCAGGTGATCAAGGCTCTTAGATACGGCGATCCGGTATAACCAGGTTGAGAATTTTGATTCGCCCTTGAACTTATCTATCGATTCAAAAACCTGGATAAAAACCTCCTGCGTAACGTCTTCAGCGTCTTCTGATTGCTGCAGTATACCCAGCGTGGTATTGTATACCATGTCCTGCCAGGTATTCACTATTTGCTTAAAGGCAGCTTGATCCCCTTCCTTCAGCTGTTCAATTAATTCCCATTCAGTCAATATCGGTCAATTAAAATCCACCGCGGAAATCCATGTTCTGTCTGTTGGCAGCTCTGGCCGCAGGGGTTCCAAAGTTCTTTAATTTATACGTGAATGTCAGCATGAAGTATCTGCGCAATGCAATGCTCTGCACATCCTCGATATACGTTTCGTTAACGGTGCGTGTAACGCTTTTATTCTGTGCAAGCAGATCAAATACAGAAAGCTTAAGCTCCCCCGCCTGGCCTTTCAGAAATTTTTGTCCTACCGCTACATTCCACAACCAGAAATTCTGATCAGGGATCGATGAACTCTTATAATTATAATACTGATTGCTTAGATCGTTTTGAAGGAACTGACCTTTTTTGGTCAGGAGATTGAACGTAACGCCAACCGCCTGTGTATAATAATTATTATCCGGTTGTTGTTTGATCACGTTGAAGTTTCCTGTATAGGAAAGGTTGAAATCAACGTACTGACTTACATTACTTGCTACAACACCACCCAGACTATAAGCGAAATTGTCGATCATACTTTCCTTGTAGTTTGTAAATCCCGGGAGCCTGTTATAAGTAACTCCGGCATTCAGATTCACATTTGACTTGATCACTTTCACGGGTGCGCCATAAGTAAGGAAGGAACGGATGCTCCAGTAACCATCAAGGTTAACTGGTTTGATAAGGTTCACTCCGCGAGGCAGGATAAAACCTGAGCTCAGAGTTGAATCTTTTGAAGCGAAGTAAGTAGCACTCGCGATATAGTTATCTATCTTTTGTACAAACAGATTGGCGAAGAAGCTTTGTCCTTTTAGCGAATTGGTGAAAGTGTATCTGGTCACAAGACTGCTTGAATATTGTTGTCTCAGATCAATATTACCCGTGCTGTACTGAAGCTGGTTGCTGTTATTAACCACATCCTGCAACTGATTTACACTTGGTGCATTAACTGAGGTTCTGAAGAAAACATTGATGCTGCTTTTTGCAGAAAGCTTTCTTCTTAACTGAAGGTTTGGAAGAATGTTGGTGTATGATTTATCAATACTTGCAACAACAGGAAAACTCTGATCGCTTTCAAGTCTTGAATTCTGAACGCTCATTCCAATGGAGAACTGATTGTCCCTGTCGCCTAAACGATAGGTAACACCACCATTCTGTGCGGTAAATGTATTTTCAAACTTGTTGCTGAGTTTGTTATCGAAGATGGAATATTTACCACCACTATTATCAAACTGGAAAGTTTCCTGATCAGCTTTATTCTTTGTGAATGAAGGATTGTAATTGATCTGTAACTGACCTTTCTTTCCGATCGGTTCTGTATATGCGATGTTGCCGGAAAGTGTATAGCCGTCGGTAAGGTTATCTGCAAACTGTTTCACAGTAGAATCTTTGGAAACTCCGTTTGTATAATATTTATTCTCGGCGGTAACATAAGTATCCCCGTCTTTATGGTTGAAACTATTATTCAGGCCGATGGAAAACGTTCTTCCTTTTTTGGCGAATGAATGTCGGTACAGAACATTTGCTCCAATGTTATATCCTTCGCTCATGTTCTTTGTAAGGGAATGGCTCTGGTTCAAAAGATTTGCAGTTGCAAAATCACTGGTATAACCTGTGATACCACTGAAATCACTTTGCGAATTGTTTTTCTGGAAGCTAAGGTTAGGCATGATCATGATCGAATTCTGTGAATCGATCTTGTATTCCATTCTCAGGTTAACACGATTATTGTAATTGGTGCTGCTGCTTACGCTGTTCTCACGATAAAAGGCGGAAGTATCACCCTTTACATTGAATGTTTCCCTGTTGGTGATCTGGTTATTACTATTGTTACTGTTATTGAAGAAATAACTTCCGTTGATGGTAAACTTCTTGCCCCACTGATCAGAGAAGTTTATACCGAGCGCATTTGTTTTGCTGATACCATTAGCCTGACCAACAAGGAAATTTTGCTGTCCGCCAAATCCACCACCACCTTGTCCACCCTGTCCACCGCGACCGCCACCGCCGCCACGGTTACCACCACCACCAAAGCCGCCAAATCCACCACCACCTCTGCCACCACCACCACTGCTTGTAACTCCAAGTAGATCCTGCGATGAAAAGTTTTGCTGATTGATATTATTGAAAAGGCCAACTAAAGATATTCTGCGATTGTTTTTAAAGAAGCTAACGTTACCACCCGCTGAATAGCGATCATCGGTTCCGTATCCCGCGTACATTCTTCCAAACTGACCATTACGCATATCTTTTTTTGTTACAACATTGATAGCTTTTTGCGAACTACCATCATCAAATCCTGTGAATGCAGCCTGATCACTTAGTTTGTCGAAGACCTGGATCTTATCAATGATCTCACTGGGAAGATTTCTCAAAGCGGCTGTTGCATCATCACCAAAAAAATCCCTTCCATCAACTGTTACTTTTCTCACCTGCTCTCCATGGGCGGTAACGGTCCCCTGCTTATCAACTGTTACTCCTGGCATTTTTTTGATAAGATCTTCTGCGTTTGCATCAGGATTTACCTTGAACTGGTTTGCAGAGTATTCAACTGTATCTACTTTTTGTTTTACGGGGGGTGCAGTTGTAGTAATAGTTACTTCTGTGAGTGTTTTTGCATTCTTTGATACTACAACGGTCCCAAGGTCAATTGTGCTATCCTTGGCTGTGAATGGGTAGAGAGAATTTCCGTATCCGATAGAAGAAATAGAGAGGACATATCTGCCAGCTTTTACACCCTGGAAAGTAAATTCACCCGATTTTCCCGTTAGTGTTGTGTAAGCTGCTGAGGAATCAGGGAGGTTAAGAAGCTTAAGGGTGGCTCCGCTGAGCGGTGTTTTATCTGTTTCATCGGTTATTACTCCCTTGATTATCTGTGCATTAGCAATGCTAACTGAGATCATCAGCATTACTCCCATTATTCCCCTTAAGATCATGATTCGGATATTTTAAATTGTTGTCATTAGACGTGCATCGCAGCCAATCCCTGCGGGGTTAACTAAACAAAAATGCTGCCTTAATGATGTTTTTGGTGGATGTTTACAAGGGGTGAAGTAATTTGCACGTCCGAAAATAATCATATGGAATACAAAAAATTAGTTGCAGTCAGTGGATTAGGCGGTTTATTTGAACTGATATCCTCAAAATCAGATGGCGCAGTAGTGCGTTCCCTTGAAGATAATACAACACGTTTTGTGAGCAGTCGCATTCACAATTTTTCTCATCTGGAAAGCATTGAGGTGTACACTAACCGTGACAATGATAATCTCGCTAAAATATTTGAGGCGATGAAAGCTTCCTCAGAGAAACTTCCTGATGCCTCTGCTGATGGAAACGCGTTGAAAAGCTATTTTGAAAAAGTTTATCCTGACCTCGACTTCACTCGTGTATACGCAAGCGATATGAAGAAAATGGTAAAATGGTATAGCATTCTTGGCGCGAATAATATTGAATTCAAAGTACCGGAAGGCTCCGGCGATGAAGAACTCCGCGAACAGGAAGAGTCGCTTAAATAAGGGACAAGGGACAAGCCAAGGGACAAGGGACAAGGGACAAGCCAAGGGACAAGGGACAAGCCAAGGGACAAGGGACAAGCCAAGGGGACAAGGGACAAGGCCCTTACTTCTTCCGCGAGCTTTTTTCTTATTCTTTCGCGAGCGAAGCGAGCGTGTCATCCCGAGCGAAGCGAGGGATCTCCCTAAATTACTAAATTACTAAACTACTATATTACTAAATTACTAAGACCATCGTGGCAACTGCTAACATTCAATCTACCCCACGCCATTACATACCAACAGATCTGCGCGTTACAACGTGGGAATCTTTAGAACCATACTTCAAAGAACTTCTGGAAAGAGATATCAACTCAAAAGCGGAACTTGAAAAGTGGCTCAAAGATCTCAACGAGCTTGACGCCATGGTGAACGAAGACGCGTGCTGGCGCCAGATCAAAATGACCTGTGATACTACGGATAAAAAACTTGAAGAATCATTTAATTACTTCTTCATGGAGATCCAGCCGAAGATCCAGCCTTACGCGGATCTGCTCAACAAAAAACTGGTCAACTCTCCTTATGCAAAAGAGCTGGATTCAGATAAATTCTTTACATACCTGAGAGCGGTAAATAAGAGTATTGAATTGTTCCGGGAAGAAAACATTCCACTTCAGGCAGAGCTTGCTGTTCTTCAACAGCAATACGGTGTGATCACAGGGAAAATGACAATAGAGGTTAACGGTGACGAATACACGCTGCAACAAGCATCAAAGTTTTTGGAAGGACACGACCGGGAACTTCGCGAAGAAGTCTACAGAAAAATAAATGAAAGAAGGCTGCAGGATAAAACTGAACTGGATGATCTGTATTCGCAATTAGTGAAGAAGCGTCACCAGGTTGCCGTAAATGCAGGCTTTGCAAATTATCGTGATTACAGGTTCAAGGAACTCGGCAGGTTTGATTATACAAAAGAAGACTGTTTCAATTTTCACGCCGCTGTAAAGGAGCACGTTCTTCCACTTGTAAATAAGATTTACGAAAGGAAAAAGAAGAAACTTGTCCTGGATGCTTTACGTCCGTGGGATGTGGAAGCAGAACCGGAAGGGATCGATCCATTGAATCCATTTAAGACTGGTGATGAGTTGCTTCAAAAATCGATAGCGTGTTTTCGTGAACTCCGCCCATTCTTTGCGGAATGCCTTGAAAAGATGAATGAGCTAAAACATCTTGATCTGGAAAGCAGAAAAGGTAAAGCTCCGGGAGGATATAATTGTCCGCTCGCTGAAAGCGGTGCTCCGTTTATTTTTATGAATGCGGCCGGACAAATGCATGATGTAACAACAATGGTTCACGAAGGTGGTCATGCGGTTCATTCCTTCCTTGCGCATCCGCTGGAACTAAATGCATTCAAGGAATATCCGATGGAGATAGCGGAAGTTGCCAGCATGGCAATGGAATTATTCACCATGGACCACTGGAAAGTTTTCTTTGACAATGAGGATGAATTAATACGCGCGAAGGAACATCAGCTGGAAAGGGTGATCACTATTTTCCCATGGATCGCTATCATCGATCGCTTTCAACACTGGATCTATGAAAATCCAGAACATACCGTGGAAGAAAGATCCCGTCAATGGCTGGAGATCCTTGAATATTTCAGTGATGATGTAATTGACTATTCTGGTCTCACCAAATACAGGGAAAATGCATGGCAACGTCAGTTGCATTTATTTGAAGTGCCATTCTATTATATAGAATATGGTATAGCGCAACTCGGTGCTATTGGAATGTGGAAGCAGTACAGGGACAATCCGGAAAAGGCTCTTGATAATTACATGAACGCGCTTTCTCTCGGCGGAACTAAAACACTCCCTCAATTATTTGAAGCGGCGGGGTTAAAGTTTGATTTTTCTCCGGAGAACATTAAGGAGCTGATGGAGTTTGTGAATAAGGAGTTGTAACTTTCTTTCATGAAGTCTTCCTTAATTATTATAGGAGGAATATTGATTGCCACGATAGCAAGTTCGAATACAGGGAATAGAAATGTGATTTCTTGTAAATCAAATGAAAGTTATTGTGATGTATTTCTCAATAAGAAATCTGAAGGACTATTTGGGGTGCAGTATTGGTTTGATCTTAAATGCGATTCTACTTACGAGTATTTCTTGCTATCATGTACTTACGGACAAACGAGTTATGGAAGATGGACCTATAAGGACGGAAAGATCATCCTGCTACCATGTGAAGAAATAATTACAATGATCAAATTTCAGAAGAAGAAAAAGTCGTGTTGCCCCAGGTATGACGACCTTTCTAATAAGGTCCTTGTTGTTAAGGACTCTTTTTTACTCTGGAATTTTATGAATTTTAAGATGGATACCTTGTCGAGGCGCGAACCTCTCTTAAAAAACTAATTATTTGATATCTCCTCCAGTCTCTTTCAACAGATCAGCTACGTCTTTCTCTAGCTTCTCGATCTCATCCTGCTTTAAGCCATCATAGATCCCGCGTACTCTTTGCTGTTTATCTACTACCGCAAAGAATTGTGTATGGATGAACTGATCTTCAATATTGCCAACATTGTTCTTTTCATTATCCAGGAGATAACTTTCACGCGCCATTTTATAAAGTGCTTTTTTATCGCCTGTTAGAAAATGCCAGGATGAATTTTCCGCTGGAAGATCTCCCAGCATTTTTTTCTGATAAGCCTTCATTAGAGGAATGGAATCTGTATCCGGCATACAGGTGTGAGAAAGGATCATGAAGTTTTTTTCATTCCTGAACTTTGAATACACCTTCTGCATGTTTTCATTCATCTTCGGACAAATGCCTTTACAGGTTGTAAAGAAGTATTCTGTTACATAAACCTTGCCTTCAACATCTTTTGTGGTAATGGTTCTTCCATCCTGATCAGTAAATGAGAAATTCTGAACGTTGTTGAGAACTGGAAGCTTTACTTTATAATAATCATTGTCTTTAAAAAGAAAATACCAGAATGCAAGGACCAGCACCACAAAGAAGGAGCCGTAGATGAGAAGTTTATTTTTCATTTGAAGTTGCAAAGGTAAGAACTTACAAATCCCACTTCTTCTTATACCAGAAAATCAGGGCAAGAAAACTTCCAACCAAAAACACCCAGTACACATAATTATACCACTGTGGAGCTTCATCAAAGAATGCATAGCCCATAAATATTCCAACCGTAGAATTCACGAGTAGCCACAAAAGCCCCATACTAAGTGAGAGCGCGATCCTCACCAGGAAATCCCTTGTTTCCGGTTCCATGCTCATAAACGCAAAGTTATTGAATCAGTAAAGCTCTGAATTCAACAGAGTCGCTAGAGAAAACATTAAAATCAACAGCGGTACGGATACCATTAACGCGACCTCTTTCACTATGCTGCCAGAACTTCCATTTCTGCTGTGTCCTCGGACCATCCGGGGCAAGGTAATGTGCAACCCAGAATGGATACGCGTCAAATTTTCCCAAAAGATAACGATTGTAAAAATTAATATTTGTATAGATCACTGGCTTCACTCCATAATGTTCTTCAACAGCGGTGAGCCATTCAGTAACTGATTGTTGTAATTTCTTCGCATCCGTTCCGTAAGTCTCTTCAATATCCAGAACTGGAGGAAGATCTCCTTTCTCCAAATGAACGATGTCAATAAAATTCTCCGCTTGTTTCTTTCCACTTCTTCCGGGAATAAAATAGTGGTAGGCGCCCTTTACCACTCCCTGGTTTCCGGCTTCGGTCCAATTGCGGCGGAATTGTGGATCAACATTGCTGATACCTTCGGTGGCCTTCATAAATGCAAAGCCTATTTTAACATCACGGACCTGCATTGCCCTCACTTCTTCCCAATCTATCACTCGCTGATACCTGCTGACATCAATGCCATGGATCATATAACCGGAAGGAATAGTGATTCCGAACTCGGGATAACGAACTGAAGGTGGTTTTCTGAACAAGCTCGTGAAATACCATGTGGCCAAAGCAAGAAGCACAAATGTTCCCGCTAACCATAAGGCAATTCTCTGCCTCCTTCTTTTTCTGCTGGCCATTTACTTTACGATCTTACTGATGTATTTCACATCATTACCACTCTGCACTTTAATAATATATACACCGCGGGCGAATTTTATGAAAGGAATCTCTTCAAAGGAAGATCCGTTAACTGAAATTGTTTTTGAATATACCATTTGTCCTGCTGCATTATAAACGTTCATTGTTGCAGAAGGCAAATTGTAATTCCTGAAATAAACATATAGTTGGTCGCTAACAGGATTCGGAAATACCTGGATCGTGTTGGCAGCAGCATTGTCCGTTACTTTTTGCGAAGAATTGTTTTTACTGATCAGCCAGTAGTCAGGATCAACAATCACTGTATCCGCAACAAAGCCGATATTCCGGAAGAACACATCAGTGTTCGAAGTACTTTCAATAACAACAGTTTTTTGCTGTGTTGCATTCTTGAACAAAAGAGGAACCGGTATGTTAAAGAATGGAACTGAGGAGTGGGAAGTGATCTGACTAATATTGATCTTCGCATATCCGTTACCGGTAGGCGACCATTTAACAGTAAAGGAAGGATAGCCTTCGCCAACAAACCACTGATCAAAGAATTTCGTGAGATCCTTACCACTAACTTTTTCTAGATTTCGCTTAAGATCAGATGTTTTAGCAAAGCCATAAGCTAAAGCCGGGTCTTTCAGGTACTCACGGATCCCGGCAAAGAAGATTGCATCGCCCAAAATAAAACGAAGCATATACAAAAGGTGAGATCCTTTTATATAAGACAGCCTGCTGCTAAAGATCCTGTTCACGCTGGTTGTATCATCCACACGAACTGAGCCGTTAACTACTGATGTTATGTTCGCGATCTCATTCTTTCTATTGGTGAGCGTCACCGCGGGATACTTTTGTTCCCAGTACATACTTGCCATATGAGTAGCAAAGCCTTCATTAAGCCATACATCCTGCCAGCTTGCGCATGTGACCTTATCTCCAAACCATTGATGTCCGAGTTCATGGGCCATCAGGTTTTCATCCGGGATGATAATAAAAGTACTGGTCTGATGTTCCATACCGCCACCCCATCCAAATTGCACGTGACCATATTTTTCATTGATGAATGGATAATCGCTTACAGTATTATGATAAAATTGAAGGGTATTTAAAACAAGCGGAGTATTCGCCTGGAACTGTGCAAGATTTTCCGGATAACAAAAAGTTTGCATCGGCAATGTTTTGTTGCCAAGCTGTACAGAATTATTAAAAACCGAATAATTGGTTACAGCCATACAAATAAGATAACTCGCTATCGGATATCTGTGTTTCCAATGCGTTATCTTTTTTGTTCCATTTATAATTTCACTTTGAAGCAATCCATTGGAAGCCGCTGTATAGGCAACAGGAGTTGTTATCATTACATCGATCGAATCAGTTTTATCATCAAGTCCGTTTTTGCACGGCCACCAATCCCTTGAACCAAAAGGCTCACTAAGTGTCCAGATCACAGGAACACCCGCGTGTGTTGTTTGAACAAAAGATCCGAAGCCTGTATTTGGAGGAATACCCTGATAATAGATACTTACTGAATCCAGTGTGCCCGCGGGAATGCTGGCTGGGAAAATGAGGTCAATAAAATTGTTCTGATAATTTTTTGTGAGAGTGACGCCCCGCCTTTTCACACTATCCACCTGAAAACCCGCCATAAGATCAAAGGAAATATTGGTGGCGGTAGCGGTCATAACGAAGTATGCTGTTACTTTTCCTTTGATATAATTGACCGACGGATCCACCTCCCATTCCAGCCTCAGGTATTTGATATCAAAATTGGTTGATGCCGCGCTGGCGCCATAAGCTCCTGTAGCTGAGAGTCTTTCATGGGCCAATCTTTCCATGACTGAAATATCGTCAACCGATTTGCATGATGGCGCAGGATGCTGAGCAAAAGCATTGGTAATCAATAAGAAAGGAAGCAAAAGGAGGCGCATCAAGGTCGTTTTAACTTGTGTTTAACCGCTTCAGGACTGTTTCCGGGACGTTATGAGTTACCTTTGCACCCCGGTTTGAAAATTATTGAAAGTAAAGTTACAAAAACCAGCTAAGTCCAATGAAATTCATCCAAACGGCATATTATGCCCTAATAATGCTCGTGCTTTTCTCGAATTCGGGTATCTCATCCCCAATTTTCAGCAAGTACGTTACTGAAGAGCCAGTCGTAGTCACAAAGGCTTCTAATGTTGTGTATCCATCATTGTTGCAGGATCACAGGGACGAATCCCTCCAGTACGTTCAGCAATACTCTGATAAAAAGCGCGAATTCATCATCAAGACATATAAGAAAGGTTCGAAGTACTTTTCAAAGGTGAATACGATCCTTAAAAAATATTCTGTGCCGCAGGAGATGAGAGTTCTCATCGCCCTTGAATCGGGTTTCAATCCAAATGCTACTTCGAGTGCAGGAGCAAAGGGGTACTGGCAGTTCATGGATGAAGTTGCTGTAGAGTACGGCCTTAAGATAGCAACCGCCCATGTTGCTGCTGGCTCATCGAAGAAGTCGGCCCTGACCACTAAAAAACTTACAGACGACAGAACGAATTTTGTAAAATCAACAAATGCTGCCGCGCGTTATCTACGCGACAGGCTAAAGAATTTCGATAACGATATCCTTCTTACGGTTGCTTCTTACAATTGCGGCATAGGCAATGTATGGGAAGCCATGAAAAAGAGCGGGATCGCTAATCCTGATTTCTGGGACATCAAAAAATACCTTCCGCTTGAAACGCGTAATTATGTTATGAATTTCATTTCCCTGAATGTGGTCCTGAATAATTACGATAAATTCATTAGTAATGATATGGTTTGGCAGGATGTAATGGGTAAGCCAACTCCTTTACAAAAGGAAAGCGTAATATCAGCCACCACTTACCTCAACTAGTGACTGAGTTGATGTAATTTCGCCCAATGAACTTCAATGATGGCATAAACTTCATGGGCAAGCTTACGTTTCGCCGCTTTTGGAATGCCTCAAAGGTTCTTTCTTCCTATTATCTTTCGCGGCTGACTGGCAAACCCATTCAATGGGGATTACCCCTTTCCATTTCCTTTGAACCCACTACTTCATGCAATCTGAGATGTCCTGAATGCCCCAGTGGCCTGAGAGAATTCTCAAGACCAACCGGCATGCTGAAAAAAGATTTCTTCTCACAAACGATAGATGACCTTCACAAGGATCTTTTATATCTCATTTTTTATTTCCAGGGCGAGCCATATCTAAATAAGGATTTTCTTGATATGGTTAAATATGCTTCTTCAAAGAAGATATATACCGCTACTTCTACCAATGCGCATTATCTAACGGATGAAGCTGCGAAGAAAACTGTGGAAAGCGGGCTGGATCGACTGATCATTTCAATTGACGGAACAACCCAGGATGTTTACCAGCAATATCGCGTTGGAGGTAATCTCAATAAAGTTATTGAGGGCGCAAGGAATATTGTAAAATGGAAAAAGGAATTGAAAAGTAAAAAGCCATTTGTATTTTTTCAGTTCCTTGTTGTTAAGCCAAATGAACACCAGGTGGAAGAGATCATAAAACTTGGAAAGGAGATCGGGGTTGATGAGGTAAGATTCAAAACAGCGCAGGTCTACGATTATGAAAATGACCCCAATCAATTGATTCCGGAGAATCAAAAATTTTCACGTTATAAGATTGGGGGCGATGGAAAGCGCGTAACAAAAAATAAGCTTCTCAATCATTGCTGGAAGTTGTGGCACGCGAATGTAATTACATGGGACGGTCTCGTTGTGCCGTGTTGTTTTGATAAGGACGCAATGCACCAGTTGGGAAATCTCAAAATGCAGTCGTACCGTGATATCTGGCGGAACGACAACTATAAACAGTTCCGGAAGGAATTAATGACCAGTCGCAAGAACATTGATATCTGTTCCAATTGCAGTGAAGGCGCTTCTGTTTGGAAATGATGAATTAAATTCATTCAAAATTTTATTGTGGTTGCATTCAATAACAGGCTTCGGCAGATCATCCTTCTCGCAGTGATCATTCTGCTTGCTTACCTGTTATTGAAGAACCTTTACGTTTTTCTTCCTGGTGTTTTGGGTGCGATAACACTTTATATGTTGAGTCGCGAAGGTTACTTCCGCTTAACGATATATCGTGGCTGGCGCAAAACATGGACAGCCTTGCTTTATATATTTGCTTTCCTGATCATTATTATTCTGCCAGTCTATTACGCCGTCATGCTGTTGAGTCCGCGGATCTCAAATATGTTCAACAATCCTGTTGAGCTGCTTACTGCGGTCCGCGCATTCTCTGATAAGATCTCAGGTTATATCGGAATGGAATTACTTTCCGATCAGAACATTGCCGCCTTAAAAAAATGGCTTGCCAACATCTTTCCTAAATTCCTTACAGGAACGGCCAACCTGGTGAGTAATCTGCTTATCATGTTCTTTACTTTTTATTATATGCTTGTGCATGGAAAGAAGATGGAAAATTATCTGAACCGCATGATCCCGTTAAAAGTGAAGAATGTGGAGATGTTGGGAGAGGAAACCAAGCTTATGATCAAAGCCAATGCGATCGGTATACCCGTGCTTGCTGTGATCCAGGGACTGGTAGGCGCGCTGGGTTACTGGATCTTTGGTTTGCCTGAAGTTGGGGTATGGGGATTCCTCACTGGCGTCTGTTCCCTCATACCTATTGTTGGTACAGGGATCATCTGGGTTCCACTTACGGTTTATCTTGTCAGCACTGGTCACACCTGGCAAGGACTGGGACTTGGTATTTATTCGCTGGTAGTGCTAACGAACATTGATTATGTAGCAAGATTGACGTTGCTGAGAAAACTTGGAGATGTTCATCCGCTCATTACCATATTTGGTGTGATCATCGGATTAAATATGTTCGGCTTTCTTGGTGTTATATTTGGTCCTTTATTGTTAAGCTATTTCATCGTTCTGGTGAAAATATATATGAATGAATTCAAATCTCAGGCCATAACCCCGATGCACGATGAACATACGCCGGTACATTAATATAATAGTTTTCTTATGTATTGCAACTAACGGTCACGCGCAACCGAAGTATGAGTTCAGGGCTGTGTGGGTTGCGAGTGTTTCGAATATCGACTGGCCGAGTGATAAATTCCTTCCTTCTGATAGTCAGCAAACAGAATTCATCAAGCTGCTCGATTTGCACAAAAGGAATGGCATGAACGCGATCATCGCACAGGTTCGTCCGGCAACAGATGCCTTCTATCCTTCTCCATACGAGCCCTGGAGTGAATGGCTTACCGGCAGGCAGGGCAAGCCGCCAGCGCCTTATTATGATCCTCTTGAATTCATGATAACGGAGACGCATAAACGCGGAATGGAATTCCATGCCTGGATGAATCCTTACAGGGCTGAGTTCAGGGTTGGAGAATCCTCAATTGGTCCTTCCCATTTAACGCGGATACATCCGGAATGGTTCCTTACCTATGGTACAACACGATACTTTGATCCGGGAAATAAAGAAGCTCAGGCTTTCGTAACAAATGTTGTGAGAGATGTTGTGAGCAGATACGATGTTGATGCAATTCATTTTGATGATTACTTCTATCCTTACCGTATTGCAGGACAGGAATTTCCGGATTCTGCCTCCTATTCAAAGTATGGAAATGGCTTAACCAGGGACCAATGGAGAAGAAGTAATGTTGATTCCATTATTCACTCCCTGAATAATGCAATTAAGCAGGAAAATAAATATGTGCGTTTTGGTATTTCTCCATTTGGCGTATGGCGTAATAAAGACCAGGATCCGGAAGGAAGTGATACTAAAGCCGGACAAACAAATTATGACGACCTCTACGCTGATATTCTATTATGGCTAAAGATGAAGTGGATAGATTACATCGCTCCTCAGGTGTACTGGGAGTTCTCACATGAGCGCGCTCCTTACGGTCCTATAGTTGAGTGGTGGGATAAACATACCTATGGCAGGCAACTATACATTGGGCAGGGCTTTTATCGTGCGGTAGGTGAAAGAGTGCCGGCATGGAAAAATCCTAACGAGTTACCCAATCAGCTCAGGAAAAACCGCAGCTATTCTACGGTTAACGGAAGCATTTATTTCAGTAGTAAATCTTTTAATTCAAATCCCAATGGCTGGAATGATACTTTGCGTAACAACTTTTATCGGTATCCTTCCCTGGTTGCACCGATGGATTATCTGCCGCAGATAAAACCGGCAACTCCTTCATTGAAAGCTGTCGTTGTTGGGGATTCTGTTCAGGTAATGATCACAGGAAATGTATCTGGTTTACGCGGGTATGTGATCTATGGCGGAACCTCTTCTTCAATTGATCTTTCTGACGCGAAGAATATAATTCTATTGACAGGCAGAGCTCAAACATTTTCTTTGCCCTTATCTGCATTTGGGTCTCAAAGATTTATTGGAATCACCGCACTCTCAAAAACAAATAATGAGAGCCCGCTCTCGAATGTAGTGGGATTTTAGCTCGTGCCGGCTCTTACTTCGTCTCTCCAAACCCCACTCTAACCTTCACTCCTTTCCCTACAAATTTTTCCATTTTTATTTCCTGTCTGCAGAAAAAAGGAAGGTGAGATGAGTAAAAATTAGCCGGAATGGTGGAAAAATTTCTTTGTGTGTATGTTAAATCTTTGGAGTGAACACGAAGATCAACCTGAAATGGAGATTTGAAGGAAACCTTTGCCTGGACTGACTTTGAAGGAATTGAATCCGTGTGTTCCTGAACCTTTTGTGCCACAGAATTGTCACAACAGATTAAAAAAATCGCAAATATGCCACAAATTTTGTTCCAATTTTTCATTTTGTATATCCGGAGTCTGTAAATTTACACTACCTATGTCACTAACGCAAAGCCTTCAGCAGAAACTACTGCAAAAATTATCACCCCAGCAGATCCAGCTTATGAAGCTGCTGCAGGTGCCTACAGCACACCTGGAAGAGAGGATCAAAGAAGAACTTGAAGAGAATCCTGCGCTTGAGACCGGAGAAGATGGTCATGAAGATCAGTATGAAGAGGTAAAGGATGAATTCGAATCTGCTGATGATGAATTTGATCAGGATGGGAGCGAAACCGATTATGAGAACATTGATATCAGTGAGTATGTGGGTGAGGGGGATGATGATGTTGCTGATTATAAACTGAGGGATGATAACTATCCGGATAACGAAGAGAGCAAAACAATTCCGCATAAAGTTGAAACCAGCTTTCACGACTTGCTGATAGATCAGCTATCTATGCTGTCGCTCGATGAAAGGCAACACTCGATCGCGGAACAAATTGTGGGAAGTATTGACGATGATGGGTATCTGAGAAGAGAACTTTCTGCTATCGCAGATGACCTTGCATTCCGCCAGAATATCGATGCTTCTGAAAGTGAGATCGAAGAACTCATACTCCGTATACAGCAATTCGATCCACCGGGAGTAGCCGCGAGAGATCTTAGAGAATGTCTTTTGCTGCAGCTTGAAAGAAAATCTCACGAAGGCAAATCTGTTGAGATCGCGATGAAAGTGCTGGAGAAGTATTTTGAAGAGTTTACTAAGAAGCATTATGAAAAGATCCAACGGGGTCTTGGTCTTAACGATGAGCAGATCAGGGATGTGATCACTCAGATCATCAAGCTCAATCCGAAGCCGGGCGGACTTGTAGGCGATTCGCACAAAATGGAGAATTATGTTATCCCTGATTTTTTTGTGATCAATAATAATGGTAAACTGGAGCTTTCTCTTAACTCCAAGAATGCCCCGGATCTTAGGATCAGTGAAGGCTATCGTGATATGTTGAGGGAATATGATCGGGGAAACAAAAAAGACAAGAGACAAAAGGAAGCCGTTCTCTTCATTAAACAAAAGATCGACGCTGCTAAATGGTTCATTGATGCTATCAAACAAAGGCAACACACTTTGTTAAGCACGATGGAAACAATAATGGAATATCAAAGGGCATTCTTCCTTACCGGAGATGAAACAGAGATGCGTCCGATGATATTAAAAGATATTGCAGAAAGGACAGGACTTGATATTTCTACGGTGAGTCGTGTAGCCAACAGCAAATTTGTTCAAACAGAATTCGGTACATACAGATTAAAATTCTTCTTTAGTGAGAGTCTGGTCACCGACAGCGGGGAAGAAGTAAGTACCAGGGAGGTTAAAAAGATCCTCAATGATCTTATTGATTCGGAAAGTAAAAAGCATCCGCTCAGTGATGAGAAGCTGACCGACCTCCTTCAGGAAAAAGGCTATAATATCGCCAGGAGAACAGTTGCCAAATACCGTGAGCAACTTAATATTCCGGTTGCCCGCCTCAGAAAGGAATTATAATTTCGCCGGATGGTTAAACAGCCCACGGCGCAGAATGAATTTCCAATTGGTCTGAGAATTCCCGCGCACTTTTTTTCATGGATCTTTCATCCGCTATTCATACCGGTATATATCACTTGGTTCATCACGTTTATCCATCCCCGTTACTTCATTGGATATGAGGATTCATTCAAATGGCTTGTGGTCATAAGGGTTGTAGTGAACATGGTGATCTTTCCATTACTTACCGTTTTGCTTCTAAAAGCTGCTGGTTTTATAAAATCAATTTTCTTAAGTACTCAGCGTGAAAGGATCATTCCTTATATAACCTCAGGAATATTTTTTTTCTGGATGTATCTCGTTTTTCGCGGACAGGATTTTATCCCGCAGTTATTGACCTCATTTGTATTTGGTGTATTTCTTTCTGCTTCTATAGCGCTTATACTTAATATCTATCTCAAGATCTCAATGCACGCTATAGGCTGTGGGGGTATGCTGGGTATCATGATCAAGCTATGGCTACATGATGTAACGTTTCCTGTTGCCCTTCCACTTGCAATAGCTCTGCTTATTACAGGAACTGTTTGTACTTCGCGCATGATCATCAGTGATCATCAGCCCAAAGAGATTTATTTGGGGTTGGCGCTGGGGCTACTGTGTCAATTGTTTTAAGTGCACAAAGAATCGCGAAAAAAAACAAAAAACAGAAAACAGAAGACAGGGGAAAAACAAAAAACAGAAAACAAAAGACAAGGAAGGCTCAAAACACAAAGAACAAGGAAGGTCCAAAAAACAAAAGACAAGGCTTTAAAGGCCTTGTCTTTTGTTTTCTGTTTTTTCCTTGTTCTTTGTTTTCTGTTTTCTGTTTTTTCTACTGTGCCGTTACCACCGTATTGCTCGTATTATTATTAGAATTATTATCTCCACCACTTCCATTCACAATGGTTACTGTCAAATTCTGCGATGTGTTAGCTGCAACACCTACGTTACGTGTGATGTTGAATCCAACACGGCTGAAGCTGTTGGCCGGTATCACAGCTGAAGGCTTCAGTGTAGCAGTGATAAAGAATGCATCCTGAGTGAATGTCCAGTCACCGTTGTTATTTGGTGTTGGGCCAAACACATTGGATGTTCCATTCACTGTTCCAAATGTGATCGTGAACGCGGTTGGTTTAACAAGCCTGAACACTACCTGGCCTAAGCTCGGGCTCAGTTGAGAGATCTCATTGATGTTAACGATGAAGTCTCTTGATGTGCCCGCCGATGCAAAGCTTAAAGAAGCAATGTCAACTGTTGGTGTAAAGTCTGGCGGACCACTAACCACAGTAACTGTGGCGATGTTACCATTCGGTACTATCGCGCCACTACATCCATATAGATCTGTTACACTTAATAGCCTGTAAACATAAACTCCGAGTACAGCGTTCGACTGTGCTACTGAAGTTGATGGATTTGAGCTAACCGTTGTTACTGTGTATACATTGGCCGGACCACCATTGATGCTCAGGCTGTATGTGAACACATATTGTGGAGTACCACCGCTTGCAGTGAACACAACAGCGGATGTTGAGCTGCTGTTCTGAACCACAGTTGTTGTACCGCTCACGATACCTGTCAGGTTATTAACCACCTCTACTGTTGTAGCACATGTTTGTGTGTTACCCGCAGCATCAAGGGCAGTGTATGTGATGGTTGTGATACCAACATTAAAGTTTCGTGTACCTACAGCACCTGTTCCTGTTACCGGTCCTGTTGCACCCGCACCTGTTATAGCGTAGGTCACTGTGAAGCTTGAACAATCCGTTACAGTTGGAGCCGCAACATTATACGATGCAACACAATTAATAGTATTCGGCGCAATGGTTGCAGGGGCCGGACAATTCATTACCGGCTTACCACCATCGGTAATAACAACCAGTTGTGAGCATGTACTTGTATTACCGTTAATATCCGTTGCAGTCCATACTACTGTTGATGTACCTAATCCATATTGTGTGCTTGGGTGATTACTTGTTACAGTAAGCACACCGCAGTTATCAGATACGATCGGCGCAGACAGGTTGATCGTTGCTGTACAGTTTGCACCCGCTGTTGATGCTGTGATAGTACCACCGCAAGTGATGTTTGGTTTAGTATTATCTACCACAGTTACTGTGAATACGCATGTATTTGTATTTCCAGCCCAGTCAGTAGCAGTGTAGGTAACTGTTGTAGTACCGAAGGCGAAGCTACTTCCCGGAGCGTGTGTTGATGTAATAACCGGTGCTCCATTGCTTACGCAGTTATCAGTTGCTGTTGGTGTTGGCCATGTTCCGATCTGAGCACATGTTGTTGTGTTACCACCACCGTTTGCTGTTGCCGTATTGCTCGAGATAGTGAAGTTTGACGGACAGCTGGTGAATGTAGGCTTGATGTTGTCCACGTGGAATACTGTGAAGCTACATGTTGCCGTGTTGCCACTACCGTCTGTTGCTGTGATCGTAACTGTTGTTTGCGTTACCGATGCAGCTATGATCGTACCCGCCGCTGGTGACTGCGTCTTGGTAACCGCTGGTGAGCAGTTGTCAGTTGCAGTTGCCACGCCTGTGTAATCAGGGATAACTGTTGTACATGCAATAGCATTTTTGAACAGCGTCTGATCTCCAGGACATGTTACCACAGGCTTGATGTTATCCTTAACCGTTACGTTAGAAGTACATGTTGCCACGTTACCGCTGGCATCGATCACGGTCAGGAATACGGTTTGTGTTGTCGCGGTGTTAGCGCAAGAGAATGATGTCGGGCTCACGAACATGGTCACTGCAGAGCAGTTGTCGAAGCTTCCATTATTAACGTCCGCTACCGTTACGCTTACGGTACCATTCGATCCCAGGAACAGTGTCGCTGGCTTACAAAGCGCTGTTGGCTGTGTAAGGTCTCTTAAGAGCAGATCCATGGTTACAGTTATCGTGTTACCTGCCTGGTCAAATACGGTGAATACAAGTACCCTTGTTCCACCATACCCGATAACAGGTGTTCCCGGCGCGTTCGGTGCGTTCTGAATGATCGTCAATGTACCGGTTGCTGTTCCGCAGTTGTCGAATGCAAGTGAACGGATATAACCAGTGTAATCCGGCATTGCTACCTGACATCCTGCACCAGCTCCTGTATTGAGCGTTTGCGTTACAACACCTGTAACTGTTGGTGGAGTAACATCATTAACTGTTACGGTAAATGAACAGCTGGCTGAATTACCTGCCGCATCTGTTACTTTCCAAACAACGGTTGTTACGCCTTTATTGAATGCCTGTCCATTGAGCGATGTTGCGGAAACTATAGCACCTACTGTTGCTCCTGAAAGTGTGAAGCCTTTGAATGCGCCCGGACAATTCTCTGATATTACAGGATCAAACTCTCCACCGCTTGCAACATAAGTACATGTTGCATTGGCTGATTTCACAACACTGGACGGACATGTAATTGTAGGCGCCTGATTGTCTGATACAATAACCTGGAATGAACATGTTGAAGTGAAAGTGCCATCAGTCACTGTTACTCCAACATTGGTTGTGCCCTTATTGAAAATTGTTCCGCTCAGTGTTCCTACAACAGTTGCTGTTGTTGCTCCTGTGATCGTGTAGGTAACTGTGAACGGACAATTATCTGATGCTACAGCATCAATATTAGAATTTGGCGATACCCATGTGCAAAGGTTATTGTTAGTATTGCGATTTACGGTGGATGTACATGTAGCAACCGGTACCTGGTTGTCAAATACAGTTACCGTGAATGTACATGTGGATACATTACCCGCTACGTCTTTGGCAACATAGGTTACGGTGGTCACCCCTTTGTTGAATACCTGGCCTTCCAGGGTGGACTGACCAAGTGTATTGGTTGTGGCGCCACTTAAAGTGAATGCAAGTACTACCACTCCACAGTTGTCTGTCACACTAGCGTCCCATGTGAGGTTACCAAATGGATGCGTGTAAGTACAAACGTTAGGATCCGTTGGTACGGTCTTATCAGTTGTACATGTTATGGCTGGTGCCTGCGTATCATTGACCGTGATCGAGAACGAGCAGGTTGATGAGTTTCCAGCAGCATCTGTAGCTTTCATCACAACCGTGGTCACTCCTTTATTGAACACCGTACCACTTAGTGTACCCGAACCCGTTAGTGTGGTGGTTCCCGATGTTGTCCATGTTTGTATGATGGCCGGATCAGGTCCAACACAGTTGTCAGTTATCGTAGCGTCAAGCTCATTGTTCTTAACTCTATAGCTACACTGGTTAGGATCTGTTGATGTCACCTTGCTGCCCACGCATGTGATCGATGGTGGTACCACATCCACTACCGTTACAGGGAATGAACAGGTTGATGTATTTGGTGTAGCATCAGTTGCCGTCCATGTGATGATGGTAGTTCCCTTGTTCAGTACACGACCCTGGATGGTTCCGCCACCGGTTGCGGTGGTAGCTCCGGAGAGGGTATAGGTCCTTGTCACAACACCGCAGTTATCCGTTGCTGTCGCGTCAAACCTGTTATCCACTACAGGATATGTACATGGGTTGGATGTTGTTGTGCTTACTGTTGTTCCTGTAGCTGTGAACGGACAGGTGATCACCGGTGGTGTCACGTCATTCACTACCACGTTGAATGTACATGTTGATACATTACCCGAAGCATCTGTAAGCCTCCAGGTAACGGTTGTTGTTCCTTTATTGAAGAATACACCCGCCAGTGTAGTTGAAGTAACCGTGGTTGAGGTTGTAGCTCCGGCGAATGAATAGCTTAAGATCGGGTTCGGACAGTTGTCTGTCGCTACCGTTGGATCGAACCTCGCGTCCGGAGCAGCATAAGTACAGGTTGCATTGGCCGCCTGTGCCGCTGGTGAAGGACAGTTGATGGTTGGAGCTGTCGCGTCGTTCACTGTTACCGTGAATGAGCAGGTAGCTACATTACCTTGCGGATCCGTGATCTTGTATGTTACTGTTGAAAGTCCTCTGTTGAACGTTGTTCCGCTGGCGTTGGTGATACCATTGGTAACCGTTGTTGCTCCACCGATGGTATAAGTGATAGAGCTTGTACCGTTGTTACATCCACCCGGGTTGAAGATCGTTGGCGCGATGCCATTCACTACGCGGTCGCAGGTAACTGCTGTTGTTGTGGTAACAACATTACCCGGACAGCTGATCGTTGGATTAGGTTGTACAACCACAGTTATTGATGTTGATGTTCCAACACAATGTTGTGATCCCGGACCCTTGGGTGTAAATGTATATGTAGCGGTAAGTGGGCCCGCGGTCGTATTCGTGAGTACTTCATTGAATGTACCATAAGACTGATTAGTTGCAACCGCAGCGCCTGTATGATTCAGCCCCGCAGGATAAGAAACTGATTTATCATACAATCCTCCCACACCGTTAGGGTTACTAACGGTAATGGCTACACTGGAACCATTGCAAAGGTTTGGCCGGTCTGCCACCGCAGCAATAGTAGGAACCGGTTCAACCGTAATGATCACCTGACCAGTTAAGAAAGGCGAAGGCGAAGTCACACTACATGCATTAGCATCGGTAAGTTTCACCCACGTGATCACATAGGATGCATCAGTTGCTCCTGTATTAGTAAGATTCGCAGCAGGAACAGAGATACCCGTTATACCTCCTGTTGGAGATGTTGAAGTGTAAACTGAAGACGCTCCACTTCCTGATGTTAACGTTATATTGAATACCGTGGTGAACGGTCCGGTACCCGACAGATCTGTATCAACTGTGGTATTGGAGCCCGCACAAATTGTAGTATTAGATGCTCCGAGTATATCACCAGCCACTTGCGGATTAAAGATCAACTGAACATCGTCTGATGAAGGTGAACAAGGTGGATTGCCGATAGTCCAGCGAAGGATATAAGTACCTTTTGCAAATGCGGTGAATTGAGTAGTAGGAGAACTTGTATTTGCGATCTGCGTTGGCGACATGTCTGGGCCGCTTACGATACTCCATGTTCCGGTCTGTGTTCCTGCCAGTGCACTACCCGCAAGTGTTGTAGTAGATTGCGGAGCGCATATGATCTGGTCTGGTCCTGCATTGGAATTCGGAGGATCTTTTACAGTTATAGTTGCAGTACCAAATGCAAGCGCTGAGCAACCAAAATTATCCGTGACAGATGAAAGGGTATATGCAAAAATTCCCGGTGTTCCTGTAGGTGCTGAAATAGTGGTTGCAGGATTTGCTGTTACAGTCTGAGTAGCACCATTATTAATAGTATAAAGAATAGTATAAGGCCCGGTTGTATTGAAGCCGGTGAATGTTATTGTTGCTGTTCCACCCTGACAAACAGTTTTGCTCGGTGAGATACCTGCCTGTGGATTATCTCTTACGGTAACTGTTGCAGCGCCTCCCTGTACTTGCGAGCAAAGATTATTATCAGAAACCGACACAAGCTGATAACCATAAGTTCCCGGCGTACCTGTTGGAACCGCAACCGTAGCTGTTGATTGAGAACCTGATGATGAAACAGTTTGTGTTGGGCCTCCATTAATACGGTAGGTAAATGTATAAGGCGCAGTTCCATTTGCACCGGTGAATAAAATATTTGGCGAAGTTGAAAATCTGCAGGCTGCTGTTGTACCTGTAACGGTAGCGGTTGGACCAGAATTGATGGTTATCATCTTCGTCGCGGTATTGGTACATCCGCTTGCAGGATAATAATAACTGATCGTTACAATACCTCCAGATACTGGTGTAACAACTCCACTTGGAGAAACAGTTGCTTTTGTTGGATCACTGGTAGACCATGTAACACCAGGACCCGAGTCATTTGGTATACCTGTAAGGTCGATAGGTGTTCCCATACAAGTTGTTGCTGGTCCCGTTATAGCTACGCCTGCTGTAACAAGTATAGATGCAGAACCCGAACATCCAAATTGATCACTTCCTGTAACGGAATATGTACCTGGTGATGAAACCACAATTGTTCTGGTTACAGGTCCCGTGCTCCATGTATAAGTTGGAACGCATGGCATGATCTGTCCGCGCACTTCACCTCCCGGAAGAGTTTGCGTATGAATATTTATATAAGTATTGTTCGCTGTAAAGGAAGCAACATCTCCTGCCGGGAACGCAAACGTAGCTGTGAAAGTTCCGCTGGTTACTCCTAAGGGGAAGCCTAATCCTGCGAGATCAACAATAATGGGTCCGTTAACGCCAACAGCTGCACGATGTATATGTGCCCCCGTTGTGTTTGACGACAAACCTGAGAATGTGATCCCAAGTGTCATCATGTTGTTTGCGGGATTGAACATTCCGTTGAATGTAACAGTTGCAGTAGATGTGGTGGGTGGAACTTCCTGAGCTCCCGTCATCGCACCGGAGAAAGGATAATTATCACACGGACCGGATGCAGTTAGTGTGAGCACATTTCCATTACAAAGCGCTGCAGGTCCGGCCGGAGTTATTGCAATAGCAGCAGGCGGACGAACAGTGATATGGAATGTTGTTGCAGTACCAACGCATCCGTCTGATGTAGAAGTTGGTGTTACAGTAATTGTTGCAGTTCCTGAGTTGGTTGTTGTAAATGTTGGAAGAGTACTTCCGCTACCACTTGCGCCAAGTCCGATCGAAGGATTACTATTTGTCCATGCAAATGTTGATGTTGTTGTTGCAGAAAATGTAAGCGTACCTGAAGGAACTGTTGTTCCACTGCAATATGAAACATCGCCAGGCACTGTTGCCACCGGTTGAGAACAGGACTGTTCAGAAACGTCCCGCGGATAATTATTTATTCCCGTCACCACATCCTGCGGCGAGAGTATCGGGACCGAAGCAGTATTTCCTCTTTTGATCGTCAAACTCAAAGGTTCAACCCAATAAATGAAATTATTAAAGGCATCATAACTTATACCTCTTACAGGTACTCCACTATAAACAAGTGTTGGCGCTACAGGATATCCACCCGCGTTAGTGGGGGCGCGTTGTATCATTCCTCCGGGGTTGGCATAATCACACCAGTAAACAAAGTTGCCTGTGTTATCAATTGCAAGATCGTTGGGCTGAGTTGTTGGCGTATTTGAAATAACTGTAGTGGCGGTTGCCGTCATTGGAGTAGAAGGCAGTGAACCCCGGTAAATTCCTTTACCCGGACCCAATGGACCTGCATCAGCATAATAAATTGTATTGGCAAGTGTATCAAGAACAATTCCTCTAACTATTCCAATTCCAGTGATCACATCTGTTCCTGTTGAGGCAAGCTTCGGTAATCCTCCACTGATATTTACTTTTCGGATACGGTCAGTAGCACCTGGTGCAGTTTCCGCCCAATAGAGAATACTGTTCGTTATGTCAAGATAAATGCCTCTTGGATCAATTCCGGCTCCACTAATACCTGTAACAACATCCTGGATCGCGCCACCTCCAATTGGGACCCTCTTGATACTTCCGGTTCCTTCATCTGCCCAATAGAAGAAATTATTTCTTGAATCACGGAAAATATAAAGTGGTACAGAAGCAGATGCCAGATCGGTTCCTGAAGCACCGGTCACCGGGATCGAGCTTGTATTTGCTTTCCTGACCTTATTGTTTATTGATTCAAGCCATGCAGTATTCTGGGCTTCTACACTAAAACAAAAAATAAGAGAGACTAGTAGAGATATCCATTTCATAAACGCAGGTATTATGAATTGCTGAAAGAATAATCTAAGATAATTTTTATTATGAGAAAACGCTAAGAATCAGGAGAAATAAAACCCTGTCCTTTCAGTATTCCATATTTGTCTGAAAACCGGGAAGGCACAAATATTCCATTGATGGAAAACATATTGATTAGTACGGATTTTTTGTCCATACAACATACTTCAATTTTCTCTCCGGTTGCATTGATAATGCCCGGAATACCCGTACAATCCGCTCCTGGCTCGGCATCCAGGATCTTTACTTCCATGTTTTGATATTGGGCTATTGCTCCATTATTCCAGGGGTTACATGCTTTTACAAGATCCTGAATTTCGCCGGAGGTCATTTTATTCCAATTTATCCAGACATCATTAAGAGCAGGACGTTTGTAATAAACTGCCAGATTCTCCTCCTGTTTATTTCTTTGAAAGTTTCCGGAAAGAATCTGGTTCACTCCCTCGATAATGAAATTGCTGAACAGGAAATCGGCCATTCCAAAACTAACATGAGGATCATTTGGAATAGATCTTTGCCATACAACATCACCCGCATCCAGCCTCTCGTTTATTTCGTGTATGGCAACCGTTAGTTCCGGTTCTCCATTTTTGATCTGCCAGAATAAAGGACTTGGACCACGGTACTTTGGCAGTGCACCGTGATGGATGTTGTACAAGGCATCATTGTACATTTTTTTTGGATCGATGAAATTTTTGTAGCCGTAAACAAATGTGTGTGTAGGGGCCAGTTTGCGATGCCATTCATAAGGATCATCACCGGAATACACTTCTGTTCTCACTCCATTGCTTTGAAGAAAAGCGAGCAATGGCTGATGCAGCGGTGAATTAGAAATTATTCCAATGATCAATTTCGACTCGGGAAAATTCCGAAGAGACAGATGATATAATTCATGCCAAGATAAGGTGGCATATTATTGTGAGGGAGACTTGAACCTGCGATCCCCACTGCGTTTGCATTTAAGTTAACCAAAGCGCCTCCGGATGATGAAGTGGATTCTCCGCTTTCGGTTTTACTGTTAAGATAATTTCCGCTACCAGTTGTCGCCATGTTAGAGGTGGAATTATTTACCTGCATTAAGTGAGTGTGCTGCGGCATTTCAGTTGAGGTGAGCGTATGGGTGGTCTCACCCGCCACTTCTCCTAAGGTTACATTGGGAAGTCCGGGTCCTTGTCCTGGTCCAACCGCGGTGCGACCGCGAAAATCAGGAAGCGCAAAAGTTGTTTGTCCGTTTCCACCGTATGTTGTTCCGAGTATAGAAAAGAGTGCGGTATTCTGAGCGATCGACAGTATTTGTCCCTGACAGAGCGCCCAGTTCCTTGGAGCAAAATTTCCTGCAAACATTCTGATTTCACCAATTGTACCTTCCATAAAATATAATTTAGAATAAGAGGTTTAGAGTTTTATGAACACTAAGGTTACGTAAAAAAAATAAATATTGCTGAGATTTTAAGGAAAAAATTTTATACTATTGTTCTTAGTTTAATCTTTAAGCCATGGATAACAAGCGTCGTAAATTTCTGAGAAATTCTTCTTTGTTGTCTGCCGCTTTGTTTTTTGATCCTTCGCTGAACAACAGTATTGCTTCTATAATCCCCGCCAGTCTTAGATCTTTCTCTGATACTGTCTCAGTTTTACATAGTAACAAACACGGACATCTTATTGCGAAGATCGGGAAGACTGAAATGAAGTTGGAAGATCTTCAGCCTTACAAAATAATTCGGTACGGAAGATTTAAGATCGGTGTTGCCTCTCATGATCCTCTTCATGCCGCGGAGTTGAAGCAAAAACATGGATGTGATATGGTTGTTTGTCTTGCTCCTGAAAAGACTTCTAAGGAATTTGCATTGAATTCTGAGAACGTGGATCTCATCATCAGCGATCCAACGCATAAAGCAACACCTGCCCCGGCTGTTGTAAGGAATAAAGAAAAGAAGGAAGTATTTGTTTCTGAAACAGGTCCCCAGATCTGTGAATTGAATTTCACTTTCGATGCGATGAATAATAAAAGATCTTTTGGATTTAAGAGGTATGCCTGATTCCGAGTTCCCTCTCCATCTCGTCCGCTAGATTATTCCCTACCTCCGTGCCCATTCTCCTCAACTCCGCTATAACTTTTAATTTCTCTGAATTATCTTCTTCAACGAAAGTTTTTTCTGAGCCATCAAAAACTTTTCTCAACCAGTCGGTCACTTGGCAATCGATCACAAGATGTATCCTGTCTGTTGAACCCCGATTCGCAACACTGTGAATTCTGTTCGCATTAATGTACCAGCATTCGCCTTCCTTCATTTCGAGCTTTACATCATCGATCAAAAATTCAACATCAGCGTTTGTAAAAACAGGAATGTGCAAACGCGCTTCACCCTGTTCAAAAGAAAGTTCGTGATCACGATGTGGCTTGATCACCGCGCCTGGCTTAAGATTTAAAAATCTTACTGCCATTAAAGGACATTCAATTTTACTGAGAAGATTCTGGATCGAAGGAAACTTTTCCATCAATACCGTATTTGCATATGTGGCTTCAGCTATCAGGTCAGGTATAACTCCGTCGGCCAAACCACCCGGTGATCTTAAGGGAAGCACGTCCCAGTCGCCCGAATAATATGCATTATTAAAATGAGGAAGCCACTGACCAGCTGGGCCAATGGCTTTCAGTTCTTTTTGCAAAGTGATCAGATCAACTTCCAGCGGAAGCTTTGCGCAACGGATCATTTTGCTTTTGAGATCAATTCATTTCCCAATTTGATGTATTCGCTGGACTTGGCTGCTGTAGCCAGTTCAACTGTTTTTTCAGCGCTTGCTTTTGCTGCGGATCTGTTTCCCATATCCAACTCTATCTGTGATTTTAAAAGATAGGCGCTATAACTTTTTGGATCTGTTTCAACTGCCTTGTTTATTACCTCTAAGGCCTTTTTATAATCCTTATCATAGTTGTAATAGAAATTAGCAGCCTGCCTGTAGGTACCGGCTGTAATTTTTTCTGCCGATAATGCCTTCTCTACAGATGCACGTACCTTATCCTTCACACTAACGGTGATGGGTACACGAATTCCCGTACCTCCCCAAACAAGTACCAGATCGCAGCTTTCAGGTTTCATATTTGCGAAATTGATGGTGAACGTTTCGCGGAAATCCTTGAATTTTTCAGCGGGCACTTTGAATCGGAAGAGGTCGTCTTTTTCAACATACTCAGTTCCCCAGTTCTTATAATTCTTATTCACGATTACAGTCCATTCATTTTTCCCGGGAATAGTGAACAGGGCATAGTTACCGGTATCAAGAAGATTTCCTCCAAAGGTCACTGGTTCATTGAAACGGAGTTTGGTTGATGCATTAGCACCTGTGCGCCATACTTCACCGAGTGGAGCCAGTTCAGATTTTTCTTTGAATACATCCCTTCCCTTTAATGAAGGACGGGAATAGGTGAGTTCAATCTTGCTAAGACCAAAATCCTGGACCAGGCTTTGTGTGGGGCTTGGAGCCGGAGTACGGATCTGCCCAATAACGGTGAATCCGGAAAGAAAGATCGCTGATAATATGAGTTTTTTCATTGTGTAAAATTGAAGTGCAAATTTATGCTTCATATTATCAAATTATTATCTTTTAAGAAAATTGGGCGGTAATGGGCAGATGGTTTAATTTTCGCCCCCTGTAATTATTGTATGAGTACCATACTGGCAGTATTTGATATAAGTGACGCTCCGTGGCACGTGTTAAACTTCGGCTGTAAGCTGGCAAAAACACATGAAGCTCAGTTATATGGGATCTTTCTCAGTGAACCTACAGGTGATACTGAATTCAAATATGGTTTTCCGAATGATCTGTCTATGACTAAGGATGAGATAACTGATGATATAATTGATAAGGAGAATACAAGTCTGATCAACGATAATGTAAAACTTTTCCGTGACGAATGCACTCACGCTGGTATACAGCACAGGGTTGATTCAATGTTTAGTTTGAAAGAAGCTATCAAGGCTTCTGATTCAGCTTCTCTGATCCTTGCGGATCACCTGGCGGAATTTGCAGAGGAACTTATAAAAAATGCAAAGGTCCCTGTTTGTCTGCTCAGCGGGGAACCAGATCCGCGGTCGGTTCATTTTCCTGATGATTATAATAAGGACACCCTATTTTCAGAATTCCCTGAACTAAGGAACGCTAATTGATAATGATTAATCGAAAATAATTATGGCATCTTTCAACTCTATTTTAAAAATATTTCTTCCCAAAGACCGCGTTTTCTTTCAGCTCTTTGAGAATGTTTCCGCAACTGTGATGAAGATGGCGGAAAGGCTCAGGGATACCGTAAATGAAGATGATTTTGAGCAAAGGGGAAAATATATCCAGGAGATCGAGGATATGGAGCATACCAATGACGACTACACGCATAAAATATTTACAGAGCTCGGTCGCAACTTCATAACTCCATTTGACCGTGAAGACATTCACGCGCTCGCATCCGCTCTGGACGACGTTTCTGATTACATCTACGCGGCCGCAAAAAAGATCAATTTTTATAAAGTGAATCCGCGCGACGTTGGAATACAAAAGATGAGTGAGCTCATTTACAGTGCCGTTTCTGAAGTGCAAAAAGCTGTTGGCGAACTCCGCGATATGAAGAACATGAGAAAGATCACTGAATCTATGGTTGCGATCAACAGCATCGAAAATCAGGCAGACGATACATTTGATATGAGTATCGAAAGATTGTTCGAGACGGAAAACGATGCAAAGGAAGTTATCAAGAAAAGAGAGATCTACCAGGTAATGGAGATCGTTACTGATAAATGCGAGGACGCGGCGAACGTAATTGAATCTATAATTATTAAATACGCATAGGGTTTTATGTCTCTGTTAATCGTAGTTATAGCCCTTGCGCTGATCTTTGATTATATCAATGGATTTCACGATGCGGCTAACTCTATTGCCACCATCGTATCTACAAAAGTGCTTACACCGTTCCAGGCTGTATTGTGGGCAGCAATGTTCAACTTTGTCGCCTTCTTTATTTTCAAGGATCATAACGTAGCTAATACAATCTCAAAAACCGTAAAGCATGATTTTATTACCCTGCCGGTTGTACTGGCAGGATTACTAGCCGCTATCTTCTGGAACCTGCTAACCTGGTGGTTTGGTATTCCTTCATCATCCTCTCATACACTTATTGGTGGATTTGGCGGAGCGGCACTGGCTCATGCAGGTCTCAACTTTACACACATCAAGGATGTACTTGAAATGGAGTATGTGTTAAAGATCTTCCTTTTCATTTTTGCAGCCCCATTTATTGGAATGATCGTGAGCGCCTATATCACTTTCATCGCACTGATGCGAAACCTTTATTTGAAACTAGTGTTGATAGCAGCTTCCATTGCGGCGGTGAACTATGTGGTCGACTTCAATAAATACATCAGTATTGGTCTGATCGTTCTGGGATGCATCTTCGGTCTGTTCTATATCTGGAATGAACTTAAGCCTCCTTCCGCTGCACGTACCAGTAACATGTACAAAAAACTACAGCTGGTTTCATCAGCAGCATTCAGTATCGGGCACGGTGGAAACGACGCGCAAAAAGTAATGGGTATTATTTCGGCAGCACTTGTAGCGAATGGAAATATTTCGGACATAAAACATCTTCCATACTGGGTGCCATTAGCATGTTATACCTCAATAGCTTTGGGTACAATGAGTGGTGGCTGGAAGATCGTAAAGACAATGGGTACCCGCATTACAAAGGTTACGCCGCTGGAAGGTGTAACAGCTGAAACAGCAGGCGCCCTTACACTATTTATGACTGAGAAGTTAAAGATCCCGGTTTCTACTACACATACTATTACTGGTTCAATTATTGGTACGGGAATTACCAAACGGATCTCAGCGGTAAGGTGGGGAGTTACCGTGAACCTGTTATGGGCATGGATACTCACCATACCCGTGAGCGCCATCCTTGCGGCGCTCATATTCTATGTAGTGAATTTGTTTTTGTGATAATTAAAATGATAGGGATGTTTGCAGTATGAACAAGATACTAGTCACAGGAGGATGTGGGTATATAGGTTCTCATACCGTTGTTGATCTCATTGAAAATGGATTTGAAGTGATCAGCGTTGACAACAACTCAAGGTCCACTACTTCCCTGCTCGATGGAATAAGAAAGATCACCGGTCAGAAAGTCAAGAATTATAAGGTTGACCTTTGCAACTTTGATGATACGCACGCCATATTCCAGGAGAACCCTGATATCACCGGTATCATTCATTTCGCGGCCTTTAAACTTGTAGGAGAATCTGTTGAACAACCGCTACTTTATTTTGAGAATAATCTCACCTCTCTTATAAATATTCTGAAGTGCGTAAAGGAATTTGAGGTGCCTTCATTTATTTTTTCTTCCTCATGTACCGTTTATGGTAATCCTGATCAGGTTCCGGTAACGGAATCAACTCCGCCAAAACCTGCGGAATCTCCTTATGGCTATACAAAACAAATGGGAGAGCAGATCGTGAATGAGGTTACGAAGAGTATGAAGGGTGATAGTATTCTGCTTCGGTATTTTAATCCTGTTGGCGCACATCCATCTGCGGAAATAGGAGAGATACCTCTGGGTAAACCGCAAAATCTTGTTCCTGCGATCACCCAAACTGCTATTGGAAAACTTCCAAAGCTTATTGTTCACGGGAATGATTATCCTACACGAGATGGTTCCTGCATCAGGGATTACATTCACGTTTTAGATATCGCGCACGCGCATACACTGGCACTGCAATATTTGATGGACAAGAAAAATAAAATGCGGTGCGAGGTTTTTAATCTTGGAACAGGCGAGGGTGTGACCGTGCTTGAATTGATAGCGGCATTTGAAAAAGCCTCAGGTGTCAAACTGAATTTTGAGATCGGTCCCAGAAGACCTGGAGATGTGGTTGCTGTTTATGCCAATAATGAACTCGCGAAAAACGCCCTGGGTTGGGATCCTAAATATTCACTCGAACAAATGATGAGCACCGCGTGGAAATGGGAAGTGAAATTAAAAGAAGATGAAAAGCTTCATAATAATCCTAACTTTCAAATGAACTAAAACTACTAGCATGAAACTGGCTGACGTTGTTGTACAAAATGAAAAAGAAACGAGGCAGGGATTTGGAGAAGGGATCTATGAGCTTGGAAAAAAGAATGACCAGGTTGTAGCACTTACGGCAGATCTTGGAGGTTCATTGAAGCTGCAAAATTTTATAAAAGATTTTCCGGATAGATTTATACAGGTAGGAATTGCTGAAGCAAATATGATGGGCATTGCGGCTGGTTTAACTATTGGAGGTAAGATCCCTTATACAACAACCTTTGCAAATTTTTCTACAGGCAGGGTTTATGATCAGATAAGACAATCGATCGCCTATAGCGGAAAGAATGTAAAGATCTGCGCCTCTCATGCAGGATTAACATTAGGAGAAGATGGTGCCACGCATCAGATACTTGAAGATATTGGTCTGATGAAAATGTTGCCCGGGATGACGGTAATTGTTCCGTGTGATTTTAACCAGACAAAAGCGGCTACAATTGCTATCGCTGATTACAAAGGTCCGGTGTATCTGCGTTTCGGGCGACCGAAGTGGCCAAACTTCACTGAAGAAAACGGAAAGTTTGAAATTGGCAAGGCACAAAAATTTTCTGACGGAAACGATATTAGCATATTTGCGTGCGGACATCTTGTGTGGAAGGCAATTGAAGCAGGAAAAATACTTGAAGAAAAAGGGATCTCTGTTGAGGTCATCAATATCCATACAATAAAGCCCCTGGATACAGATGCAATTGTTGCATCGATCAAAAAAACAAAATGCGCGGTTACCGCGGAGGAACATAATATTCTTGGAGGACTCGGTGATTCCATCGCGCAGGTTTCAACAAGGCATTTCCCCATTCCAATCGAGTACGTAGGAACAAAAGATACTTTCGGTGAAAGCGGTAAGCCGCTTGATCTGCTGAAAAAGTACGGCCTCGATACGCCCGACATCGTTGCGGCAGCAGAGAAAGTGCTGGCGCGAAAGTGAGCAAAAACCCCCGGAGGCACCTCCGAGGTCGAATTGGGCTTGATTCTTGTTTTCAGATCGATATGAAAAAGATCATCTTCATTTTTGGTCTTGTTATCTCATCTTTTATTTTCTCCTGCAATAAGGATATGGATGATTGCATGGGTACCGCGGTAGCATCATGCACCTGTCCCCAGGTACTGGCACCAGTTTGCGGTTGCAATCGCGTTACTTATGATAATGGCTGTTTGGCCTCATGCGCGGGGGTTAAGTCTTATACTTCAGGTGCGTGTCCGTAACCGTTTCAAACGTTTAAGAGGTTTAAGAGGTTTAAGGGGTTTAAGGGGTTTCTTGTGTAGCAAAGACTCCACTACAAAAAGCAACCACTTAAACGTATTAAACCTTTTAAACGACTAAAACGATAATGTGCATCAACGAATTATGAGTGCTTACGGAAATGGCCTGATTGTTGATTTTTTACCTAATGAAAAACATTCGTTATGAAAAAAATAGTTTCAATTACCGCTTTAAGTTTTGCCTTGTTCATCGGTTCATGTACTAGCAACAACTCCTCAGGTAAAGCAGGTTCTGATCTAAACGCTAACAAAACTGCCGTAAGCAAAGACGCGCAAAATGCATCAAATGCTACATCAGATAAATGCCAGGGTTCAAGATCAGTGGGCTGTACTTGTCCGCAGGTGTTGAATCCAGTGTGTGGATGTAACGGTGTAACATATGATAATGGTTGTGAAGCAGAATGCGATGGTGTTGTACGTTACACATTCGGACGTTGTCCAAGTGGGACTGGAGAACAGAGCACTAAGCCTCAACCTCCAAGGCAATAAGGCTGCGTTAAACTTATTCATTAAAAACCAATCTTAGGATTGGTTTTTTTATTTTTACTCCGATAACTACTCCTATGGCCGAATTCGCGGATGACAAGGAATTACTATTTCAGTTTAAAGACCCTTCGCAACGCGAGCGCGCATACACGGCCATCATCAGGAAATACCAGGAAAAGCTTTACTGGCACATTCGCCGAATGGTGGTAGACCATGACGATGCTAATGATGTTCTTCAAAATATGTTTATTAAGGTGTGGAACGGACTTGAGAACTTCCGGGAGGATTCCCAGCTATATACCTGGCTTTACAGGATCGCCACCAATGAAAGTCTGACCTTTTTAGAGCAGCAGAAAAAAAGAGCCGCCGTTTCACTTAATGAGGTGGAAAACGGCCTCAGTAACAAGCTAAAAGCCGATTCAAATTTCGATGCCAATAAGCTGGAGTGGAAACTTCAACTGGGCATTCAACAGCTGCCTGAAAAACAGCGACTTGTATTCAATTTAAGATATTACGACGAAATGCCATATGAGGAAATGAGCAGGATCCTGGATACAAGTGAGGGAGCGCTAAAGGCATCTTATCACCACGCAGCCAAAAAGATAGAGGAATTTATGCTGAATCATTAAACTTCAGACCCCCAAAAGCGTCCTATACATGATGAAACCTAAAGAGCATAATCAAACAGTTCCGGAAGGCTACTTTGAGAGTCTGCCAGGCCTTATCATGGCCAGGATCCGGAAGGAAGAATGTGCCAGGGAATTGAAAGAACTTTCTCCGCTTCTTTATTCATTGCAGGGCGAGAATGTTTTTACAGTTCCGAGAGGTTATTTTGAAGGTCTTGCGGAGCAGATCATGGAGAAACGTTCTTCAGCCCGGGTTGTTGAGATGATACCGCGCAGAAGAAACATTTTCCGTTATGCTGCTGCAGCAATTATTACGGGCATCATGGCTATCTCCGGATGGTGGATCATTGACCATTCGGCACACGAAAAAACAGGTCTTGCTGTAAATCCTAACGCGATCGAATATCAGGCGCCGGAACAAATAGCTCTTAATGAAATTCCGGCTGATGCTATCATCAAGTATCTTGAAACTACAGGAACTGATGCCGATAATGAAATGCTCGCAAACAATATCAATGCGCAGGAATTGCCTTCACAAACAGATTACCTGCTCAATGATAAAACACTCGAGACTTACTTAAACCAGATCGATAATAATTAAATTCTACAGCGATGAAAAAATGTCTACTTATATTATCTCTTTTCTGCATGGGTTTCATGGCGCAGGCACAGGATGATGATCCTTCAAAAAAAGCTGAAAGGATCCAGGCATTAAAAACCGCATTCATTACACAGAAACTTCAGCTCACCGAAGATGAAGCACAACGTTTCTGGCCAGTGTATGGAAATTATGAAAGAGAGATCAATGATCTGTTGAGAACATCCCGCAATGGTGACATCGTAGATACTGATGAACGTTTGTTGAACATCAGAAAAAAATACAGACCAGAGTTTACAAGATTACTTGGACAGCCAAGAATGAATACACTGTTTCAATCTGAAAGAGAGTTCAGAGGTGTTTTAATGCGCCACATTAAAAACCGCCCCCAGCGTGATCCACAGCGAACTCGGAGGTAAAAAACAGCCATAAAAAATAAGATATTAAAACCTATGGAAAACTTGGAAGAGAATAAAATTCTCCTATTTTTGTATTTAGGTGTTTTTCATAGGTTAGCAACGGCCGGCCCTTTTTAGGGCAGGCCTATTTTTTTTAGCGGAGACCCATTCCTATCATCATAGTTCTCGTTTATGTACGATGTACAATGTACGATGTACGACAGCAAAAAGGTTAACGCTAGTGTGCTAATATAACTTCCCATTGAATTTTAATAAGCTTGTAAAAGCTTGATCTCAATCCTTCATTTTACTATCGTACATCGTACATCGTACATCGTACATTGGCTTACATCGTACTTCGTACATAAATTGCGTGTTTGATGTCATGATAAAAAAGCATGGTCCAATGTTCTTCGTGGGCCAATTCCCACCATTGTTTTCTTAGCTCCATACTCTTTCTTCCATCGTGATCATACTTTGCAATAAAACGAGATCGCATTTGTTGGAGTTGTGGCGCTACGTCGCCCCCAAAAAAAACCTTTTCGCCTTCATCAATGATCCAGTATACCTGGTGGTACATGCTGTGCGCATTGGTCATTTCATATTTAATATAATCCTCTATCACACCTTTGTCGGCTGTTAATCTTACCTGCTCATTATTTTTCAGTATCGCGAAATCTTCAATGTGATAAGATGAACCTGCTTTTTCAAACGCGTATTCCAGCTCATTCTTATTCACGTAATACAATGCATTTGGAAAGGTTAGTTTGCCGTCATGAGTTGAAAGCCCTCCTGAATGATCCTTGTGAAGATGCGACATCAATACCTTTGTAACTTCTTCAGGTTTGATGTTGAGTTGTTCCAGGTTTTTATGGATCTGCATTTTTCCATGCTGATCTTTAAATCCAAGTCCGGTGTCAAGAACTAAAATGTCTTTGGATGTTTTGATAACAAAGGGTTGTATCTCTACCAACAAAGAACCGACAGGTCTTTGTTGCAATATATCCTTGTCAAGATCAAATGGAACAAAGACCTTGGTTTTATCAACTGTGAATGCGCCTTCTGAAAGCGGAAATACCTGCATCTTCTATAATTATTATCATTTAATGGACTCCCTTGTTCCTTGTCCCTTTTTTTTCCTGGCTTGTCCCTTGTTCCTTGTCCCTTGTTTCTTTTTCGCGTCAGCGAAGTACCATTTGACGATCTGCATCAAGGCGAATCAGGATAAAGATCAAAATCGTGAATGTAAGTAAGGATGATCCACCGTAACTCATTAATGGAAGTGTGATCCCTATCACCGGGGCCAGACCAATCGTCATACATATATTGATAGTGACGTGGAAGAACAATATTCCGGCCAGACTATAAGCATAGGCGCGGGAAAAGACCGATCGTTGTCTCTCTGCAACAAAAACGATCCGCAATAATAAACCCAGATAAAGCAGTATCATTAAAACACTTCCCCAGAAACCAAAGTTCTCACCTACCGAAGTAAAAATAAAATCAGTGTGTTGGGCCGGAACAAAATCTCCCTGTGTTTGTGTTCCTTTCAAAAATCCCTTTCCCCAGAAACCGCCAGAACCTATCGCGATCTTGGATTGTTTTACATTGTAATTTTCTTTTTCCTTCTTCTCTTTCTTTGCCTGAAGCAGCTCCTTTTCTTTTTGCTCGTCCAGTTTTTGGGCCGATGCGTCATCCTCCGGTACATAGTCCACCCCGAATGTGTTCATGATGCGCTCAACCTGGTAAGGTTGCAATATTTTTTTGAATATGTATGGCACAGCAAACCTTTGCACGCTGACCGCAAGTACCCAGATACCAAGGATCACAATAAGAATAGATTTATCCCGCCTGATAGGGCGTCTCAATATGTACACAGCAAGAGCCGCAATGGAAGTAAGGATAATCGCGAGCGTATTTTTTTCAACAAGAATGGTGGCAACTATCAGTACCGCAAATGAAAAACCAATGATGAGATAAACTGGTGGCAAACCTTCACGATACATTGGGATCAGAAAGGCAAAATATACCAGAGCCAGTCCGGTTTCATTCTGCATCAGTGAAAATCCAATCGGCACTAGCGCAAATAATGCCGCAATGATCTGCGAACGCATTTTTGAAAAGTCAGTCTCCGGCCTCGAGAGATATTTAGAGATCGCAAGTGCGGTAAAGATCTTACATGTCTCAACAGGCTGGAGGTTAAAAAAGCCTAATGGTATCCATGATTTAGATCCATTGATATTCTTTCCCACAACAAAGGTGGCAAGCATGAGCATTATCCCTAAAACGTAAGAGAGATTTGCCATTGCTGTAAAGAACTTGCTATCGGTCAACAGTAACAAAATGGCCACAACCGCAGAGATGCCAATGAATACTATTTGTCTTGAATAATTCTTTTTTAATCCAAGGATATTCTGCACGATGTTGTCACTCTCCCGATACTCAACAGAAAAAATGCAAAGCAAACCTATAGTTACAAGTATGATATAAAGCCAGATCAGCAATCCGTCTACTCCTTTCCCTATCGTGGCTTCATTCCTCATTTATCTGTTGTGGTATCTCTTTTCTCTTCTTTATCATCCTTCGGGATTATCGCGTCCGGAATATGAAACTCTTCTTCCTTCTTCTCTTCCTTTGGCAGCTTCTTTTCGTCCTTTACCTTTTTTATTTTATCAAGTGATTCTTCCTCATCCATCTGATCGATACCCATCGTATCCTTTACGATCTTGATGTATCCTTTGGCAATGAGATATGCAGAATCCTTTGAATGCAGCAAGGAATCCCTGTGCCGCATTTCTTTATAGATCCTCGCGGGCATAAGGTTTAGCTTTGATATAGCCTCAACCTTATTCTGCCTTGCGCTACCTGTAATAGAGTCGTTCAGATATTTCTCTATCATGAAGCTCGCTATTGGCGCTGCAGAGCTAGCGCCGAACCCGGCATTTTCGCATATAACGGCAATGGCTATACGCGGATTTTCCCTGGGAGCGAAAGCGGCAAAAAATGCGTGCGATTTTTGTTTCTCGCCGTGATAATAGTTTTCAACCGTCCCGGTTTTACCGCAGATGTTGATTCCGGGAACTTTTGCAGCGGCACCGGTTCCTGTTTCCATAACACCCTGCATTCCATCGTGCACTGCTTCAAAAACACTGTCGGGTATATTTAATGGCTGATGCTTCTCTCTATATTTTTCAAGCACTTTGTATTTGTCTCCCCCCTCGATGGAATCGATCATGTGTGGAGTTATGTACCAACCTTTATTGGCCAGATAGGCCATTTCATTCGCCACCTGAACCATGGTTACGTCAACCTCACCCTGGCCAATACTAACTGACCTGAAAGTGCAGAAGTTCCAGTGACCTTCACCATATATCTTATTATAAGTTTTAGGTGTTGGTATCAATCCGCCTTTTTCTGAAGGAAGATCAACTCCAAGTTTTTTCCCCAGGCCAAATCCATACATGTAACGATTCCAGTTGGCAAGCGCGGAATCAACCGATCCGTATTTTGGATTATTGATCACTCTTTGCATTACATCAGCGAAGTATGTATTGCATGAATGCGTGATGGCTGTTTTCAAATTGAAGGTGCCGGGATCAAGACATCGCATTGGTTTACCGCAACCATAAAATGCTCCGCTGCAACCAAAGGTTGTGGATGGGGTGATAACGCCTTCCTGCAATCCTACAAGTCCCTGAAGTGTTTTAAAAGTTGAACCCGGAGAATAAGTGGAGATCACCGTCCGGTTCATTAATGGTAAGCGCGGATCTACCAGCAATTCCGCAAAATGTTTTTTTCTTTCGGCGCCCGTAAGAAATTTTGGTTTGTATGTAGGACTGCTCACCATTGCAAGCACACCTCCGGTTTTTGGATCTATAGCAACAATAGCACCTACTTTATTCTCCATTAATTTTTCACCGAGTTCCTGCAATGTAATGTCGAGCGCCATGTGCATGTTTTGTCCGGCCACAGCAGGCGTATCAAATCTTCCATTCTCCAACCGATCCGTTAACCTGTTCTTATTATCCCTTTTCCAAAACTCAATTCCTCTCTGACCCATCAATACTTTTTCATACGAAAGTTCCAGTCCGGTCTTACCCGCATAATCGCCGATCTGATAACCTTCCCCAGTATGTTTTTTTAGAAATGATGAATCAACCTCTGATAAATAGCCCAGAATATTTCCTGCTGCATCATAAGGATAATCGCGAACAGGTCTTTCCTGCAAATAAAATCCCGGAACAAACTTGTACATTGATTCATTCAATCGCGCGATCTTCTCCGGAGGAAGCAAAGCTTCGAATACGCTTGGCCGGTAGCTTTTATTTTTTATGATAGCGGAGATTATCCTTTTGTGAAACTCTGCCGTATCGATCCCCAAAATTCTACATAGCGCAATGGTGTCAAGTCCTTTCACTTTTGCAGGGGTGACCATGAGGTCATAAATGATGGTGTTTTGAAGGATTGGTCGGCCTTTTCTATCATAAAGTATTCCTCTGTCCGGATAAATAACCTTTCTGAATTTTCCCTGTTCGTCGGCGAGCAATGAATAATTCTTATTTAGAAGCTGCAGATTAAATAGCTGTCCCATCATGACGAGCGTCATGAAAATAAAGAGGAGACTTATAACATTCTTTCGGGATTGGTTAACCTTCATTCAGGATACAAAATTCAAAATTACTATGCAGTATTCGTTCTAAATCTTTGTTTTCTTACAAACAATAACTCAACGATAACTACAAGGAGGAGACTGATGGCAACGGAAAGGAAGGTTTTGCCGAGGAAGTACCAGATCCCGGCAAACTGGAGCGCTTCCAGCAGGAACAAAAATCCATGATGGACCACGGTGAGGATAACAACATAGGTAAAGTAAGGAGCAAAGCCCATGCTTTTGAAACTCGGTTCTTCATAATTGGTATCGGCTCCTTCCTGAGAGATCAGCAGGTTGATCAGAAATGGTCGTAAATAGGCAATAAGCACACAGGGCGCGGCATGAAGGCCCGGACTTTTAGTGAAGAAGTCTAATGTAAGCCCGGTGATGAAGGCCAGGATCATGAGCCATCTTCTTCCAAGCTGGAAGGGAAGCCAGAGAATGAACAGATAATATATGTATGGATTGATGAGATGGTGAAGTGGAGGAACATTGTTCAGCACGTACACCTGCACCAGGATGAACAGCAGAAAGCGGATAATATTTTTAACGAGCGAGCTCATTTTGTCTTATCGTTCAGGCCGCTTGAAGCGGCCCGACCGGGCGGGCCGCTTCAAGCGGCCTGAACGATATATTATTCATTTTGTTTCTTTGCCTGCTTTAATATTTCATTTAATTCATCCTTCTGAAGATTATTGATCACCTCTACAAATTGCAGATTATGGAAATTCACTGCTGTTCTCAGTTTTATCGTATGATAATTGGAAGATTTCTCAGCTCCCACCTCCACAACAGTTCCAATGAGCAGGCCGTAAGGGAACCTGTCGGTAATACCACTCGTGATCACCGAATCCCCCGGATTTACTTTTACTGATTTCGCGATGTCCTTCATAGTAATAACAGAAGGATCTTTTCCATCCCAGATCACCGAACCAAGCTCTCCGGTTTTTTTCAATTTGGCCGAAATGTTGGATTGCATATGGAGCAGACTCATCACCACAGCATAATTATTACTTGCAAGGATCACAGTCCCAACCACACCACTATTGGGATCTATCACCCCCATGTCCTTATTCACGCCCTGCGCGGTACCGCGGTGGATACCTACATAATTATTAGGAAGGGTGATCGAATTTGAATTCACCTTTGCCGAGAGGTATTGGAACTTTCTGAACTTTTCCAGCGAATCAATCCTCATGGTGTCGATCGCAAGTCTGCCTGAAGTATCAGGCATATCAAAATCCTGTTTCAGCAGATTGTATAATCTTTCATTCGCCTTTACAAGCGAATCATTTGTTCTCTTAAGCCGGAAGTAATACTCTACTTTATTATACTGATCATTCATCTTTCCCGTAACCTCATTGGCCACGGTCATGAAGAATGCATTGTGATGCTTATTAAAACTAAAAAGAAGATAGAGTGATATTCCCTGTAAAATGAGGAAGAATAGGAAATTGAAATGTCTTCTTATTTCCAGCACAGTGGGATCCGAAGCTTGGAATTCACGTGACTTGAAGTCGCGGCC
>JADMIO011486915.1_pt1 | contig 53048 bp, 40 predicted proteins | sample 8958161 | NCBI WGS metagenome assembly JADMIO01 (sample SAMN16585339, study PRJNA669376) | soil metagenome | isolation source: Crop rotation soil | place: USA: Cullars Rotation, Alabama | collected 2011 | reverse complement strand
CTCGACTTCCGTCGTCTGCCCCGTGATCAATTTACAGAAAGGATGTTACACCAGCACAATGCGGATCTAAATCTAGGGAGTCGTAGTGTGAGATCCATTCCGAAAGCCTATACATTGGAATGGAAGCAGCGTCTGTCGGCCGGACTGACGCTTCCACCTCGAGGAGGACGTTGATAAGGTCGCCTTGAGTTAGGCGTATGCCAAATTTTGCTCGGATCTCGGCGATGTTCACACGCAGTCTAGCAACAAGTTCTTTGAGTTCTGGAGGTTCGAGTCTTGCGAGCGAGTCAAGTTCCACCTCCCGTTCGCGAGGGCTTATTCGTTGCGGCGAATTCGCAAGCACCGCGATGGCACACTGCTCCCACATGAGCGTGGCCGCTTGATTGAACAATTCCTGTCGGGCAGTTACGCCAAGTGGTCGCGGCCGCTTCACCTTCATACAGAACGATCAGGATATCAGGATCGGAGATCACGTTTAAGGTGGGCGGCAGTCGTGACGTGTTTCGGCCCGCCGCGTAGGTCTAGCAGGAGCTTGGTTCAGATTGAGTCGTGAGTCGGGCCGGGCTAACCAGAAAGCTCGTTTGTTTTCAAAAAGTTGTGGTGAGTCGGGCGGGGATCGAACCCGCAACCACCGCCTTAAAAGGGCGATGCTCTACCAATTGAGCTACCGACCCTCACCGTTTTCCCCATCATAGCAACTACGGCAGTGTGAACGCGATCAGCGTGTCCGCGTTCTCCGCCTTCGTCGCGTCGATGCTCCGGAAGCGCGCGGGGCCGCCCGCCGCGATGACTACGTACTGCTTTCCGTCCTTGCCCTGATACGTCATCGGGACCGTCAGCGCCGACCCGTCGATTGCGCCCGTCCACAACTCCTTGCCTGTTCGCGAATCGAATGCCCGGAACTTCGAATCGAGCGTCGCGCCGATGAACACCAGGCCTCCGGCCGTCGCGATCGGGCCGCCCAGGTTCGGCGTCCCCGCGTTCGGAAATCCCGGGTAGCTGCCCAGCACCGACCGCCATGCCACGTCCCCCGTGTTCGCGTTCACCGCGATCATCTCGCCCCACGGCGGCTGCTGGCACGGGTAGCGGTCGTTGTCGATCCATCGCGTGTACCCGCCCACCGGCCGGTACGGGACCGGCGCGCCGTCGGGCGCCTTCTCCATCTTGCCCGTCCCGCCGAGATTGCTCACGTTGACGAAGATCAATCCGAGCGTCGGGTCGAACGCCACCCCGCCCCAGTTGCCGCCCCCCATCGTGCCGGGGAAGCGCAGCGAGATTTTCATCTGGAACGGCTGGAACGGCCCCTGGTGCAGCAGCTCGTCGAAAGACGCCTTGCACGGCTCCCGGACGTCCTCGCGCTTCACCGTCATCCGCGCCAGCGGCGGCGGCTTCAGCGGAAACGGCTGGGTCGGCCACGACAGCTCGCCCGGCACGTCGCTCTGAGGCACGGGCCGCTCCTCCGCGCCGAATACCGGCTTCCCGGTCAGCCGGTCGAGAATGAACAGCAGGCCCTGCTTGGTCGTTTCGACCACCGCCGGAATCGTCCTCCCGTCGCGCTTCACGTCGATCAGCGCGGGCGGGGCGGCGATGTCGTAGTCGAAAATGTCGTGGTGCACCATCTGGTAATGCCAGCGCAGCTTCCCCGTCGCGGCGTCGAGCGCCACCACCGAATTCGAATAAAGATTGATGCCTTTCCGGTCCGCCCCGTAGAAACTGTCGGCCGGGTTCCCGACCGGCAGGAACACCATCCCGCGCTCCGTATCGAGCGTGATCGGCCCCCACAAACTGGGGCCGGCGCGGTCCTTCCAGCCGCCCTCGGGCCAGGTGTCCGCGCCGGGCTCGCCGGGGCGCGGGACGGTGTGGAAGCGCCACACCAGCTTGCCGGTGCGCGCGTCGAAGGCGCGCGGGTCGCCGCTCGGACCAGCGCTGACGTTCTCCTGCGTGCTCGGGCCGACGATGATCAGGTCCTTGAAAATCGCGGGCGGCGACGTGATCGAGTAAGCCGCGGTCGCGGGGAACTGGTCGGCGACGCCCGCGCGCAGGTGAATTGTCCCGTTATCGCCGAACCCCGCCGCGGGTTGGCCGGTTTTCGCGTCGAGCGCCATCAGGCGGCCGTCCGAGGTGCCGAAAATAATCCGCGCTCCGGACTGCCGGTCGCCGGGCCAATACGACACCCCGCGCAACTCGCGAAGGCGCGATTTCGGGTCGAATTTCCAGAGTTCTTTGCCGGTTTCGGGCTCTAAAGCGGCGATTTTCTGCGCTTGCGTGGTCACATACATGACGCCGCCGACCACGATCGGGGTGGTCTCGAAGTTGCCGAACTCGCCCGTCTTGTAGGCCCATGCCCGCCGCAGTTTGCCGACGTTTTCCGGGTTGATCTGCTTCAGCGGTGAGAAGCGCGCCCCGCCGGGATCGTGGCCGTAGGCAGGCCATTCGGTCGATTGAGCGGCCGCCGTCCCGGCGGTCAGGAGCACCCACACCCATACTCGCGACATGCTTAAGAGGGTATAACAGACGATACATGCGCAATCTGGCGATTCTTCTGGCGGCGGCGGGCTGCGTCCTCGCCCAGTCCAACCCGGCGGCCACGGCGGCGCGGCAGTGGCGCGAGACGCACGAGCGCGCCATCGTCCAGGAGTTCATCGACCTGCTCGCGCTCCCCAACCTGGCGCGCGATTCCGCCGCCATCCGGAAGAACGCCGACGCGATCGTCGCGTTGCTCGGCAAACGAGGAGTCAAGACGCGCCTTCTCGAAACCGCCGGGGCGCCCCCGGCCGTGTATGGCGAGCTCCTGACGCCCGGCGCGACCCGCACCATCGTCTTCTACGCGCACTACGACGGCCAGCCGCTCGATCCCAAGGAGTGGGCTTCGCCACCCTGGCAGCCGACCCTGCGCGACGCGCCGCTCGACAGGGACGGCCGCGTCATCCCGCTCCCGGCGTCGGGCAAGTTCGACCCGGAGTGGCGGCTGTACGCGCGCTCCACGGGCGACGACAAGGCGCCGATCCTCGCCATCGCCACCGCCCTCGACGCGCTCAAAGCCTCGGCGGTCCCGCTAAGTTCCAACATCAAGCTGATCTTCGAGGGCGAGGAGGAAGGTGGCTCGCCGCACCTCGCGCAGATCCTGGCGGCGAACCGCGACCTGCTGCGCGGCGACGTCTGGCTGATCTGTGACGGCCCGGTGCACCAGAGCCGCCGCCAGCAGATCGTGTTCGGCGCGCGCGGCATCGTCACCCTCGACATCACGCTGTACGGGCCGAACCGCGAGCTGCACAGCGGCCACTACGGCAACTGGGCGCCGAACCCGGCGATGGCGCTCGCCCGCCTGCTCGCTTCCATGAAGGACGACGACGGCCGGGTCACCATCCCCCACTTCTATGACGGCGTCGAGCCGCTCACCGACGTCGAGAAGCGCGCCATCGCCGAAGCGCCGGACGTGGACGCCGACCTCCGCCGCGAGCTTTGGCTCGGCCGCACCGAAGGGGCGGGGAAGAAGCTGGTCGAGCTGCTCAATTACCCGTCGCTGAACATCCGTGGGATGAGCAGCGCGCGCACCGGCGCGGGCGCCAGCAACGTGCTCCCCTCCACCGCCACCGCGAGCATCGACATTCGGCTGGTGAAGGGCATTCTCCCGCAGACCGCCGCGCAGTGCGTAATGGATCATATTCGCGCGCAGGGCTACACGATCGTCGAGAACGAGCCCGATGCGAAGACCCGCATGGCGACGCCGAAGCTTGCCCGCGTTGAGGTCGAGCCCGGCGGGTATCCGGCGCTGCGCACGTCGATGGATCTGCCGGTCTCGCAGCTCGTTCTGCGCACGGCCGAGTCGGCCCGCGGTCCCATCGTGAAGCTTCCGACGATGGGCGGCAGCGTCCCGCTTTTCATGATCGACGAGCAACTCCACGTGCCGACCATCCTGGTCCCGATCGCAAACCACGACAATAACCAGCACAGCTTCAACGAGAACATCCGGCTGCGCAATTTGTGGGACGGCATCGAGCTGATGGCGGCGCTGCTGGCCATGTGATTCCGGACATCGTGTCCGGAAAATCTGGGTGTCGGTCGTTCTGTTTCAATAGTTTACGGCGCGCATCCCGGACAATATGTCCGGTTTTCTGCTACGTTAAGCCTATGCGTTTCGCCGCCCTTCTGCTGCTGTGCGCGCCCGCTTTCGCCCAGCCCCGAGCCCTCACCGCCGCCGACTATGCCCGCGCCGAGAAGTTCATGGGATACAACACCACGCCCCTGGTGCACCGCACCGGCGTCCGTCCGAACTGGATGCCCGGCGAGCGCTTCTGGTATCGCGTCACGACCAACGCGGGCGCCGAGTTCCTGGTGGTCGATCCCGCGAAAGGCACGCGCGCCCCGGCGTTCGACCACGCCAAACTCGCCGTCGCGCTGACCGCGGTCGCCAACACGAAGTACGAGGCGGGCACGCTGCCGTTTACCGACATCACGCTGGGCGACGACCAGTCCGTCACCTTCAACGCCAACGGGCAGCGGTGGAAATGCGCCACGTCGGGGACGTCGTGCGCGTCGATCGGCGCCGCGACTGCCACCGCCGGCGGCGGACGCGGAGGACGCGGTGGGGGCGGCCGTGGCGGCTTCGGCGGACGCGCGGAATCGCTCTCGCCCGACGGCAAGCGCGCGGTATTCATTCGCGACTGGAACCTCTGGGTCCGCGACGTCGCGACGCGCCAGGAGAAGCAGCTCACGAAGGACGGCGTGAAGGATTACGGCTACGCCACCGACAACGCCGGCTGGACGTCGAGCGACCGCCCGATCGTGAAATGGTCGCCGGATTCGAAGAAGGTCGCCACCTTCCAACAGGATCAGCGCAAGACCGGCGAGCTCTACCTGGTCAGCACCACCGCCGGCCATCCGACGTTGCGCGCCTGGAAGTACCCGCTGCCCGGCGACGAGAACGTCACCATGATCGAGCGCGTCGTCGTCGACGTCGGGTCCGCGAATGTCGTGCGTTTCCAGATGCCGCCCGACCAGCATCGCTCGTCGTTGTGCGACGACGTCGCCTGCCGGGGCGATTGGGAAGACGTGCAGTGGAGCCCGGACGGCGCCGCGATCGCGTTCCTCTCCACCTCGCGCGACCACAGGCACGAGCAGCTCCGGATCGCCGACGCCGCCACCGGCGCGATCCGCGATGTACTCGAGGAGAAGGTCGACACCTTCTTCGAATCGGGCAACGGCGCGGTGAACTGGCGCTACCTGCCGAAGTCGAACGAGGTGATCTGGTTCTCCGAGCGCGACAACTGGGGCCATCTCTATCTGTACGACCTCCCCACCGGAAAGCTGAAGAATCGGATCACTACCGGCGAAGGAAATGTCACGCAGCTCCTGCGGGTGGACGAGGACACCCGCACGCTCTTCTTCCTCGGCGTCGGACTCGAGAAGGGCCGCGACCCGTACTTCCAGCACCTGTACCGGATCGGCATGGACGGCCGGAACCGCGCGCTGCTCACACCCGAAGACGCCAATCACAGCGTGACGCTGTCGCCCTCGGGCAAGTACTTCGTGGACAGCTACTCCAAGCCCGACGCGCCGCCGGTCGCCCTCGCGCGCGACAACACCGGCAAGCTAACCGCGACGCTGGAGCGGGCCGACATCTCGAAGCTGCTGGAGGCCGGGTGGAAGCCGCCGATCCCGTTCACGGTAAAGGCGCGCGACGGCAAGACCGACCTCTACGGACTCATGTACCAGCCGACGAATCTCGACCCGAACCGGAAGTATCCGATCGTCAACCACATCTACCCCGGCCCGCAGACCGGCAGCGTCGCGGGGCGGAGTTTTTCGCCCGCGCGCGGCGACTGCCAGGCGATCGCGGAGCTGGGCTTCATCGTGGTGGAGATCGACGGCATGGGAACGCCGTGGCGGTCGAAGAAGTTCCACGAGGCCTATTACGGCAACATGGGCGACAACACCATTCCCGACCAAGTCACGGGGATGAAGCAACTCGCCGGCCGCTACCCTTTCATCGATATCGACCGCGCGGGGATCTACGGCCACTCGGGTGGAGGGAACGCGACGGCCGCCGCGATGTTCCATTTCCCGGACTTCTTCAAGGTCGGGGTGGCGCAGGCGGGGAACCACGATAATCGCCTTTATGAGGACGATTGGGGCGAAAAATGGCAGGGATTGCTCAAAAAAACGCCCGATGGGACCAATTATGACAACCAGGCGAACCAGAACACGGCCATGAATCTGAAGGGCAAGCTGTTGCTGGCGCACGGGACGATGGACAACAACGTCCCGCCGAACAGCACCCTGCTGGTGGTGGACGCGCTCATTAAGGCGAACAAGGATTTCGACCTGATCCTGTTCCCCAACCGCACCCACGGGTTTGGGAACGAGGCGTACATGGTGCGGCGGCGGTGGGATTACTTTGTGAGAAACCTGCTGGGGGCCGAGCCGCCGTCCGGCTACGAGCTGAGGCAACCTCCGCCCCCGACGCTGCAGTAGCGGCTCGCGCTACGCTTTCTTCGACGAGACTTTGGGCTCGGGACGGGAGATGTCGATGCTGCCCTTGAAGTAGGCGCCGTCGTCGATGCTGATGCCCGCGGTCTTGATGTCGCCCACGAGGCTACCCTGGTCGCGGATGGCGAGCTTCTCCAGCGCTTCGATATTGCCTTTGACCGACCCGAAGATCGCGACTTCGCGCGCGCGGATGTTCGCGCGGACCTTGCCGTTGCGACCGACCGTGACCAGGCTTCCGGATTCCACGATTCCCTCGACTTCGCCGTCGACGAGAAGCTCTTCATCGCTCCGGATCTCGCCTTTGATGTGCATTGACGCGCCGATGGTCGCCCGTTGTTTGGCGGGTTGCGGCGGCGGCGCGGCCGCGGGCGGCTGAGGGGCCGCTACGGGCGGTGGGGGTTCGGAATAGGATTGGGTTCTCGGGGCGTTGCCCTCGTCTCGGGTTTTATTCCACACAGCCTCATTCTGGCATGTGAGGCCGGCTGGAGATTGTGGGTTTTCGCACAGCCGGTGGACTCGTCAGTTCTTGACGGCCTTCAACCGGAGCACGAAGTTCAAACCGATCGAATCGCCCTGGAAACGATCGACCGCAGCGAACTGGTGAAGCCATCGAATCGTCAGCACCATTCCCCGCTTGGGCGCGGTCACTCCCATTTGCAGGCCCACGGCGTGAACGCGGTCGTGCACATCCGGGTTTCGGGCCGCCGAGCCGCTGTCGTCGGAAACCTGAAACCCGTCATACCCGGTTACGCCGAGTTCAGCCAACAAAGATTGGTCCTTCTTCAATGGAAGGTACTGACTCAAGCCCCAGTTGTATGTGAGGTTCTGACCTGGAGTCAGATCGAATCCCCGTTTCTGCCGGTGAATCTCCCAAGTCAACCCGTTCTGGACAGCCAGCCGCCGGTCAGCCCAGGGGTAGATGTATACTGCTCCCTGGTTTTGGTTCGTCCAGAATCCGAAGCCGGTATTGTCGGCCGCTTCGACGCGCACGCTGCCCGCGCCCGGAAGATCGACCGTGCCAATTGAGTATTTTCCGGAAGGGATGTAAAAGCCGTAACCATAGGCGACATCGACGTGCTTCCTGGTCCAGCCTAACCAGATTGGCTGCACAAATGTGTCGCCGACATTGAATTGCCCGGCACTGGCACTCCGGGCAGCGCCACTCGCGGCGGAGAGCAGGCCGTTGAGGCTCGCGTTTGCAAAGCTGGGCGTAACAATCGCTCCATACTGGGCCCCAAGGAATTTCAATCCGGTGACCCAAATGAACGTAGGCGCCAAAGCATAGGCGTTCAGATCGACATTTAGACCCAACGTTACCTGCTGGCCGGGTCCCACGTTGACAGAATCCATCTGGTTACCCTTGGCGTCATTGAAGCGACGGGTCAAATACCCGGCGTTATAGAGCGCAACATAGAAACCAGGCTGGGGAACTGCCATGTCCCGTATGTTCAGAAGGCTGGGCACGTAGTGGCCAATCTCGCTGGCGGAGGCTGCCACATTGCCAATCGCGCCCAAGAGCGCCACGTATACGAGCGCGCACGTGTTTCGACTCAAAATAACCCCTCCGCATCGTCCGGTACGGCGATAGGGAAATCGCACGAATGCGGTCACGATGCCCTGCGGGGCCGTCCGGCTCTCTTTTTTGTTGCTGCCTTGCGATTTGTCAAAGTTCTGCCGAATCAACGGAAGTAAAATTGGGTTACGATTCCGGTGGCATTGACGAACTGCTGGACAGAGCCCCAGTCGTTCTGACGAAGAAAATACCCTTCCAACACGATCCGCCGCGTAACGGCCCATTCCATCCCGGCCGCATATCGGATCCGGGTCCACTTACTGTCTGCCGGGCTGTAAAAGACCTCCGCATGACCGTACGGTGTGAGCTCGAGTCGTCGAGTGTGGAACGTTCGCTCGAACTTCAGCCGGTTGCGGTAGCGCCATCCGAAGTCACCATCGAGCCAACGGAGATCGATCCTGTTGCGGTTGCTCAGCAGCAGCGCAGCGGGCAGATGCGCCCTACCCGTGCCTTCGGCCGTCCACATGTGCTCTGTCGCGGCTCCCGAATCGTTCTTCGGACGGGAGAAAAGGTAACCCGTGCGCAACAGCAACAACTTAGAGCGAGACGCATCGACGTGGCTCCGCAGCCTCCTGCGCAATGCCGGCAATAACCAGACGTCGAAGTAAAGCCCGGTCTGGCCATCGGCATAGGAGCCAAGGTTCCTCTGTTTGGTTGCGGTGAGCAAGCCGAAAACCCGCGAGTTCTCGCTCAGATGGACGAAGATGTTGATCTCGGGCCAAAACTCATTATTGACGTCTGTAGGCTGAGCGCTGGCGGTCGAACTGTAAGAGAAGAGGAAGAAGGCTGGAATGAGCCGCGCAGTCGCCTTACGAACCGAACCAGCCCCATGCAGACGGCGCATTCGACGCAAACGATGCTTACCAGAGCGCTCTCGTCGGAGAATATTCGGCCCGCGTCGAGGATATTTCAAATCCGCCCTGGAGCGGCAGGCATCGATTCAAAACGGATGAGATCCGCAACTGCTGGCGCGACAGCAATGATCGGAGAAGACCCTCAATGAGTAGGAAGGAACTCACCGGCCTAATCCCGCTGCTCATGCTGTCAGGCTTGAGCGCCTGCCAGCACCGAACGGTGGAAGCCTCGGCGGAACTGCACGCCGGCTGGCCTCCGGCCACGAAAGCTGAGGGAATGGTGTGGATTCGGGGAGGCGACTTTTCCATGGGCTCAGAGCATGGGATGTTCACCGATGCGCGGCCCGTTCATCGTGTCCGTGTCGATGGCTTCTGGATGGATCAGACCGAAGTTACAAACCGGCAGTTCTCGGAGTTCGTCCAGAGCACGGGCTATGTGACGATTGCCGAGCGCACACCTCGCGCGGAGGACTTTCCGGGCGCGCTAACGTCGGACCTCGTTGCGGGATCGGTTGTATTTACCCCGCCAGTTGGTCCGGTTAGACTGGATGACCATTTCCAGTGGTGGGCATATGTGAAGGGCGCAAATTGGCGGCGCCCCGAAGGTCCTTCGAGCAATCTGAACGGCCGCGAAGACCACCCGGTGGTGCACGTAGCGTTTCAAGACGCCGAGGCGTATGCGTCCTGGGCGGGCAAACGTCTTCCCACGGAGGCCGAGTGGGAATTTGCCGCGCGCGGCGGTCTCGACCGGAAGCGCTACACGTGGGGCGACGAGTTCCGCCCCGGCGGGCGGTTCCAGGCGAATTCCTTTCAGGGGAATTTTCCCAACAACAATACTTGCGAAGATGGGTTTGCTTCCACCTCGCCGGTAGGATCGTTTCCTCCAAATGGATACGGAATTAGCGACATGGCAGGCAATGTGTGGGAGTGGGTGTCGGATTGGTATCGCCCCGATTACTATTACACCCTGGCCGCTTCCGGCGCGGTTGCAGTGAACCCTCGGGGCCCGGCGGACAGTTTCGATCCGCAAGAGCCGGGTGTCCGGAAGAGAGTGATGAAGGGCGGTTCGTTCCTCTGCACCGATCAATACTGCGCCCGCTATATGCCCGGCGCCCGAGGCAAGGGCGAGCCTGGGACCGGAACCAATCATGTCGGATTCCGGTGCGTACGCGCGCCAGATGCGCGTCGTTCGGATCGCGCCCAAAGCCGACCCTCGCAGGCGAGCATCCAAGGCCTCCGATGAGGAAGAGAGTATGAAAAGAGAGAGAGTTCTCTGTTGCTTCAGCATCGTCTGCGCTCTTGCGGCGGCGGAGGGCTGCGGCGCGTCGTCTCAGGCGAACCAGACGGCGAAGACCGGCGGGTTGGCTGAACCGGATAGGACATCGCTGCCGATCAAGGAGCCGGACTATCCTCGAGCCACCCAACTCGACGCGCGCAGCAGTCAGGCGCCGCCGAGGTTCGAGGTGAAGGCGCCGAAGGGAGCGCCAAACGTCATCGTGTTTCTGATCGACGATTTCGGGTTCGGTCTAGCGAGCACATTCGGCGGGGCCATCCCCATGCCGACGCTCGACCGTCTCGCGAGTGAGGGGCTCAAGTACAACCGCTTTCACACGACGGCGCTCTGCTCGCCTACGCGCGTGGCGCTCCTGACCGGACGCAACCACCACACTAATAACGCGGGCGCAATCATGGAAGTCTCCACGGCGTTTCCGGGGAACACAGGCGTACGGCCGCAGAGCGTCACACCGCTGGCCGAGATTCTGCGTCAGAACGGCTACAGCACGGGCGCCTTCGGCAAGTATCACGAAACGGCGCCTTGGGAAGTAAGCGTGTCCGGACCCTTCGATCGCTGGCCGACGCATTCCGGGTTCGACAAGTTCTATGGTTTTATCGGCGGCGAGACGAACCAGTGGTCTCCGCTGGTTTACGATGGCACAGTCAAGGTGGAGCCGCCCAACGACCCGAACTACCATTTCACGACCGACATGACGAACCAGGCGATACGGTGGATCCGGAGCCAGCAGTCCCTGACGCCGGACAGACCGTTCTTCACCTACTTCGCCACCGGCGCGACGCATGCTCCGCATCACGTGCCCAAGGAATGGATTGCGAAGTTCAAGGGCAAGTTCGACGGCGGGTGGGACCAGTACCGCGAGGAGACCTTCGCCCGGCAGAAGCAGATGGGCATCATTCCCCAGAATGCCAAGCTGGCGTCCAAGCCCGCCGACATCAAGGATTGGGACAAGCTCTCGGCGGACGAGAAGAGGTTGTTCGCCCGCCAGATGGAGGTCTTTGCGGCGTTCGCCGCGCACACCGATTACGAGATCGGGCGCGTGGTGAAGGCGGTCGAGGACCTGGGCGAACTCGACAACACGCTGATCCTGTACGTAGTGGGCGACAATGGCGCCAGCGCGGAGGGCGGCATGATCGGCATGTTCAACGAGATGACGTACTTCAACGGCGTCGCGGAGACGGTGCCCGACATGCTCAAGAATATCGACAAATGGGGCGGACCGGAGACATTCCCGCACATGGCGGCGGGTTGGGCGGTGGCCGGCAATACGCCTTTCAAGTGGACCAAGCAGATGGCCTCCAACTTCGGCGGCACGCGTAACCCGCTTGTGGCGCACTGGCCCGGCCGGATCAAGGCGAGGGGCGAGATGCGCAGCCAGTTCCACCACGTAGTGGACATCGCGCCGACCGTACTCGAAGCGGCGGGTCTGCCGGAACCGAAGACGGTCAACGGCGTGACGCAGACGCCGATGGCGGGGGTCAGCATGGTGTACACGTTCGACGACCCCAAGGCCGCGGATCGGCACAAGACGCAGTACTTCGAGATCTTAGGTAATCGAGCCATATACAACGACGGATGGGTTGCCGCCACAGTACACAAAGCCCCGTGGGAAGCGGAGCCCAGGCATAAGCTCTCCGAGGACGTCTGGGAGCTCTACAACGTGAACGAGGATTTCAGCGAGACCGACGACTTAGCGGCAAGCAATCCGGCGAAGCTGAAGGATCTGCAAGCGCTCTTCATGCAGGAGGCCGAGCTATACCGCGTGCTGCCGATCGACGATCGGGCCCTCGAACGGTTCGACCCCGCCCGGGCGGGCCGTCCGGATCTAATGGCGGGCCGCAAATCGCTCACGGTCTATGCGGGCATGACGGGCGTGGCGGAAAACGCCTTTATCAACGTGAAGAACCGATCGGTGACCATTACGGCCGATGTCGAGATCCCCGCCGGCGGCGCCAGCGGGGTGATCTTATGCCAGGGCGGCCGCTTCGGTGGCTGGAGCTTGTACGTCAAGGACGGCAAGCTGGCATACACCTACAACTTTGTTGGCCTTCAAGAGTACACGGTGAACTCCGCCGAGCGGCTCGCCCCCGGGAAGGCGACGGTCAAGCTCGAGTTCGCCTATGACGGCAATGGCGCCGGCAAAGGCGGAACGGGCACGATCTACCTCAACGGCAAAGTGGTCGGATCGGGGCGCGTCGAGCGAACCAATCCCAATATCTTCTCCGCCGACGATAACGCCGATGTGGGTGTGGACGAAGGAACCAACGTGAGTTCCGCGTACAAACAACACGAGAACCGGTTCACCGGAAAGATCGACAAGGTAGTGGTGGAGGTCAGGTAAGTCCGACCAGAGACATCTCCCGAGGCGGAGCCGTTGGATGATATCCGCGCGCCGCTGGGCCGGGCGGTGGCTCGGTCCGCTTCGCGACAGTCGTACGCCCCGATTTTCGACGCGCTCCAGCGCTTCGAACAGGGATCCACGGCTTACCCGATCTGGTAAGCGCGGTCGCCGGCCTCGATGAAGCTGCGGAGGTCGCCTTCGTTCACCTCGGGAAGGCCCGGCGCGACGTTGTACAGTTTGCCGGCGCGCATCCAGCCTTCGAGGCGGTCGACCAACTCGAAGAGGTGGTCGAAGGAGTCGACGATGAACAGCAGCGGCTGGTAATGGTCGATTTCGGCGCCCTGATTGATCAGCCATTCGAGCTGAGCCGGGTAGCGCTGCACCTGGTCCGATTCGATCGCGTGCTCGAGCTCGCCGTAGGAGCTGAGGAGTCCACTGCCGTACGCGACGACGCCGCGGGGGCCGCGCATCAGCCCGAACTCTACGGTGAACCAGAAGAAGCGCGAGAGCGCCCGGATGATGCTCGTCAGACGGCGGACGCGCTCGCCATAGTCATTCACTCCGGCGGTCATCTCGACGGCGGTGTGGGCACAGTCGCCAAAACGCACGAGGATGTCGGCGAAAGCCTTCTCGGTGTGCATGGGGACGTGGCCGGCGATGTCGTGGAAGATGTCGGGCTCGGGCAGGTAGTCCATCTTATCGGTGGGGCGGATGGTGATGGTGGTCGGGAATTCGCGCCGGCGGAGGCAGTCGAAGAAGAGGAAGCCGGGAACATAGCCGCTGACGGGTTTGGCCTGGAATCCGGTGAGCGGCTGCAGGCGGCGATTGATGTCGCTCAGGCGGGGGACGCGGTCGGGCGGAAGCTCGAGGGCCTCGATGCCGCGCAGGAAATGATCGTTCCCATAGCGTTCCCAACGCGGCCGGATGCGTTCGTAGAGCCGCCGCCAGGCTTCGTGATTCTCTTCCGAATAGAGGTCGTAAGCCTGGGTAATGTAAAGCTCGCCGCGACTGCGGGCCGCCTCGACAAACGGCGCGTGGCCGGTGGTCAATCCGGGGTCGGACAACGTCCGGGGCATGGGTCCCTCCTACTTGCCTCCAGGCTATCAAATTGTAGCACCTCATTCAAGTGGTGCTTTGACTTGTAGAGCCAGGAAAAAAGTGACGGGCCTGTCGAAATCGGCGCTCCTGCTTCGACTTACTCGTGAAAGGATGGAACAACGATGAAATACATCTTGATGATGAATGCGCCGAAGGCGGGCTGGGACCAGCTTATGCAGTGGCCGCAGGAGGCGCTCAAGCGGCACATCGATTTCATGCACGACCTGAATCAGAGGCTCACGGCGGCCGGCGAGCTGGTTTCGGCGGAGGGGCTGACGCCGCCGAGCGAGGCGAAGGTGGTCCGAGCAAGTAAGAACGGGCCGGTGATCGATGGTGTTTTCGCCGAGACCAAGGAGTTCCTGGCGGGCTGGTGGATCGTCGATGTGCCGACGCCGGAACGGGCGTATGCGATTGCAGCAGAGGCGTCGGCAGCGCCCGGGCTCGACGGGAAGCCGCTCGGAATGCCGATCGAAGTCCGCGCAATCGGCGTCTGCCCGGACGTTTAACCCGAAGGCTGTAGACATTCTACAGCCAGGGGGTGTAGGATGGCCGCATGAACTGGAGAGGCTGGCTGCCCTTGCGCCGCCGCGACCGGGAGTTGCAGGAGGAGCTCGAGGCTCACCTGGCAATGGCGCGGCGGGATCGAGTGGAGCGAGGGGAGGCAACGGACCAGGCAGCGAAGGCGGTCCGGCGCGAGTTCGGCAATCGCGCGCTGATCGAGGAGGCTACGCGCGAGACGTGGGGCTGGGCGTGGCTCGAACGGCTCTGGCAGGACCTGCGCTACGCGGCGCGGTGCATGCGCCGCAGTCCGGGATTCACCACGATCGCGGTGGCGTCGCTGGCGTTGGGGATCGGGGCGAACACCGCGATCTTCAGCCTCATCGAAGCGCTGATGCTCCGCTCGCTGCCGGTGCGGGAACCCCAGAAGCTGGTGCAGATAAGGCTGCGCGGTAACTTCGATACGATCTCGTATCCGATGGTGGGCCTCCTGGCTGAGCGGGCGGACATCTTCTCGGGGGTCGGCGGGTTCAGCGGCTGGACGTTCCCCACGGGGCCGGCCGGCGCGATCCGGAACGTTCCCGGCGCGCTGGTGACGGGCGGTTACTATGGGACGCTTGGGTTGACAGCCGCGCGAGGGCGTTTGCTGGAGCCGGCAGACGATCGGCCGGGAGCGCCGCTGACGGCGGTGATTTCGGACGGGTACTGGGAGCGGCAGTTTGCCCGGAATCCGGCGATTATCGGCGATACGATCCGAATCAACGGAAATGCCGTCACGGTAGTCGGCGTCAGTCCGGCGGGTTACACCGGGTCGATGGTCGGGCAGGTAGCGGACATCACGCTGGCAGTGGCGGCGCTGCCCAGGATCAAGCCGGAAGCGGCCGGACTGGCGGGTCCCGGCAACATGTGGCTGATCGCGCTGTCGAGAGTCCGCGAAGGTATGTCAGCGGAGGAGGCCGGCGCCCGCCTGGCGGCGGTCTGGCCGGCGATCGCGGAACGGGCGATATCGCCTTCCTGGCCGCAGGATCGGAAGAAGGGAGTATTCGACGCGAAGTTCGAGTTCAAGCCGGGCGGAACCGGGTGGACTTTCCTGAGGCAGATCTTTCAGAAGCCACTTCTGGTTTTGATGGGTGTGGTGGCGCTGGTGCTGCTCATCGCCTGCGCCAACGTGGCGAACCTGCTGCTCGCGCGCGCCGCTTCGCGACAGAAGGAGATCGCGATCCGCTTGGCCACGGGCGCCGGGCGGGGACGGATCATCCGGCAGCTCTTGACGGAGAGCGCCTTCCTTTCGGCCATTGGCGCCGGCCTCGGTATCGCGCTGGCGACTCTGGGGAGCCGCGCGCTGGTGAAGACGATTTCGAACGAGGGGCTGCGCATTACGCTCGACCTGACGCCGAACTGGCACGTGCTGGGTTTTACGGCGGCCACGGCGATCGCGGCGGCGCTGTTGTTCGGTCTCGCGCCGGCATTCCAGAGCACGGCGGTGGGACCGTCGGCGATGCTGAAAGACGGCGGCCGGCGGCCGGCGCGGTTGTTGCCGTCTCTGGTGAGCGTGCAGGTGGCGCTCTCGCTGCTGTTGCTGATCGGGGCGGGCCTGTTTGTCCGGACGCTGCGGAACCTGGAGAAACTCGACCCGGGCTTCCGGCGGGAAGGGGTCCTGCTGGTGGATCTGGAGGGCCGGCGCAGCACCGGGGCGCGGGAACTGGTGGAGACGCTTCGGCAAACGCCAGGCGTCCTTTCTGCCGGGATCTCGACCCACACGCCATTGGACGGATCGACGTGGAGCGAGCCGGTGGCATTGCCGGGGCAGCCGTTGCCGAAGCGGGACAACGCGGTCTTCGTCGCCGCCGGTCCCGGCTTTTTCGAGACGATGCGAATTCCGGTGATTGCGGGCCGGGTGTTTGCGGATCCGGATTCCGGTGGCATTCCGTCGTTGGCCGTCGTCAATGAGGAGCTGGCGCGGCGGATGTTTGGCGGTGCGAACCCGGTCGGACAGCGTCTCTCGGCGATAGTGAGGGGGAAGCCCGCGGACCTGGAGATCGTAGGGATGGTGAGGAACACGGCGCAGCGGGATTTGCGCGCAGAGCCGTACCCGGCAGTTTACGTCCCATATGCTCAGCTCAACGCGGAAATCCCGAGCACGTTGGCGGCGCGCGTGGCCGGCCCGCCGGCGCGGGCCGCCGCGGCGATCCAGCAGGGAATTCAGGCGAAGCTGCCGGAGAGCTCGATCGCGGTCAGGGCGTTCACTTCGCAAGTGGACGCGAGCATCTCGCAAGAGCGCCTGATGGCGACGCTGGCGGGCGGATTCGGCGTCCTCGCCTTGCTGCTGGCCTGCGTTGGGCTGTACGGGCTCTTGAACTACAGCGTCGTGCGGAGAACGCGCGAGATCGGGATCCGGATGGCGCTGGGGGCGCAACGAAGCGAAGTGGTCGGGAGAGAAGTGCGGAGCGCCGTCCGGCTGGTGGCGGCGGGGGTGGCGCTGGGATTGCCGGCGGTTTGGCTGGCGTCCCGTTGGGTGAAATCCCTGCTGTTCGGCCTCGCGCCGACGGATCCATCGACGATTGCCGGCGCAGCTCTCCTGCTGACGGCTTCGGCGTTAGCGGCGGCATATGTGCCGGCGCGGCGCGCGTCGAAGGTGGATCCGACGATGGCGCTGCGGCACGAGTAGAACGGTCAGAGCGTCGTGTGGCAGGAGACGCAGTTGCTGTGGGCGGTGGCGGTATAGCCGCGGTAGGGCTGCGGCGCGGGCGCCCCCCGGGCGGCGAAGTACAGGGCGCCGGCGAGGACCAGGGTCACGACGGCGGCGATGGGCAGGGCGAAATGCGGCGTGGGGCGGCGCGCCGGAACGGCGCAGACGCGGCCCCAGAGCTCGGGCGGCGCTTCCGTGGGCGCCAGGTGATGCGAGAGTTCCAGATCCAGCCATTCAGACATGGCGGCCTCCGTTTTCCTTCATGATGTGCGACAGGCGCTGCTCCAGACGCTTGTGCGCGCGGTTGAGACGGGACGCGACGGTCCCTTCCGAGCAGCCGAGCACGTCGGCAATCTGCTCGTACGACAGTCCCTCGGTGTAGCGGAGGACGATGACCATGCGGAGATCGGGGGTGAGCCGCTCCACGGCTGCCCGCACCTGTCCGCCGCGCTCGGTGCGCAGCAGGTCGGTCAACGAGTCGCCCGGGTCCCGCAGGGATTGTTGGAAATGGTCGGCGAGCGGCAGGATGCGCCACGCGCGGCGGCGGTGGTCCATGCAGCTGTTGACCACCAAACGGTAGATCCAGGTGTCGAAGCCGGCGTCGCCGCGGAAGTCGCGGATGGACGAGAAGAGCTTCAGGAACGTGTCCTGGGCGATGTCCATGGCCGCGGCCGGGTCGCCGGAGAAGCGGAGAGCGATCGAGTAAACCTTGTGGCGATATTGCTCGAACAGGGCGCGGAACGCGTCACGTTCTCCGCGCTGGCACGCCTGGACGAGTTTGCGTTCGGTCCCTTCCGCCACCATTCCCGATGCCTTGAACCTCTTGGACGATTCTATCGCCTAAAAACTTCTGAGAATTTTCCGGGGGCGATGAAACGTTTTGCGCGGGGCTGACACTATCAGGCAACTACCTTGCTGCGAATGAGATGGCCGCGGAGGGCCATCCGTTCGCGCCCCTGGGTGGATCCGACCGGTCGTGCCCCGGGCGGATCCACCGCCTCAATTCCGGCCCGCCGAACGGCTGGCCCGGTTCCCCTTATTCACCGCCTCGCGGAGCTGCGTTCGCGCCCGAAACAACAGCACCCGCAGATAGCCGCGGTCGACTCCCAACTCGTCGCAGACCTCGTCCGGCGGCCTTTCCTCGAGAAACACGGCTCTGAGCAGCTTCTGATTCCTGGCGGGCATTCGGGCTATAACGTTGCGGAGGTGGACTCGCCGCTCCTGCTCGATCATTTTCCGCTCGGAGTCGATGGCTTCATCGGGCGCATCGGGAGCCTCCTCGAGGAACGTGATGCGCGATCCGGCGCGTCCGAATTCGAGCGCGATGTTATTGCAGACGGTGTTGACGAAGGCGCCGATGCGTTCGGGCTGGCGCAAGCCGTCCTTGCGAAGCACCTGGAAGACGCGCAGGAATGTCTCCTGACGGATGTCGTCAATGGTGTGCCTGGAATACTGCCGCGCGCGCAGCTTGATGAAGATCAACTCCCCGAAATACTCGCTGAAGTGCTCCACGACCGCTGGGTCGCCTGCCGCCAAGCGCTCGACATATGCTGCATCGAAACTGAAGAGCTCCACGCTGTCCTGATTCGTCAGTATAACGTTTGGAGATCGCGAAAGTAGCTTCCAACCGTATGAATTGTCAGGGAAATGCTAATGATCGCGGTCAGTGACCAGTTCCGTCACCGCGAGCAGCGCCCGCTGGTGCGGCGAGTCGGAAAAGTCCGAGATGATTAACCTGGCTTTGTCTGTAAAGCCCTGCGCGCGTTCCTTGACTCGCTCGATCCCGCGGTATTTCTCGAGCAGGTTCAGAATTTGAGGGAAGGGGACTCGGTCATATGTCCGACCCTCGAGAATCGTCCCGACCATGTCGCGCTCGGCCGGGGTGGCGGATTCGAGAGCATACACGAGAGGAAGGGTGACTTTGCCCTCCCTGAGGTCGCCGCCCACCGGTTTGCCGAGAGTCTTTTCCCGGGCGGTAAAGTCGAGCAGGTCGTCGACGAGCTGGAAGGCCATGCCGAGGTTCCAGGCGTAGTCGCCGAGTTTCTCCTGGACGGACGTATCGGCGCCGGCGCTGATGGCGCCGAGGCGCGCGCATACCGAGAACAGACAGGCGGTCTTGCGGTCGACCAGCTCCATGCAGTCGGCTTCGGTGATGTCGATCTTTCCTATGCGCTCGAGCTGGAGCAGTTCACCCTCGACCATCATCTGGGTGAGGGAGATGAGCAGGTCGAGAATCTGAAAATTGCGCTCGCGGAGGGCGATCTGGAAGGCCTGCATGTAAAGCCAGTCGCCGGCGAGCACGCAGGTGTGATTGCCCCATTTGAAATTGGTGGAGGGTCGTCCGCGGCGGGTCTGCGCGGCATCGATCACGTCATCGTGGACGAGAGTGGCGGTGTGGATCATCTCGACGACCGCGCCGAGGCGAATCGCGGTCCGTCCGGCGCCGCCGGCGAGTTTGGCGCAGATCAGCAGGAGCGCGGGCCGCAGGCGTTTGCCGCCGCTCGACTGGAGGTATTGGCCGATCGCCGTGACCGCATCGACGGACGCCACGGATTCCGCGGAGATGTGCTTTTCGACTTCGGCCAGCTCCTCCTGGATGAGGTCGAAAATCTCTCTGGCGGTGAGGGCCTGCCCCAGCTTCCCTAAATTCATGTAAGTAGACTAGTTTACCGCAAAGGGAGTGTCATTCAACGCGGAGGCGCGGAGAACGCGGAGGAAACGCGGAGAACAACCTCTCGAAGTTTCCTGTGGTGAGTTCAGCGATATGTTCGGGTGTGGTTCCTCGGACTTGGGCGAGGCGGCGGGCGGTTTCGACTACGAAGGCGGGTTCGTTGCGCTTGCCGCGGTGGGGGACGGGGGCGAGGTAGGGACAGTCGGTTTCGACTAGGAGGCGGTCGTCGGGACAGAGGGCTGCGGCTTCGCGGAGGACTTCGGCTTTGGGGAAGGTGAGGACTCCGCCGAAGCCGAGATGGAAGCCGCGGTCGAGGGCCTGGCGGGCTTGCGCGGCGTCGCCGGTGAAGCAGTGCATGATGCCTCCGTGGGGGAGGGAAGCGATTTGCGCGAGGGTATCTTCCCAGGCTTCGCGGGTGTGGATGACGATGGGCTTGCGGGCGTCCTGCGCGATTTCCAGTTGGCGGTCGAAGACGGCGCGCTGGACGTCGCGGGGGGAGAAGTCGTAGTGGTAGTCGAGGCCGATCTCGCCGATGGCGAGGACCTTGGGGTGCGCGGCGAGGTCGCGGAGTTGGGAGAAGGTGTCGTCAGTTGCTTTCGCCGCGTCGTGGGGATGGACGCCGATGGTGGCGTAGACAAATTCGAAGCGATCGGCGAGGCGGATGGCGACTTCGAGATCCGGCGGGCCGTTGCCGGTTCCGATCGCGAGCATGCGCGTGACGCCGCCCGCGAGCGCCCGTTCGATGGTCTGCTCGCGGTCTTCGTCGAACTTCGAGTCGTCGAGGTGGCAGTGGGAATCGACGAGCGTCACTTCAGGCGGGCCCCGACGGGAATGTCCTCGTGGAAGCCGGCGAGGACGGGCTTGCCGTCGGCGACCGAGGCGGCCACGATCATGCCTTGGGATTCGATGCCCTTCAGCTTACGGGGCTGGAGGTTCGCGACAATGACCACCTTACGATTGAGCATCTGCTCCGGAGTGTAGGACTCGGCGATGCCGGCGACGATGGTCCGCGGTTTCGCCTCGCCGATGTCGACGGTCAGGTGCAGCAGCTTGGTTGAGCCCTTGACGGCTTGCGCGGTGAGGACCTGGCCAACGCGGAGGTCGACCTTGACGAAGTCGTCGATGGGGATCTGGGGCGCCAGATCGATGCCCGGGGGCGCGGCCTCGACTGTCTTGCCGAAGAGGGAGGCTTGGTATGCCGTCACCTGGTCTTCGATCTCGCGCATCTTTTCGATAACGGGTTTCGCTTCGAGCCGCGGGAAGACGGCGGCGACTTCGCCGATTTTCTGTCCGCCTTTGAGGCCGCCCCATTGGAGCGAGTCGAGGCGGAGGGCGTCGAGCGGTTCGGGCATGCCGAGTTGCTTCCAGATCTTCGGGGTCAGCTCCGGCATCACCGGGTACAGCAGGGCCGTGACGATGCGCAATGCCTCGGCCGCGGTATAGAGCGTGGCGTCGAGTTCCGCCTGGGAGGCTTCGTCCTGCTGGCGGGACAGCTTCCACGGCGCGTGCTGCACGATGAACTTGTCGACGGCGGAGATCAGCGTCCAGATCGCTTCGAGGCCTCGCGAAAACTCGAAACGGTCGAACACGGCCTGCACGCCGCGGATGATGTCACCGGCCTGGGCGGCGATCTCGGGGTCACCGGGGCTCGCGGGGATTGCGCCCTGGCGATACTGGCCGATCATGGTCAGCGTGCGGCTGGCGAGGTTGCCGAGACCGTTGGCGAGGTCGGAGTTGTAGCGTCCCACCAGCGCGTCGTAGCTGAAGTTGCCATCCTGTCCGAAGACGACCTCGCGAAGCAGGAAGTAGCGGAGCGGGTCGGCGCCGATTACCTGGCGAATGGGCTCGGCGCGAACCATCTTGCCCTTCGATTTGCTGATCTTGTCGTTCTCGAACAGCAGCCAGCCGTGGGCGAAGATGCGCTTGGGCAGCTCGTAGCCGCCGGCCATCAGGAACGCGGGCCAGAAAACGGCGTGGAAGCGAACGATCTCCTTGCCGATCAGGTGAAGGTCGGCGGGCCACAGACCTTTGTCGGCGACGGCGCTCATGTAAGTGGTGAGCGCGTCGAACCAGACATAGAAGACGTGTGGCGCCTCGCCCTCGACGGGGATACCCCACTTGATGTTGGTGCGGGTAATGGAGATGTCGGTGAGGCCGGCCTTGACGAAGGAGATGACTTCGTTGCGCCGCGTGTCGGGCTGAATGAAGTCGGGCTGGTTCTCGTAAAGGTCGAGCAGCTTCTGCTGGAAGTCCGAGAGCTTGAAGAAGAAGTTCTCTTCGGTAATGGTCTCGGTGGGGCGGCCGCAGTCGGGGCAGGGATCGCCGGGTTTGGCCTCGTTGACGTAGAGATTGTCGAAGATGCAGTATTGGCCGCTGTAGGAGCCTTTGTAGATGTAACCGTTGGCGCGGCAGCGTTCGAACAACTCCTGCACTGTCTTGGCGTGGTTGGGGCTGGTGGTGCGCTGGAAGAAGTCGACGCCGAGATCGAGCAGTTCCCACTGCTTGACGAATTCCGCGGAGATCACATCGCAGAACTCCTTCGGCGACTTGCCCATCCGCTCGGCCGCGCGCTCGACGTTGACGCCGTGCTCGTCCGAGCCGGTCGTGATCCAGGCGTCGTAGCCCTGCATGCGCTTGAAGCGCTTGACCAGGTCGGCGACCATCGTCGTGTAGGCATGCCCGATGTGGGGCGCGGCGTTGACGTAGTAGATGGGAGTGGTGATGTAGTATTTCATCTTGTTCGGTTGAGATACGCGTAGGTGGCTTCGGCGATGATCTGTTTCAACGGGGCGCCACTGGCTACGGCGAGCTTGCGGCAGTCCTCGTATTCGGGGGCGAAATCGCCCTCGCTCGAGACCTTGATCCGGACCTTGCCGTAGGGCGTGTCGACCTCGGTAAAGGTCCGGGCACGCACGCGCCGCTCGGCGGTGGAGATACGGACGCCGAGGGTGGAGGTCTCGGCGAAGACCTGCTGCGCCAGCATCTCGCGGTCCTCGGGTTTCGCGATCACGCGGAGCAGGTTTCCGGGGCGACCCTTCTTCATGATGATCGGCTCGATGGTGACGTCGAGCGCGCCGGCTTCCATGAGCCGCTCGGCCGACCAGGCGAGCACCTGCGGGTTCAGGTCGTCGATATTGGCTTCGATGACGGATACGGTGAGCGCCTCGTCGACGCGAGTGGTCTCGCCGAGGATCACGCGCAGCACATTGGGCTGGCCGGGGAAGTCGCGCGTGCCGGCGCCGTGGCCTGTGCGCGCGACCTTCATGGGAGGAAGCGGCCCGAAACTTCTGGCGAGCGTCACGGCGACGGCGGCGCCGGTAGGCGTGGTCAGCTCCATGGCCGGCCCCTGCGAGTAGACCGGGGCGCCGGTGAGCAGACGCGCGGTCGCGGGGGCGGGGACGGGGAGGATGCCGTGTTCGGTGTTGACGGTCCCGCTGCCGACGTTGACGGGCGAGCAGTAGACCTCGGCTACGCCGAGGCGGTCGAAAGCGACGCAGGCGCCGACGATGTCGGCGATCGAATCGACCGCGCCGACCTCGTGGAAGTGGACCTTCTCGAGGGGGACCTGGTGCGTTTCGGCCTCCGCCTCGCCGAGCTTCTGAAAGATGGCGCGGGCGTTCTGTTTGGCGCGCTCGGACAGCTCGCCACGGTCGATGATTTTAAAGATGCCGGACAGGTGGCGGTGCGACTTCTGCTCCGGCCACTGGACGTGGAACTTGGTGGCGCCGATGCCGCCGCGCTTGACCTTCTCGAACGAGACGGCGGCATCGACTTGAAGGGAGGCGATGGCGGCGGAGATCGCGTCCGGGTCCGCGCCGGCGTCGGCGAGAGCGCCGACGAGCATGTCGCCGGCTATGCCGGAAAATGCGTCCAGGTAACAGGTGAAAGCCACGGTCCTTTTATAGTGGCACACGGCGCACGGCGGCTCTACGCGCCTGCGAGCACGCGGTGCACCATATGGACGCTGATGGCGCCCTCGCCGACCGCCGACGCGACGCGTTTCACGTTGCCCGAGCGGACGTCGCCGACGGCAAAGACGCGGGGCAGGCTGGTTTCGAGCATGAATGGCGGCCGGGCGAGCGGCCAGCGGAGACCGGCGTCGGCGACCTGGTCGAGGTCGTGGCCGGTCACGATGAAACCTCTGTCGTCGAGCGCCAGGCAGCCGCGGAGCCACTCGGTGCGCGGGGAGGCGCCGGCCATGACGAAGACGTGGCGGACCGCGCTTTGGCAGACTTCGCCGGAGGCGCTGTTCTTCCACGTGACGTGCTCGAGCTGCTCGCCGCCCTCGAGCGCGACGATCTCGGTGCGGTAGTGGACGTCGATTTTCGGATTCTCCTCGATCCGCTGCACCAGGTAGCGGGACATGCTGCCGGCGAGCTCAGCGGAGCGGACGAGGATGTGGACTTTGGACGCTGTCTGCGACAGAAAGACGGCGGCCTGACCGGCGGAGTTGCCGCCCCCGACTACGGCCACCTCGTCGTTCTCGCAGAGCTGCGACTCCATGTAAGTGGCCCCGTAGAAGACGCCGGCATTCTCGAAACGGACCAGGTTTGCGAGGCGCGGTTTGTTGTATTGGGCGCCGGTGGCGATGACAATGGCGCGTCCGGGTAGCGCTTCGCCGTTGTCGAGGACCACCCGGTAGGGTGTTTTGGAGCAGTCGAGCCGCTGCACGCTGTGGGCGATCCTCATGCTCGCGCCGAACTTCTGCGCCTGATGAGTGGCGCGGGAGGCGAGCTCTCCCCCGGAGATCCCGGTGGGAAAGCCGAGATAGTTTTCGATCTTGGAGCTGGAGCCGGCCTGGCCACCGGGCGCCTGGGTCTCGATGACGAGGACGTCGAGACCCTCGGAGCCGGCATAGACTGCGGCGGCGAGCCCGGCGGGACCGGCGCCGACGATGATGAGGTCGCGGACGTGCCCGGGGTCGGCGGTGCCGCCGAGCCCTAGGCAATCGGCGAGGCCCTGGATGGTCGGATTCCGAAAGATGTGACCGCCGTGGCAGATGACGACGGGGACTTCGGAGGGCTTCACGTCGAAGCGGTCGAGAAGGGCTTGCGAGCCGCGGTCGGTGTCGAGGTCGACATAGGAGTGGGGATGGCCGTTGCGGGTGAGGAACTCGCGCAGTTCCAGGGTGCGGGCCGAGTGGCGGGAGCCGAGCAGAACGATGTTGCCGTAGCCATGGCGGATGAGCGCGAGACGGCGGAGGATGAAGGCGCGAAGGAAAATCTCGCTGAGCTCGGCGTCCCGGCCGATCAGGCCGCGGAATGCCTCGGAGGTCACTTCCAGGAACTCGCCGGCCTCGGTCACGCGGCCGAGGACCAGACACTGCTGTCCGGAGAGCATGGTCATCTCGCCGGTGAAACCGCCCGCCTCGTGAGTGGCGATCAGACGCTCGCCGTCCACGGACGGCTGCACAATTTCCATGGCGCCGGAGAGGAGGACGAAGAACGGAACCGAAGTCTCTCCGGGGGAGAAGAGGATGTCGCCGGGCGCGACCGCACGCACTCGCCCGGAGGAGCGGACGCGGTCGATCTGGGCAGACGTCAGAGTCGGGAAGATCTGGGTCTGGGCGTCGAGAACGCTGGGGATCGGAGGCGAGGACATGAAGCCCATTTTCGCATCCTCGCCCAGGGGCGTTCGAGGCGCCCTGACGGACTACTGGGTGGCGCGCTTGAGGGTGACGGGTCCGCCGAATGCCTCGCCGTTGACCTTGATGGTCATGGTGATCTCTTCGGACTTGACCGTGCCGTTGCTCTCGACCTTCATGTCATTGAAGGAGAGATTGAACGCGATCTTCTCGCCCTCGACCTTGCCGTCCTGGATGGGGATGGCGCCGCCGGGGCCGGTGACCGTTCCGGTCAGCTTGGCGCCTTCCTGCTTGAAGTCATAGCCGATATTCATACTGTTCCCGTCGGGGCCGGTAATCTGGGCGGTCCACTTGCCGGTGACATCGGCGGCGACGGCGATGCCGCAAAGGAGCGCGAGGGCGAGGAGGATTCGAATTGATCGCATACGGGATCGATTGTACGACGGTTTCCTGGGTGAATCCACCGCTTAGTTCGTGGCGCACTCAAGGCAACTGCCGTCGCTTTCAGAATTGCTACTTGAGAGCTTCGTTGATCTCGATGTCGCGCTTCAGGACTGCGCTTACAAGGTCGGAGAGCACTCCGCGTTGTCCGGCGCTCCGCTCGATAGCGACCGGCATCAAGACCTTGCGATCGCCGGGGATTGTGTAGACGTCGACGCCCTTGCTGAAATTGATCTCCGCGGGCATGTCTTCCGGCACGGGTTCGCTGGTCACACGCCCTCTTCGTATTGGCCCTACGGCACCAGCATGACCGGCGCCTGCCAGTAGTTGGCCTTTTGCGTCGTCGGGTCGATCACGGTCACCTGGCAGTTGTACCGGCCGGGATTCAGCTTCGCCAGCGAGATCGAGAACTTCAGCGGGACCGTCTTCAAGCGTGTCTCGAGGCCCTCCGTGACGGGCAGGGGAGGGGTCTCGAACGCCTTCGCGTTGCCGCGGTAGAACGTCACGTAGGCGATTACGGGCTGGATCTTCTCCACGCCCTGCTGGTATGCCTGCAGGTAGACGAACATGTCGCGCTGCTTGCTGAAGACCCGGGTGACGCTCGGGACCAGCTTCTGGCCTTCCTGCACCAGAGGATTGGCAGCCTGCGCCTTGTCCTTCCCGGCGGTATAGAGCGCATCGGTGAGCGGGACGCGCTGGCTGCTCAGCACGACCGAACTGATCGGCACGCGCTTGTCCTCTTTGTTCAGGTTCGGAACGACGAACTTGGACATGTAGGTGCCGATGCGGCCGGTTTCGGCGTCACGGGCCAGCACCTTGATCGTGTACGAACCGGGGAGCAGCGTGTAGCCGCTGTCGTACTGGATCGGCTTCTTCGCGAGCTCCGCGGCGGTCTCGCCGCTCAGCTTGATGTCGACCTTGTCGCGGATGTTCTGGACCGTGGTGCCGTACTCGTCCTTGATCTCGCCGATGAAGTCGATGATGGTCCGCTCGGAGCCGCCCTTTTTCGCGAGGGCCAGCTCGCTGCCGGGGATCTTCATCACCACCGGCACGTAATACTCGGCGCGGTTCAACTGGAAGTAGTTCACTTCCATCTGGATGGTGAGGTCGGTGATCGGGTCGCCCAGCATCAAGGCGTCCTCGAGCTGGCGCTCCTTGTCGGCCGTCGTGTACTTCGTGAACGTCTTGCCGGCGAAATAGCCGGAGCGGAAATCGAGCTTCGCCTGCAGGTCCTTGTTCGCCAGCGAGACCGCGACCTTACGGAACTTGCCGTCGAGCTCCTGGTTGGTCGTGTAATAGCCGAGGATGTAGTAGCTCGAAATGGCTTTCTGGGCGTTCTGCATCCCGATGGTGAGGTCGTTGACGTCGAGCAGCGCCTTGCCGCCGGTGTCCGCAGCCAGCGCGTACATGGTGTCCTGCGAGCGCTGGAAGTTGTTGGCGAAGGCCATCGCGCCCTGGCCGGAGTACATCTGGACGCCGCCCGGCGAACCGCGCGTGGCGTCGCCCATTGGCGGCATCGCGACCAGGCCGCGGGCGTCGATCGGGAACAGCGAGACGTTGGCTTTGACCGCGGAGTTCACCGTGGCGCGCATCTGCGCCTGGTTGTCGACTCCGTTCAGCCGCATGCCGCTGGCGAAGTACATCAGCGCCTTCTTCTCGTTGAGCGTGCCGAGCATCTTGACGGCGGTTTGCAGCGCGGAGAGCTGGCGGTCGGTGTTGAAGATGTTGAACTCGGCGTCGTCCTGTCCGAACGCCGCGCCGGTGTCGGCGGCGGTCTCGGGATCGGCTTCGTCGAAGCCCTGGCCCTCGGCGGCGATCATCTTGTCGATGACGAGGAACAGCGCGTCCCGGTCGTCGCTGAAGTCCTGCATGACCCGCACCGAGCCGCCTTCGAACTTCATGATGGCGAGCAGGTCGGCTTTGGTCATCTGCTTCTGGATGAAGGTGCGCGCGGCGGTGAGGGCGCGAAGCTGGTCGGGCACCGGCATGGCGCTCATGTCGAAATAGATGGCCAGCAGGCGTCGATCGCGGTACTTGATGTCGCCGGGCGCGGAACCGGCGATGGCGGGCGCGGCGATCGGGTCGGCCTTCGGCCTTTCGGAGGCCGGCGCTACAGGCACGGCGGCCGGGGGCGGAGCGGCGACGACCTGCACACCCTCATCGAGTTTCTGGTACTCGCAGAAGCTGATGGTCTGCGCGATCCCGTTCTCGGTGACGACGAAGTCCTTCGCGGTGAGGCCCTCGATGGGCTTGCCTTCCTTGTCCCGGACGCTCACGATCTCCACCACGAGCTGTGTGTTGGAGGTGAACTTCGGGACGCCGGCGGACGGCGCGGCGGGGGGTTGTTGTTGGGCCTGCAACAGACAGAGGCCGCTCAGAAGCGCGATGGCAGCGCGATTGTTCCGCATGTTAGAACCTCACCCGCATATTCAGACGAACTGTGCGCATCGCGTTGGCCGAAGTCGGCAGGCCGAACTGCGAGCTCGAGATGTTCGAAACCCAGGAGGTGTACGTCACGTTGTTCAGGGCGTTGTTGGCGTCGAGCCGCAGGTCGGTGTTGACCCGGTCGCTGATCCGGAAGCTGCGCGAAAGGGACGCGTTCAGCGAAAACTGGTTCGGACCGGTGATGGTATTGCGGCCGGCATTGCCCCACTGGCCGATGGGAGGCGCAACGAAGGCGGCGGGATTGATGTGGAGCCCTTCCGCCGAATCGTACAACGGCGCGCCGGTGTACATCGGCCGGACGCTATTCGTGAAGCCCTTGATCGGCGTCGGATAGGAGGGGGACTGAGGTCGTCCGCTGCCGGCAGTGAGCTGAGTGGAAATGGTCCACTCCTTGAAGAGAGCGCCGCGCCATCCGCTCAAGAGCGCTCCACCCATCACGCCGACGCCGGTGCTGTACTGCGCCTGGACCGAGAGGTTATGGCGCTGGTCGAAGATGGACAATCCGCGCTCGGCGGAAAGGTCGAGCCAGTTCTGCGCCACCAGGGAGGCGCCTTGCGCGCCCAACAGCGCGTTGTCGATCGCCTTCGACCAGGTGTACTGGACGGTGGAGGTAAAGCCCGCGTGCAGCCGCCGCCGGACCTGAACGGTGGCGGCGTGCTTGGTCGAGTTGCCGTTGGAGGTCACGTAAGCGTACCCGGCGGGGCACGCCGGGCACGGGTTGGCCACACCGTTGGGATACGTCTGGGGCAGGAACTCCTGGCGCGCCCGCGTGCCTTTGATCCCGAGGTAGGTGGCGGTGAACATCAGGGCCTTGGGCAGGTCGCGCTGCACCGAAAGCTGGAAGTTCTGCGCATAGCCGACCTGGTAGTTCGGGTCGACTCCGAAGGTGATGGGCAGGACTCCCGGCGGGGCGTTGAAGCCGCTCCTCAGAGTCAGCGGGTTCTCGGCGGAAGTCTGGAGCTGCATGCTGGTGGAGAACGGGTACTGCTGGAGCATCCGCTGTACCAGCGGCATGTAGATCGACGTGTCGTAGTAGATGCCGTAGCCCCCGCGGATCGTCAGCGAGGAGGCGAGGATCGGATGCCAGGCGAACGCGATGCGCGGCTGGAAGGCCGACTTGTCCGGGCGGATGAGGGACGACGGATAGGTCTCGCCGCTGAGCGAGCCCGTCCGGGTGGTGGCGAGCACCGGCGCGGTGGCCGTGTACCCCGGCGCGACGTCGAGGTTCACGAGACGGCCGTAGCGCTCGGATATGGGCGAGTTGTATTCCCAGCGGAAACCGGCGTTCAACGTGAAGCCCGAGCTCATGCGCCAGTCGTCGGTGAAGTAGCCGTCCCACATGTTGGCCCGGAGGTACTTGTCGGCGTTGCCGAAGGCGATGGAACTGGTGGTCGGGAGGCCGAGGAGGAAATCGGCGAAATCCGAACCGGTGAGCGGTCCGGTGAAAGTGAACGTGCCGCGCGGGTCCTGCTGCGAGAGGAGATTGAACTGCTGCCGGCGGTAATCGCCGCCCATGCGGAAGTTGTGCGCTGCGTGGCTCCAGAAGTGGTCGTACCCAAAGGACGTCGTCTGGTTGCGGGTGAAGGACGCCTGCGCGTCGCCGAGGCTCGCGATGCCGCCCGAGAACACCAGGCGCGGCGGCCCCCAGTTGGCCGACTCCTGATTGTTGCCCGTGATGCCGGCCTCGGCCGAGATGTTCCTCACGCCGGCGAAGTAGGGTGTGAGGCGGTTCGATCCGCGGTTGTACCCGACCTTGGTGGTCCCGAACTGCCGCTGCGAAAACCGGTGGACCCACTGCACGGTCGCGTCGATGCCCCGCGTGCCTGTCGTGTCGACGAAGCCGAACAGGTTCGGCCCGGCGTTGTGCGACCGCGAGAAGGCGAACGTGCCCGACATCTGGTTCGAATTGTTGAGGGTCTTGGACAGCCGCGCCTGGAGGTTGTCGGCATCGGTAGTGGTGTTGATCGGCACCTGGAAGTTGTACCGCGAGCTGGCGAAATTCGGCAGCGGGTATAACTGAAGCAGCGATTGCGCCTCGGGGCTGAGGCGATTTTGCGGGATGACGTTGCCCGGGAACGGCTGCCCGGTGGTCGGATCGATCAGGGCCGGGCCGGTCGGGGAAAATATGCCGTTGCGCTCGAGCGGGTTCGGCATGTCGGCCGCCTGGTTGGTGGCGTTCCGGCTGCGCACGAACTGGTAGTTCACCGTGAAGTTCGGACGGCGCATGGGGTTGCCCCACGGCAGCTTGATCGGGCCACCGAAAGCCGCCATGCCGGCGAGGTAGTTGTACGACGGCTTGGCGATGTCCTGGCCGGTGAGCGAGAAGTTGCGGGCGTCGAGCGCCGAATTGCCAAACACGAACCCGACATTGCCGTTGTACAGCGACCGGCCGCCGCGGCGGTTGTTGCCGAACGCCGCCATTTGGGCGAAGGGCGAGGATGCGCCGTTGTTCACGCTGCCATTGATCAGGAGACCGTCGGACGGGGCGGCCTGGTTGGGCGCCTGCGCGGATTCCGCGGGGGGCGGGTCGGCGGGAGCCTTCGCGCCATCGCCTGCCTGCTTCGCCTCGGTCCGCTGGAATCCGCCCTGGTTCTGGATGGCCTGTGCCTGGGCGGTCAGGGTCTGGTTCTTGCCTTTGCCTTTAGGCGGCTCGGGCTTCTTGCCATTGGTGGCGGTCGTCTGGGCGGCGGCCGCCGGCACCGGGATGTTCGTGGTCATCGGCGACGGGGGCGGAGGCGGCGGCGCCTGGGCCTTGATTTCCTCAAACGGGAGCAGCTTCATCTCCCATTGCGGGCTCGGCGCGTTGGCCGCGACCCCCACCTCGGTCTTAATGGTCGCGAAGCAGAGCATCTCGACCTCGAAGTTCCATGTTCCTTCGGCAAGGTCCGCGAACGTATAGACACCCTGCTGGTCGGTAACGGCGACTTTCTTCTGGTCTCCCATGGAGGCGGTGATCGTCGCACCGGGCAGCGGCAGGCCGCCGAATTTGACCTGCCCCTGGTGCTGGACGGCCGCGACGGGGAGAGCCATCGCGGCGGCCAGGAGGGCGATCCTGAGGTATTTAGCCATGCTTGGTGTAGATACGTTCATTGACTGTATTTAGTTCTCGGTTGGTGTCTTATTCGCCTGGTCGACGACGATGGTCTCGATCGGGCCCTTCTTGCCTTCCAGCTTGAGTCCAAGCTGGTCTTGAATGGCCGTGAAGATCGACGCGCCGGTCTCGGCGTTCGCCTCGTGGCCGGCCGGGGCTGCGCCTTCGGGGCGGGGCATGGGCAGCGGCATTCCGCGTCCCATCGGCGACGTGCCCTCCTCGGGCTTGAATTCGAGGTCGATGTCGTACTCTCCGGTTATCCCGGTCTGATCGAGGACCGGGCGGCCTACGTTCCGGGCGAGCAGGTCGGCCAGACTCTGCATGGTGACCTTCTTCATCTGCATCTTCATGTTTCCGCCAGGCCCGCCCCGCATCATGATCATGCCCCCGCCGCCCGGGCCCCGGCCGCCGGGTCCGCCGGGTCCCCCCGGTCCGCCGGCAGGTCCGCCCACCCGGGCACCCCCAGACGCGCCGCCGGCCGGTCCACCGGGACCGTCCACACGCCGATCCGTGGTTCCCGGGCCGCCGAAGCCGACCGGTCCATCTTTGCCTTCGACGATTGGGTTCTCTTCGGCCTTTTTCAACTTCGGCCCGTTCTTGGCAGTAACGAGGTTGTAGACCGAGACTTCCTTGCTTTCCTTATGAATCTTCACGCCAAATCGATCAGCCAGGAGCGCCTGCATCATCAGATTGCGCGTCTCGCGCGGGGAGTCGGGCGGGTACTTCGCCTGCAAGTCGAACCGGGCCGTATTCAACCAGTCGGGGCCGACCACCTGGTAGTCTTTGACGTCGTACGCCTGCCGGATCAAGTCGCGGAGGCTGACATTCACATAATCGAGGCGGCCGGGATCGCCGCCCATGCGGACCATGATGCGGCCGGCCTCCTGGGGCGGGCTGGCCTTGATCGACGCGACCTCGAAGGTCGGGTTCTGCGCGAAAGCCGCGCTTCCGGCGAGCAAGAGCAAAGTGGTAGCGAAACTGCGCATGCTGTTGTGGATCTCCTCTTCAGCTAAACGTCTTAGACGCTTGGAAAGTGACAAAGTGCCGGTCCTGGAACGTCCTGGAGATCCTTAGTTTTCCACAGGCGCCTTCTCGGCGCGGTCCACAATCACGAAATCCATCAAAGTCTTCCGATGCTTCACTTCGAGGCCGAATTCGGCTTGGATCACCCGCAGCACCAGCGCCACGATATCCGGGGCCGACGACCCGTCCGGGATGTACTTCGATATATTGACGGTCGCATCGAAAGTTCCGCTCAGGCCAGTTTCATCGATCACCGGCTCCCGAAGCACTTTCGCCAACAGCTCGACCATCTGCGAAACGGGCGCGCGTTTGACCGAGACCTCCATCTTGGCCAAGTTCGGCTGGACCAGCGGATCGCCCGCGGTTTCCGACGGCTTGACGGTCGCGGGAATGCCATTTTTGCCGACCGTCAGCACGAACGCCGGGGTCTCCTTCTTCTCCTGGTGCGCCTCCAGCTTGAAGCGCTCCGCCAGCAGATCCCGCAGCATCCGCCGTAGCTCGGGCTCCTTCGCCGCCTCCCCGGACTTGGCAATGATGTCGAAGGCGAGCTGTTCCATCCAATCCGGTCCTGTCACCTGGAAATCCCTGACTTCATAGGCCCAGGCGACCGCCGTCCGAAAACGGACGGCCCTCATTGTCAGGCTTCCGGGAGACACCTGAATGCTCTCGAACGGCCCGCGCCGACCCTCGCCCTCGACCGCCCGGATCGACGCGACTTCGAAACTCTGGCTCCACCCGGCCGACGCCAGCAGCGCCATGCCGGTGAGGATTTTTCCCATATCTGCTGGACGGGCCGCCCCCCCGATCCTTAGCTTCAATTCCCGGCAGGCCGTTCTACGTGCTCTATGACAATGGCCTTGACGGGGCCCCTGGTCGCCTCGAGGCGAAGGCCGAGCTGTTCCTGCAGGGCGGATCGCCGGCTGCGGCCTGAGCGACCTCTGGAGACGAAGAACGCGCTGCGACGAGTGAAGAAGATCAGCAACGCCCAGGGTAGACCGTCGTTTGAACGGTGAATCCTACTATATTTGTTTGTTTGCGGCAGCGGATTTTCGAGCCGCGCCGCGCTATGCTGTTGCCGGAGGTTCCGCATGATCAATCGCCGGAAATTCCTCGCGGCCGCCGCGACTGCCGCCGCCGCCCGACCTGCCAAGGCCGATACCAAGCTCGCCATCGATGGCGGCGCGCCCGTCCGCACGCGTCCGCTGTCCGGCCGGAACTGGGGTCCGCAGTTCTACGACGACGCCGAGCGCGGACACCTGAACGACGTCCTCGAAAGCAGAAATCCGTTCCGCTGGAACAATCCGGCGGACAAGTCGAAGGTCGCTCAGTTCGAGCGCGCGGTGGCGGCGCGCATGCAGACGCAGTATGCCCTTGCGGTGACTTCAGGCACGGCCGCGCTACATGTAGCGATGGCGGCGCTGGCCGTCGGACCGGGGGACGAGGTAATCCTTCCCGCCTGGACGTGGTACTCGTGCTACAACGCCATCGTGCAGGCCGGCGCGCTGCCGGTGTTCGCCGAGATCGACGAGTCGTTCAATCTGGACCCGTCCGACATCGAGCATCGGATTACTCCGCAGACCAAAGCCATCATGGCGGTTCACCTCCAGGGCAATCCGGCGGAGATGGACAAAATTCTTGCCATCGCGCGGAAGCATCGCGTGAAGGTGTTGGAAGACCTCAGTCAAAGCGTCGGGGCCGGCTATAAGGGCCGTCCGCTGGGCTCAATGGGGGATATAGGAATTTTCAGCCTCCAACAAAGCAAGACCATCACGGCAGGCGAAGGTGGCGCGGTGGTGACCAGCGACCCACTGCTGTTCGAGCGCGCCTTCCGCTTCCACGACGTCGGAACGATGCGCGGCGGCGCCGGCAAAATCGGCTGGTTCCCCGGCCTGAACTACCGGATGAACGAGTTTACCGGAGGCGTCCTGCTGGCTCAAATGCGGAAGCTCGACACGATCATCGCAGGCGTGCGGGCGAACGCGGCGCGGGTTTACGAGGGCGTCCGCGGTCTGCCTGGGGTCGAACTGCGCCGTCTTCCCGATCCTTCCGGCGAGCTCGGCACGGGGGTCTTCATCGGCTTTAAGACTAAGGAGCAGCGGGAGCGCTACTCCGCGGCGATGAAGGCGGAGGGCGTGCCGGTCTCCCCGCCGAACGGGTCGGTCATTCTGCCGGCCGTTCCGGAGATCGAACAAAAGGTGACGGTGACGCCGAACTGGCCGTCGTTCACCTCGCCGCGCGGCCGCGCGATCCTCTACGGCAAGGAATCCTGCCCCCGCACCATCGAGATTCTGGGCCGCTTCGCCGGCGTCATGATGGGTCCGAAATACACCGAGGCCGACACTGCCGACGCGGTCGCGGCCGTCCGCAAGGTGTACCCGGCGGTGGTTGGCTAGTCTTTCGAGCGTTCTGCCTCGGAATCCCACGGGCCGGGGCCTCGTGCAGGTCGAGGCGGAAACCGGGCGGCAATATCGTAATGGTCGCAGGCGATCCAATCGAGCCCGGCGAGTTGGAACTCGCGTAGGTCCCAGGCTCATTGCATGCAGTCCCGCAGACTGGAAATGGGTGGTCACGCGGCAAGGGCAACGCGAAGCGCGTCATTCGTCATTGGACGCCGGTCTCGCTGATTTCGCACACGCGGAACTTCGTGATCCGGGTGATCAGTGCGGTCGGGATGGTTCCCTCGAACGGCAAACGGAGCGTGCCCTTATCGACCTCGTAGTGCGAGAGGTGCTCGCGGAGCTCGGCAGCGAGCCGCCGGGTGACGGGGTAAAGGGAATAGTGCTTCTTCCAACCTGCAAAGTAGATCAACGGCCGTCCGTCCAGCTTATAGGCGGGCATCCCGTACGCGATGGTCTCGCCGGCGCGCGGAGCCGCCTTGCGAATGGTGGCCCGCACGCGGGAGAGCAGGTCTCTGACCGCTTCCGGTTGGCTTTGTATGTAGTCGTCTACCGTCCGGGCTCTCGCCTTTAACATGCGCTAGTAACTAAGGTTATCTCTCGCGGCTTTCGGTGCGCAACTGTCGAATCACTCACAGAAACGGGCCAACTGTGTGTGCGTATGCATACGAACCCCATGACGCCTCTTTTCGTGCTCGCCCATAATCGGTAGAGCGCAACTGGGTGATTCCCGCATACCGCGCCAACGCGAGGGTTATTGAATGAGTTCACGAAGTGTATCCAATCCCGACGCGCTCGATAAACGCGAGCTTCTAAAGGTGTTGAATGCGTTCCGTCGCGGCGACTTTTCGGTTCGCATCACCGTGGAAGGCGCCGGAAACGACGCCCGAATCGCCGAGACGCTCAACGAAATTATCGAACTGAACGAGAAAATGACGCGCGAATTCGCGCGCATCTCGAACGCGGTTGGTAAGGAGGGCCGGATCAACCAGCGCGCCGGACTGGGTAGTCACGGCGGCGGATGGGCGGCCTGCGTGGACTCGATCAACACCCTGATCGGCGATGTCGTGCAGCCCTCCACCGAGGTCGCGCGGGTCATCGGCGCGGTGGCGAAGGGTGACCTCTCGCAGAACATGGCTCTGGACGTGGACGGCCGCTCCCTCAAGGGAGAGTTCCTACGCACCGCGCGGGTGGTCAATACGATGGTGGGCCGGCTCAACGCGTTCGCGAGCGAAGTGACCCGCGTGGCGCGCGAGGTCGGATCGGAAGGCAAACTCGGCGGTCAGGCGGTCGTAGCCGGCGTCGCCGGCACCTGGAAGGACCTCACCGAGTCGGTGAACTCGATGGCGTCGAACCTCACCAACCAGGTGCGCAACATCGCCGGTGTGACCACAGCGGTGGCCCGCGGCGATCTTTCGACGCGCATCACGGTGGATGCGCGGGGCGAGATTCTGGAGCTCAAGAACACCATCAATACGATGGTGGACCAGCTCAGCTCGTTTGCTTCCGAGGTAACTCGCGTGGCGCGCGAAGTCGGCACGGAAGGCGAGCTCGGCGGGCAGGCGGAAGTCAAGGGTGTGGCCGGCACGTGGAAGGATCTTACCGAGTCGGTGAACTCGATGGCGTCGAACCTGACGAACCAGGTTCGTAACATTGCGGCGGTGACCACTGCCGTGGCGAACGGCGACCTCTCCCGCAAGATTACAGTGGACGCCCGAGGCGAAATTCTCGAGCTCAAGAACACCATCAACCGAATGGTGGACCAGCTCAGCTCGTTCGCTTCGGAAGTGACGCGCGTGGCGCGCGAAGTCGGTACGGAAGGAAAACTGGGCGGCGAGGCGGTGGTGAAGGACGTCGCCGGCGTGTGGAAGGACCTCACGGACAACGTGAACTCCATGGCCGGAAACCTCACAAACCAGGTGCGTAACATCGCCGGCGTGACCACCGCCGTCGCGCGGGGCGACCTTTCGACAAAAATCACGGTCGATGCGCGCGGCGAAATTCTGGAGTTGAAGAACACCATTAACACGATGGTGGACCAGCTCAACGCGTTTGCGAGCGAAGTCACCCGCGTGGCGCGCGAAGTGGGTACCGAAGGAAAGCTCGGCGGCCAAGCGGTCGTGAAGGACGTCGGCGGCGTCTGGAAAGACCTCACGGACAACGTGAACTCGATGGCCGGAAACCTCACAAACCAGGTGCGTAACATCGCCGCCGTCACTACCGCCGTGGCACGCGGCGACCTTTCGACCCGCATCACGGTCGACGCGCGCGGCGAAATTCTGGAGCTCAAAAACACCATCAACACGATGGTCGACCAGCTCAGCTCATTCGCCTCCGAGGTAACTCGCGTGGCGCGCGAGGTGGGGACGGAAGGAAAGCTCGGCGGTCAGGCGCAGGTGAAAGGCGTGGCCGGCACCTGGAAAGATCTGACCGAATCGGTGAACTCGATGGCGTCGAACCTGACCAACCAGGTTCGAAACATCGCGACCGTGACCACCGCTGTGGCGAAAGGCGACCTCTCGACCAAAATCACGGTGGACGCCCAAGGCGAAATTCTTGAGTTGAAGAACACCATCAATATCATGGTGGACCAGCTCAACGCCTTCGCCAGCGAGGTGACGCGCGTGGCGCGCGAGGTCGGATCGGAAGGGAAGCTCGGCGGCCAGGCGCAGGTGAAGGACGTGGCCGGCGTGTGGAAGGACCTCACGGACAACGTGAACTCCATGGCCGGAAACCTCACAAACCAGGTGCGTAACATCGCCGGTGTGACCACCGCCGTGGCGAAGGGCGACCTTTCGACCAAAATCACGGTAGACGCGCGCGGCGAGATTCTCGAGCTGAAGAACACGATCAACACGATGGTGGACCAGCTCAACGGTTTCGCCTCGGAAGTGACGCGCGTGGCGCGCGAGGTCGGTACGGAAGGAAAGCTCGGTGGCCAGGCGGAGGTGAAGGGCGTCGCCGGCGTGTGGAAGGATCTGACGGTCTCGGTAAACTCGATGGCGTCGAACCTGACCAACCAGGTTCGTAACATTGCCGAGGTGACCACCGCCGTGGCGTCGGGCGACTTGACCCGCAAAATCACGGTGGACGTCCGGGGCGAAATTCTGGAGCTGAAGAACACGATCAACACGATGGTGGACCAGCTCAACGGGTTCGCTTCCGAGGTAACTCGCGTGGCGCGCGAGGTCGGTACGGAAGGAAAGCTCGGCGGCCAGGCGCAAGTACGGGGCGTTTCGGGGACATGGAAGGATCTCACGGAATCTGTGAACTCCATGGCCTCAAACCTCACAAACCAAGTGCGTAATATCGCCGAGGTGACCACCGCCGTGGCCAACGGCGACCTCTCCCGCAAGATCACGGTGGACGTCCGGGGCGAGATTCTGGAGCTCAAGAACACGATCAATACGATGGTGGACCAGCTCAACGGGTTTGCTTCCGAGGTAACTCGCGTGGCGCGCGAGGTGGGCACGGAAGGAAAGCTCGGTGGTCAGGCGCAGGTGAAGGGCGTCGCCGGCACGTGGAAGGATCTCACGGAGTCGGTGAACTCGATGGCGAACAACCTGACGAACCAGGTCCGCAACATCGCCGAGGTGACCACCGCGGTGGCGAATGGTGACCTTTCCCGGAAAATTACAGTGGACGTCCGCGGCGAGATTCTCGAGCTGAAGAACACCGTCAACATCATGGTGGACCAGCTCAATGGTTTCGCGGCTGAAGTCACCCGCGTGGCGCGCGAGGTCGGTACGGAAGGAAAGCTGGGCGGCCAGGCGCTGGTCCGGGGCGTAGCCGGCGTCTGGAAGGACCTCACGGAATCCGTGAACTCCATGGCGTCAAACCTAACAAACCAAGTGCGCAACATCGCTGCCGTGACCACCGCCGTGGCGAACGGTGACCTTTCCCGCAAAATCACCGTCGATGTGCGCGGCGAAATTCTGGAGCTAAAGAACACCATTAACACCATGGTGGACCAGCTCAATTCGTTCGCATCGGAAGTCACCCGCGTGGCGCGCGAAGTCGGCACGGAGGGCATCCTCGGCGGCCAGGCGCAGGTGCGGGGCGTCGCCGGCGTCTGGAAGGATCTTACCGACAACGTGAACTTCATGGCCGCGAACCTCACCACCCAGGTCCGCGGCATCGCAAAGGTCGTGACCGCGGTGGCGAACGGCGATCTTAAACGGAAACTCGCTCTCGAAACCAAGGGCGAAATCGCCGAGCTCGCCGACACCATCAACGGGATGATCGACACGCTGGCCGTGTTCGCCGACCAGGTGACCAGCGTGGCGCGCGAGGTCGGTATCGAAGGAAAGCTCGGCGGACAGGCCAAAGTGCCTGGCGCGGCCGGAATCTGGCGCGACCTGACCAACAACGTAAACCAGCTCGCCGCAAACTTGACCACCCAGGTCCGCGCGATGGCGGAGGTGGCGACCGCCGTGACCAAGGGCGACCTGACGCGATCCATTGCGCTCGACGCCCAGGGCGAAATGGCGGCCCTTAAGGACACGATCAACGAAATGATCATCAACCTTAAGGAGACCACCCGCAAGAACACCGAGCAGGACTGGCTGAAGACCAACGTCGCGCGCTTCACCTCGATGGTGCAGGGCCAGCGCGACCTGCTCACGGTCTGCAAGCTGGTGCTCTCCGAGCTCGCGCCGCTGGTCAACGCGCAGCAGGGCATCTTCTACATCAACGACGCGACGGATGGTGAGCAGCCGCTGATGAAGCTGTTCGCCAGCTACGCCTACCGCGAGCGGCGGAACGTCTCCAACGTCTTTCACTCGGGCGAGGGCCTGGTCGGCCAGTGCGCGCTCGAAAAGGAGCGGTTCGTCCTCACCGACGTGCCGAACGACTACATCAAGATCTCGTCGGGCCTCGGCGAGGCGACTCCGCTCAGCATCGTGGTGCTGCCCGTGTTGTTCGAAGGCCAGGTAAAAGCGGTGATCGAGCTGGCTTCCTTCCACAAGTTCAGCGACATCCACCTTGGCTTCCTCGACCAGCTCACGGATTCGATGGGCATCGTGCTCAACACCATCGCAGCGACGATGAGAACGGAAGAGCTGCTGAAGCAATCCCAGGCCCTGGCCGAGGAGTTGCAGTCGCAGCAGTCGGAGTTGACCAACACCAACAAGCGCCTGGAACAGCAGGCGAACACGCTGCAGGCCTCCGAAGAGCTGCTCAAGAATCAGCAGCAGCAGTTGCAAGGCGCCAACACCGAGCTCCAGGAAAAGGCGCGGCTGCTGGCCGAGCAGAAGACGGAAGTCGAGCGCAAGAATATGGAGGTAGAACAGGCGAAGAGCGCTCTCGAGGAAAAGGCCGAGCAGCTGGCGCTGACTTCGAAATACAAGTCGGAGTTCCTCGCCAACATGTCGCACGAGCTGCGGACGCCGCTCAACAACCTCCTGATCCTGGCGAAGATGCTCGCCGAGAACGCGGAGGGCAACCTCAATGGCAAGCAGGTGAAGTTCGCCGAGACCATTCATTCCTCGGGCACCGACCTGCTCTCCCTGATCAACGACATTCTCGACCTCGCCAAGATCGAATCCGGCACCATGGCGGTGGAGCCGAGCGAGGTTCGGCTCGCCGAGATGCGCGACTATGTCAACCGCAACTTCCGGCATGTCGCCGACGGCAAGGGCCTGGAGTTCACGGTGGACCTTACCTCCGACCTGCCGCGCATCATGACCACCGACCTCAAGCGTCTGCAACAAGTCATCAAGAACCTGCTGTCGAACGCGCTCAAGTTCACCGAGCACGGCAAGGTCGCGCTGCGGGTGGAGCGCGCCACGAAGGGTTGGCAGCCGGACAACGTGATTCTCAGCAGCGCGGATTCGGTGGTGGCGTTCTCGGTGGAGGACACCGGCATCGGCATCCCGCTGGACAAGCAGCGAATCATTTTCGAGTCCTTCCAGCAGGCGGACGGTACCACCAGCCGCAAGTACGGCGGGACCGGCCTGGGCCTCTCGATCAGCCGCGAAATCGCGCACCTGTTGGGCGGCGAAATCCGGCTGCATTCCGTTCCCGGAGTGGGCAGCACCTTCACCCTGTACCTGCCGCAGCAGTACGTCGCGCCCATCCCGCACCGCGCCTCCGACGGTCGTATCCAGGCGGCGGGCCGGTCCGGAGCTTCGGCGGCCGAGTCGTTGATGGCCGCGGTCCGCATGAAACCGACGCTGATCGGGCGCGCCGCGGATGACGACCGCGAAAGCATCCAGCCCGGCGACCGCGTGCTGCTGGTGATCGACGACGATGCCACGTATTCGAGGATCGTGCTCGATTCGGCTCACGAGCGTGGATATAAGGTGCTGGTCGCCGCGCGCGGCGATATGGGCCTGGCGCTCGCCCGCAAGTTCCGCCCGCAGTCGATCCTCCTCGACATTGGACTGCCCGACACCACCGGCTGGTCGGTGCTCGATCAGCTCCAGCACGACCCCGACCTGCGCCACGTTCCGGTCCACGTCCTCTCGATCTACGAGGATCGCCGCCGAGGTCTGGAGCTGGGCGCCACGTCGTATTCCCGCAAGGTGGAAGGCCGCGAAGTCCTGGAAAGCGTCTTCGATCGGGTGAAAGACTCCATCGAAAGGCGCTCCCATGAGGTGCTGGTGATCACCGGGAATGAGGAGGCGAAGGCGGCCATCTCGGACGTGCTCGAACTCGAGGGGGTCCGCCTTGACTTCCCGCCCTCCGCGGTCGAGGCCGTCGACGCGTTCAGGGCGAACCATTACGATTGCGTGATCCTGTCGGCCGGCCCGGGAGAGATCTCCGCCTCGGACGTGCTGGCTGAGCTGCAGAAGTCCGGCGACGACGATCTCACTGCCATCGCGTTCGCGCCGGAAGGAGGGGAGTTCCAGGATCTCCAGGTCCTTCCGCTCCGGGAGGGGGCGGTCGTACGCAAGGCGCACTCCGGCGATCGCCTGCTCGCCGAGGTCACCCGCATTCTGCACGTGCCGGAGTCGTCTCTGCCCGAGTACAAGCGCCTCAAGCTCGAGAAGCTGCGGCAGGTGGACGATGAGTTGGCGGGCTGCCGTGTGCTGATCGTGGATGACGATGTGCGGAACATTTTCGCGCTGACCAGCATCCTGGAGCGTCATCACGTCCAGGTGCTGCACGCCGAAAACGGCCGCGCGGGCATCGACACTCTGCTGCAGACGCCCGAGATCGATCTCGTCCTGATGGACATCATGATGCCTGGTATGGACGGATACGAAACGATACGGGCTATCCGGGAGTTGGAGCAGCTTCGCAACCTCCCGATCATCGCCGTAACCGCTAAGGCCATGAAAGGCGACCGGGAGAAATGCATCGATTCCGGGGCGTCTGATTACATTGCCAAGCCGGTCGACCTGGACCAGCTCTTCTCGCTCATGCGCGTTTGGGTGCATGATCGTAGACAGAAGGCTGCCGGCGCCCGGACCGCTGTATGACGAAGACCGTTGCCCGCCAGGATCTTGCGCCGAGCGTACCCCAGACTATGGAGCCGGTCAGGATCTTACTGGTGGACGATCAACCTGAGAACCTCCTGTCCGCCGGCGCCGTCCTGGAGACGCTGGGGCAGGAGGTGATCCTGGCCGAATCGGGCAGGGAAGCGTTGCGCCACCTGCTGGACCATGACTTCGCTGTGATCCTGCTGGATATCATGATGCCGGACATGGACGGCTTCGAAACCGCCGCTCTGATCCGTCAACGGGAGCGCTCCCGGCTCACTCCGATCATCTTCCTGACCGCCCTTGGCCGCAGTGAGGAGCACATCCGACGCGGGTACGATCTCGGGGCGGTGGATTACATGAGCAAGCCGTTCGTGCCGGCGATCCTTCGCTCCAAGGTCAGCGTGTTCGTCGAGCTGCATCGCAAGTCGGCGCTGCTGGCGCAACAGTCGGCGCTGCTGGAACGCCGCAACTCGGAGCTGCAGGACGCGATCCAGCGGAGCTGGGAGGCCGAGGAGGAGATCAAAGGACTGAACCGCCACCTGGAGCGGCGGCTGGACGAGTTGAACGAGGTGAATCGCGAGCTGGAGGCCTTCAGCTACTCCGTCTCGCACGACCTGCGCGGGCCGCTGAGCCGCATCGCCGGCTTCAGCAAGGCGCTGCTGGAATTTCATGCCGGCCAGCTCAACGAGGAAGGCCGGGTCTTTCTGCAGCGGATCGACAACTCGGCGCGCCGCATGTGCGACCTCGTCGAGGACCTGCTCAATTTCTCCCGCCTGACCCGCGTGGACATGAAACTTCAGGAGGTCGACCTGAGCGGGATGCTCGCGGGGCTCGCTTCCGAGATTGCGGCGAGGGAGCCCCAACGTGTCGCCGATTTCGAGATTGCGCCCGATGTCAAGGTCTGGGGCGACCCGGTGCTCATGCGCGCCGCGATGATGAACCTGCTCGAGAACGCCTGGAAGTTCACACGCAAGCACGCCACCGCCTCCATCGAGTTCGGAGAACTGGCGGGCCCCGAGGGCTCCGTGTTTTTCGTTCGCGACGACGGCGCCGGCTTCGATATGGCCGACGCGGCCCGTTTGTTCAATCCCTTTCAGCGGCTCCATAAAGCGTCGGAGTTTGAAGGCACAGGAATCGGCCTCGCCACCGTCGAGCGGATCGTCCGCCGGCACGGCGGCCGGATTTGGGCGGAGGGAGAGATCGAGCGCGGCGCGACGTTCTTCTTCACTCTGCCCCGGGAGAAGAAATGAGCTATGCAGCCGTGAAGGCCGAAGCCATGCCGCTCAAGGTCCTGATCGTCGAGGACTCGGAGGAAGACGCCGATCTCATCGTGCTCGAACTCAAGCGCGGCGGCTTCGATCCGATCTGCCGGCGCGTAGACAACGCGGAGGCAATGGCCAGCGCCCTTGCCGAACGGGAGTGGGACATCGTCCTGTCGGATTACTCGATGCCTCGCTTCTCGGTGACCGAGGCTCTCTGCATGGTACAGTCGCACGGCCTCGACATCCCGTTCGTAATCGTGTCGGCGACCATCGGCGAGGAGGCGGCCGTGGATGCCATGAAGGCCGGCGCCCACGATTACATTCTCAAGCATCGCCTCAGCCGTCTCGTCCCCGCCGTCAGTCGCGAGCTGCGCGAGTCTGCCGTGCGGCTGGAGCGGCGGCACCTGGAAGAGCAGCTGCGCCACGCGCAGAAACTGGAAAGCCTCGGGTTGCTCGCGGGCGGCGTGGCCCACGACTTCAACAACCTCCTGACCGGCATTCTCGGCAACGCCAGCCTGGTGATGGACATCCTCCACGGCGACACCGAAGTCAACGGGATGCTGCAGGACATCATCCGCGCCAGCGAGCGCGCGGCCGACCTGACGCGCCAGCTCCTCGCTTACGCCGGCAAGGGCAAGTTCGTTATCGAGCCGGTGAACTGCTCGACGCTGGTGCGCGACATCAGCGAGCTGTTACGCTCCTCCGTGCCCCGGACCGTCGAGCTCGCGCTTCAGCTCCACCCCGATCTGCCCGACATCGAAGGCGATGCCAGCCAGATCCAGCAGCTCGTGATGAACCTGATCCTCAACGCCGTCGAAGCCACCGGCGAGCGGCCCGGAGTGGTGCGGGTGACGACCAGCGTGCGCAATATCGTATCCAGCGACCGGGTCGCGCATTTGCGGCCTGATCCACCCCTGCCTGGCGTGTACGTCTCGATCGAAGTCATGGACGACGGCTGCGGCATGACCGACCTCGTGAAGGCGCAGATCTTCGACCCGTTCTTCACCACCAAGTTCACCGGCCGCGGCCTCGGCCTCGCCGCCGCGCTGGGCATCGTGCGCGGCCACCGCGGCGCCATTGGAGTCGAGAGCCGCGAGGGCTCCGGCAGCACCTTCACCGTGCTGCTGCCTGCCCAGACCGTCTCCGTCGGCGGCCGTCCCATGGAGCAGCCCTTTACGCTCCCTCCGCTCACCCAGAATTCCGCGGGATCGATCCTGATCATCGATGACGAGGACGTGGTCCGCCGGGCAGCGCGGGCCACGCTCGAGCATTTCGGCTACACCGTCTTCGAAGCATCGGACGGGCGCGACGGCGCCGACTTGTTCAGTCGCCTGCACGACCGCATCTCCGTGGTGCTGCTCGACCTCACCATGCCCCGCATGGACGGCCATGAGGTCTGGCGCTTCATCCGGCGCATCCGTCCCGACATGAAGATCTTGATCTCCAGCGGCTTCGACGAAACCGAGGCCATGAGGCAATTTTCCGAGTCCACCGGCCTGGAGTTTATCCAGAAGCCGTATACCGCCAGCGCCCTGGCCCGAAAGGTCCGGGGCGTCCTCGACCCGCGGCCACTGAGGGCCTAGTCCGTGCGGCCGTCGGTCGTCGAACGAATTGCCGGCGGCGCTGTTTTCCTAGCGACGCTGATCGCGTTGTACTTCGTGTTCGTGTGGCGTCCTCCCTGGTAGGCGTTCGGCAGAGAGGAGTCAGAAGACAGGAGTCAGAATGCCGCCGGCGGCGTGGGGCGGTTGTGTTTCTTATTCTGACTCCTGACTCCTGAATTCCATTTACGCCCCGACCTTCGCCGGCAATTCTTTTACGATCTCCGAGACGAACGCCTTCGCGTCGCCGAAGAGCATCAGCGTTTTGTCGAGGTAATACAGGGGATTGTCGATTCCGGCAAATCCCGGACTCATCGAGCGCTTGATCACCATCACGGTGTGGGCTTTGTCGACGTCGAGAATCGGCATGCCGTAGATGGGGCTGGATTGGTCGGTGCGGGCGGCGGGATTGGTCACGTCGTTCGCCCCGATTACCAGCGCCACGTCGCACTGCGGGAACTCGCCGTTGATCTCGTCCATCTCCACCAGCTTGTCGTAAGGGATGTCCGCCTCGGCCAGGAGCACGTTCATATGCCCGGGCATGCGCCCGGCCACCGGGTGGATGGCGAATTTCACGTCGACGCCGCGGCGTGTCAGCGAGTCGAATAACTCGCGGATCTTGTGTTGGGCCTGCGCCACGGCGAGGCCGTAGCCCGGCACGATGATGACGCTGGTCGCGGCCTCCAGGATCGACGCCGCCTCCTCCGGGCTGGCGCTGCGCACGGGCTTCTGCTCGCCCGACGCCTTCGACGTCTGAATCTGTCCGAACGCGCCGAACAGCACATTGGTGAACGAGCGGTTCATCGCCTTGCACATGATGATCGAAAGGATCAGGCCCGACGAGCCGTCCAGCGCGCCGGCGATGATCAGCAGCGGATTGTCGAGCGCAAAGCCCATCGCGCAGGCCGACAGTCCGGCGTAGGAGTTCAACAGCGCGATCACCGTCGGCATATCGGCGCCGCCGATCGGAATGATCAGCAGGACTCCGAAAATCAGCGCGAGTCCGGCGAAAATCGGGAACAAGTAGGTGTCCGACGGGACCAGGACCAGCCGGATTCCAATGCCGACCGCGATCGCGAACAGGGTTCCGTTGATCAGGTTCTGGCCCTTATACGTAATCGGCCGCGAAGGCAGGATCTCCTGTAGCTTGCCCATCGCCATCAGGCTGCCGGTGAACGTGAGAAACCCGAGCAGCGTCTCGAGAATCAGCGGGACCATCAATCCTGCCGTGAGCGGCTCGCTGGAATGGTAGAACTCGGCCGTGCCGACCAGCGCCGCTGCGAGCGCGCCACAGGCGTGCGACATCGCCGTCCGCTGCGGGACCGCGGTCATCGGCATGATGTATGCGATCGGGACGCCTACCGCCGACCCGATCAGAAATGCCGCCAGAATCCATTCCCAATTCGCGTGGTAATTGACCAGGGTGCCCACGATCGCCAGCAGCATCCCGAGTTCGCCGGCAAACACGCCGCGCCGCGCGCTGCCCGGCGAGTTCATCCACTTCAGCGAGAGAACGAACAGCGCCGCGGAGACGATGTAGATGTAATGCGCGTAGGCGCCCATTACTTCTTCTCCCCGCGTTTCTTGAACATCTTGAGCATGCGGTCGGTGATCAGGAAGCCGCTTACGATGTTCGTCACCGCCGCAGTAATCGCGACGAACCCGAGGACCTTGCTGAGCGTGTCCTCCGGAGCAGCCTTGCTGACCACCATGATCGCGCCCACCACCGAGATCGCCGAGATCGCGTTGGTCAGCGACATCAGCGGCGTGTGCAGCAGCGGCGAGACCTTGCGGATCACTTCGAGGCCGACGAACGTCGCCAGCATGAACACGTAGAGTCCGATTTCGAGCCTAGACATGGGGCGCTCCCACGGCCTCCAGCACGCGCGGGTGGACGATTTCACCCGCATGCGTCACCAGCGTTTCCCGCACGATCTCGTCCTCCCGGTTTAGCGCGATCTTGCCGTCTTTGATCAGGTGCTTCAGAAACGTTGCGATGTTTTTGGCATACATCTGGCTCGCGTGGTAGGGCACCTCCGACGCAAGATTCACCGGGCCGTGGATCCGCACGCCGCGCTCCTCCACCACCTCGCCCGCGCGCGTCAGCTCGCAGTTGCCGCCGCGCTCGGCCGCGATGTCCACGATAATCGAGCCCGGCGCCATGCGCGCCGCCATCTCGCGGGTGATGAGCACCGGCGCCTTCTTGCCCGGCACCGCCGCCGTGGTGATCACGACGTCCTGCCCGGCCAGCACCGCGCCCAGCGCCTCCCGCTGTTTGCGGTAGAACTCCTCGCCCATCGCCTTGGCGTATCCGCCCTTGTCCTCGGCCGCCGCCTGCTCGATTTCGAGCACCACGAAACGCGCGCCCAGGCTCTCGATCTGCTCCTTGACGGCGGCGCGGATGTCGTACCCGCTCACTACCGCCCCCAGTCTCCGCGCTGTCGCAATCGCCTGCAGCCCCGCGACGCCGGCGCCGATGACCAGCACCTTCGCCGGCGCGACGGTGCCTGCCGCGGTCATCAGCATCGGGAACATGCGAGGCAGCGCATCCGCCGCGATCAGCACCGCCTTGTACCCCGCGACCGTTGCCATCGACGAAAGCGCGTCCATGCTCTGCGCCCGCGTGATCCTCGGCATCAGCTCCATCGCGAGGAAACTGACCCCGCGCTCGGCCAGCCCGCGCGCCGCATCGACCGCGGTGAGAGGCTCGCCGAATCCGATCACTGTCTGGCCCTGACGCATCCGCCGCAGATCGTCGGCTCCGGTCTCCGGATTCGCGCCGGGAGACCGCACCTGCAGCAGCACGTCTGAGGTGGCGAAGACCTCGTCGCGCCCGGCCAGGCGCACGCCCCTGTCCGCATATTCCTTATCGGGGAATCCCGCGCGCGCGCCGGCGCCCGGCTCCATCGAGAACTCTGTGCCTGTCTTATTTAGTACGCCGAGGGCGCCCGGGACCATTGCCACCCGTCGCTCCCCCGGCGCGGATTCAGTGAGAACACCGACCCTAATGGCCATGGAATATTCAGTTTACCGCGCCCGTGCGGTAACATCCGAGAAGTATGCGCAAGCTTCTGTTCCTGGCAGCCGCGGTGGCGTTCGCGCAACGCCCGTGGCCGCCGCCGGGCATGAAATGTCCGGAGCGAACCGTCGTCATCCTCCACATCGATCCCGCCAATGCATCCAAGATCGAGCAGTTTTACGACGAGCACCTCAACTACATCCGTCCTCTCATGAAGTCGGGCAAGATCGTAGCCTCCGGACCCAGCGAGGATGGTGGCGGGTTCACCATCTTCGGCTCGACCGATTGGGCCGAGATTGAAGCCCTCATGAAGAAAGAGCCCTTCACCCGCGAAGGCATCACGAAAGTCGCGAGCCACACCGTCTGGCGCGCCTGCGAGGCCGCGCCGTAGCCAACCGATGCCCGCCGTTCTCGAGATCCGCAACGTAAGCTACACGATCGGCGGGCGTCCCGTGCTGCGGGATGTCTCCCTCTCCGTCGCCGAGGGCGAGACCGTCGTCCTGCTCGGCCGCAGCGGCTCGGGGAAAACGACGCTCCTCAAAATCGCCAACGGCCTCGCCCGGCCGGACGCCGGCGAGGTCCACTTTGAAGGACGCCGCGCCGCGGAGCAGGACCCCATCCGCCTCCGCCGGCGCATGGGCTACGTCATCCAGGACGGCGGCCTCTTCCCGCACTGGACGGTGGAACAAAACGTCGGCCTCGTCCCCCGTCTCGAAGGCTGGCCGCCCGAGCGTACCGCCCCGCGCGTCGAGAATCTCCTTTCGATGGTCGGACTCCCGCCCGCCGACTACCGTGCCCGCTACCCCCGGCAGCTCTCGGGTGGGCAAAAGCAGCGCGTCGGGATCGCCCGCGCCCTCGCCGCCGACCCGCCCCTGCTTCTGCTCGACGAGCCATTCGCCGCGCTCGACCCCATCACGCGCTTCCACCTCCAGCGCCAGTTCCTCGAACTCCGCCGCTCGCTCAACAAGGCCGCCCTGTTCGTCACCCACGACGTCCGTGAGGCGTTGATGCTCGCCACCCGGATTGTGCTCCTGAAAGACGGGGCGCTCGAGCTGATCGCGACCCCCGACGAGTTCCTCGCCTCGGCCGGCGATGAGGCTCGCGCCTTCGTGGAGACCCGATGACCTCGGAAATCCTCGCGCTCACGTTCGAGCATCTCCAGCTCGTACTCATCGCGATCGCCGCGGCGTCGATCCTCGGACTCCCGGCCGCCGTCGCGCTCACCCGCCGGCCCGGAGCGCGACGCTGGGTGCTCGGCTTCGCCAACATCGGGCAGACCATTCCGAGCCTCGCGCTTTTCGGATTCCTCGTCCCCCTGGTCGGCATTGGCAAAGGCGCGGCGATCCTCGCCTTGACGATCTACGCTCTCCTGCCCATCCTGCGTAACACGCTTACCGGAATCCTGGGCGTCGACCGCGCCGTCCGCGAGTCAGCCGTCGCGATGGGGATGACGCCAGGCCAGATCCTTCGCCAGGTCGAGCTGCCCCTCGCCGTCCCCTCGATCGTCGCGGGCCTGCGTATCGCGACCGTCACCACCATCGGGACCGCCACCATCGCCGCCGCCATCGGGGGAGGCGGCCTCGGCGTCTTCATCTTCCGCGGAATCGCCATGTTCGACAAAACGACCGTGCTGGCCGGAGCGCTCCCCGCCGCTGCTCTCGCGCTGGCCGCCGACGAGGTGCTGGAATGGATCGAGCGAAGATTGTCGCCTGCCTGATCGCGCTGCTCGGCGTGTCCTGTTCGCGACCGCCGCGCATTGTCGTCGCGTCCAAGAACTTCACCGAGCAGGTTCTGCTCGGGGAGATCCTGGCGCGGCACATTGAGCGCCGGCTGGGCGTCACCGTTGAGCGCAAGCTGAATCTGGGCGGCACCATGCTCGCCCAGGAGGCCCTCGTCAAGGGCGACATCGACCTCTATCCCGAGTACACCGGAACCGCCCTCACCGCCGTCCTGAAACAGCCGCCAATCGCCGACCGCGCCGCCGCCCTCGACCGTGTCCGCTCCTCCTATCGCGACCAGTGGCGCCTCGAGTGGCTCCCGCCGCTCGGCTTCAACGACACGTTCGCCATGATCGTCCGGGGCGAGACCGCCCGCGCCGCCGGCCTCAAGACGCTTTCCGATGCCGCCGCAAAACAGTCCTGGCGTCTCGGGGTCGGCTACGAGTTCCAGCAGCGCCCCGACGGCCTCTCCGGCCTGGTCAAGACGTACGGACTTCGCATCGACGGCCAGCCGGTCACCATGGACCTCGGCCTTCTCTACGCCGCCCTCGACGGCCGCAAGGTGGACCTGATCGCAGCCAACTCCACCGATGGTCTTGCCTCTGCGATGGACGTCGCCATCCTGGAGGACGACCGACATTATTTCCCGCCGTACGAGTGCGCCGTGGTGGTCCGCGCCGAGGCCCTCCAGCGCTTTCCGCAGCTCCGCCCCGTCCTCGAAGAGCTCTCCGGCAAGCTTTCCGACGACGTCATGCGCCGGCTGAACTACCAGGTCGACGGCAAGCATCGCCCCCCGGCCGAGGTCGCCGCGGAGTACCTTGCTAACCTTCGATGACTGGTTCTCTCGCCACGGGCCGCGCCACGATAGAGAGGGGTTTCCCTATGTTTCGCGCCCTCGGCACATTCGGCCTCGGCATCCTGTTTGTCGCTATCTCTCCGGCTCTCCGCGTCAGCCTCGTGGACGATGCCGACCACCTCCAGAAAGTCATCGTCGACAACAGTCCCTGGTCGTATGTCGCCCTCGGCGTCGGTGTCCTCGCGCTCCTGATGTTCGGCCTCCATCGCTCCTCGCAGCCGAAGACATAGAAGTTGTCCATTCAACGCGGAGACGCGGAGGACGCAGAGATCACGCGGAGTAATCCCAGTAAGTAGTTCTCCGCGTTTGCTCAGCGTTCTCCGCGCCTGCGCGTTGAATCGTGAGCCCCTACAACCGCTTCGCCACCACCAGCGTGATATCGTCTGCCTGCGGAGCCCCGGCCGTGAATTCCGCCAGCGCTGTCGTCACCTCGTCGACGATCTGCGTCGCCGGGGCGTTCCGATTCCGCTGCAGCACCTCGATCAGCCGCTCCTCGCCGAACTCGTCGTAATCCTGGTTCGTGGCCTCCGTCACGCCGTCGCTGTAGAGCACCAGCATGTCCCCCGACTCGATGCGGATGTGCTCCTCGCTGTACGGCGCAATCGCCAGAATGCCCAGCACCGGCCCGCCGCCCTCCAGCATCTCCGCCTTTCCCGAGGCTCGCACCACGATCGGCGGATTGTGCCCCGCATTGGCGAACCGCAGCCCGCCCGTAGAGGCGTCCAGCACGCAGAAGAAGAACGTGATGAAGCGATTGCTGGGACACTTCGCGCACGTCGCCTTGTTCAACCGCATCATGAAGTCGCCGAGATCGCGCGGGTCCTCCGCGAGCACCTGCACGCGCGCCTGCAACGCCATCATCATCAGCGACGCCGGCATGCCCTTTCCGGAGACGTCCCCGAGAGCCAGCGCGACGCGGCCGTCCGGGTACGAAAAGAAGTCGTAATAATCCCCGCCCACTGTCTTGCAGGCCGCGTTGAAGCCCGCCAGGTCGGCGCTTTCGATACGCGGGGCCTGGTCGGGCAGCATTCCTTTCTGGATGATCGCGGCCTGCTCCAGATCGCGGCGCATGACCCGCTCCGTCTCCTCGGCCTCGGAGAGCATCGCGCTCACGATGCGAAATGCCGCCTGGTTCGCCATGATCGTCAACAGGCTCAGGTCGTCCTTGGTGAACTCGCGGAGGATGAACGGAGAATCGACGTACACCAGCCCGATGATCCGGTCGCGCGTCTGCAGCGGGACCGCCATCATCGTGTGCACCTTCTGCTCCACGATGCTCATCCGCCCCTTGAACGCGTCGTCGAGTTGCGCGTCCCGCACCAGGATCGACGCTTTCTCGTTCAGCACGCGGTCCCGCACGGCGGTGCTGATGCGGAAGCCCTCGCCTTTGTGCGCCTTCGCCACCAGGTGCTCGCCTTCCAGAAACAGAAGCACGCCGCGCTGAGCGTTGACCGCCTGGATCGCCTGGTCCAGCACCAGCGGAAACAGGTCCTCGATCGACCTGGCTTCCGCGAACGCCTGGCCCGCGCGGATCAACGCCTGGATCGGCGCCGTCGCCTTGGGGCCTCCGCGCTCGAATGCAAGGGTCTGGTTCGACAGCGCGCCTTCCAGGTTGGTCAGGACCGTCGAGGTGCTCGGCGATTTGTCGTCCACGCCCTCGAACACCACCACGCCCGAATCCGGCGGCGCCGCATCCGGCGCGTACACGATTACCAGGTGCCCGGCCGTAATCCGGTCGCCCGGCTGCAGAATCAGCCGCGCCTTCAGTGGGATGTTGTTGACGAACGTGCCGTTCTTGCTTCCCAAATCCTGTACGGTCCACTCGCCGTCCTGGGTTTCAAAGGCAAAATGTTGGCGCGAGAGGCCGGCGTCGTCGGGAAAACAAAGTTCCACCGCGCTGGAGCGGCCTACCGCCAGGCGATCGCCGGTTAACGGGACATTCTTCACCTGCCCGTCGGGGCACTGAATCCGGAGTTCGCTAGGCATAGGAAAATTATAGGCGGGGTTCTTCCTCTAAGGGGAATCGGGTTCCGGCGGGAAACCTCAGACTGAAACGATTCGCCAGGACGGTCAGCAGCGCCTGGACGGAACACAATCGCGGCGGAGAGGACCGCAGCCTGGTGGAGGCGGAGTATCTCGAAGTGATCGCGACCCGCGCCTGAGGCGCACGCCAGGCGTTACCATGAGGGCGATGTTCCGGCTTCGGCTCGCCGCCCTTGCACTCGGTCTGGGTGCGGCGACATGGGCGCAGTCTCCGCCCGTCTACCTGTTCTCGTTCGACCAGGACAAGCTGCATGGCGCGCCCGACTTCAGCTCGCTGAACCAGCCGCTCACACCCGCCGACCGTGTCTTCGTCCGCGACGGTCACTTCTTCACCGTCGGCCCCGATCTCCGCCCCGGGACCGCGGACGACCGCCGCATCCGCTTTTTCGGCATGAATCTCGCCTTCGGCGCGAACTTCCCGGTCAAGGAGGACGCGCCGCGCATCGCCAAACGCCTGCGCCGCCTCGGTGTCAACCTGGTCCGCCTGCACCATATGGATTCGACCATCGACCCGTCCGCAAGCCCGTCCAACGCCAACGGCATCCTGGTCGATGGCCCATACCCGACCTTCAACGAGGTCAGCCTTTCCAGCACATTGGGATCCTAAGCTTAGAATTCCACGTGGACAAGTTGTCGCG